>Ga0180434_10003692_pt1 | contig 19328 bp, 16 predicted proteins | sample SS_ome_7_FD_132453 | JGI IMG/M metagenome (GOLD analysis project Ga0180434, IMG submission 132453) | Hypersaline lake sediment archaeal communities from the Salton Sea, California, USA - SS_1_D_2 metaG | ecosystem: Environmental > Aquatic > Non-marine Saline and Alkaline > Hypersaline >...
CCCCATATGGGGAATGCCTATATTCCTTTACGGGCCGTAGTGAACCAGTTGGGGATAGAGGCAGTGGTGACGGAGAAGCCCAACCGCAGGACATTGCAGAAGGGCGCCCTGCATTCCCCGGAATTCGTCTGTCTTCCCTTCAAGGTAACCCTGGGCGATTGTATGAACGCCCTGGAGAAGGGGGCCGATACCCTGGCCATGGTCTGCGGAATGTGGGCCTGCCGTTTCGGTTACTACGGGAGGGTGCAGCACCTCATCCTAAGGGACATCGGTTATGATTTCGAATCCGTCCTGATAGGAAGGGAAGAGCCGGGCGAGATATGGCGGAAGTTGAGGCCGGCAATAGGGAAGAACGTGGCCCGCAAAGTGGCGGGCGCTCTCGCTCTCTTCCGCTCCAAGGCATCGGCGGTAGAACTGGTGGAGGCCCTGGCGAGAAAGACCCGGCCTTATGAGCAGGAAAGGGGAAGCACCGACGGATTGCTGGAGCTATATCTGCATCATCTGGACAAGGCCTCCAGCCAGCGCCGGGTATGGGAGCTCAAGCGAGAGGCCAGGCAGGCTTTCGGCTCCCTGCCCATGCAGGATAAGAACGGAACCATAAGGGTGCGCATTGTCGGGGAGCTTTATGTGCTGCTGGAGCCCACCCTCAACCTCGACCTGGTAAGGCGCCTCGAGAGCAGCTTGGGGGTGGAGGCCCAACCTGTGCTGAGCACCTATCGTTGGTTGATAAGCCCACTATGGCTGGATCCCTCTCTGCATATATACAGCTCGAGGGCCAGGCGGCTTACCCGCGCTTATCTTCCTTATGTCCTGGGTGGCGAGGAGCATATGACCATAGCCGGAGTGGTAAGCGCCAGGGAGGATGGTTTCGATGGAGTTATCCACGCTTACCCGCTTACCTGTATGCCCGAGAACATATGCCGTACCATCCTCCCTGATATAAGCTCCCGTACGGACCTTCCTCTACTCAGCCTGTGCTTCGACGAGCACACCTCTGCGGCGGGCTTGGACGCCAGGCTGGAGGCCTTTGTGGATATGCTGCGAGCACGCAAAGAGAAGAGGGTCCTGCATGGGGTGATTCAGGCCTCTATGTAGGCAGGAAAAATGGTGGAGATGAGCGGATTTGAACCGCCGACCTCCTGCTTGCAAGGCAGGCGCTCTCCCACTGAGCTACATCCCCACCGTACCGATTAATAGTATACCCTACGGACGTTTGTATCGCGTAAGCGACAGCGCCCCCAGAAAGGGGTCAAAGCTTCATTCTTCAATTTTCATGATAAAAGACACGAATTAGATAAGGGTATGAAGAAAACTGAAGAATGAAGCTTTGACCCCTTTCTTGTTGGATTAGGATTATGTAGAATGCGGGGGCCTGGCCCCAATCAGGAGATTCTTTCGTAGATTACGGCCACGCCCATGCCCATCCCCATAGCTTGGAGGCCGAATCGGCCTTGCATATGCTCAAGCTCTGAGAGGAGGGTACAGGTGAGTTTGGCGCCGCTTGCTCCCAGGGGGTTGCCGTTGGCGATGGCTCCACCCCAGGGATTGATACGCTTGGGTTTGGGGGGATTCAGCTCCTTTATCCAGGCAAGGGGAACTGCGGCGAAGGACTCGTTGACCTCGAAGACATCGATCTCATCAATATTAAGACCCGTTCTAGCCAATAGCCGCTGGGTAGCCGTGATGGGCCCGGTGAGCATATCCAGGGGGTCTTCAGCGGTGATGGTGCTTCCCAGGTACCTGGCCTTGGGTGTGAGGCGTAGTTCGGAGCATTTCTCCTCCGAGATCAGGAGGACCGCGGCGGCGCCGTCGGCTATCTGCCCCGAGTTAGCGGTGGTTACGATACCGTCTGCTTTGTAGGCCGGTTTCATAAAGACTATTTCCTCGAGGCTGCTTCCCCGCCTGGGGCCCTCGTCGTACTTGACTATACGGGTCTTTCCCTCCGGAGTTGTTACCTCCATCGGCATAATCTCGCCAGCGTACAGACCAGAGTCCATAGCGGCTGTCGCCAGCTCGTTGGAGCGCCTGGCGTAGTCGTCCAGTTCCTGCCGGCCGAAGCCGCGTTTCTCGGCCATCATCTCAGCGGAGATGCCCTGGGAGACCAGGGCTCCGAACCGCTCGAAGAGGCGGGGACTTACCCCCGATCCCAGATGGCTTATATGGTCGCCGAAGCCGTCTGAGCCCATGGGTTGCCTGCTCATGAACTCCACTCCCCCGGCGAGGACGATGTCCATCTCTCCGGAGGCGATGACCTGGGCCGCGAGGATTATGGCTTGCAGGCTGGAGCCTCCCAGCCTGTTGACGGCCACACCGGGAATCGAGGTCGGAAATCCCCCAACTAGCAGGGCGTTTCTCGCGATGTTCAACCCCTGCTCGCCTATCTGTGTGACGCAGCCGCAGATGAAATCCTCCACCATGGAGGGATCGATACCCAATCGTTCCGTGATCAGATGGTATATAAGTTTTCCCAGTGTATCGTCGGGTCGAAGCCCGCTCAGAGCCCCATTGCGCTTGCCCGTAGGCGTACGCACCGCGTCGACTATAACCACTTCACGCACCTTATACCACCTGCCCCTCGATGCTCCGGGAACCATCTGCGGTTTTGCTCATTATATTTTCTGAGAACCGTCAGGGGCAAGAGAACCCAGCAAAAGGAGTTAGAATCAACTGTATATTAGAAATAATGTATAGAGAAGCCTATTTGAGAGGAGGTGGAAGAGTGAAAGCTTTCGTCCTGATCAAGGTGGACCCCGGCAAGGTCAAGGATGCGGTAGAGGCGATATCCGGTTTAGCGACTGTCAGTGATGTCTATTGTATTACTGGTCCTGACGATATTATCGCCGTACTGGAGTCCGAAGATGCCAAGAGCATATCGGAGGTAGTCATCGCCGGACTCCACGACATCGGAGGGGTGAAGGGAACGGATACCCGCATGGTAGTTGAACTGCCCTGAGGATGTGGCTGCCGTGATTACCATGAGACATATCACATGATGTGGGAACCGGGGAAGTGATAATAAAGTCTATTAACGATGAGAAAACGTTTTAGTAAATTACCAGGCTGTGGGATTACATCCAGCTTGGCTTGCGCATGTCCCATGTCATTGGACATGCAGCGCAGTAGTGCTAGACTATTTAAAATGTGGGTTTGACAGACGTAAAATGAGAAGATAGAGGGGAGAAGTTCTCATCACGAGGTGAGTATATGGCTGAAGGGAACACAAGAAGACCGCCGCGTAGAAGGACCAGATTCACGCGCCGATTCTATATCGTCTTAGGATGCGTAGGATTACTCATTTTCGTCCTGATATTGGCCTTGGTCATCTCCGCCTCGGGCGGAGGTGATGACTTCACGGCATCTATCGCCACCAGCGGCCTGACCGAGGGAGACCTTCATCGTCTCAAGGTCAACGAATTGGGAGCCATAATGGTGCTGGAATATCACCGTATCGGTGAGGAAGGAAGGTGGTCACGTTCCCCCGAGAGCTTCCGAAGTGACCTGGAAACCCTGTATGAGAGAGGATACCGTTGTATACGCCTTACCGATCTGGCCGCTAATTACATAGCGGTGGAAGCGGGGTTTACACCGGTTGTCTTGACCTTCGACGATTCGGACCCCAGCCAGTTCCGCTATATAGAACAGGATGGGGATATAATCATCGACCCCGATTGTGCCGTAGGGATTATGGAGGAGTTCGCGAACGAGCATCCCGATTTCAATATGACCGCTACCTTCTATGTGCTGCCGCAGCTGTTCGGGCAGGAAGAATATGTGGAGAAAAAGCTGAATTACCTGGTAGAGCGCGGCTATGATATAGGAAACCATACTATGAACCACCCCTCGCTGGCAGAGGTCGATGACCAGACGGTGATAGACGAATTAACCGGAAATGTAAAGATGGTTCAAGAATACCTTCCTGGCTACGAGGAGAAGAGCATAGCCCTTCCCAACGGCTCCGAGCCGCAGAACAGCTCGCTGCTCCTAGAGGGCTCCAGTGATAATGTCGAGTATCAATTTATGGCTTCCCTGCTGGTGGGCGCCAATCCCGCACCCGCTCCCTGCGACCCCGCATTTGATGCCATGCGTCTTCCCCGGGTGCAGGCGCTGGATCCCTCGCTAGACACAGGTGCATGCGGCAACAGCTCCTGGCTGCAGTACTTCATGGATAATCCCGAGAGGCGATACTGCAGCGACGGCAATCCTGAGATCGTGACCATCCCCAAGCATATGCTGGACAGGGTGGATGTTGAGAGATTGGGAGAGAAAGAGCTGAAGACCTATTGAGGAAGGAGGAGCGCGGGCGAGGCATTTAGACCTGGAGCCCGCGGGTTCTTATAAGGTGACATATACTCCCAAGAGCAAGAAAAAGATATTCAAACGCAGGCGCTGGCGTTCTAGATCAGCCCCTAGCACTAAGATAACCGGTGCCCGGGCTCAACCCCGCTTACGCACGCGTAAGGCCAGGGTGACGCCGCGTGCTGTTTGGGCTATAGCGGGAGCGGGAGCTGCCATTTTCCTTATTATCCTGCTTATCGTGCTCCTGGGCTCTCCTGCCGCCAGCGATCTCACTCCCGTCGAGGGTTCCCAGGTCAACGGGTCCCCTCTGGTAATCGAGGCTGAGATGCGGGGAGGCATCGATTCGGGGGAGGTACAACTCCTGGTCGATTCCCAGGACTGTACGGGGCAATGCGCCATAGAATCCTCAGTCCTTACGGCGGAAGTCGAATTGGAGGACGGGGAACACATGGTGGAGGTGAAGGTTGGGGATAAGGTGGAGGCGTCCTCTCGTTTTGTCGTTGACAACAGCCCTCCCATTATCCATATAGATGAATGGGATGCCAGGGATGATGGCACTACCTTTATAAAAGGAAGAGTGGAAGAAGGGGATACCCTCCTGGTGGAGAGCGACGCCGTTATCCTGAACGAGGATGGGTCCTTTCAGGTAGAAGTGGACCGCTTCGAGTCCTCGGCGGTGGGGATAGTGGCCATGGATGCCGCCGGGAATTCCCGCGAACTCCTTCTGGACACGGCTCCCCCGCCGGAGATCAAAGGCATCCATATCTCTATATGGGTGGCCGCCGACCGTACTTTCTTCAAGGATATGGTGGACCTGGTCAACCGAACCGAGCTGAACGGCATGCAGATCGACGTCAAGGACGAGTGGGGCAAGATAGGTTACTCCAGCGAGGTGCCCCTGGCCCTGGAGGTGGGGAGCGCCATTAGTGACGGGGGAATCGACATAGACAGGGTCATGGATAAATGCTGGTACAACGATATCTATCCCATCGCTCGTATAGTGTGCTTTAAAGATCCCGTGCTGACCCAGAAGAGACCCGACCTGGCGGTACAGAGCAGCGGTGGCGGGTTGTGGGGCAGCGGCAACTGGTTGGATCCCTACAGCCAGGAGGTGTGGGATTATCTGCTGGGTATATGCATGGAGGCGGCCCGCAAGGGCTTCAAGGAGATACAGCTGGATTACGTGCGTTTCCCCTCCGACGGAAATACCGACACCTGCATATACCCCTATTACGATGGGAGAGAGAAAGCTCAGGTCATCGACGATTTCCTTGAATACATGCGCAGCGGGTTGAAGCAGTTGGGCGTGGTCTTCTCCGCCGACGTCTTCGGGCTAATCGCCTCCGACCAGGGGGCGATGGGAATAGGACAGGACGTCCATGCCATGGCCGAGCACCTGGATTATCTCTGTCCCATGGTCTACCCTTCCCATTACAATTCCGGTGAATACAATATCGGTATTCCGGAGGCCAATCCCCACGACACCGTGTGGAACAGCCTCAAGGATTTCCAGGCCAGGCTGGAGGGTACGGCCTGCAAACTCCGCCCCTGGCTCCAGGACTTCTCGCTGTCATATGAATATGGACCCGTCCAGGTGCAGGCCCAAATCGACGCCTGCTATGAACTGGGTGTCGATGAATGGCTCCTCTGGGACCCCCACTGTACCTTCACCGAATCCATCCTCGCGCCCGCCCAGACCGAGGAAGAACCCCCCACAGAGGAAAACAACCAACCCTCCGAATAACTGCAGCGCCGTACTCGGCGCTACGGTGCCTGTGCCTAAGAAGATGGGGTCAAAGCTTCATTCTTCAATTTACGTGATAGAAGACACATGATGGGTAAAGGTTTGTAATAAATTGAAGAATGAAGCTTTGACCCCATTCGTAAGGGCCTGGCACCTTCATCTTCGATTGAGGAGCACCTTTACCCTATCGATGACGATCACGGGGATGATGGAGCAGGCTATGATCAGTCCCCATCCGGCGGCGCTGATATAGGCGGTTTTAAAGATATCCATAACCGGAGGTATGAGGGTCACCGACAACTGCAGGGCCAGGGAGACACCTAGGGCTGCCCAAAGGGCCTTGTTATCGAAAAACGGCATCTCCATAACCGAGAGGGTCTCTGAGCGTGAGTTGAAGGAGTGCAGCAGTTGGGAGAAGACTAGGGTGGTGAAGACCACCGTCTGCACCTGGGCGATGTCCTCGCTGAACAGGACGTAATAGGATATGAAGAAGGCGGCCAGGGCCCCGATGGATAAGATAAAGCCCTGCCAGAGGATCATCACCTGCTTGCTGCGGTTGAGGATGCCCGTGTTAGGGTCGCGGGGCGGCCGTTCCATGATGTCGGGAACGGGTGTGTCCACGCCCAGGGCGAGGGCCGGGAGGCCGTCGGTCACCAGGTTCATCCACAAGACCTGAACGGCGGTGAGGGGGGTGACCGAGGCGAAGAGCATGCCGATAAACATGGTGGATACCTCGGACATGTTGCAGGAGAGAAGGAAATAGATGAATTTCTTCAGGTTGTCATAGATGATCCTCCCCTCCCTGACCGCATTGACGATGGTGGCGAAATTATCGTCCTGCAGGACCATATCCGAGGCCTCTTTGCTGACATCCGTGCCGGTGATCCCCATGGCCACGCCGATATCCGCGTTCTTCAAGGCGGGGGCGTCGTTAACCCCGTCCCCGGTCATGGCCACCGTTTTGCCGACGGCCTTCCAGGCTCGCACGATCTTGACCTTGTCGGCCGGGGATACCCGGGCATATACGGCGACCCTGTCCACCCTGTCCGTCAGTTCCTCGTCGCTGATGTGGGCCAGCTCCTCCCCGGTTATCATCTCCTTGTCCGGGGTGAGGATGCTGAGCTCCTCGGCCACGGCGCGGGCTGTGGCGGCGTGATCCCCGGTGATCATCACCACCTCTATATAAGCTTTACGGCAGAGGTCTAATGCCTTGAAGACCTCCGGACGCGGGGGGTCCATCATGCCCGTAATACCCAGGTAGATCAAATCGCCCTCCAGCTCCTCCAGGGCCTCTTCAGCGGGAATTTCAGGGATTGGTCGGCAGGCGTAAGCCAGGGTGCGCAGGGCGCGGTCGGCCATCTCCTCGGCCTCGGCAATGAAGCCCTTGCGGTCGGCAGCGGTGAGTTCTTTGATCCCGGCCGGCGTCAGGAAACGGTCGCAGCGTTCCAGGACTACCTCCGGCGCTCCCTTGGTCAGCACGATGAGGGGAGAGGTAAAGGGAAGGAAATCCTGGTCGCGCCCGTTACCGTTCAGGGCGTTGATGGTACTCATCATCTTGCGCTCGCTCTCGAAGGGGATCTCCTCCCTGCGCGGAAGGGCCTCGGCGGCCCTGGAGATGGGAAAGTCCAGCCGCTCAGCCACCTGGAGCAGGGCGACCTCCGTCCCCTCTCCCAGGTAGCCTTCCTCCTGGACCTTGGCGTCGTTGCAAAGGGATGCAGTGGCCAGGAGGGGCCAGGCGGCCTCGAGGCGGTGGGCCACGTCCTTTTCCACTGCGCCGGGATCGATGGGCGAGGCGCCGGGGATCCGTATCTCCTGCACCTCCATCTCGTTGCGGGTAAGGGTACCGGTCTTGTCCGTACATATGACGTTAGCGCACCCCAGGGTCTCAACGGTGTGCAGTCTTCGCAGCAGCGCGTTCTCATCTGCCATGCGGCGCACGCCCAGAGCCAGGGAGATGGTGACGATGGCCGGCAGTCCTTCGGGGATGGCGGCCACGGCCAGGCTTACGGAGAAGAGGAGCATCTGCGTCCACTCCAGCCTGCGCAGCACTCCTACGAAGAAGATAAAGGCACATATGGCGATGCATAGAAGGGCTATTCTTAGACCCACCCTATCCAGCTCTATCTGCAGGGGAGTCTTCTCCTCCACCACCTCCCCCAGCATCTCGGCTATCTTCCCCAGCTCGGTGCGGCTTCCCGTGGCCACCACCAGGCCTGAACCGCGGCCGTGGACGATGTGGGTTCCCATATATACTGTGTTCCTGCGGTCGCCCACCGGCAGGTCGGCCTTGTGAAGAGGTTCCACCGTCTTGGCCGCGGCGTCGGATTCCCCCGTGAGGGAGGCCTCCTCCGCCCTCAAGCTGTGGGCCTGCAGCAGCCGGGCATCGGCCGGGATGCGGTCGCCGGCCTCCAGGAAGATGAGGTCCCCGGGAACGATATCACTGGAGGGGATGATCCTCTCCCTGCCCTCCCGCTGTACCCGGGCGGTGGGCGCACTCAGTTTCTTTAAACTCTCCAAAGCCCTTTCCGCCCGGTATTCCTGGACGAATCCCAGGATGGCGTTGGCTATCACGATGACCATGATCACCGCGGCATCCACGTACTCCTGCAGAGCCGCACCGGCGATGATGGCGGCGGCCAGCAGGACGTAGATCATGAAGTTCCGGAACTGGTTGATGAAGAGCATGGAGGGAGAGATGCGCTTCTCCTCCCTCATCTCATTGGGGCCGTATTGCTTGAGCCTGGATGAAGCCTCCTGGTCGGAAAGGCCCGTTTCCAGGGAAGTGCCCAGCTCCCGCGCGGCCTCTTGGGCGTCGAGCAGGTGCCAGATTTTGCTTTCCTCTAATGCGGCCAAGTTTCCGCCACCCCGCTTTTGGGTAAAAATAAGTTGGCTGTATGGCGGTCAAAACCTTGTCGCCTGCGTCTTTGAAATGATACAGCAATGTTATTATAATGGCGAATGTCGGCCTGGAGGGCAGCAGATGCGTTTCGGGGCTGTCATTTCAGGCGAGGTGAAGATATTAAAACCTGACTCAACGAGGAGATAAGGAGGTAGGAGTATGGAGATTACGTTAAGCATAATCAAGGCTGATGTGGGTGGTTACGTCGGGCATTCCGATGTCCACCCGGCCCTGTTGGCCCGCACGGAGGAACTCTTGGCCGAGGCCAAGGAGAAGGGCTTGATCATCGACTACTCCCGACAGAAGTGCGGCGACGACATCGCCATGATCATGACCCACACCAAGGGGCCGGACAACGAGGAACTGCACAAATTCGCCTGGGACACCTTTATGGATGTCACCGAGGTAGCCAAGGAGTACGGGCAGTACGGGGCGGGACAGGACCTGCTCACCGACGCTTTCTCCGGCAACCTCAAGGGCATGGGACCGGGATTCGCCGAGATGACTTTCGAGGAGCGCAAGTCCGAGCCGGTCATCTGTTTCCTGGCCGATAAGACCGAGCCAGGTGCCTGGAACTATCCCTTGTACAAGATGTTCGCCGACCCCTTCAACACTGCCGGACTGGTCATCGATCCCTCCATGCATGACGGCTTCCGCTTCGAGGTGCATGATCTTATCGATGAGAAGAAGATCATCTTCAGCTGCCCGGAGGAGATCTACGACATGCTGGTCTTCATCGGTGCGCCGTCGCGCTACGTCATCAAGCACATCTTCCGCAAGGGCAGCGACGAGCCGGTGGCGGTGACTTCCACCCAGCGCCTCTTCCTCATGGCCGGGCGCTATGTGGGCAAGGACGACCCGGTGATGGCCGTGCGCTGCCAGAGCGGCTTCCCGGCGGTGGGAGAGGTGGTGGAACCCTTCTCCTTCCCCTACACCGTGGCCGGTTGGATGCGGGGAAGCCATCACGGCCCCTTCATGCCGGTGAGCACGGAGAATGACAAACCCACGCGTTTCGACGGCCCGCCGCGGGTGGTGGCCATTGGATACCAGCTCAAGGAGGGGCGCCTGGTGGGACCGCGGGATATGTTCGCCGACCCCAGTTATGACAGAGCGCGCTGGAAGGCTTTGCAGGTAGCCGATTATATGCGCCGCCACGGGCCCTTCGAGCCCCATCGCCTGCCCCTGGATGAGATGGAATATACCACTATGCCCAAGGTGATTGAGAAACTCAAGGACCGCTTCATTCCCCTGGAGGGCTTGGAGAAGGACAACTAGTACCACGTTTAGGTATGTTGAAGTAGTCTGAGAGGGACCGTCGCAGGGCGGTCCCTCCCTCATTCTTGGGTGCGTATTACCAGGGCCTCCTCGTCCACCCTGAGTATGGCCTCGTAAGGAATGATATTGGTCTCCCCGGGCCGCTTGTAGCGGCGGCGCAGCCTGCTGACCAGCTTTCCCACCCGTCCCGCAGCGGGGAGCCATTCCGTGCCTACCTGCAGTCCATCCAGGAAGAGCAGGACCCCTTCGCGTCTTAATATGACGTCGTCCACGCGGTGCAGGCGGTTGCCCTCTTCGTCCATGATCTGCTTGTTGAGGATATCCCTTCTGGCCAGGGTCCTGTCCGCGCTGCTTCTCACCTGGAACCTGGGGTGGGGATTACGCAGAGCAACCACCTCGGGACCGAGGGATTCCACCTCGGACCAGGGCAGCAGGAGGACGATATCCTCGGCGGGCCGGGGCAATACCAGGTCACCTATCCTGTCCGTCCACTTGAGATGGACGGCAAGGTCGCTCACCACCGGAGGTCGGGCCTTGAGGTCCACTCCCAGGTCCTCGACATGGCCCACCTCCCGGCCCTCGGCGTCCATTACCTCCCCCTTCAAGAAGGATAGAAGGGGGATCGTATTTTCCTCGTTCAAACGGCCACCTCCCTTATCATCTTATGCAATAAACACGGATACCAGCATCATCAGGGTGAGGATGGTCAGGAATATTATCACCAGCCACATCACGGTGTTCAGCCAGGGCGGGTTGACGTATCCGCCCATGATATCGCGGTCGTTGATCAGGACCATCATACATATCAAGATCACCGGCAGGAGCACTCCGTTGATGGTCTGCGATACCACCATCAAAAGGACCAGGGGCATGCTGGGTATCATCACCAGCACAGCGCTCACGGCGATGAAGAAGGTATAGATGAAATAGAAACGAGGCGCCTCGCGGTAGCTGCGGTCAACCCCATGTTCCCAGCCGAAGGCCTCGCATACCGTGTATGCGGTGGAGAGGGGCAGGATGGACCCGGCGAAAAGGGAGGCCACCAGCAGCCCGAAGCCGAAAAGGTAAGAGGCGTACTGACCGGCCACCGGGGCCAGGGCTGAGGCCGCCTCCTCGGCGGTGGTGATGGTGGTGGGTCCCACATTGGGATTGTGAAAAAAGGCGGCGGCACAGGCGATGACGATGAACATGGCCACCACGGTCATGAGAAAGGCGCCTATCCCGGTGTCCAGGCGCTCGTATTTTAACTTGGAGATATCCAGGCCCTTATCCACGATGGCCGCCTGCTGGTAGAACTGCATCCACGGGGCGATGGTGGTCCCGATTATGGTCACCATCAGGATAAGGTAACCGGTCTCCATCTGGATGGAGGGCGTCACCAGGGCCTTGCCCACCTCTCCCCAATCCGGTTTGGCCATGATGGCGGCGATGATATAGGCGATATACACCAGGGAGGCGATCAGGAATACTTTCTCTACCCTCTTATATGTGCCTTTGACCACCATCCACCAGATAAGCACGGCCAGCGGTGGGATGGCGATGAGCGGGGGGATATGGAAGAGCTTCATGCTGGCGGCCAGGCCGGCGAAGTTGGAGACTGTGTTGGCGAAGTTGGTCACCACCAGGGTGAACATTATGAAGGCGGTCAGGCGTAAGGAGAACCTCTCACGGATAAGAGCGGCCAGGCCCTTGCCGGTGACCATGCCCATGCGCACGGTCATCTCCTGGACCAGGATGAGGAGAAATGCGGTAAAAACGAGTACCCAAAGGAGCTCGTAGCCGTAGCGAGCGCCGGCTACCGAGTAAGTGGCGATGCCACCTGCGTCGTTGTCCACCATGGCAGTGATCAGGCCGGGACCGAGGACTGTCAGAAATATCAGCAGTTCCCGTCGGCCCGGCCGTCTCTCTCCACGGCCTCTCCTGCCGAACATTTTTCTCCTCCAAGGCACACTCCTGCATATATAAAACCTCTTAGCAGTCCTGGCGAAGATTATAACATGTATTTCCTGGAAGATTTCATACCCGGGATTAAGGCGGGCGCAGGTGGGGGATCAATGACCTCCTGGCCGGGGTGTTATTGCATGGCCCTGGAGCGGTTGCGCAGCGCGACCAGGGCGCGGGCACATCGCCGTGCGCTGGAGAAAACGGGCATGCCGTTGCGCATGATGATGCGGTTGGGCTCGCTTTCCGGTCCGGAGAAGGAGAGGACGGCAGCCGGCATACCAAGCTGCTTGGGAAGCAGGGCTATTTCCTGTACTCCGGTGAGAAAGAAATCGCTTTGTACGCCGGCGAAGCTCTCTATGGCATCCGGAAAGACCTTGGCCAGGTTGGATACGAACTCCTTCCCGAAGAAGCCGTAGATAAGAGCGGCGTCGGCCTCGCCGGACTCAAATATTATCTGGGCGATGTCGCGGAGCAGAAGAAGGTTGAGGGCGTAGGTGATATCCACGGGATTCACGCAGTAGGCGGTAGGGGGAAGCAAGCTGTGTAACTTATCCTGAAGGGCGGCGGAGAAAGAGGGGACCCGCAAGCCCGCCTTCTCACACTGATAGGCCATCGATGCTCCCGGTCCTCCCGAGTTGGTTATCACCGCTACCCTGTCTCCCTTCATCGGGGGCAGGGTGGCCAGGGTCCAGGTTATATCGAAGAGCTCCTCCACGTCCTTGGCCTTTGCTATCCCTGCCTGGCGCAGGATGCCGTCGTAAAGCTCTTCGGAGCCGGAGATGGCCGCGGTATGGGAGAGGGAGGCCCGGGCGCCGGCCTCCGTTCCCCCCACGTAGATAGCGGTAACCGGCTTGGCCTCGACCAGGCGCCGCGCCGCGCGGATGAATTGCCTGGGCCGCCGGATGCTTTCGATATACAGGCATACAGAGGTCACGTTGTCCTCTTCAACCAGGTATTCAAGGCAGTCGGCCAGGTCCAGGTCGGCCTCGTTACCTACGCTGATGGTCTGGTTGATAGAGGCGCCCAGCTTGCGCCACAGCTCGTAGGTCTGGCAGGTGAAGGCGCCGGATTGGGAGGCGAAGGCTATACCCTTCCCGCCGGGGGCATTGCCGAACGGGGTGGTATTCAAGGAGGCATCGTGGCTGAAGATGCCGATACAGTTGGGGCCGATGAAACGGATTCCGTGCTCGCGAGCCACCTCCACCAGGCGTTTCTGCAGCCGTCCACCCTCTCCTCCCGGAATCTCTCCGAACCCCCCCGAGATGATCACGGCGCGTTGGATACCCGCCTGGCCCAGGTCCTCCAGAGCCTCGGGGACCACCTCGGTGGGTAGAACGAGGACGGCCACATCCACGGGATGGGGTATCTCCTGGGCCCTGGGATACGCCTGGAGGTTCATGACTTGTTTCTCTTTCAAGTGCACGGGGTAAATGGATCCCTGGAAATCCGAAGCTAGGAGGTTGGCCATGAGGATTGACCCCATCTTCAGGATGTTGTTTGATGCGCCATAGAAGGCCAGGGAGCGTGGGTGCATTATCTTACGTAAGGGATGGTCCTTCACCGGCTCTCCTTTCCCTTGCGCCTGAAACGCGCCTGAAACGGCCGTCTCTCAGCGGAGCAGGCACGTGGATGGGCAGTCGATAACCCTATTCTCCGTGACTATCTTATGTATGTGGATGTCGTGGTCCGCGCAGGGCACGTGTTCCACGATCTGCAGTTCGAAGCACAGCGCGATCAACAGGCAGCTCGGGCTGCATCTCTCCAGGAAGCGGTCGTAGTATCCTCCCCCATAACCCAATCTTCCTCCCGTGAGATCGAAGGCCACTCCGGGCATGAGCACCGCGTCTATCCTCTGGGGCGGAACGGGACGGAGGCACTCCTCCCTGGGCTCAAGGATGTTGTAGTTGCCCATGCGGAGATCGCCGTCCAGATTCATGATGCGGGAGGCCATCATAGCCTTGTTCTCCATATCGGTGCAGGGCACGCATACAGCTTTCTTTTCCTCCAGGGCCCGGAGGATCATGGGCTTGGTATCCACCTCGCTGCGAAAGGAGAGGAAGAAGAGGAGCGTTTCCGCTTGGTTGAACTCGGGGATGCTCCACAGGTTCTCGCCGATCTCCGCGGAGAGAAGCCGCCGCTGCTCGGGGTCGAGACTATCTCGTATTTCCTGGACCTTCTTGCGCAGCTCCTTCTTTCTTTTGTGGATCATCTCGCTCTCCCATGGTCGTAATCCTTAATATAATATATCAGGATAGTATATAAGGCATGTGCAGGATAACACCGTGCCCGGTCAGGTGGGGAAGAAAAAGCGAGGCGAGATATGGCCAGGATAGGGATAGTCTCCGATACCCACATACCTAAGGTGGCTTCCAGCCTCCCCAGGGAGCTCCTGGACGCCCTGGAGGGGATGGACCTCATACTGCACGCGGGTGACCTGATAGAGGTCTCGGTTATTGATGAACTGCGCTCCCTGGCGCCTGTCGCCGCCGTGTCCGGTAACATGGATCGCCCCGAGGTGAAGTCCATCCTGCCCAAGAAAAGGGTGCTGGAGGTGGAGGGGAAGCTCATCGGGCTAACTCATGGTTGGGGACCGCCTATAGGGATAGAGAGAAGGGTGGTTTCCAAGTTCCCCGATGTGGACGTGGTGGTCTTCGGCCACACCCACAAGGCCTTGGTGGAGCGGAGGAAAGGGGCCCTGCTCGTCAACCCGGGTACCCCCAACGACCGCCGTTTCTCCAAACACTTGTCCTACGCCGTCTTGACCATCGAGGATGGGGAGCTGAAACCCGAGATAATATTGCTGGACTAAGGGAACGATCTCCTCAATCCTTAGAGGGGTCAAAGCTTCATTCTTCAATTCCAACATGGAAGATGCTACATCTGGTTCAATTATCCGGGAAGATTGAAGAATGAAGCTTTGACCCCTCTTTTTTCGGTTATTGAGGGGTCTGCGGCCAGCCCTCCTGTTCGCCGAAGTCAAATCCTCCAACCACCACCCAGCGTCCTTTGCCGGCAATTTCTGAGTACGTGAAGCCGGGAATATTGAAAAGAGGATCATTTGGGTCTTCCGGGTACCATCGAAGGTAGATCTCACCCTCCTTCTCCCCGAAGTTGTCCTCCTTATATTCCTTGGTGCCGAATATCTCCTCCCCGATATACCGCACCTTCCCGCTGGTTATTATCACGGTGGCTTCCTGCGCGGTAGCGGCAAGGTCCTCCGGTCCTACCAGCACGATCTCCAGAAACTCTATGTTCCATGAATCCGAGCTCCACTGCTCTCTCAGCGCATCCAGCTGATCCTGGGGAATGGGCTGGCCATCCGGATCCTGAAGGTATTCGGGGTCAACAACGGACAGGTATAAGTCGAAGTCACGGCCGTTCTCGGGATTGGGCACATTTATACCCTCTTCATTCGGGCTCCTTTTGAACTCCATAGAGGTGAACCAGTTCTGTACCTGGGTTACGGGGTTGTTGATGCTCTCGGGGTCGTATTCATCCAGAAAGGGCTCGCCACTGGTCCATCCGCAGCCCGCCCCCAGGAGGAGCAAAGCGGCTGCTACCAGGTAGATAAGGATGCGAGTCCCGCGTACTTTCCCGTTCTTAATCATTTTCATACCGTCCTAGTATAGTGTACGAAGCCCTCCCTGTCAGCTTGGTTCCTCTACCTCTGGGAACTCCGGCTCCTCATCCATTACCTCGGGTAGGGGATAGGGCAGTTTCATCGAACCATATTCCCGTATGATCCAGACACCCTCTATTCTGTCCAGGATGACCAACCTGGGATACTGTGAGAAATCCACTCCCCCGCTGCCGCTGCCGTCACTGTATATGCCCTCGTAATAACCGGCGATCAGCTCCACCTCCGCGTAATCGCCTTCCTCTATAACCAGTCGGGTCACCAGGTCTTCCAAGGTATACGAATCATAGGTCAGCCCTTCCAGGTTGGGATCGAGCTCGTACTCGCCGTTCTGGGCCATTTTGTACAACTGAGGCTCGGTATGCTTCAGGTAGGTCATGATGTCCTTCTTCGCTATGGCTTCATAAAAAGTCTCGACCGCTTTTTCCGGGCCGCTCTTGCCGCCCGACAAGAGTACGATGATTATCACTATGGCCGCGATGACCAAGATGGCAGCAAGTATGATTCCCATCCAGGGACGGGTTCGCCGGCGGGAACGGCGCCTGCGCCGTTCCGCCTCCTCATCGTCCAACCCTTCTTTCTCGGCCTCGCGCCGGTAAAGGGCCGCCTCTCGCTGGGATTTCCTGCGGGCACGCGCTCTTTTAGCCTCGACTTGGGCTATCTTCTCCCCGCACTCCGTGCAGAAGCGGCGGCCTTCCTGATTCTCAAATCCGCAGTTGGGACAGCGCAACTCACCAACCCCCTAACTCACATCCGGGCTGCGCTTTCCAGCCCATAGACGATATGCAGATCCAGGGCCTCAAGGTACCAGCATCCATCTTTTTCAACTACATATAGGGGCGAGAGATCCTCCTGCGAGAAGTCTATCTCTCCCACCATCTGCCACCTTTCGTCTTCCAGGTTATATAAACTGCAACGACCCCCGGTTATCCTCACCAGGGCGCTCGATTCATCCAGGTAGCTGGAGTCGAGGCGGATGCTCTCGAAATCCATGCGCCAGGTTACCGGGTCCGCCTGGTATCTACGGTACAACTCATCCCACGTGTATGCCAGCTCGCTCTCCTCTTCCTCCACCTTGCGTATGGCTTCCGGATTGATACAGGAGCGCATGGCATTGAAATCTTGGGACTGCACCGCTCCCAGAAACTTATACACCGTTTCCTCCGGTGTGGCCTGCCCGCATCCCGCTGCCGTGAGGCAGATAAGCAAGGTGGCGGAGAAGATGAACGCCGCTGATATCAGCGTTCTCGTTTTCCTTCCGCTTGACCGTTTGGGCATAGCCACACCGTTTGAGAGGGTTTAACCCCCCGTCTTGGTTCCACAGTCGGGACAGAAGGCGGAGTCAGCTGGAACCTCGCTTCCGCAGGATGGACAGGGTGAAGTTCCTGCCTCTTGCGGCGCTGCCGGCGGTGCTGGCGCTGCCGGCGGTGCCGGAGCGCTCTGCTGAGCTTCGGGGGGAGGCGGTGGCGGCGCCTGGGCCTGCGGCGCCTGGGCCTGCTGCGCTTTTGCCTGGGCAGCTGCCTGCCTCTGGGCCTCCAGCTGCTTCTCGAGTTCGATCATCTGGCGTTCATTGTCGAAGATCTGGTCCGCCTGGGGGCGCAGTTCCTCCACGTTCACCTCTCCCTGCCGGAACTGGTTCAAGAGGTTCTCGCCCAGCTGGTTTACCATCTCGTCCCTCTGTTTACGCAAGGCGTTTACCTGTGATTTCTGACCAGTACCGTCGAGAGCCGAGTCCAACTGCTGGCCGAGGCTGCTGGCCTGCTCCTTAAGCTTGTCAAAGAATCCCATCTTTTCACCCCATTCCGTATTGGCTGCCTTTCATCCTTATTATAAAACAACCTCGATGAGCGGCGGGGAGGCTGCCGCGTATATGGTGTATCTATAGGTCGGGTGGTTCCTCGCCGGTGAGCAGCCTGTGGATGGCACGGGCGGAATGTTTCCCCGCCCCCATGGCCTCGATGACCGTGGCCGAACCGGTGACGATATCCCCACCGGCGAAGACCCTGGCAAGGCAGGTCTGCCCCGTCTCGGGGTCGGCGGCGATATACCCCCACTTGTTCAGTTCTAGCTCTGGAAAGGAGGAAGGCAGAAGGGGATTGGCCCTGGTCCCTATGGCCATGATCACCAGGTCTACCTCCATGTCGAATTCCGAGCCTTTGATGGGTATGGGACGGCGCCTGCCGCTGTCATCCGGCTCTCCCAGCTCCATCTCCAGGCATTCCATTCCTATCACCCAGTTGTCCTCACCCAGGATACTTGTGGGCAGGGTGAGGAATTTGAACACGATTCCCTCCTCGGCGGCATGGGCCACCTCCTCGGCGCGAGCGGGCATCTCCTTGCGGGAGCGACGATAGACGATGCTTACCTCCTCCGCTCCCAGGCGGAGGGCGGTACGGGCGCTGTCCAGGGCCACGTTCCCCCCGCCGATGACCGCGACCTTGCTTCCTTTCTTGATGGGGGTGTCGTATTCGGGGAAGCGATAGGCTTTCATCAGGTTGGAGCGGGTGAGATATTCGTTAGCCGAATAGACCCCGTTCAGGTTCTCTCCGGGTATGTTCATGAACATGGGAAGACCCGCCCCTATGCCGATAAACACCGCCTCGAACCCATCGTCGAATATCTCCTGCACGGTGAGACTGGCCCCGATGACCTGGTCGAGCAGGATATTCACGCCCAACCTCTTGATATAATCTACCTCCCTCATCACCACGGCCTTGGGCAGGCGGAACTCGGGAATACCGTAGGTGAGGACTCCCCCGGGAGCGTTCAGGGCCTCGAAGATAGTCACCTCGTGACCCATGCGGGCCAGGTCTCCCGCGCAGGTGAGACCGGCCGGGCCTGCACCGATGACCGCCACTTTTCTACCCGTAGTCGGAGCTTGCGGAGGTAGAGTCGATTCCCCATAGTCCGCTTCGTAGTCGGCCACGAAGCGCTCCAGTCTGCCGATGGCCAGGGGGTCGTGTTTCTTGGCCAGCGTGCAGACTATCTCGCATTGGGTCTCCTGGGGACATACCCTCCCGCATATGGCGGGCAGGTTGTTCTTCTCCTTGATCTTGGCCGCCGCGCCCAAAAAGTCCCCCTCCTCCACCAGCTTGATGAAAGCGGGGATGTCTATCTCCACCGGGCATCCCTCCACGCAGGGCATCTTCTTGCACTGCAGGCAGCGCGAGGCTTCCTGTACGGCCTCTTTATCCCCGTAGCCTAAAGCTACCTCGTTGAAATTATCTTTTCGAGCCTGGGAATCCTGTTCGCGCATGGAAACGCGCGGTTCTATCCGCTTTTTCTTGCCCTTCTTTTCTTCCGGGCTCATGGTCATACTTCTCCTTATCCCGCCTGTGTCAAAATGATAATACATTAACCCGGTGATCCTAGCTAGAAGCGGCCAGGGTGGTGGGAACCGCTTCCATTGCAAGCGGCGTCTTATGTTCATCGGGTGGATAGGCTATTGAACCGGAGGTCGAAAATGGCTAGAAAAAAACGACTGAGCCTGGCCGTAGCGGCGGTAGTGGTCCTGGCGATCATCTTCGCGGCCG
>Ga0180434_10003693_pt1 | contig 19326 bp, 17 predicted proteins | sample SS_ome_7_FD_132453 | JGI IMG/M metagenome (GOLD analysis project Ga0180434, IMG submission 132453) | Hypersaline lake sediment archaeal communities from the Salton Sea, California, USA - SS_1_D_2 metaG | ecosystem: Environmental > Aquatic > Non-marine Saline and Alkaline > Hypersaline >...
CTGGTCCCCCTGGTCCCCCTGGTTCCCCTGGTCCTGCTCCTGCTGCTCTCCGTCCTGTCGATCCTGCTCGTCCTCACCCTGCTCACCCTCGCCACCCTGCTGCTGTTCCTGCTGTTGCTGTTCCTGCTGCTCACGCGCGAGCTGCGCGACCTCCAGGTTGTACTTGGCATCGAGATCGTCGGGATTCCTCAGGAGGCTCTGCCGGAACGCCTGGATGGCACCGTCAAGGTCGCCGGCGGCAAGCAGCGCGTCGCCGGCGTTGTAGAGCGCGGCTGCGGCGAGTTCGTCATCGCCCGCCGACGCCGCCTGTTGATACTCCCTGAGCGCTGCCTCGACATCGCCGCTCTGAAAGAGCGCGTTGCCCGCGTTGAAGCCGAGCGCCGCCAGTTCCGGTGCGAGCACCTGTCCGCTCCGATACTCGGTCAGTGCCTCGGAGTATCTGCCCTCACGATAGAGACGATTGCCCTGACGGTTGTGCCCGCCCGGCGTCTCACCGAAGCCGGTCAGGAGCGGGAAGACCGCCGCGAGCGCGAGGGCCGTGAGCGTTCGAAACACCGGACTGGTGCGCGCGGGTCTCCGAGCCGGAACGAACGTCGCCAGAAGCACCAAAGCCAGCGCGACGACCATCGGCACCTGAAAACGCTCCTCGTAGAAAGCGAGCATCCGTGATTCCAGCTCCCCCTGCTCCATTCGCGCCCGCTCCTCCTCGATCGCCCGCAGCTCCCTCTCACCGCTGGTCGCCCGGTAGTAGCTACCGCCGGTCACCGACGCGATGTCCATCAGCGTGCCTTCGTCAAGCCTCGACATGACGATGTTCCCCGAGCGATCCCGCTTGTACCCGCCTCCCTCGGACGCCGAGAGCGGGATCGGCTCTCCGGCCGTCGACCCGAGACCGATCGTGTAGATCCTCACGCCGGCCTCCGCCGCCTCTCTCGCCGCTTCAATCGGATCCTCCTCGTGTCCCTCGCCGTCAGTGAAGATGACGAGGGCCTTGGAGCGGTCCGGACGCGTCGTCAGCGCAGCGGTCGCCTTTCGGATGGCGGCACCGAGATCGGTTCCGGGGCGGGAGATGGTCCCCGGCTCAACGGCTGAAAGTAGCATCGAGGCCGCGCCGTAGTCCAGCGTCAACGGGCACTGCACGAATGCGGCACCGGCGAAGGTGATGACACCGACCCTGTCCCCATCGAGAAGCTCGATCAGTGTCAGAGCCTCGCGTCTGGCCTTTTCGAGACGATCGGGACGAAGGTCCTCCGCCCTCATGGAGTCGGAGACATCCAGAGCCAGCATCAGGTCGATGCCGTGTCGCGTCGCCACGCCGAGCCTCGTTCCGGTCTGCGGACGCCCCGCCGCGAGCCCCAGCGCGAGAACCACCAGCACGGCGAGACAGACACGCGCGCGGTGCACGCTCTCGGCCGTCGCGGGAGCGATCCGCCCGTAGAGCGCGGGATCCGCTACGGCGCGCGTCGAAGCGCGACGTCGGACGAGCACAAGCCAGCCGAGCATCACCGCAATGACGAGCGGTGAGCCGATGTACCAGAGAAGCAGGAGCTCAGTGTCGACTGCGAACCTCACGCTACGGAATCCTCCTCAGCACGGTGGCCGCGAGCAGGAGCTCGACGAGCGCGATAACGAGCGCCGCCAGGGCGAACCGCGGCCCCAGCTCCGTGTACGACGTGAAATGCTTCACCTCCACCTTCGTCTTCTCAAGCTCGTCGATCGTCGCGTAGACCTCGGCGAGCATCCCCTCGGTTTTCGCGCGGAAGTACCTGCCACCGGTGATCCGGGAGATCTCGCGAAGCACGTTCTCGTCGATGTCCGTGGGCACGTTGACGTAGCGTCTTCCCCAGACGGGATCATCGACCGGGATCGGACCGCCTTCGGGCGTCCCAGCCGCAACCGTGTACACCTTGATGCCGAGCGCGGCGGCCGCCTGCGCCGCCGTAACCGGGTCGATTTGACCAGCGTTGTTCCGGCCGTCCGTCAGGAGTATGACGATCTTGCTGTCGGCCTCGCTCTCACGCAACCTGTTCGCGGCCGTTGCCAGCGCGAGCCCAACCGCCGTGCTCTGTTCATCTATCATCCCCAATTCGACGGAGTCCAGCAGCTCCAGGAGCACGGCGTAGTCGAGCGTCAGCGGGCACTGGGTGTACGCCTCGCTCGCGAACACGACCATCCCGATACGGTCGGACACTCGTCCTTCAATGAAGTCGCCGACCACCGACTTCGCCACAGCGAGCCGATTCTGAGGCTTGAAATCCTCGGCGCGCATGCTGCCCGAGACATCGAGCACCAGGAGAATGTCGATCCCCTCCGAGAGAACCGTGTCCGTTCCACGTCCCGCCTGCGGCCGCGCGAGTCCACATACGATGAGCGCGATGAGAACGCACCGCACCGCGAGCGTCGCGCCTCGCTTCCAGGACGCGCGGCTCCCTGACAGCTCGCGCGCCATCCGCGTCAGCGGGAAGGCGACCGCCGGTTCCAGCGCGCGCCGGAACCGCACCGCGGCTATGAGGTACACGGGGATGAGAAGCAGGAGCCAGAGGAACGCCGGGTCAGCGAACCGGAACATCGTCGCCCTCCTCCTCGCTCGCTCTCAAGCGAGTACGTTCCACGAACATCTCGACGTCATCGAGGTCCTCGCGGCCTCGTTCGATCGACGGAGCGCTCCTTGCGAATTTCGACAGGTCCGCGCGTTCGAGCAGGCCAGTCAGCCAGGATATCAGTTCCGCGGGGAGCGCCGCCTCGATGAGCTCGGGAGCCAGCTCCGCCGTGGTCCGGTCGATGGCCGGAACACTGAACCGGTCCCCGACATACCGCCGTGTGATGTCGGTCAGCTCGACGTAGAACCGCTCGATGTCGCCGCGTTCGAGAGCGTCGCCTGAGCGCAACATGCGAAGCCGTTCAAGCGCGCTGACGTGTGCGGCTCTCCTGCGCTCCTCGACAGACGGCCCGCTCTCCTCACCGGGCTCCGGACGCGCAGCCCGCCAGCGAGCCCACAGCCTCCACGCTGCCGCCAGCGCCACGGCGACGATTGCCGCGAGAACCCACGGCCACACGGCTCTCGGGAGGTCCAGCGGCGGCTTGATGGCGCGAGGCTCGATCTGCCCCTCGAGGTCCTCAGGCGGGATGACACTCCTGACCACAACCTCGAGGCTCGGCGAGTAAACCAGGGCCGTATCCCCACCCGACACCACCGCGTGAAACGCCAGCTCCGGGATGACATGTTCACCCGTCTCGAACACCGTGATGACAACGTCGCGCCGCTCAACCACGCCGTCGGGTCCCTCGTCAGCCGGATAGATGACGACATCTATCACCTCGAATGGCGCGATCTCTCCCACGAGGCGTGGGAAGGCGAGCGCCGTATCGAAATCGTGGACGGCGGTCAGTGTGAGAACGAGGCGGTCGCCTACGGTGGCGGTATCAGGCGTGACGCTTGCACCGACCGTCAGCAGCGAATCCGACGGAACGCGGAGCGTATCGCGCATACGCGAGACCCGCCCCGTGTCTCCCACGACGCCCCGCATCGCAGCGGGACCGCCCTGCACGGGGTCGCCCTGTGCCCGCGCGGCCTCGACGTTCACGCCGGCCAGGAGCGAGACGAACACGCAGACGGCCACGACCACGACGCGGGCTCTGATCGTCGATCGCCTCACGTCCGTACCCCTCCGACGCGCGTGGTCGCTCCGCCCCCCGCGCGTCTCGCCCGCAGTCTGAAGAACTTCTCGAGCGGGTCGACATACGGCTCGCCGACTCGGACCGCGACCGAGTCCACGCCGAGCCGGCCGAACAGCCGCTCCCGCTCCTCCGCGATGCGCGCGCTCTCCGCGGCGAAGCGCTCGCGGAAACGTGTGTCGCTCGTGTCCACCAGAAGCCGCTCGCCAGTCTCCGGATCGCTGAGATCCACGAGCCCGGCATTCGGCAGCTCGAACTCGCTCGGATCGTTCACCTCGACCGCGACCAGATCGAACCGCCTCGCAGCCGTCGCCAGAGCGCGCTCGTACCCGTCGGCGACGAAATCGCTCACGAGGAACACCACGGCGTGACGCCTCACGACCTTCGAGAGGTAGTCAATGGCTCCCGGGATGTCGGTCCCCGTCCCCTCCGGCTTCGAGTAGAGGATCTCGCGGATGACGCGCAGCACGTGCCGTCGGCCCTTCTGGGGCGGCACGACCTTCTCGATACGGTCCGTGAATATGATCAGTCCGACGCGGTCGTTGTTCCTGGTCGCCGAGAACGCGAGAATCGCACACAGCTCCGCGGCGAGCTCCGATTTGAAACGCTCCGTCGTCCCGTAGCGACCAGAGCCGCTGGCGTCCACGACGAACATCACAGTGAGCTCGCGCTCCTCCTCGAACTTCTTGATGTACGGATGTCCCATCCGCGCCGTGACGTTCCAGTCGATCGAGCGGACATCGTCGCCGGGGAGGTACTCGCGAACCTCCGCGAACTCCATCCCCCGCCCCTTGAAGACGCTCTGGTACTCCCCGGAGAACACGTCGTCGACGAGCCGCTTGGTACGGATCTCGATGTGCTTGATCTTCTTGAGTATCTCTTTCGGAAGCATGGCGCTCCACACGTCCTCCGCACGACGCCGTGAGTCGGCGCCGCGTGGACGTTCGGGGTGTCAGCTGGCTGCTAGGGAACTTCGACGTTGTCGAGGATCCGCTGGACGACGTCCTCCGACGTCATCTCCTCGGCCTCGGCTTCGTACGTGATGATCACCCGGTGACGGAGCACGTCCATCGCGATCGCCTTGACATCCTCCGGGGTCACATACCCTCTTCCCTGGAGGAACGCGTGCGCACGCGCCGCCACGCTCAGGAAGATCGAGGCCCGCGGTGACGCACCGTACGAGATCAGATCGCCGAGATCCAGCCCGGCCTCCGTCGGCTCACGCGTCGCGAAGACGATATCGAGAACGTACTGCTTCACCTTCTCGTCGACGTAGATCTCCGAGACCAGCTTGCGCGCGGCCAGGATCGTGTCGGGCGAAACGACGGGCGACACATCGGGCTCCGTCCCGCCCGCCATCCGGTCCATGATCCGGAGTTCCTCCTCGCGGGTGGGATACCCGACGCGGAGCTTCAGCATGAACCGGTCGACCTGCGCCTCCGGCAGCGGATAGGTCCCCTCCTGCTCGATCGGGTTCTGGGTTGCGAGCACGAGGAACGGATTGTCGAGCGGAAAGGTCTCATCACCGATGGTGATCTGGCGCTCCTGCATGGCCTCGAGAAGCGCGCTCTGTACCTTGGCGGGAGCGCGGTTGATCTCATCCGCCAGGATCAGATTGGAGAAGATGGGCCCCTTCTTCGTCGTGAAGGTGCCGGTACTTGGTGAGTAGACGAGCGTCCCGATGAGGTCCGCCGGGAGAAGGTCCGGCGTGAACTGGATGCGCTGGAAGCTCGTGTCGATGCACCGCGAGAGCGTGCGCACGGCGAGCGTCTTGGCCAGCCCGGGGACGCCCTCGATGAGCACGTGCCCGTTCGCCAGAAGCCCGATCATCAGTCGCTCGATCATGTAGCGCTGGCCGACGATGACCTTGTCGATCTCTGCAAGCAGCGTCGGAACGAAGGCGCTCTCACGCTCGATTCTCTCGCCGATCGCTTTGATATCCCCGTACACCTGTTCCTCCTGTTATCCCAGGCTCCGCAGTTGTTCATTCTGCTGTGCCAACAGCAATGTCTGATGCAGGCGGGCCCGGTTTGGTTGCATGATCGGGCCCGCCCGATTCGGCTAGAACTCCGTCGCTCCGGTGAACTTGAACCCGCGGACGAGCATCGCCGGCGTCGTCACCGAGCCGACCGCGCCCCACGAGGCGCCGATGCTCTCGCGGTCCTTCGTCATCGCGTCGACCTGCGAGAAGAACCGCATCATAGTATCCGTCCACCGCATGTTCTTCACGGCCTTCGAAATGCGGCCGTTCTCGATGAGATAGGTCCCCGCACGCGTCATGCCCGTGAAGAGCGCGCGCCGCGTGTCCAGGAGACCGTTGACGTAGTGGAAGTTGGAGACGAAGATGCCCCGGTCGACCAACCCGATGAGCTCCTCGCGCGTCTTGTCACCGGGAGTGATGAACAGGTTTCTCGGAGCAGGTCCACCTCGGAAAGCCGCCGACCCCGCGTGCCCCGTGTTCTCGACACCGTCCTTCGCCGCCGTGATCGAGTCGTAGACGGGTGAACGCGCGATGCCCTTTTCGATAAGCGTCACCGGCTTTTTGGTCACGCCCTCGTAGTCGAACGGCACCGGGATCCCCGCCGTATCGAACGCGTCGTCGACGAGCGTGATGTTCTCTCCCATCACCTTCTCACCGAAACGACCCGCCATGAACGACATGTTCTCGTGCACCTGCTTCGCGCCGAACGCCGTGAAGTTGAGCCAGCTGATGACCTCCGCGATCGCGCGCGGCTCGACGACGATATCCATCGGCGCGTAGTCGACGCTGACCGGGTTGGCGGCCGCAACACACTTGTCCACCGCGCGCTGAGCAGTACCGGCCACATCGATCCCCTCGATCCCCTTCGCGTACGCCGATGTAGCGCCGTTGACCTTGTTGGCGTCGGTGGCGAAGACGGACAGAGCAGCATCGGTCCCGTCGTACATCTGTTCGGTCCCGCTCGTATTGAACACCCCGAATCGGAACGCGCTCACGCGGTACGCTCCCGAGAGCGTCGTGTTCTTCTGCGCCGCGATCTCCACCGCCTGTCCGACGGCCTCCGCCCTTTGCTGCGCCGTCATCGTCGCCGTGGCCTCAGAGAACGTATCGGCCGCCGGCGCGGGGTCCGACCTCGGAAATCCGGGAAACTCCGGATCCTCCGGGCTTGCCTTCGCGACCTCGATCGCGCGCGCGAGTGCGGACCGAAGATCCGCCGGCGAGAGGCTGTTCGTCATCGTCACGCCCAACCGCTTCCCCATGGCCACGCGAGCCGTCACGTACGTGTTGTCCTCGTGTACATTCTGATGGATTCGCGACTCGGCGAACCGAGTCAGCGAGTTGGCCCCGCTCCACACCACGAGTTCCGTCTCGTCGGCGGGAGAACTCCGAAGCGCCTCACTGAGAAGCGCGCTGAGTTTCGTCTTCTCGATCATCGCTTCCCTCCCACCTCGACGTTCTTGAACCGCGCAGGAGCCACGCCGTGACCGACGTGCGCCGTCTGTCCCGGCTCACCCTTGCCACAGCTGGGGATTCCGAAGATGTGCCACTCCTCCTCGCCGCAGATCGCGTCGCAGCTGCCCCAGAACTCCGGCGTGATACCGGTGTAGACCGGGTTCTTGAGCATCCGCGTGCGCTTGCCGTTCTTGATCTCCCAGGCGATCTCGCAGCCGAACTGGAAATTGATGCGACGCTGGTCGATGCTCCAACTCTTGTTCGAATCGACGAAGATGCCGTCGTCCGTATCGGCGATGAGGTCCTCAAGTGACCCCGATCCCGGCAGGAGATTGATGTTCGTCATGCGAACCAGCGGGATGCGGTTCCATCCGTCGGCCCGCATCGTCCCGCTGCTCTTCTGACCGATCTTCGGCGCCGACTCACGGCTCGAGAGGTAGCCCGTGAAGACGCCGTCCGTCACGATCTCGGTCCGCTGCGCGGGCACGCCTTCGTCGTCGTAGCCGAACGAGCCGAGTCCGCCCTCGCAGGTCGCGTCGGCAACGATGTTCACGATATCCGAGCCGTACCGGAACGAGCCGAGCTTGTCGGTCGTCAGGAAGCTCGTTCCCGCGTATGAGGCCTCGGTCCCGAACACGCGGTCGAGTTCGATGGGATGCCCGCACGATTCGTGAACCTGAAGCGCGAGCTGCGTTCCGCCGATGATAAGGTCCGTGTGAACGGCCGGGCACTCGTCGGCGTTGAGCAGCTCGAGCGCCTCCGTGCCGACCTGACCGGCGTGCGCAGCGAGTTCGAGCGAGCGAGTGAACTCGAATCCGCGCGTCGCGTAGTCCCCGCGGAAACTCGCCGGATACGAACGCGTCTGCCGCTCACCCGCGTCGTTCATCGCGGTTGCCGCGATGCCACCGCCGGTCTCAAGGATGAACTGCTCAATCTCGCTCCCGTCGGTGCTGACGAACAGTTTGTCGTTCTTGAAGCTCATCAGGGATGCTGTCGAGAGCTTCACTCCATCGGTTCTGCTCATACCCGCGCAGCACTCCGCGAGGATCGAGAGTTTGTCCGAAAGCGGAACCTCGAACGGGTCCTCATCGTAGCCGCTTTCGTAGCGGTCCACGACGGCGTCCCGCTCGTCGAGCACGACCCCGCCGCCGCCGACCATGGCGCTCGCTTTCGCGATCGCCAGCGCCTGCGCCGTGACCTCCCGCACCGCCTCGGGTGTCTGGAGTGAGCTTGACGAGAATCCCCAGGCTCCGCCCGCGAGAACCCGGATGCCGAATCCCCTCGACTCCATGACCGAGGCGGTCTCGAGCTTCCCGTTCTTCATCACGAGGATCTCGGTCGTACCGACCACACGTCGCGCGTCAGCATACTCGACGCCCTGCGACCTGAGATCGTCCATCGCCTGTTTCAGAAGTTCCTTCAACGCCCACCTCCGTTCTGAACTTCTCTCTGAACTCACCATTCACCGTCGTCGAGGAAGCGTTCGAGCACGTGGACGGCGGTCGCTCCATCGCCAACGGCCGTCGCGATCTGTCTGAGTGGCTTCTCCCGACAGTCTCCGGCCGCGCAGATACCCGGGACGTTCGTCCTCGTATCCTCGCCGGCCGTGATGAAACCCCACTCGTTCCTCTCGATGAGATCCCCCAGGAACTCCGTCCTCGGCTTAAGACCGACGAACAGGAAGACCCCGGGCACCTCGAGTATCCGCCTCTCTCCCTCAGAAACGGGCTTGAGGATCAGACGTTCGACGCCCGCCCCGCTGCCTTCGATGCTCTCGACGGTGTGGCTGCAGATACACTCGATCTTCTCGTGCGCGCGAACACGCTCCGCAAGAACCGGGACCGCACGGAACTCATCGCGTCTGTGAATGAGATAGACCTTCTTCACCAGACCGGTCAGGTAGAGCGACTCCTGGAGTGCACTGTCGCCACCGCCCACGACGGCAACCTCCTGGTCACGGTAGAACGGCCCGTCACAGGTCGCACAGTACGATACACCGCGTCCGGCGAACTCCTCCTCACCCGGAACGCCGAGCTTCCTGTAGCCGGTTCCGCTCGCGATGATGACGGCGCGGGCCGTCGTCGGCCCGCTTCCCCGAACGACAGTGAAATGGTCCTCGGTTCGCTCGATCGCGGTCACGGTATCGCTCGCGAGCACGGCCCCGAAGCTCTCCATCTGCTCCTGCATGCGACCGGCGAGTTCGGCTCCGGAGAGCGCGCTCACGCCGGGGTAGTTCTCTATGAGATGGGTGATCGCCGCCTGACCGCCCGGCATCATCATCTCGATGACGAGGGTCGAGAGGCGCGAGCGCCCGGCGTAGATACCGGCGGTGAGACCGGCCGGCCCGGCGCCGATGACGACAAGATCGTGGTCCGCCATGTCAGCTCCCGGTTCTGATGTCCAGGCAGAGCCTGCGTTCGGTGGAACACCCTGAAACCGGAGTATAGGACATGATGGACGCTGCCGCCACCCTCCTTCGGGAACGGGCGATTGCGGCCGCAAACGAAGCGAGGGGCCCCTTGCGGGACCCCTTCGTGTCTTCTCGCGAAGCGAGGGGCCCCTTGCGAGGCCCCTTCGTTTCTCGAGGGCGTGAAGCTCATGCCTGTGTGCCCTCGTCAGGGGGCGGCCACGAGGACCGCCCCCTGCGTTGATGGCTCCGGCGTCGGCGCCTGACCCCCACGCGCCACGCATGACCCATCTATGAGATGATGCGCGGAGTGATCTTGATGATCAGATCCGTCGTCGTCGTCTGGTCCTTCACGTGCTTGAAGAGATACCCGAGAACAGGGATGTCGCCGAGAACCGGGACTTTCTGCTCCACCGTGCTCGTGTCCTCGTTGAGAAGCCCGGCGATCATGAAGGTCTCGCCGTCGCGGACGCGAACCTGCGTCGATGCGCGACGCTCCTTCGTCCACGGGATCTCCTCATTCGGCCCCTTCCACCCGACGATCGTCGACACGTTCGGCTCGACCAGAGCCGTGATGTGTCCGTCACCGGCGGCCCGCGGTGTCACGTTCACCGTCACACCGACGTTCTCACGCTCGACAGTCACCTCAACGGCGCCACCGGAGCTCACGCCCGAGACCGTGTAAGGGATGACATCGCCGATGTGAATCTCGGCGGTCCGGTTGTTGAGCGTCGCCAGCGTCGACCGGCTGAGGAGTCTCGCGTGACCCTCGGTCTCAAGAAAGTCGAGCGCCACTTCGAGCGCCTGTGCCTGACGTGTCACCGCGTCACTGCTGAATGGGGTCGGTACGTACTCCATCTCCGTCGGGATCGCGTCCGGGGTCGAGGGTTCCGGCTCACCCTCTGCGAAGATGACGGTCTGGCTGGTCAACTTCGCCCAGTCGATGCCGTACTCCCAGAGATTGTCGGTCGTCACCTCGATGACCTCGGTCTCCAGGAGTATCTGAACCGGTGGCACGTCCAGCTTCTCGACGATCGCACGCACGTCCTCGATGCTCCCCGGCGATGCAACAACCACGAGACGGTTGCCGCCCGGGTCGGTCGTGACCGAGTCCACGATCTTCGCGATGAGCGGTTCAAGCTCGTATGCGTCGGCGAAATGTAGGTTGATGACGTACGATTCCAGTCCCGTCTCGGCCACAAGCTCCTCTGGCTCCCCGACGAGGATCGAATTGCCGATGCGCTCGTAGCCGAGTCCGGCCGCACGCACAACGAGGTCCAGCGCCTCATCGATCGGCGTATGCACGAAGTGCACCGAGACGACCTGACCCTCAGCCGCCGGGCTCGTGACGATATTGAGCCCGCTCTTGTTGGCGAGGATCGCGAGAACATCCGTGAGCTGCGTCCCCTTGGCGCTCACGGAGACCGTGACTCTGCTGTCCTGGGCCGACACCGCAATGGCGAAGGCAAGGACCAGCAGAAGTGCGCTCATCGCAAGTGCGACATGCTTCATCTCTGGTTCCTCCTCGTTACTTGCCGGATGGGTATGGATAGGTGCGTGACTTGTCCTCGTACCTGATGACCACGCCATCGCCCCTGATCTCCACCACCAGGCCGCCATTAACAGTGTCGCCCTCTTCAACGGTGATACTGCGGCCCCCGGTCGCCAAAACTGCCATGGGATTCTCATCAATGATGACAGCCGTGACAGCGACCGATGGCACGGCTGGTTTCGCCGGCTCCGACTGCGTCGAGCTGCCTGTTGTTGTCCTTCGCTGCGAACTCTTCGGGACCATGGGATCGCGTGCGAGTTCGCTCGCCCGCGCCTGCGCCTGTTCCTGCGCGTGCGTCGCTTCGAGGTCATTGAGAAGCTGCGCAAGATCATCCTGACTCTGCGGAGCCTCCGCGCTCGCCTCATCCACCAGCCGCCCGATCCTCCCCGCAACACCGGCGCTCCGCGTGATCACTCCCGTCCCGATGTAGATGGTCGCGACAGTGGCCAGGACCATCACGATGATATGCTGAGTCTTCATGACTGAACCGTCCTGTTCCGGGCTCGAGGCCCGTCGGATCCTGCCCCTGCGCTAGTAGCCGGTCACCTTGAACGTCAGAAGCGTTCGGTGCCCGTTTCCGGATACCACTTTGTTCGATCGAACATCCATGCTGCCGATCTCGACGACTTCGGGAAGCTCCTCGAGGTAGTCCAGAAACTCCAGGATCGTCTCGTACTTCCCCTCGAGCTCGACCATGTACGTGCTCGCGAAGTAGTTCTCGCTCACGCGCTCGCGGTCCCTCGGCTCCAGTTCGCGAAGATAGAGTCCCAGCCTCGCGATCTCAGCGCTCACGCTGGTAAGGAACTGCTGGTCGGCTGAGCCGGGCTCCTCGCTCTTCTCGGGAAGAAAATCCTTCGCAGCGGCGAACTCGCCCTGATGCTCGATGGCCTCACTGAGCACCTGCTCCGCGTGTGCAACCTCGCTGACGAGATCCATCAGCCGTCTCCACCTCGGACGGTGCACGCCAACTGTCACAGCGATCACCACGACGAGCACGGCGATCGGTATCGCGATGCCGATTCTGTCACGCGCCGTCATACCCACCTCCCACTGCCGGGTCGAGAAGCGGCAGATTCACCTCGAAATGAAGTCCTCTGAGGTAATCCTGATCGCTTTCCTCGGTCCACCGCATCGTCGCGAGCGTCGCGCTCCCGAACGACCTCGCAAGCTCGGCGTCGGCTCGCAGCGTATCGACGTACTGCATCAGCTGGTTGACGCTCTCATCGCGGGTCTTGGCCTTCACCTGACCGTAGACGCGGAGCGAATGGTCGCCGGCCGCGGATCCAAGGAGTGGCTTGGCATAGCTGACACGCATGTACCAGACATTCTCTGGGGTCAGCTCGCCGATGCGTTCCAGCAGAACGCTCCACTGCGGCTGCAACGACCTGACACGCAGAAGGCCAACCTGCTCCTCGCTGATGCCGCCGCCCTCATCGATGACCTGGTTGAGGACCTCCTGGACATCCGCCAGACGTGCGCTCGCCGCGATCACACCCCGGCCGGTGCTCCAGAGCGCCTGACCGTAGAGCGCCATCGTGACGAAATTCAGTCCGACCAACAGCACCACCACCGCCAGGGCGCGCGTCCTGTTGCGCTCCTGCAGTCGACGTTCCTCGCCGAGGCGGTAGATGTTGAGTTCGAAAAGCACTTCCTACCTCCTCCGTGCGAGTCCCATCGCGAGTGCGAATCGAGGACTCTGGGCCGCGAGATCCCCCTCAAGCTCGAACGCACCGACCGAGGCGAGCGGGTCCAGAAGTTCCGTGGGCACGCCGAGCGCGTCCGCGAAGCGTCCGATGACGCCGCTTTCGAGCGAGCGTCCGCCCGCCACGTAGAGCGATTCGATGCCCTTCCTCCCGGTCTCGTTGTTGTAGAAGGTCAGCGAGAACCTGACCTCTGTGAGTACGTGCTCCAACCAGTTCTCCTGTCTCGGGACGATCGGGATCGAACGTGCGAAGAACAGACCGCCGCGGGTGTAGACGCTGAGACTGGCGCTCCTGTGTCCGAGGTCCGCCACCGCCACAGCCTGCCCGTTGACAAGCCCCTCCTCGTCCACCTCGTTGATCAGAGCCGTCGGCGTCAGGTCCACGATCGTCGGTTCGATGCCCGCATCCGCGAGCGCATCGAGATGATCGACCAAGACACCGCTCTGCGCGGCGCCCAGAAGCACCTGCGTCCGCTCATCGTTCTTCTCGATGTCCTCGCGTCCGAGCTTCTGGTAGTCCAGGTCCACGTTGTCCGTGTCGAACGGCAGATGCTTCTTCGCCTCCCACCGCACCGATTCCGCCAGTTCCTTGTCCGACATCTCGGGAAATGCGACGTGCTTGACGCTCACCGACGGGCCGCTGACTGAGGTCACAACCGTGCCGGCGCGGCCCGGATCGACCCCCGTGCTGCTGAGCGCCTGGTTGATCGCGGCGACGACGCGCTTCCGGGCATCGAGAATGTCGGTTTCGTCCGAGCTGCCCTGCGGGATCTCCGACAGCGCGACCCCCACGACCTCACTCGAGCTCCGCCGATGCGCCAGTCGAACAACCTTGACGCTCGACGAACCAACATCGATGCCGGTGACCACCTGATTCGAGCCAAGTCCCACGTTTCCTCCTCGGGTCCGCTCTATCCCCGGTTCCTCGTGACGGCGACGGCCTCATAGCGAATGCCCTCGTCGTCCTCTGATATCGCCGATGTTCCCAGATCATCCTCGAGGCGCATCTGGATCGCGACCTTCCGACCGTTGCCGCTCGTGAAGCTCAGAGCCGTGATCCCGTCGAGCAGAACCGTGTTCGCCTGGTTCCTCAGCTCGTCACCGGCGAGAAAGTACGCGTTCGTGAGGCTGTCCGTCCCGCTTGTCGTGCGCCGATAGATATCCATACGCGTGTTCGCATTCGAGATCGTCACTGTGCTTCCCGCCCTGACATCCGCCATGATCATGTCGACGACAAGGCTGGCATCACGCTGCACATCCAGTCTGGCGGCCGTCTGCTGCCACGTCTCGACCGATGTGATGTACATCGTGAAGGCCGCGACAACGATGAACCCGGCGACCAGCGATGCGATGAGAACCTCCATGAGTGTCATCACGCGCCCCTATCGTCAGACGTGCCGGTCATTCACCGGGAACCATGGTCACCAGAACGACCTCATCCCTCGGGTGAACCTGCGACCAACCGACCCGGACTCTGACGACCTTGCACTCGGCATGCTCGCCGCCCCCAACGGACCATGAGGTGTCCCGCACCGTCCAGGTCATGTCGCCCATCAGATCGTCAACCGCGTCGCCGTTGCCCCGATCATCGATCAGAACGCTGGTGTCCGTGCTCGGGTGCGTTCCAGCGGTCATGTTCAGACTCGTCCAGTCGTCGTCGTTGCCCGCGGAGTCGTACCCGGCGTCTCTCAGCTCCTCGACCTTGAGCTCGGCCAGCTTCAGAGCCATCCGTCTCTCTCCACCGGTCTCCACCAGCATTCTGCCGCTGAAGAGCATGTTGTAGAGGAAGATGATGGCTACGGAGAAGACGACCAGTGCGACCATGTTCTCCATAAGGCTCGTGCCGTGCTCGTTTCGGATTTGCTTCAACACGTCGGATCCTCGCTCGTTCGGGCGCTCCAGCGCTCATCATGCGGGGGGTGTGCCGGGACCGCACGGAGGCGGCCCCGGCACCTGAGTCACTACCAACCGGTCTCCGTGAAGGTACCGGTACCGGCGTCGCTGTTCGCGGCGCTCGCGCTGGTCACCGTGTAGATGACCTTCGCGCTCGCCGGCGCCCAGCTGCCGGCCTCCGTCGCGGTCACGATGTAGCCGGTCGCCGCAAGTCCGGACAGCGCGTACGTGAAGTACGTCGCGTTGGCGACGTCATCGGCCGCCAGGAAATTGTCCATCGTGCCACCGACGTAGGTCCCGTTCCGCTGGAAGTAGACCTTGGCGCCGGAGTTGACGGCATCGATGATGGCGTACGACTCGGACTTCTTACCTTCCTTGATGTAGTTCATGTACACGGGCACGCCGATGCCGGCGAGCACCATGACGATCACGACGACCACCATGAGCTCCATCAGCGTGAAACCCTTGCGGTTCTTGAGCTTGAACATCTTCGAACCTCCGTGAGTTCACATGCTGCCGGTTAACTGCCGATTCCTCTCTCCTCCTGCACGGAGGCCCGACCTCGTCAAGGTCCCGCCTCCGTTCCGCTGCTGCCCCCGGTCTGTCTCCCGGGTGCGCCCGCGGCCGGCGCCGCGATGTTGCCCGCGGCCGGCGACGTGATTCGTAGTTCGACTCCCCCCTTTCGGTCCAGTCTGACTTGCTTGTGTGTGGTTGTCCTGTTGACCTTGTCGGTCGTTCCCCGCCTCACCACCTCGCGAGGCCCACGATGTCAAACCTATGCAACCTTCGTTCCTGTTGCCGCGAACCCCTGCGGCGCGGGCCTCCTAGCGCCCTCCACCCTTCCTGAGCGCCTGGCCCATGGTGAAGATCGGCAGGAACGTCGCCACGACCACAATCGTCACCATGCCGCCCACCAGGATGATCATCACGGGCTCGATGACCGATGCGAGCGTGTTGATGGCCGTCTCACTCTGCTGGTCGTAGAAATCGGCGATCTCGTTGAGCATGTCGCCCAGACTTCCGGTTTCCTCTCCCGTAGCGACCATCTGAACGATCAGCTCCGGGAAAACCTCCACATCGCGGAAGCCGTCCGAGAGATTCCCGCCTCGCGAGACCGACTCCCCGATCTTCTTCACCGCCGTCGAGATCACCTCGTTACCGGAGGTCCGCCCCGAGAGCGTGAGCGCTTCGATGATCGGAAGACCGCTCTCCACGAGCACGCCCAGCGTCCTGAGGAACTTGGCGATGACGATCTTCTTCACAATGCTTCCGAACAGCGGCATCCTGAGCTTGACGCCGTCGATGAACAGCCGTCCCTGCGGCGTGACACTGAGTACGCGCCACGCAACGACCGCGCCAACGATCGCGATGACGAAGAGCCAGAACTTCGATACGGCGAAGTTGCTGATGTTGAGCACGAGCTGTGTGATACCCGGAAGATCGACACCGAGCTTTGAGTAGGTCTCGCCCATCATCGGGATGATCTTGAGGAAGATCACGGCGGACACGACGACCAGGAAGCCGATCATCAGCACCGGGTAGGCCATGGCCGACTTGACCTTGCGTTTGATCTCCTCGGAGCGGTCGAGATAGTCTGCGAGCTGCCGTGTGATAAGGTCCAGGCTTCCGCTCTCCTCGCCCGAACGGACAAGACTCACGTACAGATGCGAGAAGACGCTCGGGTGGCTGGCCAGTGCCTTGGAGAAGGGCTCGCCGTTCGCGACATCATCGGCAACGGAGTTCAGTACGCCGGAGAGCGCTCCGCTCCCGTCGCTCGCCAGAGCATGAAGCGCTCTGATCAGCGGAAGACCCGCCTTGAGCATCGTTGAAAGCTGACGGGTCGCGAGAGCGACGTCCGTCCCCTTGACCTTGCTCTTGCCGAACGACGAACCTCCGTCCATCAGCTTGGCGCTGAGCTTCTTCCCGACCTCGCGAACGGAGAGCACGACAAGCCCGCGCGCGTGCAGGATGTCAGCGGCGGCCTGAGCCGATTCGGCTGACAGGATGTTGCTGGTGCGCGCGCCGCTCATGTTCTTGGCTACGTACTCGAACTGCCCCACGCTGTTCCTCCTCGGTCGGCCCCGATCGGACCCTCAGCAGGCCCCGGTCAGGCGGTCTCAGCCACGATGCTGAGAGCCTCTTCGATCGTCGTGACTCCCTGTCTGACCTTCATCAGTGCGCCGTCACGGAGCGTCCTCATGCCCTGCGAGACGGCCATACGCTTGATCTCATCCGCCGACTTGCTCTCCAGCACGAGCCGGACGATCTCCGGCGATGAGACCATCAGTTCATAGATGCCCACGCGGCCTCGGTACCCGCGTCCCTTGCATGCCTTGCACCCCTTGCCCCGGTAGAAGGTCACGCCGTCGAGTTCGCCGTTCTTGATCGATTCCAGGACGTTCGGTTCGGGCGTGTACTCCTCCTTGCACTCCTGGCAGAGTCTCCGAACGAGACGCTGCGCCATGACCAAGTGCACGGAGCTCGTGACGAGGTACGGTTCAATGCCGATGTCAACGAGCCTCGTCAGCGACGAGGGGGCGTCGTTGGCGTGCACGGTGCTGAGAACCAGGTGTCCGGTCAGCGCGGCACGAACGCCGAGTTCCGCGGTTTCGAGGTCTCTCATCTCGCCGATCATGATGATGTCCGGATCCTGCCTGAGGAACGCGCGGAGACCGCTGGCGAACGTCATGCCGGCTTTGTTGTTGATCGGCACCTGGTTGATTCTGTCGAGGTAGTACTCGACGGGATCCTCGAGCGTCGTGATGTTCTTGCTGGTCCGGTCCAGTTCGCTCAGGCCTCCGTAGAGACTCGTCGTCTTACCCGAACCGGTCGGACCGCTGATGAGGACCATGCCGTAGGGCTTGCGGAGCCCCTTCCGGAACATCGTCAGCGTGTCCTCCTCGAACCCCAGCATCTCGATGTTGCCGGTGAAAGCGGATTTGTCGAGGAGACGCATCGCGATCTTCTCCCCGTAGACCGTCGGGATGGTCGAGACGCGGACATCGACCTCACGCCCGTCGAGACGCACTGTGAACCGTCCGTCGAGTGGGACGCGCCTCTCGGCGACGTCCATGTTCGACAGGATCTTGATGCGCACGACGATCGCGTCGCTGAACTGCCTCGGCGGCGTGATGGCGTCGTAGAGAACGCCGTCAACGCGGTAGCGCACGACCACACGGTCCTTGAGCGGCTCGATGTGAACGTCGGTCGCACGCTGTGCGATCGCCTGCCCCATGATCAAATCAACGAACCGAACGATCGGAGCATCCTCGGCCTTGTTCCTGAGTTCCTGCTCCGACATTGTCTCGGACGCGGCATCGCTCCCCAGCTCCAGCTTCGCACCCTCGATCGCTTCCTCGAGGTCCGTTCCCGCATTTGCGTTCGTGTACGCCGTCGAGATGGCCTTGTCGATGTCCTCACTCCGCCCCACCTGCAGCGCGATGTCCATCCCGGTCGCGACGCGGATATCGTCGATCGCGACAATGTCGAGCGGGTCCTCCATCGCCACGGTGAGCGTCGATCCGTCGCGCGCGACAGCCAGCGCGCGGTGCTTGCGCGCCATGTGCTCCGGAATGAGGAGGATGGTCTCCGCGTCGACCGACCCCGCACCCGGCGCATGGAACACCCGGATGTCGAGCTGTGACGCAAGCGCGCTGATGATGTCGATCTCCGACGCAGCTCCGCTGCTGATAAGCGCCTCACCAAGGCGCTCACCGGTCGTCTTCTGCTGCTCGAGGGCGGACTTGAGCCCGTCCTCATCCAGCACGCCGGCGGCGATCAGGATGTCACCGAGTCGCTTCTTGCCGAACGAGAGCTTGTCCTTGCGTGGCACCGATTCCTGCCCTCTCCGTGTCTCTTCGTTCACAGTCGTCGCCCGTCTCAGTCGAGGCATCAGTCCGCTCCGATTCGGTTCAATGCGTGCGCGCCGTCGGCCGGAGCCGCCGGGGTGCGCGTCAGATCACGAGTTCCTCATCCCACCGTGAGACGTAATACCGACCCGTCTGCGGGTAATACGGCGGCGCGTCGGTGAGCATACGGGTGTCGTAGTAGTACTTCCTGCTGTAGCCGTGAACGATCCACCCGGCGATCTCGAACATGCAGATCCGCCCCCAGTCGGCCTGGGTGATCGAGCCGTAGATGATCAGGTCACCGCGCGGCGGATGCAGGAACGGATCCTCCACCTCGAACGCCTCGTTGAGAGCCATCAGGGCACCGTGGATCTCGCAGTCGCTCGCGTTGGCCGGCGTGTAGTCCACGATGATGTTCGCGCGGGAGATGACGCCGAGCATGTCGTCACAGGTCGGGTCCGGACCGCTTCCGGGGGTCGAATCGGCGTAGAGCAGATCGCCTCGGATGTGGATGTTCGTCTGACCGCTGATCGTCAGCCGCCCGTCGAGCGTCCCCTCGATCCACAGCTCCTTCTGAGAGAACAGCGTCCCGTTGAGCGTGGCGATGTTGACATCGACCCAGGGACCGTGCACGTAGTTCGGGCCCTGCTTCTTGTAGTAGCGATAGCTGAGGAACCCTGTGTTCCCGTCTTTGCCCAGCACGACCTCCCAGCGCGCGTTCGCGCCGTTGAGGTTCCCAAGAAAGAGACCGCCGTTCTTCGACGCCTTCTTGATGGTGTTCCTCACCTGGTTACGGTTGGGCAGCGGGATCTCATC
>Ga0180434_10003695_pt1 | contig 19314 bp, 13 predicted proteins | sample SS_ome_7_FD_132453 | JGI IMG/M metagenome (GOLD analysis project Ga0180434, IMG submission 132453) | Hypersaline lake sediment archaeal communities from the Salton Sea, California, USA - SS_1_D_2 metaG | ecosystem: Environmental > Aquatic > Non-marine Saline and Alkaline > Hypersaline >...
CATCAAGACATTTCGCCTTTCACCCATGAGGTGGATCACATTGTCCCCCGCAAGCACGGTGGTCAGACGGTATCTGAGAATCTGGCGCTGGCTTGTCTGCCTTGTAACCGTCGCAAAGGATCTGATTTGACATCCATCGACCCGGTCAGTGGCAAGATTGTACTCCTGTTCAATCCACGTATTCACTCTTGGACCGACCATTTTTCTTTGGAAGGCGCTCGTGTCGTCGGCCTGACACCAATCGGGCGAGCCACCGCATTTCTGCTGGCGCTGAACACGCCGATCCGACTCGTTGAGCGTCAGGCGTTGATCGAGCGAGGTCTTTATCCGTGAAATAGGATATGAATTTTAGGAACGAAGTCGAGTCACTGAAGCGGTTGCTGGCCGAAGCAGAGGAAAACCTGCGCTTAATCCGCGAGCGAAAGTCAGAGTTCGTCCGGCAGGCCGACATCCCACTCCAGCTCATCAAGGATGAACGACGATTGGAGCAGGAGATTGAAACGCTGCGGGCGAGGTTGACGCTGGCCGAGAACAATGGAGCAAAAGAGCGCGCCCGCGAGATCGAGTTCGTCAACCGTGAGAACGAGCTGCATCTGCTCCAGGTGGAGCGGCTACGAGCCTCCCGCTCTCCCTACACGCTGATCGGCGCGCCGGCCGGATACGGCAAGAGCTACCTCCTGCAACGTCTGATCCACACCATCGAAGCTGATAAGACCCTCCAGAGGGAATGGAACGTTCGCTACGTTGATTTCAGTCTCCGGAAGGACGGGGAGCCGATCCTTTATCTCGTGTACATTGTCACGGGATCACCATCGTCCGATGTGACCACAGATTCGGTCTGCACGTACGTCGTCCAGGAACTTGGCGCACCTTTGCCCGCAGGACGCCGCGCGGTGCTGCTGATTTTCGACGGTGTGGAGCAACTTGACGCCAAGGCCCACCAGTGGCTATGTACCTTGTTGAACGACTTGCGCAAACGCACCCATCCCGGCCCGCAAGAGATCATCACCGTGCGCGTGATCGTGGCGGGGCGCGACGTGGACTCGTTCTGGGAGAGCTATGAGCGAGCGTATCCCCGGCCTCCGGCCCCGCAGCGCATCAGCCTGACGCCGTTCGACGAGCACCCCATTCAAGATCTGATATGGAGCCAGGCGCAGGCGGCCCACATCGACCTGGACGACCAGACCATCATTCAACTCGCCGATGAGGTGCAATACCTGAGCGGCGGGCATCCCACGGTGATTCGGGGCCTGGTAGATCATCTGGCGAGCCAGGCGTTTGCGATTGGGCCGGTTCCGGAATACTTTGTGCGACACCGGGAGCCGCTGGTGCGAACGTACCTATCGCCCATGGCTGACGATCTACTGAACGGCCTGGAAGCCAAAACGCGCGAGGCCGCACAGTCGTTGAGCGTTTTCAGACGCGTGAACGCCAACACGGTGCAGGCGTTGACCCAGGCGGGCGTGTTGCCGTCAGAGACAAACGAGATCGATCTACTGGGCGATATGCGGAGAGCGCGTGTACTGGACAATCCCGGCATCCGGGAACCGTTTTATCGCGATCACCTGATGAGACGCACCTGGGCGCTGGACATGGCGCATCGGTCCCAAGAGAGCAAGGCGCTGTATCGCCGCTTGAATGAGATCGCCCTAGACCTTTACGAGATTTGGATTCATAATCTGGGGCAGGATCTGCCGGATACTCCGCTCAAGGCGACTCAGCAGCTTTTGTCCGTCGTGGAATGGTTGTTCCACGCGCTTCAGGATGAGGGATTGGATGAGAATGGACTGCGCTCCAAGCTTCAGCAGCACGTAAGGGTTTTATCCAAGGGGAGCCAGCCGCGCTTTGTCGCGGATTTAATCGCGGATGAGATCAAACAGGATGCCGAGGTGCGCTATCTGCTGCGTCATCGCCTGGGCGACGACGGTGTCTCCCGGGTTTGTGATTGGTTGCAATCCTCGTCAGTCGGGTAGCAAACCCGACCTACAGGGGAGGAGGGATTACTATGGCCAAGTTTGATATTTTCGTGGGGCGCGAAGAGGAACTAGCTCTGATTGATAAGTGGGCGCACGAGTGGAACACGATGCACGTAATCGCCGTGCAGGGCGACGGCGGCGTGGGCAAAACCTGGTTACTGCTCGACGTGCTGCATCGCTACGGTCCGCGCGATGAGTTCGCCGTCGTCTATTTTGACACTGCCGAACATCCCTACAGCCCCCAGTACGAGATCATGTTTCTGGCCCAACATTTAGGCTCGGAAAACTTTCCTCAACTCCTGGAGAGCATAGAGGAGCTATCGCACGAATACTACGACCTGCCCATCCTCGAAGCCCAGGCCCGAGAGAAGGAAATCCTGCAAATCGGCGTGCGGGAAATCAACCAGGCGCTGGAAGGCCGAAAGCTTATTTTCCTCTCGGACACACTGGAGGCCTGGGGGACTGAGATGGGTAGAGCTGGCAGAGAATATATCCATCAGTTTTCCAACGCGCTTCTCATCTCGGCAGGACGCAACGTCCGGGAGAATGTCTGGCCCCAATACGAACGGAATTTTGAACCCGAACAGACCACGTACATCGAGCTGGACAACTTTGACCGCCAGGAGAGCGCCGAGTTCTTTGAGACGGTGGACAGGGAAAACTTGATCGCACCCGAGATGCGCGAAAAGCTCCACCTTCTGACCAGCGGGCGGCCTGTGTTGCTCTCTCTGGCCGCTGAATGGCTTGCGCGGGACGTTCCCCTCCCGGAGATCACCGAGCAATCGTTGGCGGAGTTGAAAACGCTACCGGAAGAGGAATGGCGCGAGCTGCTCGAACGGTTCGAGTTCGAGCTGGTGGATCGGATTCGAGGGTTGAAAGGGCCTCTGGACCGCGCTGTCCTCTACATGGCCCACATCAGCCGGCGCAGCGACGCGCACCTGCTATCCGCTTTGCTCGACATTCCCGATCCAGACACTCGAGAACTGATGCAGAAGTTGACAGAGCTTTCCTTTGTCAGGTACAACCCGGCGACCGGTCACTGCACGTTGCACGACGAGATGAAACATCTGATCAACGAGCACGCCTGGCCTTACGTGGACCCCACCGGCGACGTGCGGCGCAAGTTGGCGCGCAAGGTCATCACCGACTACTACGAGCCGCGCATCGGCGAGCTGGCGCGTCAAACCAAGGAGCGACTCGAGTTCGGCGTCCCCAAAGGCCCCGTCCGCCGCGCCACTATCGGTGGAACCGAATGGGAACAGTGGCGTCTGGAGGCCGAGTGCCTGCACTATCACCTGAAGGTCAGCGAGCAGGATGGAAGCGCTTATTTTGACGACCGGTTTGTGGAGGCGCAGCGAAACAACCACCTGATGCGCATGCAGTTTCTGCTCAGCGAGATGGAGATCGCCGGCCGTACCGATATTCGGGACACGCTTGAACTCCGCAGGGCAGAGACGCTGCGCCTCAGCGGTGAGGTAGAGCAGGCCAGCGCGATCTGCCGCAGCATATTGGCCAAGAAAAAGCTGTCACCCGAAAACCGCATCCATGCCCATAATCTGTTGGGCGTGATTGCGGCCTCTACGGACCCCGAGCTGGCCGGGAAGGAGTACGAAGCTGCGTTGCGGCTCGCTCAAAAGACCGGTCAAATCAGGACCATCGGAGAATTGCACAACAATCTGGGTCAACTATACCAGCTCACCAGCGACCTCGACCGGGCCATTGGGCATTACGAAAAGGCGATCGAGGTCAGCAAACAGGCGGGCAATCAACTGCTGGTGGCCTCTGCCACGAACAACATGGCCTACGTCTATCGGCTCAAGGGCGACCTGGCGCAGGCCGACGTGCTGTGCCGGATCGCCCTGACGCAACGCAAGCGGCTGGGGCTGGAGCGCGACCTGGCTTATAGTTATCTGACCAAGGGCGAGATCGACCGCGACCGGGGAGACCTGGAGAGCGCGGAACGGTACACCAAACTGGCCCTGCGCAGTTTCGACAAGGTGAGCGAAGCTCGCGGGCAGATCATGGCCTATCAATCTCTGGCAAACATCCGCCGCCACATGGAGCGGCACGAGGAGGCGGGAAATTACCTGGAACGCGGGATCGCGCTGGCGGAAGAGATCCGCGACGAACCCTTGTTGGCCAGCCTGCTGAACGTGTACGGGCGGCAGCAGCGAGATCGCGCCGTCTATTTGCAAGAGATCGGCGACGATTACACCCACAAGGCAATTGAGGCATTTTTCCAGAGCGCAGAGGAGTACCTGGAACGCAGCCTGGAGCTGGCGTCACAGTACGGCGACCAATGGCTTATCACGCGCAGCGAGTTCGAGCTGGCGCTGGCCTATTTTCTGAGCGGTTCGCGCCCGGACGACGAGGTAGCCGCCTCTCTGGATCGGATCGGCAAGAGCGCCGCTCTCCTGGACGACCGGCTTTTGCAGGGATACATCGAGGAAACTCGCGGGGAAATTGCCCAACGCCAGGAGGATTACGCCACCGCCGCCAGACGTTATGGTCTGGCGTCCCAATTGGTCGCCCAGCGGCGCGGCCGCGAGCCGGATCGGTTCTTTGATCGCCTCGGCACCCGGTTACTGGATACCCGGCTTCCCCCCGAAGCGGCTCGTACTCTGGCTCAAGGCATCCTCGACGTCATTCAGGTGCCTGCCGAGACGAGCGAATCCTTGCAGGCCCTGCAAATGCTGTGCCGACAAGTGCTAGATCTGCCGGCCTTGTGAGCAGAATGAGGAGGAGGCGATGCGTGTAATTCTGACACAAAATCCCACTGACCTGGGCGAGCGGCTGGTTTCCTCTCACCAGTGCGACTGTAATTGCGCCTGTCCCGTTGATGGGATGCTGACCCCCGTGCTCTCCTTGCCGGTAGCCTATTACCTGGAACTCACTTCAGCTTGTAACAATCGGTGTCCCGGCTGTGGCAATGTGTATAGAAACCGGGGTTTTGTGCAACCTACGGTTGCCTTAACCCCGGTCTCTTTAGACGGGAAAGCATGGCGCGACCTGATCGCCCGTCTGGTACCTCATGCCCAGCAATTCAAACTCACCGGAGGAGAGGCGACGCTGCACCCCGATTTCGCCGAGATCGTTGGCGCGATTGAGGGCCATGGCATCCCCTTTACCCTGTTCACCAATGGGAGATGGCCCCGTCCCGCTGCTCTGATACAGCTATTGCGAAACACTGCTGTCTGTGAAGGATTACTCGTTTCCCTGCACGGGCCAGACGCGGCCACCCACGAGGCTTTTAGCAGCGTGCCTGGCTCGTTCGACGAGACAGCGACCAACATCCGGCGCGCCGCTGAGGCAGGGCTGGACGTGGCTGCCAGCATCGTCATCAACCACAAAAACTGGGACCGCATCGCCGAGACGCTCGACCTGGCCCTGAGCCTGGGGGCGAACCACGTCGTTTGTAACCGATTCATCGGCGCGCCGGTAGCAGGCGTCACACCCAGCCGGGCACAGCTACGCGCCGCTATCGTCGCCATCGAATCCTTGCGCGCAGCGGGACATCCCATTCGATTTGGCAATTGCATCCCCCAATGCTTTGAAGCCTCGTCCTCCAGGGGCTGCACGGCCGGGAGCGCCTTTGCCACCATAGATCCGTGGGGACGAATGCGTCCGTGCAATCACGCGCCTCTCATTGTCGGAGATCTTGGATCACAATCTGTAGAAGAGGTATGGAAAAGCGATGGTATGGCTCATTGGCGCTCGCTGGCGCCTGCCGATTGTGCTGCGTGCTCGGTGTTCGCGACCTGTCACGGAGGTTGTCGCGCCCAGGCAATGATCACAGGGCAAGCCCAAGATCCGCTCATCCAGACCTTACCCTACGCTCCCAACCTCAAGCTCCAAGAGATTTCACTGTACGCTGGTCTACGTCCTGTCGGTGAGTTCATTCGTCGCTTCGAGACCGACGTCGAAGTACTCCTTCACAAAAGCCAGGTTGTGCCCGTGCCAACCGGCTACACGCCACTGGTTCCGAAACTGGATGGCTCATTGACGCTCCATCAGATCGAAAAACAGTATGGCAGCGGCGCAGTGGACTGGGTTGGCGTGCTCCACCACGAAGGTATGGTGGCCTGGGCATAATTCATCAGGCAGCTTTCGAAAAAGATCCTCCTTGCTCCCTAAATTCGAGAGCGAGTTGTTTCAAAATCACTGATCCATAATATGCCACCACGTACCTGGAACCATATCAAGTCGCTCGGAATGCTGAGGATGGAGGGTAAGGAGCCGCTACACGGCGCTTTCTGGCCCAACAACTTTTGACACTTGGACGAGGGCGCGACGTATGACCGTATTGGGTTGCTACACGGCGCTTTCTGGCCCAACAACTTTTGACACCGGATAAGCCATGGGGGTGTCAGAGGCCGAGTGGTTGTTTGGTTTTGCAGACGTGGGCATGCTCGCGAACGTCCACGAATGACAACTCCCAAACACGTTTTGACTGTGGACTCGTCCAACTTAATTCCAACATTTTTAACCCGATTCAACGCTGGCTCAAACTCGCCCCGTAGTCAGCGAGGTTATTTTTTGGATTATACTGGACATGTTCGAGTCCTGGACAAGCATACAGGCAATTGACACAAAAGAGGCAGTGATCCGAGAGATCCGCTCTGCGAAATGGCACTGCCGGGCACACGGCTACCTGTGTACCCGGGAGAGGCCACCGGGTGTCTGCCTCATCTGCAAAGCTCAACATGATGGCTTTGAGCGATTCTGGCGAACGCCAATCCAGCGAGGAGGAATTTCATGCACTTGAAACCTGCGGCAGTTATCCTTAAACTGTGGCTTGGTCTAGCACTGGTACTGGCTGGCTGCCGGTCTATACAAGGCCCGCTCCACACGACGATCGACGAGACGCCTGCACCGACCACCGTGCCGCTGCCCACCGCCCGGCCAAGCGTCGAGTCGGCTGCCCACACTCCCACAGCAACCCACATACCGGAGGCGACGGCTACCGCTACTCCATCCCCCACGCGTGGCATTCCAACACCGGAGGCGACGCCCGCCGCCGTTGTCTCTCCCACGCGTGTCGTTCCACTCCAGGACGAGATCGGACTTCCGCCCGGTTTCGGCATCTCGGTGTTCGCCCAGGGTCTCAGCGACCCACGCATGATGGCCCTGGGGCCGGATGGCGAGCTGTACGTGGCCGAACGCGGCGCCGGGCGCATCATCCGCCTGCCAGACCGCGACGATGACGGTGTGGCCGACAGCGCGCCCTCTGGCGTAGAGGTCGTCGCCGACGGGCTGCGGGCGCCCAGCAGCATCGCCTTTTACGTGGACAGCTCGCTCTATGTGGGCGAGACGACGCGCATCCTGCGTCTGAGCGACCCGGACGGAGACGGCGTCTTTCAGGAGCAGGAAGTGGTGATCGACGGCTTGCCCAGCGGTGGGCATTCTACCCGCACGGTTCTGTTCAGCCCAGATGGGCAATATCTCTACGTCTCTATCGGCTCCTCGTGCAACGTGTGCGTGGAGGATGACGAGCGTCGAGCGACCATCATGCGATACAATCCCGATGGAAGCGGCGGCGAAATCTATGCCCAGGGGCTGCGCAACGCTGTGGGGATCACGTTCCGTCCGGGCACCAGCGAGTTGTGGGCTACCAACAACGGGCGCGATTGGCTGGGCGACGACCAGCCACCGGAGACGATCTATCGAGTGAACCAGGGCGACGACGCTGGCTGGCCGCGCTGCCATGCCGGTCGGATCGTGGACCCCGATCTCGGCGAGCCAGGGGATTGTGAGGGGATCGTCAAGCCTATGGTCGAGATGCAGGCGCATTCGGCGCCACTGGGCCTGGCTTTTTATACTGGCGAGCAGTTCCCGGCCGAGTATCACGGCGATCTATTCGCGGCTTTTCACGGCTCGTGGAACCGCACCGTGCCCACGGGTTACAAGGTGGTGCGCGTTCCTATGACGGGGGACGAGGTCGGGACCGCGCAGGATTTCGCCGTCGGCTGGCTGCGCGAGGACGGTTCCCGTTGGGGGCGTCCTGTCGACGTACTCACTGGCCCAGAGGGCAATCTATTTGTCTCTGACGATGAGGGAGGTGTGATCTATCGAATCTTTTATGCCGTCGAATAGCGCCACCACGTGATTAGCAAATGGAATAGGGAGCAGTTTCTGATCTACCCTCTGAACACCTACCAAGGCTCTGGACGAGGAAAGGAAAAGTCCTCAAGTGAATCTTCAAATATCGCTCATGTTGATCACCATCGTCGTGGCGATGGCGCTCTTTGCCCTGGAGCGTGTGCCTGCCAGTGTGACGGGGCTTGGCATACTGCTGTTTTTGATCGTCGCCGGCCTGCTCCCGCAATCTCTTGGGCTACGCCTGGGGAGAGAACATGGGCTGGATTCACTTTAACAGCTCTGGCCCTGTGACGTACAAGGTATCCAGGCTGTTGTACCGCATCTATCTCTCGCTGGTGATCAAGGAATCGCGAGGGATATTTGGAAGGGGGCGGGGGTAGATAATTGAGCTTGATGGATTGGAGCTCGTGGAACGTCTCCACTGAGAAAATTTTGTGTCCGATCTTTTAACAAATAGGAGGTTTTTGATGAAGACGAGACGGATGATGGCAACATGGGGATTGGCCTTGACGATGGTGAGCCTTTTGTGGATCGGCATTGCCTGGGCCACACCCACCAGCGCCGATTCAGCCGACCTGCCGGACACGACAGGTCTGTTGTCGCGTTGGATGCACGTGGCCGTGAAAGCGGCGACGAGAACCGAGGAGACCGCCGCTGTCGCCTCGTTGACCGATCGCATCCTCATCGACGGCGTCTTTGGCGGCGAGTTGATCGACGGCGACGGCAGTCTCACGCCGGGGGTGGGCAGCGCTGACCCTCTTGTGTTCGTCGAACAGAAACTGTTCGACGCTGCCGACGCGATCTACTATGAGGATGCGGACGGCAGCGGCGCGGCCAGCGCGGCTGACGCATACTGGATCGATGACGGCAACGGGGCGTTCAGCTCGGTAGACGACACCGTCATCGTCGGCGCGCCCTCAGAAGGCGCCGCCGGCACCCTGGTGGATGGCCTGGCCGGTGAGACGGCTATCGCCTACAACGACGCCGAGATCGCCGACAACAACCGGTACGACGACGGCGAGGATATCTATCTGGTGGACAGCGTGGCCGAGTTCCGGGGCGCGATGCAGCGCATCGTCCGGGATCCGTTCCGCCCCGGCGAGATCCTGGCCCACATCTACATCGCCAACACCACCAACACCGTCTACATGCACAACGATTTCATCGTGGACGCCGCATCGGTCTGGATCGACGATGGCATCACCAATGGGGTCGCGGGGGTGCAGAACGCCATCGGCTTCCGACCGTTCACGAACACCGTCAGCAGCACCCTTCACATTCAGCTCTTTGGGCGCTGGTTCACGACGGGCGACGACGTCCACTGGAAGTCCACCGGTCTCTACTCCGACACCTGGTCCGCGGGTGATTCGCTCTGGCTCGACGTGGACGACGACGGCGTCTATAACGCGGCCGCCGATCTGGCTCTCGTCGGCGTTGGTTCACTCACCGACGGCGACGCCGGTCGCGAGTTGAACAGCGACGGCCCGATGCCGACCTACAACCTGGTCTACGACGACGAGAACGGCAACGAGGCGTGGGATATAGGCGAGGACATTGGCACCCGCGACGGCGACGAGATCTACGACTGGAACTATTTCGACGACCGCTGGTCGTGGCTGGTGGACGGCGACGGCGCCGCCACCGACGGGCGCGGCGTCGAGAGCGAGATGCAGATCGACGGCAACACCTGGTTCCAGGCCAGCGACGCAGTCTACCACTGGGACGGAGATGGAAACGGTGACTGGAACGAAGGGGACGGGCTTTGGATCGACGACGGCGATGGCGTCTTTACCGACGCTGTGGATAGCATCCTCGTGCGCGGGACGATGGTCGACGGCGCCCTGGGCAAGCTGTTGCAGGTCCAGCTCGTGGACGGCGACGGCGCAAATACCGAGGAGCCGGGCAGTGATAACACGACCCGCCATGGCCAGACTCCCTTCGCCTTTGCCGACGACGTCCTGTGGTACGATGTCTTTGACGACGACAACTGGTTCTGGAGCGACGGCGACGGTCTGTGGATCGATCAGGATGGCGATGGCGTCTTTGATGACGGGACGGACAGCGTGCTGGTGCGCGGCAGCATGACCGGCGGCGAGGCCGGCGTGCGTCTCTCGGCCAGCGCCCATCACTTTGGCTACGACGACGGCGAGGTGGCTCTCAATGGCCGTTACGACCCCGGCGAGGACATTTACGCTGCCAACACCTACCTGGCCTACGACGACTTTGAGGTCGATTTCAACGGCGCGTACGACGACGGCGAGGACATCTACGACCGGGACTATATCGAGATCTGGGTCTATGCCGAGGGGGACGCCGCCCAGGTGCCCACCGATATGTATCATCCAGATCTTGAGCCGGACCTGCGCGACGTCGGTTTCCGCGTCCACGTCAACGGCATTCGCATCGATAGCGCCGCCGACGATTACGACGCGCCGACCGGCTTCCGAGCCGCTGCCGGCTGGGGCCGCTCGCGGGGCGCTTCGGTTGCCGTGCCTCCTGGTGGTTACAACCGGCACTATGAGTACCAGTTGACCTCGGCCTCAGCCGACGGTCCGATGCACTTGGTCAGCAACGGTGCCCGCGTGGACGACGCTTCGCCCGCAGCGCCGACCGCGCCGCGTATCTGGACCACCGACCACAAGATCGACTGGGAGACGTGCGAGATCACGTGGGTCACGCACTGGAAGGATCTGCGCCGGGGCAACGATAACTATCAGGGCTTTGGCTCGTCCAGCGGCCAGCGGGAGGAGTCGGTCTTTTGGAGTTGGATCCACCCCCCGCCGCCCCCGCCACCCCCGCCCCCACCACCACCGGCGCCGCCCGTCGTTGTCAAGGAGCCGCTCTATGGCCCCATCGTCGTCGATCCATCGTCGCCTTTCGTCGAGGGCTATTGCTGGAGCGTCTTTGTCCGCAATCCGCACGATGAGCCAACAGGGGACGTCGTGCTGACCGACACGCTGCCCGCAGGATGGTCGGGGTGGGTGCAGGATGTCAGGACGCATCCCCCTGACCTGCCGGTGAATGTTATCGATGGTCCTGACGGCCCCATCATCCAGTTCCCCGAGGGTCTGCCGCCCGGTGGGTGGGTAGAGATCATTGTCTGTGGCTATGGCCCTGTGGAGCCGACGGCTGAAGCGGTCGTCAACCGCGTGGACGGCGCAGTGGATACCGACGGCGACGACGCGCCAGACACACCGTTCCCCGGCGACGAATCCGAGGTCCCCGTGACCGCCGGGCCGACGACCCGGCTGCACAAGGAGTCGAGCGAGGGGGAGGTGACGGCCGGCCAGACGGCGGGCTGGCGCGTCGGCGTGGAGAACACCGGTCAGGTTCCGTTGGAAGGGGCCAGCCTCACCGACAGCGGTTCCTCCGGCGTCGAGCAGACGCTGCCGCTGGGCACACTGCCCCAGGGCAGCGCCCGCACTGTCGAGATCGAGACCGAGGTCGACAGCTCTGCAACCCCCAGCGATACGGTGACAAACACCGTCACGCTGGAGGGCGAGTTCACCACCTTTGTCGGGGCAACGCGTCGTTATTCGACGTCGGTCAGCGCAACCGTGCACGTCACGGCCTGCCGGGTCTGCATCCGGGGTACGGTCAGTTTCACCGATTGCACCCGGCCCGAAAGCCAGGCGCCTCTGGAGAGCGTCACCGTCAACGTCCAGCAGAACGGCGCGACGGTCGAGACGGTGACGACCGACGAGAACGGCGACTATGAGTACTGCTTCTCGGTGCCGCCGGACACGACGAATGATTACAGCATCGAGGTGATGTTGCAGGAAGGGAACGACAAGTTCCGCGTGCGCAACGGTGACGGCGGCGACGTACCCACCGCGACGACGCCCGGTTTCGACGTGCCGGCATGTCCGCCGAACCCTCGCGTTGTGCAGCAGGATGTCAACTTTACCGATCCAGCCAACGCCAGCAACGTGCCCGATAATCGCCGCCAGGCATTGGCCGCCATGTACCACGATACCGAGACAGCCGCCGACTACTGGGAGAATGAACACGACGTCAATCTGCCGGGAGGCGGCCCCGACGTGATCGGCTATTCCGGCCACAACACGTCGTATTCTCCCGCCACGCAGGCCATCCGCATCAGTGCCGCCGACTCGCCTTGCAACGACAATAACCGCCCCATGAACCGCGAGTGGCACGAGTTTGGTCACTATGTGGACGATCTACACGGCGGTCTTCCGCCCTATCCCGACGTTCGGAACCACGGGGGTATCCTGAACAGTGACAGCAGTGACTCGGTCGTCGAGGGTTGGGCCGAGTTCTGGAGCAGTAAGGTGGCAGTCTCCGAGGCCTACACCGATCCCCATGAGTACCGGGTGAGGGGATCGCGGATGAATCTGGAGCTGACCCACAATCCCAAGCACACCTTCGTGCATAGCGGCACGATCTACGGATCGGAGGAATGGGCGGTAGCGGGGCTGCTCTGGGATCTGCACGATGGCAACCAGGACGGGTTGAGCGTCTGGACCGTGGTCACCAATTCGAGTCCACCGCCGACGACCACCTTCCAGAGAATCACCTACACCGATTACATCAGTCTCACCAACCACCGCATCTACCAGATCATGACGACTCGCACCGTGACTACCGTCCGGGGACTGTACAACGCCCTGGCGGCGGAAGGGGTGGGACAGGGAGACACCGATGGCGACGGGACCAGCGACCTGGACGAATTGTTCATCAACCACGGTTTCTGGAGCGACGACTGTGACTGGGTGCTTGAGCGAGACGAGGACATCGGTTGGGCGACGCAGGTTAGCGGCACCAACGCTCCCCGGCCCAGCTACGTGCTGATCGACGGCGCCTACCTGGAACTGGGCGTGCTCCGGGCCGGCGAGCGGGTTTCGGAGACGACGTTGCACGTCCAGATCGACTTCGACCCACCCTACGCTGGACAGGGGTTGGACTATGGTTACACCGAGTGGATGTCGAGCGGGTTGCCCACGCGCTACTACTTCCTGGTGCCCTTGACCAATCCCTACACCACGACGGCCGAGGTGTGGGTCACCAAGGGGATCAGTGAGAGCGACCGGCTGCTCATCAGCAACTGGGCTTACTGGGCGGCCGTCAATCCGACGGACACCCACGTCCTGAGCCACGACTTTTGCCTGGGCGGCGACGTCTACGACGTCAACTGCGATGGCCTCGTGTCGATGGCCGACGTGAACGATCTGGGCGCACGCTTTGCCGCCTTCCCGGATCTGGACTACCGTCCGCGCTACGACCTGGACGGCGACGGCGACGTGGATGATGACGACTATCAACTCCTGCTGGCGCAGGTTACCGCCGACGAGTATCCCATTTACCTGCCGCTCATGCTGCGAAATGCATCGCCCGGCTCTGTCCGGCAACCAGGGAATCCCCTGTATCTGCCGTCAACGTTGCGTCGTCAGCAATAGTCAGGTCCGGGGTAGAGGGATGTTTTTTAGTGGAGCCTGAGATAGAACATTGGCGGGAGGTATAGATGAACGAATCCTAAACCATTGGAAGGCTAGCAAAGCCTTGGGATCATCCGGCTTGGCCGGATGAGGAGAAATGAAATGGCGATCGGTATTGTGCCGGCCCTGGCTCGGGGGAAGGCGCTGCGGGACGCTATCTGCTTTGGCGTGGCGGCCGGTTCAGTGGCCGCGATGGCCGCCTGGATGGCCAGGCCGTCGAGGCCAACCCTGGACGAACATAGTATTGTTCCAGAAAAGACGATCCTTTATCTGACCTCGCTGGCTGCTTGTCACATTGCCACCCGCTTGACATCATTACTGCGTTATCGTAGGATGCACCAATTTAATTGAGGAAAAAGCTGCAACCGCCACTACCACAAGCAAAGCTAGAATTTGCCCAAGTCTCTCAAAAGCGACTTGTTTTCTGATGTATTCCTCAGCAGACAAAGTTTGAATTTCTGAAAGAGGTCTCCCTTGCGTAAGCCCAAATTTAGCAACACAGCCATTGACTGCCGGCGAAGTAGTTGGCTGATAGCCTACAGGTAGGTTGACGAGCATGTGAATCTCACTACAATCTCCGCCAGGAAAGAAATCATCCCATTTTCCATTGGCATCTGTCCTATAACCCTGTATTGCGCAGATTTCTTCCCAACTACTGAAAAGAGAGTAGGTATATTCTTCGGGTGGGTCCGACGCATAGCCGGCCCATACGCATATCTCTCCTAAAGGAGGCTCGTCACTATCTTTATATCCATCGCCATTCTTATCCAACCATACTTCTACGTTTGCACCAGCATCACGGGCTCCAAAAAGATAGTAGTTAATCTCAAATAGATGATAACCAATGTATGCTAGCAATGTCAAGAGCAGGATACCAAAGAACACAAGGAACCGGAAAACAACCAGTTTTAACATTTTCTCCTCCCTCTTGCATGAGCCAAGGTATACCAGAATCGTTCTCGTTTATTATTACATGCAGAGGAAGAGTGATAGGTTCATTTTACTTGCAAAGACATTTAACACAGCGTACTCGGTCTGGATGCCAGAACCATTTATCCATGTAGAATCTGTTTACGTTTCAAATATCGTCCTGGGAGCTACCAGTCCGCGACTCGTACGAAAGCCGCCACTCAATCCGCCACAACACAAAACACGCCAGCAAAAAGACCAGTCCTCCCAGCGCATACCCTTCCCCCACATTCGCCTGCATCACGAACACCGCCACCATCCCCAACACGCCGCCGAACAGATCCAACGCCAGCGTCGCCCCCAATGGCCCCCATCCCATCCGAGACAAGCGATGCGAGGTGTGATCGACCCCGCCCTGGAGCAACGGGCTGCCGCGCCGGAAGCGCGAGATGAACACCATCGTCGTATCGAACAGCGGGACCCCCAGCACCAGCACCGGAACCATCCAGGTCACAAAGTTAACGTTGCCGGGAAAGCGCAGCTTGATGCCCAGGTTCGCCAGGACAAAGCCCAGGAAGAGCGATCCCGCATCTCCCATAAAGATGCTTGCCCTGGGCAGCGGCAAGCTGTAGCGCAAAAAGCCCACACAGGCCCCCATCACCGCCGCCGCCAGCGCCGAGACGAGATACTGGCCGTTCATCGCCGCGATCAGGGTAAAAAAGGCGGCGGCGACGGCAGAGATGCCCGCCGCAACGCCGTCCATATTGTCCGAAAAGTTGATCGCGTTCGTCACGTACAGGACCCAGAGCACGGTCAGCGCGACGTTCACCGGCAGTGGAAACGGCAGGCGGACATAGACGCCGGTGAGCATGGGCAGGGCGACGGCCGCCAATTGGGGCAGCAGCTTGACCGATGGGCGAAGCCGGGCGCGATCGTCCCACAGGCCGACCCCGCTCATCACCGTCGCGCCGGCCAGGATGCCCGCCAGCTCGTACAGGTTCCAGCGCCCCCGAAGAAAAACCCAGGCTCCGGCCCCGCCGAGCACCAGCGCCACCGTCGCGCCGAGATAGATCGCGATCCCGCCCAACATCGGCGTGGGTTCGCGGTGCGCCCGGTCGGCGCGCGGTATAGAGATCAGGCCCACCTTGAACGCCGCCTGCCGCGCTGCGGGCGTCCCGATCAGGGCGAAAAACAGCGCCGCGATAAAAATGGCGATCACTGCACTCATCGTCTCCTCCCATGCGGCCTTTACTCAAGGTCCGCTCGTAGCAGCCCGTACATCACCCGATCCCAACGCCGGCCGTCGCAGTAAATGGCCTGGCGTTCGCGTCCCTCTTCCACAAAGCCGATTTTTTCCAGGATCGACCGGGCGCCCGCGTTGTACTCGGCTACCGTGGCAGCGACCCGGTAGAGGTCCAGGTGCTCGAAGCCGAAACGCAGCAACGTCAACGTGGCGTCGGTTCCATATCCCTTTCCCCGGTCGCTCCGGCGTGCGATGCTCAGACCCACGGTCGCCGTGCGATGTCGCCAGTCTATGTTGGCAAGCTGGATGTCGCCCATCAGTTCGCCCTCCTGGGTAAAGATGCCGAGATAGACCTGTTCGTTTCCCTGTTGGGCCTGCATCTCCTCGAACCACTTGTCCGCCCCCTCGACCGATAGGCCCGGGTTCAACGGCTCGGTGGGCAATGGTTCAGCCGGTTCGTAGTTTCCCCACAGCTCGCGGCAGTGTTCTCGCTCCAGAGTGCGCAAGATGACCTTTTCGCCACGCAGTTCGATCATTGTTTTCATCCTGTTCGGTTTTTAGTGGTCATGGTTGAATTCCCACTGGTTAATGCTACAACGAGATTTCGCCAATTTGCGTCATTCCGAGTGACCAGAGGGAGTCGAGGAATCTCTGCTAATAGTCTTGCCCGCGAAAATGGAGATTCCTCCGTGTGGCGTCGTGTGCCGCCACACGACGCTGCGACTCCACTCCGTTCCGCTCGGAATGACGGGGATCTCAAAGTCTCGTTGTAGTATCAGGCGATTATCGAAACCATATCCAGCACCTTCAAGCCCAAAGCCTGATCTCCGATGACCATCACCTGAGCTCGAGCCTCCTGCTTGCCAAGCCCTTTGGTGAACACCCTCCAGGCAACGTCTTCGTCTATGACAACCTCGGCGTCTGGCCCGCGAGCCATGCCCAAGTAGAGATTCCACTTCCCTCCTTCTCTCAGCAGAGACCATTGCCCCCCAGATTCGCCAGAGATCGTGAGCGTCACGAGAGTACCATCTTCTGCGCCGGTCTCCCTATAAGTATGCGGAAGAGCGCGGACAAAAGTATCTAGCACGGGCGCCAAGAACTGGGGCTGCTTGAGGCCGGGTCTCACGACAGCGTCCCGGATGTGCTGTTGATGAAGCCAGCGTTCTGTATATTCGCGGGCGAGATCGAACCAGACCGGGGCGGGCTCGGGACCTGCCCAGCCTACAGAACCTCCCATCGCGTACGGATCGAGGGTTTGGAAATAGTCGCACACCTGCGCGCCCGTAAACTTCAGCAGGTCGCACAGGAGGCGCGGGCTTATCCTCTGTGTGGCCTCCACCCACATCTCATTCCACTCGTTGATCAAGCTGATCAGGTTGTCCCAGTTCTCGACGTTGCCAGACAAAGAATGCCCATCCCGTCTCCTCGAAAGATTGCCCACCTCATCGCCCAGAAGGTGCAGGGCGACCCCCTTGACGGACCAGCGGGCACACGCGGTAGGCTTTTCCCAATCCTCCGCCGACAGGCCGGACAACAGATCCAGAAGGCGTTCCAGGATTTCTGGAAAGAGATCGATGACGATGATGGAGTGTGGTCGTTTCAAATCGATCCCCTTTGAACGTGACTCACAACTCGATTTTCCCCAGGATGTACTGCTTGTACCACTCGACCGCCTTCTCTACCCCATCCTCCAGCAAAGTAGTTGGGTTGTAGCCCAACACCCGGCGCGCTTTCTCGATGTTGGCGTGGGTCTTGAGCTGGTCTCCCGCTCGCCTGGGCACGGTCACGAACTTGCCCGGTTTGCCGGCCACCTTTTCCACGGTCCGCAGTGCTTCTCCGGTAGTGACGGCGGTGTCGATTCCAATGTTGAAAATCTCGCCGATACACTCGTCAAGGTGATCTAACACGGCCACCAGTCCGTCTATCGAGTCTCCGACGTAGGTATAGCTGCGCAGGTGATGTTCGCTGCCTTCAAACAGCGGGAATTCCTCCTCTTTGAGAATGCAGCGAATCAGCTTGGTGTACAGCTTTTCCGGTCGCTCGCGCGGTCCGTACACGGAAAAAAGCCGGATCGAGCAGGCTGGCAATCCCTGCTCTCGCGTGTACGCGAGGACGAGTTGCTCTGCGGCGAGCTTGGTCACGCCGTAGTATGACGTCGGTTTAGGCTCCGTCGTCTCGTCCCCGGTGGCGTCAGCGCCGTAGACGGACGACGTGGAGATATTGATGAACCCCCGAAGCGCTGGCGATGGCTTTACGGCTTCCAGTAGCCGGTATGTCGCCGTGATGTTGTTCCTCACGTATGTCTCGAACGTGGTCATGGCCGAGATTCCGGGCTGCGCAGCCACGTGGTACACGATTTCGACGTCTTTGACGGCTGGAGCGAGATCGTCTTCCGCCAGGTCGAGCGGCAGGAACTCGACGCCCTTCTTCTGGATTTGTCTGGCGTTAAGCTCCTTGAGCGCCCTGGCATAGTAGTCGGTGAAGCAATCCAGACCGAGCACAGTATGCCCCAGATCGATCAATCGCTCTGCCAGATGAGAGCCGACGAAACCTGCTGCTCCTGTCACGAGAATATTCATAAAAACCTCCGCTTTTATATCAGCAAATCATCCGTTCGCGTCCATTTTGAAATTAGCGACCGCTGGTTGAGTGGCCGAAGGCATATCGAAACCCTTGTACTGAGCCTGTCGAAGTGAAGGGAGCGGGTGCGGATAAACAGCATCCGTTTGCAAAGCCGCTTGGCTTCGATACGGACCTTCCGCTGCGCTCCAGGTCCTACTCAGCCGGCGCTTCTCGATCAAACGTTGGGTCGACGCATATAGGCTGCTCCCACGTATATCCGATGCCTTGCAACAATGCGCGCGCCAGAATCATGTGCCCGGTCAGATTCAGGTGGATCCGATCCGATGCCAGGTGCATCGGATGGAGCCACTGGAGCACGTGATCGAACGCCGCTTGAGTGTCAATCAACAGAGTGTGACACTGCGCTGCCAGCTCACGGACAACCGCCCCATACTGATCCATCGACGCCCGCATCGGCTCGCGCTGGTTGGGTTCCAGAAAATATGGCGTCATCAAAACCAAACCCTGGAGCTGTGGTCGTACTTGCTGGATGAGGTCGTCGAGGGTCCGCGTGTATTCCTCCAGCGAGACGTGGTGCTCTGTCTGCCACGGACGGCTGAACTGTTGCCACACGTCGTTGATTCCGATCATGACGACGAGCCAATCGGGATGCAGGTCGAGCACGTCCGTCTGCCAGCGGACTTTTAGATCGCGAACCGTATCCCCCGCAACGCCCATATTGATGACGCGAATGGCGCGATCGGGATAGGTGGCAGTGAGAGCGGCATCGACCAGGCTCACATAGCCGTTCCCAAGTGCCTGCTCGAAGGCGCCCTCGCCAATGGGCCTTTTGCGCTCACAGTCTGTGATCGAATCTCCGATGAACAGGATTCGACTGTTGGATTGGAGAATCATCGTCAGTTCCTCACGGATTCATGTCAGGAGCTACGCGGTTCGCCGGCTGAGTAGGAGTGAAACGACGTATCGAAGCCAAGAACGGGCCTTACAAACACCGCTCGCCCTGGTTTCGATACGCTGGCGCTACTCAACCGACGGACTCGCTATTGAC
>Ga0180434_10003697_pt1 | contig 19304 bp, 20 predicted proteins | sample SS_ome_7_FD_132453 | JGI IMG/M metagenome (GOLD analysis project Ga0180434, IMG submission 132453) | Hypersaline lake sediment archaeal communities from the Salton Sea, California, USA - SS_1_D_2 metaG | ecosystem: Environmental > Aquatic > Non-marine Saline and Alkaline > Hypersaline >...
GATATTAATGCTATGCCAGAGCCAAAGAGAAGTGAGATTTTAGCAGGGCTTGAGAAGTATGGTTTTAGCATGAGTAAGTTTGAGAAGAGTACATGGATTTGGTGGGTTGGTGGACTTGGAGTTGCTGCTATAATTACTACAGTAATATTAAAGAAAAAAGGGAAACTTCCAATGACCAAGGCGATAAAAAATTCACAGTCGAAGACTGGGATAAAAAAGCCGTGACTAAGGGTTTATTAAATTCACAAGCATAGGGTTTGTGATAAATAACCCGAAGAAATACTTCCTCGAAGAGGTGAGTGAAAGGATTTTAAATGAACGAAAAATTAAATTTAATAATTGGAAGTGGTTTTTTAGGGATAATGGGATATTTTGCTTTTAAAGGAAGTAGTGGAGGCTTTAGTCTTATTGCGCAAAACCCTATTGATATTAGTGATGATGATGATGATATTATTACCACTTTGCTTGAAAAAGTTAAACCATATGATACAAGTTCTGAAATCTTTAAGGCTGGAAAAGAAGCAAATAAGATATTAAATGTTTTACTTAAAAAACATAAACGCTATAAAACAGTCTCTAAAGTAATAAAGAAATATCTTAATACTCATAAATCTTTAAGCAGATGTCAAAAACATGTATTAGAAACTGCTTCATATTTTGCAATGAGGGATATTGGTTTTGAAGATGAGCACCTAAAAGATTATAAAACATCAATTAAATTAAAGATAAAAGCTTTAGAAAAGAAAATAGAAAAAAATAAAGACTTAGCGGCTGAAAGATTTACTAAGACAGGTGATTTTGATGATCGTTTACGCAATAAATATTTAGAAAAAGTGGATAAAATAAATGAATCTCTTATAGCTTTAAAGAAAAAGTTAAAAAAGTAAGATACGATAACTGAAAATTAAAAAACGAGTTACTTGAGGAGGTTCCAAATGTTAGAGACTAAATCGGCTCAATTAGGGCAAAAAAAGGAATAAGAAATGAATGAGAACGTAAAAAGTTTCTTAGGTCTTGGATTTATTTTTGGTATGGCGTACTTGGCTTTGGCTTTTGATGTGAGCAGGGCTACAAAGAAGAGTAATCCTTATTATCCAGATCCGGGGAAGCTTGATGAGCAGTATGATGTTGGTGTTGTTATTGAAGAGGAACACAAGGAAACAATACAAAAGATTATAGACGATGTCAGGAATAACCGGGTACAGGATTTTAAGGTTTACTTTGGATGGATAGCAAAAGATCATATAAAGGAATACAAAGATTATTATACAAGGCTTGTTAAGATGGAGCAGCAAGCTCTTACGGAGCTTAAGGGAAAATAAAATGAATGAGAATTTAAACATGGAACATATTGAGAATAATAACCACATTAAAAATATGGAAGCTTATAACCAAGCATCAATTAAAGCTGCTAAACGAATAGAAATAATAAAACAAAGAAAATTAAAAAATGAGTTAAGGCAAAAAAAATTAGATGTTGATTTAGAAAAATATCGTAAAAAGAGAAAAATAAAGCTTGAAGAAAAAGAAAGAGAACGTGAAATAAGAATAGCTAATATAAGCCGTAAAAATGAAAAAAAGAGACTGCGTAGAATAAAAATTGAAGTAGAAGCTTTAAAAAGAGAAAATAGGAGAAAAAGACTTCATATTGAAGAATTAATTAAAACGGTGGGTGTAATATATAAAGATATATCTAAAAAATTAATTAGTACTAAGGAAAAAAGAAAAGAAAAAGTGAAAATTTATAATAGAGAATATGCGAGAAAAAGAAGGGCTAAATTATTAAAAGAAAAGAATAAGGAAGCACGATAAATTTAGGAAGGGATCAGAGTTCTACGTAGTACGCTTTGAATAGCAAAGGATAAAAGGGTAAAAAGATGCCAATATTTAATAGTATAAGAAAAAAAGCTTTCAGAAAGACTTACAGGAAACTTCCTTGTGAAGAGGAGATGAGTGGAAGTTTATTAGACTTTGGAAATAGTGTGATTGGAGCGGTATCAAAGGCAGCTTCGAGTGCTCTTGCGAAATTTGGGGATTTAACAGGTACGAGGGCTGCTACTGATAATTTCAGAAGTCTAAAGGCTGCTAGTGAGTTTATGAAGAGTAATGCTCAGAGGACTCTTGATGAGAACAAGCGTTTTACGAGTGACACTTACAATGCTATTGACGAAATAAAGAGTCAAACAAACAAAGCTAAGGAAGCTACACTTGAGTATGCTAAAATAGAAGCTGAAAGACAAACTGACCCCTATAAATACCTTGCACAAGGTGATCTAAAAGCGGCTGGTGGAGCTTATATAAAGAGTATAGACCCTGGCCAATCTATCGTAAACGATGCTAAATATTTAAAAAAACTTCCCCTTGTAAGTTATGTCTATAAGCAAGTAGATAATTATAGCGGAGGTTTAATTGAACGAGGTGTTAGTGCTAGTTCTATGCCCGGAAAATTAGTTAGAGGTGATACAGGTCTTGGTTTAACAGATGAAAAAGTATCAAAAGCTGAATTTATTCAAAATATGGTTTTTTATGCGCAAGTGGCGATGATAGTGGCTAGTGGTGGTTCTGCTGCTACTCTTATTGGATTTATGTCGCAACAAATGAAACAGGGGCCTTTGGGCGAGACTGAAACAGGACGCACTATTTTGACTGTTGGAACCATTGCTGCAATAGCGGCTACAGGGGGGACTGGTTCCATCAGTCAAAATTTGCAAGCGGCTGCTGCTAAGGAAGCTAAAAGGAGAGCTGCACAAGAAGCTAGTCTTATAATTTCAGAAGAAACTGGAACAGGTAAGAGTGGTCAAATTGCTGTTCAATCTGCGTTTATGACAGGCGATGCGAGTTCGGCTGCGACTGCCTATGCGAGTGAAGAGGGTAAGAAGATAGCTGTGGCTGAAATTTCTAAAAAAACAGGGACTACAGGCGGGCTTCTTACTTCAATGAGTTTAGAAATGCTTGAGGCTTCAAACGGATCTTTAAAAACAGATGATGGTCAAACAGCTTATATAGCTAATATGAAAGCTCATGTATTAGAACAAGCACGTAAAACAGCAATTCAAATAGCAAAAGCCGAAGCAGAAAAAAGAATAGGCGCTAAAAATATTGCTCTTGCTACCGAAGCTTATGAGATATATCAATCCGATGACATAAGCCAAACTTTAAAAGACAAAGCTTATGCTAAGATTTACGCTAAAAGTCAAAGTGAACAAAACAAACTTTTAACTCAACAACAAAAAGATTTAATAGCAGCAGCTAAAACAAATGACCCCGATAAGAGACTCAAATTAACTTTGAAAATAGCTGAGGATGAAGCAAAAATTTATGATATTCAAAAACAAAGAGATTCAGCTCTCAAAGAGGCTGGTTTATCTAGTCAAATCTTACAAGATAATTTAACTCAAAACGCTCAAATAGCTAACGTGTCTATTACTCGCAGTCCTTCTCCACTTGTTTCAAAAGAAAAAAGAATAACTAGCGCTGAAAAATTTAAAAATGAGCGTGGAAAAAAATTAGCTAATCACAACAAAATAATGATTAAAAATGCTGAGGAGACAAAAAATTTAGGAGAATATTTAAAAACTTTAGCTGATAGAAGTAGAATGTTGCGTGAGGCTAGTGAGCAAGAAACTGATATGAAAAAAAGGGCAGCTATGGTAGAAGAGAGTAAAGCGATAGATGCTGAACTTGTTGCAAACAGCGATAAATTATCTGCTAAGGAGAACGAGGTAATTTCTCAGTATCTTGCTTCTAAGGAGTTTGAAGCTAAGAGCGGAGTAGAACTTGCGGCGATAGAAGAGGGAAGATATTGGTATGGATATGAGTATTCGCATCCTATGCTAAAGTATGGATTAGTAAGTAAGAGAGGTTAATTATGAGTATGACATTAGGAATGGGAAGTAAAACTTCTGGTTTTAAGCCAAAAGAAATTTATGATCCTGAAGGTTGGGCTATTGGGTATGAGAACATGGTTTCTAATACTAAGGAAGAGTTAAACAATTCTTCTCCGCATATTGGAAATATTCTTCATAAGGGGTCAATTAAGACTATTGAACCTTCACTTCTTAGAAGATGGTATGCTTTACCTGAAAAATTAAAAGAAAAGCATAAGAAAATGCTATTTTTTCCTTATCATAAATTGAACATAGCTATTTTAGAACATGAGCGTAAAGTTTGGGCTGATAAGCAAGCTGCAAAACGTAGTAGGCAGAGTTCTGCTTTTAATTTAGAGAGGGAGGCGAATGCTGAGCGAGTTCAAAAAGAGATAATGAGAAACAGGGAAGCTTTAAATTATGATACTATCATGCGCCCAAACAAACCTACAACTAGCGCTGGTAAACCTGTAGTAGTTAGAGAAACAGTATTGATGAGCAATGCTGAACCAACAAGTATGAGGGATAAGTTTATGTATGATCCATTTAAGAAAAGTCTAAATAGGCAGCACCCCTTGGTTTCTTCTAATAGTAAGATAGAAGACCCATATGAGGCTGTAAAAGGTGAAGTTTGGGGATGTTCTGAATCAACGTGTGATGATTTTTCCTATTCGGAAGCTAGTGATTGGGGCAACGATAAAATACGCACATCAGATGTTAAAATTATTGATGAAGTTGTTGAAAATCCGATGGAAGAGGCTAGAGCTAATGATTTAAAAACGAAGACTCCAAAACCAGCTAGTAATTATGTTTTTGTTCATCCTTTAGGTATGAATGCAGCAGCACGTAAAACAATAATTAACGCAAAAGCTCCTGTTCACATGGAAATTCCATTTATCACTAAGATTAAGAAATGGGTGAGTTCTATATTTGAGCCAAAACCAGTTTCAAGACCATTAATTAAACAAATGCCTACACAGGCTAAAGCGTATGGTCTTCAGAAGCAATCTGACATGATGATTCGTAAAGATCCTAAATCTATAACGGCTGAAAAAATTCAAAAAACTTTGCCTAATAAGATTGCAAGTGAGCAAGTTAAAAATGGTATTGATCCAATGAGGGCACATACTGAGTTGCTTGAGAAGAAGAGAATGCTTGAAAAAATGGACAATGAAGTTTTAATTGATACACATGATAAAAGTGCTTATAAACCTGTTAATACTGGTGTTCCTAAGCAGGTAAGTGCTCAGCCACAGATGATTAAGATGAGTACTCCTCTTGATTTATCAAAGAGTAGTGATGTTCAAAGACAGACTAGTGGTTTAATAAAATTACCACAGGTGGGTAATAAGGTTTTAAATACTGGTATAGTTAGATTGCCACAGGTTAGGTGAATATGGTTAAAGAATTTAATAGTTGGGTGTATACTTTAATAGAGACTCCTGTTCGGAAGAGGAAGGAGTGGGTCAAGGGTGTTTTAGAGGGGATCAAGAACTTTAAGGTTAAGAATCCAAGTAATAACACGCAAGACATGATTGACTCGCTTAACTCTTCTAGTTTTGATTTGGTAGGATTTTCGACCAATATTAACTATATTAAGGACAAGAAGAAGCCGGGTGATAGTAAAGAGGATTTGGAGCATGTGTTTGTACATGCGTGGGGGAGTCCGAAGCTTCTTTATGCTCACAAGGATTTACCCTTATTAATGATAGTGGGGGGAGATTTAAGAGTTGACGGTACGATTTTGAGTGAGATTGGTAAAAACAAGGGTAAAATTCCTACTGGTATAAGGGGATTAACCAGTTAAATTAGGTGAAGGGAAGGATAATTATGGATTTACAGTTTGTTTTTGGAAATCCGAGAAGAAAAAATGTTGCAAAACATAAAAAAAATGATAAAATCAAGACAAGGGAGGTGAATGTTGTGAAAAAGAAAGTTCTGAAGAAGACTAAAAGACGTAATCCTTATGCGGTTAAGAAAGATCCTGTAACAGGTGCAGTTCTTGATATAAGTCAAAAGTATATGAGTGAAGGTCAAATAACAAGGCTTAAAAATAAGATTGAAAGATCTAAAAAAACTCTAAAAGAAAGACAAGCTATTGTTGACAGTATACAAAGAACATTAGATAAGGCTGTTCCTGCAATTGGTTCTGCTAGAAGCAAATACAATGCTGTAACTGCTAAGCTTGTTGATTGGCAGTCTAATGGTTTTGATGTTGATATTTTAGCTGACAAGCTTGTGGAAGGAAAAAAAGTGGCAAAGAAAACTACAAAGAAAAAAGTAGCTAAAAAAGCTACAAAGAAAAAAGTTACTAAAAAAGCTACAAAGAAAAAAGCTACAAAGAAAAAAGCTACTAAAAAAGCTACAAAGAAAAAATCTGGTAAAATGAGTGCTGCTGCTAAGAAAAAATTCCTAGCAAGAATGGCTGCTGGAAGAAAAAAAGCTGCTGCTAAGAAAAAACGTAAACCAGCTAAGAAGAAGGCTGTTAAGAAAGCTGTTAAGAAGAAGGTAGTTAAGAAAAAAGTCGCTAAAAAAGTTAAGCGTAAAGTTGCTAAAAAGGCTGTTAAGAAAACAGTTAAGAGTAAAACTAAGAAAAAAGTTTCAAGAAAACCTAAAAAATCACTAACAGTTTCTATAAAGCAAAAAGGTCGTAAACGTCAATCAATTACAGTAAAAAACCCAAAAAGGAAAAAGAGGAAAGTTATGAAGAGAAAAAGAAACCCAATGATAGGTGGCGCGAGTGTTCAAGCTCAGGTTGAAAAGTATTTAGGAATGGATCTTAAAGAAGCCGGAAGTTTGGCTCTTGGTGGAGCGACTTATGGTGCGGTTAATTCAGCTCTTGCTCGTTTTGCAGCTCCAGTACATAATATTCTTATAAAAGTTCCAGTAATTGGATCAGCAATGCCTACATTAATGGTTGGTGCTGTTCTTAATTTCTTTGGCGAACGTCAAAGCATGGATATTTTAAAGACTCTTGGAAAAGGACTTATTGGTTCTTCAGTAGTTGGAATGGGTGTAAACGCTTCTCAAATGGTTCCGGGTCTAAAACCTGCTGAACTTGCTGGTTATGATGCTCCTCAGCTTGGTTATGCTGCTCCTCAGCTTGGTTATGATGCTGATTTTGGTGGTGTTGATTATACTCCTGATATGTCTGGTGTTGATTATACTCCTGATATGTCTGGTGTTGATTATACTCCAGACATGGGTTCTGATGCTGATTTTGGTGAGTATGAAGAATCTGATGCTGATTTTGGCGGAATTCCAGAAGGAATGATGTAATATGAGTAAAGTTTTACTATGGAAATGAGTACATAGTTTAAAAAATTTGTTTATGGCGTGGAAGTCCGAACACGCCTTAAACTAAAATTTTCTCGGACATAATTTAGAAGGAGGCATTATGCCAATCGTAAGATTACCAAAAGGTCAGTTAAGAGATGAAATAAGACAGCCTATTTATGATACTATAAATATAGCTGCTGCTACAAGTCCTGTGGGAATCCACAATTTTTTCTCTGCTGTGCAAGGAAAAACAAAATCTCAATCAAATTTGAGACAAAACAATCTTCTTGAAACTGCTGTAAGTTACAGATGTCAGGGACTAGGAATTGATGCTCAAAACTATTTTGCTGCTAACATTTCTGCTTTAGCTGTTATCATGGAAAACTCTAGTTTATCATTAAAAGTTGGTGAGAAAATATATTGGGAAGGCCCACTTACATTTCTTGCTGGAAGAATGAACGCTTATTATGACAATAGTGCTGCTGCTGCTTGTTATGAACGCTATGGCGATGTTGCTGTTCAATCTGTTATTCTTAAAGGAAAACATGTTGTTGATATTAATCCACTTCAGTCTTTTAGAGGCGAATGGGTTGTTGATAATATGTCTGCTGCTAAAATAGCTCTTGCGACTCCTGCTGCTGATACAGATATTAATGTTATCCTTTCTCTAAAGGGTTTATTACGTCGTCCTGTTCAATAATATAAAGCTCCTTACGTTCAAGTTTTTATTAGTTTTAGAAAAAAACTAATTGGTCATCGGGCTCCGCCATTAAAGGAGCCCATTTTTAAATGCGAGTAGTTTCAAGCTGCTTTATAGTCCGGGGAGGCTGGCATTCATGGTTCAAAATCAAGATCAAATAGATAAAATATTAGAAGAGAGAAGGGTAATAAGGGCTAAGGAACGGTCTTTTAGACGCTCTCGCTTAAAAAAGGAGAATAATGTGAATATTGTTAATACATTACAGGAAAAACTAAAGGCAGTTTTGCCAAAGCATTTACTGCCCGGAAATGTTGGGGATCTTAAGGAAGTAACTTGGCCTTTTTATCATAAGACTACTTTTGATTTTGGAACAAACCCTACATGGCTCCCTACTACAAGGGCTACGCAGTCTTTCCAAGTTACTCAGGAGGCAGGACTTTTATTAATGGCTATATCAAGAAAGCCTTGGGATTCTACTGGAGCTGGAGACAGGGCTCCTCTACAAATATCAATTAGTGATAGGCAATCTAGTAGACAATTCAATAACTCTCCTATTCCTATTCAATCCATAGGTAAAAAAAGATGGCCTACAATTTTACCTACTTCGTATTTTTTTGTTCCAAATGCGTTTGTTGACATTACCATGACGAGTTTTATTCCTACTGGTGAGACAATGACAACGGTTGGAAATGGTAAGCATGAATTTTCATTTTTTGGTTATCGTATACGAGCTGAGGACACAGCTTCTATAATGGCTGCTATATATGGATAATAAGGATGTAATGTTGTTAAGTATTAATAAAGGATTTATAATATTTAAAAATGAAATTGCTACAGAAATTAACTACGGAAGCTGTATCGCATTCCGAGATGAAGGGTGTAGGTAAAAAATATGAAGTATGATATTGAAAGAGAAAAAGCAAGAAACAGGCGTATGAGGGCTGACTTAGATCGTAGAATGGGAGCGGCTAATCATCCCTTGTACAAAAAAGAGCGCGAGAAGGTTATGAATCAAAAGGTTGCGTATAACAATAAGTTGATAGGGTCTATAGGGGATCTTGGAAAAGTAATTTGGCCTTTTTGGTTTACATTCACTTCTCCAGAATTAGCTCCTAGTACTGGTGATAACGCTTTTGTTACGACTACTCTTGAGGCTGCATTTGTCTTAATGAAAATGACAAAAGTAGTATTTACAAAAGTTGACAATGGTGCTCCGAACTATACTTATGAAGCTATTGATACTAATTCTGCGAATGAAGCGTTAAATAGTGCTCATGACTTGCAGATGAGTTTAAGGGACGCTCAGAGTTCTAGGGTATTTTTTGGAACTGCTCAGGAGATAGATTTCATAGGTAATGGTCAGTTTCCTACGATATTCCCAACTCCTCAACTATTTTTACCCAATAGTACAATAGAGTGTGTTTACCAGAATAATCATGCTAGTAATGTTTACATACCATTTACGACTATGTTTGGGTATAGAGTAAGAATAGATGATGCTGATGAGCTTTTATCAACAATTACAGGTTAATTAAAGAAAGGACGTTCAAATGAACAATTTTGATAATAATAATCCTTTTAGTAACCGTTTTCCATCTGCTAATCCTATGCAACCTGCGAGTGAGAACAGTAAATTATTTACGAGTAGACCTGCAATCACAAAAAAAGAACTCATTAAGAAACAAAAAGCTCAGGCTAGGTTTACACCTCAAATTGAGCTTCCTTATCATTCTTATGTTCCACTTGGTGCTGAATCAATAGATGCAAGGCGAGTTATGAACATTCCTTCGCCTACAGTTTTATATCAGATTTTTAGGTTCCAAGCTCCTCCGGGTTCTGTGACTAGGTTTATAGCGTATGGTGTTTATAACGATGGTGACGACGCTGCTAATTATGAGTTAAGACCTCTTTTGGATGGTGCTAGAATTTTTAGGTATCATGGAGATCCATTAAATCATTTTGAGATTGACTTGGGTTTAGGGCCTGATTTATCAGCTAACGCTATGATTCCTTGTCAACTTGTATTACAGCCCGGACAAGTTTTAGAATGGTTAGTAACTAATACGAGTGGTGTTGATACTAGTATGGGTGTTAGGATGCGTGGTTATTTTGATACGCAACAACAAAGATCAACTCCGATGTTTGGATAGAAAGGGTATAATAGTATGATGGATAGTCAACAAATGCAGGATTTAGAGAATTGTGTTCCTGCTGGTAAGAGATATATTTATTCAGTTTCAAAAGATCCGCAGATAATAGCTTTACAAGCGGTTAAAGGGACTTTAGGACTTGGTGTTGGTGACGCTGTTGCAGGACGAGTGTGGGTTAAGCAGGATAATGGTAACACTACGAATTGGAAAGAGCTTCCTGAGAATGTTGCTTCAGCTATTATAAACGATTCGAGTGTTGCTGGTGCGACTGTAAAGGACGCTTTAAATAATTTGGGAACTCCTTTTAGCCGTAATGGTTTATATTATGATGTAGAGCCAGAAGACGGTCATGTGCTTCCAGTAGCGGCATCCAGAGCTTATTACACCGACGTTTTATATTCTGCGACTCCGGCATTTTTTGATGGTACGAGTTTAAGAAAATACATTGCTATGTACGGTGGAAGTGGTGCAGCGCAAACAGTAGCGTTTAGTGATGATGGTCAGACTTGGGATACTGAGACTGTTGTTACAGGGTTAACAGGGTTGGGTTATCATGGTAAGATGGTTTTAATTGGTACGACTCTTCATTTATTTTATTGGGATAGTACCCCCGCTTCTCTTTATACTCCGGGGGCAATAAGGCATGCGACTTTTGATGTTGCTACTGATTGCGTAAATGCTTTAACTGATGCGCCCTTGAGTGGGACATATCTTCATGGTGGAGCTGTTCTTGATTTAAGACGTGGAAGTTATGGTGCTGCTAAAGTCTTTTATAATGCGGTTCCTACGAATAACCCTGCTGATCCTTATTCATATGCTTGGTGTATGATTCATAATGGTACAGAAGGGGTAAATGAGGGGATTTTATTTGCTACAAGTAGTGATGGTTTTAATTTTAGCGCGTATAATGGGCTTACAGAAGTTATTCCAAGGGGCGTAGCGCCTGCGTGGGATCAGTGGGTAGGTGGTGTTGGTTTTTGGATTGATTCTCGTGGAATGTATCATATGATCTATAGTGGTGGTTTAGGAACTGTTGCTGGTGAGGACATTAACTATGGTGGTGGACTTGGATATGCTACTTCAATTGATGGTATAACTTGGGTTAAACACGACCGAAATCCATTTATTCGTAAGACAGATAGTTTCAAATCTTGGAAGAGGTGTTATAATCCTGTTGTAGTTCAAGATGACCAGGGTATGTGGGTTTATTATACTGCCAAAGGTTCTGATAGTGCTTATGTGACTTCAAGAGCTAAGATGTATGGGTTTATTTAAAATGAATATGAAAGCTCATAATTATATAATTGAAGAAAAAGGAGAATAAAGATGGGCGTATTATATGTTCAAGCTAGTTTTAAAAATTCGAGAATAGCTGCGAGAAAGCCGACAACAAGTGCTGTTACTTTTCCTGTGACTGTTCCTGCTGACGGTGCTAATCATCAAATCGTTCCTGCTGATACGACTCGTACATATATTACGACTCGTAACACTAGTGGGAACGATGATTTAAGGTATGGTTATACAAACGATCCAGCTCTTAATATTAACGGACAACTTTTAAAGCATAATGAGGCTGCTGATTTGGAGTCACCTACAGGGATTTGGGTTAGGAATATTGGTGCTGCTGCTATTTTAGTATTGAGTGATGAGGGTCATGGTTAATTTGAGTGGTATAATTGGTTTATCTCGGAGCACTTCGATTAATGGGGTGTTTCGAGATAAAAAAACAAAACTAAAATTAACTACGGAATCGGTGAGAGTTATAGCGTATTGCGTGACTAAGGGTTTATTAAATTCACAAGCATAGGGTTTGTGATAAATAACCCGAAGAAATACTTCCTCGAAGAGGTAAGTAGGAAAGAGTACATAGGTTAAAAAAACTACGGAACAACGGTTGATTAGGGAAGGGACCTTAAATGATCGTATTCCGAGAAAGAGTACATAGGTTAAAAAAACTACGGAACAACGGTTGATTAGGGAAGGGACCTTAAATGATCGTATTCCGAGAAAGAGTACATAGGTTAAAAGATGCCATTTCCAAGAATTTATAATTTAGAAAGTGCGGAAGACAGTACAGCCAATGAGATTAAGACTGGTAGGTTTAATTTTAATGATGCGAGTCCGAAGACTGTTTTTACGTTGCAGAATACTTCTCAAATATTAACTATGCAGATTAAGATTGATGTACCTTTTGATGGTGTGGCTCCGACTCTTGAGGTTGGAACAGGTGCTGTCCCGAACAAGTACATTAAGAGTTATGAGAATGATCCTAAGACTGCTGACGAATACGAGACTAATCCTTTTGAGGTGCTTGCTGCTGACACTCCTATTATAGTTACAATTGTTCCGAGTGGGTCTACGCAGGGTAGTGGTATTGTAGTTTGTGAGTACAAAAAACCATAATAATATTAATGAGATGCAATATGGTATTTATTAATAATAAATATCGTGGTATATTGGAGATATAGAAGGGGATGACTAATGATAAGTGATATTACGGGAACCACCAGTAATTCGTTTCAAATTGGTAGGTTAGATGGGTTTAAGATAATATTTGCCAAGAGTGCTGCGCAAACGGCGACATTGACCTATGTTTTCCCTTTAGATGCTGGCGCAGCAGGTCAAGTATTGACTACTGATGGTGCAGGGAATTTATCATGGGCGGCTGCTGGCGGAGGTTATGGTACGGTTCTTCCTGGCGGTTCTAATTTGAGTGGTACTTATGATGGTGATGTTTTAGTTACTGGAAACGCTGTTATGAGTTCTGATGTGGAAGTTAAAGGTGATTTATTTCTCTCAAATAATGGGAACTTGAGTTATTCAGGGGGTAATAGTTTTATAGTGCATGGTGACGTGTTTACTCAGCAAGAATTTAATCTTGAGAATGGTGGAGGGGCAAACCCTACTGTTGAAATCCGTGGAAATTTAACTACCGGGCCGACTTTTGGTGTTAAATACAGAAAAGTTGCTGGTTTACCGGGTATTCAAAGAACTTTTACAGTACTCGGCGATATTCATACAGATCATTTTTATGCTAACGGTGTTGGATCAAATAGTGGTAATCACATTTATATTAGAGGTAACATTACTTGCAGCGCTGTTCTAACCGTAAATGAGATTAGAACTTATGGTGCTAATAATGTTGCTGGAAATGTAACTGTAAAAGGTATTTGCTCCAGTTTTAGTATTCTAGCGTATGGTAGCGATAATGCTGGAGGTAATGCGTATAACGGTGGAACGGTTGTTCTAGGAGCTTATTACGCCCCTCCAACTGGTAATATATTTACTTACGGAGGAACTTCGTTAAGCGGTAATGGTGGAAATGGTGGAAGCGTTATTGTTTTTGCTTTAACCAATGCTAATTCAATTAATACTAGTGGTGGAGATGGTACTAGTAGCGGTGGTGAAGCCGAAAGAGTTTTTATTTATGGTGATGCTATTGTTAGTTCCATAAAGACTAATGGTGGAAGCACTACTAGTAATGGTAATGGACGTAATGGTAAAGACATTTTTATTGAAGGAGACTTAAAGCTTATTTATCTTGGAGTATCTAGTCTAATTGAATTAAAGGGAGGTACTTCTGTTAACACACTTATAGCAGCTAATGGTGGTAATTTAACAGTACATGGTGATTTAAAGGGTAAAGCGGAATACATAGACGCAAGCGCTGGAAATTACACTAGAGCTTTTGGGAGTGCTGGTATTGGTGGTACTATTATAGTTTATGGAACTACTTCAGTAGAACTTACAAATATTATTTCCAATGGTGGTAATGGATTTGGTGGAGCAAACGGAGGTTTTGGTGGAACCATTACACTCTATGGACATGTTGTAGCTAATATTATTCAAACAAATGCTGGTACTGGTGCTAGTACTGGTCCTGCTGGGACTATAACCATTGCTGGTGGTGGAAAAATAAAAGAAATCAATAACGTTGATAGCGCTCTTAGTATTGGTAATTCTTATATTTATCTTGGAGGAACTTGTATAGTTGAAACATTAAACTATACTAATAGAGCAGCTAATCAATTAAAAGCTTATAAAGATGAGGGCTGTATTCTTCAACTTGCAAGTTTTACAGATAAAAATATTTTAACTGCTGCTATACCAGTTACAATCACTAATCCGAATGAAAAACTAATTTGGTTTGATGTTATAAATAATACTTGGCTTTTTGGTAGTAATACTGAGGGTGCGAGTATTTTATATGAGAAAGATTTTATTCATACGGATATTAACTCGACTATGTCTTTGTTTACGCTTCCTTTAGGTAGTCGTGTTTATAGCACTACAATTTTCGTTACTCAAAGTTTTGATGCTGCTAATCCAACCGCAAAAGTTGGTGTAAATAGCGGAGATGATGATAAATACATGGAGGTGACAGAAAATGGTTTAGCTAGTGTAGGTAGTTACGAAGTACGAAAAAGCGTTGTTCGCACTACTGCAAGTGAAGCTCTTGAATTAGCACTTGCTGGTGGTGTAGGTGGAACTTTGGGTGTAGGCTGTGCGAGTATTCTGTATAGTTTACCAAAATTGTAATTTAATTAATTTTATTTAGGAGAATTTTTATGATTTTAAATTTACGTGGAACAAGTAAGAAATCGTTTATTATTAGCGAAGCTAATGCTCAGTTTAAACTATCATTAGCTTGTAATGCCACAATGACAGAAAATATGACTATTACTTTTCCAGCCGCTAACGGAACTAGTGGACAAGTTCTAACAACTGATGGATCTGGAAATCTTTCTTGGTCAAACGCTAGTGCTTTCGGTACTATCATTCCTGATGGCGGAAGTCTTACAGAAGCTTCCTATGAAGGCGATGTTGTATGTCTAGGCTCTGTAGATCTAAACTCTGTTGCTGGTATAGCAATTAAGGGTGATCTATATATTCTTGGAAATCTTAGTTATACCAGTGGAACTGGCCTTGAAGTTTCTGGTGATATAATTTGTAGTGGAAATTTTGAACCTTGGGTTAATGCAACATCAGGAAATAACCCAACTATAACTGGTCATGGTGATTTAATTGTTACTGGATCGAGTTTTACTTTTAAAAATAGTGGAACTGCTTCAGCTTTTACAATCTATGGAAACCTTATTGCTGTAGCTGCTAAATTGGATTTTTCAAGAAACGCTACTGCTACTACTGACGGAACTGGATCTTCTTTAACTGTTGGTGGTAACTGTAAATGTAACGGTCTTGATACTTCAAGTGATAGTGGTAACGGTGGATCTGTTACTATTTATGGAGAATTAGTAAGTTCAACCGACGCTGTTTCTTTGAGTGGCGGAACTCCTACTGCTGAAGGAAACGGTGGTAATGGTGGGGCTCTTGACGTTAAAGGTGATTGTTTTGCTGGTTCTCTTGATGTTAAAGGCGGAACTGGACTAACAAACGGTAACGGTGGTAACGCTGGTAATATTTCAACCGAAGGTGATCTTATAATAGATGGGCTTTTAGCTGCATATGGCGCTGCTGGTGTCGGAACTGGAAACGGTGGAAATAGTTCTAATATAACTGTTCGTGGAAACTTAAGTTTTGATGATGCTAACATTTATAGTGGTGCTGCTGGTACTGTTGGAGCTGGTGGAACATGTTCTGGTCTATCTGTTGATGGAGACTTGATTAAAAAATCTGTTGGTATTGGATCTATAGACGCATATGGTGGAGCTGGTGGAAGCACTAGTGGTAATGGAGCTGCTGGATCACTTATAAATATTTTAGGTGATTTAATTGGTAACTTTGTTCAAATCAATACTTATGGTGGAGCTTCTACTCTTGGTGATGGTGGAAACGGTGGAGCATTAACAGTACGTGGAGCTACAAAATGTAATGAATCTGTTCTTAATGCTTCTGGTGGTGTTGCTACTACTGGAACCGGTGGAACTGCTGGAACTTGTAAGTTCTATGACATGGTTCATTTAACTACTTTAACATCAATAGGTGCAAGTGGTAGTGTTGCTTTCGGAAGTGCTGGAGATATTTATATATACAACGGATGTAAACTTGACACTCTTACTTTTACCGATGATTCTGGTGTTGCTACTGCTGCTGCTATCCGTATTGGTGGAAGTTGTCTAATTAAAACACTTAACTTTGAAGATAGAGTTGCTTGTACTCTTATCCCATTAAATGATGGATCTTGTACTCTTCAAGTCGGTGCTTTAAGTGGAAAAGACGATTTTAATGCTACTGGTGGAAACTTGACCGGTATTACACTTCCTAATAAAAAACTTTTCTGGCATGATACTGTAAATCAAGAATGGGTATATGCTGTTAATAAAACAGGTGAAGTATTTATGTTTGCTAAACCTTTTACTTTCGCTGATCAAGGTAGCCAAGTTTCAATGTTTACTCTTCCTGCTAACGCTTTAGTTGATAGAACTAAAATAATTGTTACTACAGTATTCGATGATACTGGTTCTGTTGCAGCTAAAGTTGGTGTAAATGGTGGCGTTAGTGATAAATATCTTGCTATCACTGAAAATGATCTTTACAGTGTTGGTGTATATGGCGCTGAAAAAGCTCTAGTTCCTAATGCTTCTGCGGAAGTTCTTGAATTAGACGTTTCTGCTGGAAATGCTGATGGTACACAAGGCGCTGGACGTGTTGTAATGACTTTCGCTAATCCAATAGCTGCCTAATCTAATTTAATAATTGTAGCGCCTAAAAATTTAGGCGCTACTTCTATTTTTTAAATAGTTTCTTTATTGGGAGTGTATAAACCATGATTCTTAATTTAGCCGGCACAAGTAAAAATAGCTTTGAAATAGGTGAGACAAATGCTACCTACTCGCTTAAATTAGCTAAAAGCGCTTCTATGACTTCCAATCTTACTCTAACTCTCCCCACTAGTAACGGATTAAATGGTGACGTATTACAAACTAATGGTAGCGGAGTTCTTTCATGGAAATCAGGAACATGCGGTGTTGAAGCGTTTGGAGAAATACACTTACACGATGGTACAACTGCTCAAACTATACCTAGTGGTACAACATATACAAAACTAACTAGTTTTCAACATAACGGTTACGGAGTAAACTGCACTCCAAACGTTGCCAACAACAAAATAATTATTACTAGTGCTGGTTATTATGTTGTTAATGGTAGTTTTAGTTTTGAATCCAATAGATCTAATATAATTATAAAAGCAAGCGTTTTTTTAAATGGAGTTGAACAAGACCAAATACATTTTGGAAAAAAAATAGCGTCAGCAGGAGATGTTGGATGCGGTAGTTTTACAGGTGTTATACAAGTACCAACGGTAAATGCTGATATAGATGTTCGAGTTAGACATGATTACGGCTCAACCGTAGATATTATTATGCTATACTCAAATTTTAACGTTGAATTTTTAAATAGTATATAGAAATTTTTTAGGAGAAGTAATAATGATACTAAATTTAGACGGTACAAGTGAAAATGATTTTGCTATAGGAAACTTAAACGACACCTATAAACTAATACTAGCTAAAAACACTTCTATGGACGGTAATTTAACTTTTACTTTTCCTGCTAACGATGGTGACGCTAATCAGGTCTTGAGTACAGACGGTGATGGAAATTTGAGTTGGGTTGATATGAGCGGTGGTGGAGGTAGTTCTTCAGCTATACTCACTAAATCATCTAACTACACTCTTACAAATACTGATATAGCCAACTATAAATATTTTCACATAACTACAGGGTCAAGCGCAAATGTAACTATAACTCTACCACAAGGGTCAAGCGCTATCGAAAATATGGAAATTGTTATATCTAAAATAGATTCTGGTACTAAATTTGTTAAAATCGATAGAAGCGGTAGCGATACAATTAGAGGTAGCGCTTCAAGTATATACGCCATACAACAATTTGAAGAAATTCGCCTGATATGGAACGGAAGTGAATATGTATTATTAGGTGAACCATATAGAACCGTATCTGCTTTAATTAGTAATTCTGGTACACCTAGTATAAGTAGACAATCATGCTCATGGATTTCAAGCCTTACTGATATTGGTACAGGAAATACTACTGTTAATATTAATACAGGAGTTTTTCTTTCTGCTCCTTACGCTTTCATAAACGCCACATCAACTAGTGGTAGCATTAACGCTGAATTAGGTGACTCAGGTTCTACAAGCAGCATTCTAGCTCGTACTAAAAATGTAATTACTAACGCCGATGCTGACAATGACTTCATGCTCTCATTACATGGGCCTAAATAGGAAAAAATTATGAATAAAAATGTTGAAAATATTAAACATAAAAGCAAATCACTTAATATCTTAAGATGGGTAGCTTTCGGTAGTGTTGGATTATACCTTTGGCAAGTAAATAAAAAAGAAGGTAAAAAAATGGGTAGCGAAAATCCTAATAATTTTTCTATTCATATCGACAAAGAAAAAATGATCGACATGGCTACTAACGTACTTCCTATGCAAAATAATAATAAACAATTTTTAAATCTTGCTGCTAAACAATTTTTAAGAGGCTTAAATAGAAAGGATTCATGATGAATAAAACTACTATCGTCTTGCCAAAATGGTTAGAACCTATTGCTAATCGTTACGCTACTGATTACGTTGAAGAAAGTTTAGGTATAAACAAAGGGGGAACTGGTTATGCTAAAAATTTTAAGAAAGCTAAATTCGTATTTTGTAAAGACTATCACGAAGCGAACACAGGTATCAAAGCTGCAAATCCTACCACTAGTAAAGCAGGATCGGCTTTCGACCAATTTAAACCTATTCTATTTGAAGGGCCTCAATCGTTTATAGGAGGTAATGCTAGAAACTCTGATCACGCTAAAATGGCTGCTCGTAGACTAAAAGCTGATATTATCCATCTTGCTCATATTTATTTAGAATTTGGTAGTAAAATGGATTTAAAAAGAACTGATCAAACTTTAAGCGATTTCGAGTATCGTAAAAGAACTGGAAAAGCCGCTATTGATAAAAGCGAAAAAATCAAAGTTGATAAGCACAGGTTTAAAAGAACCTTTGTAGTAACTGCTCTGCTGTCTGCTATTGAAAGCGTTTATAAGCTTCCTGATGGAGATTTAAATGTCTTAATTGATATGGCTATGAATAAAATACCCGAAAAGAAATTAAACAACGCAAGCGTTCACTATGAATTTTCAAAAGTTCTTATAGATCATTTTAGAAATGCTTATAAAAATGTTGATATTGTAAGAGCCGGTCGAGATGCTCTTATTAGTGATTGGGAGAAGTAATATGGATAGTCATGAACCTGTTGCTAAAACTCAGGCTATACGATTATATGGAGATGTTTTGTTTATTGGCCCTTATTGTATTTATTTAGGGC
>Ga0180434_10003699_pt1 | contig 19295 bp, 14 predicted proteins | sample SS_ome_7_FD_132453 | JGI IMG/M metagenome (GOLD analysis project Ga0180434, IMG submission 132453) | Hypersaline lake sediment archaeal communities from the Salton Sea, California, USA - SS_1_D_2 metaG | ecosystem: Environmental > Aquatic > Non-marine Saline and Alkaline > Hypersaline >...
AACGGTAGACGAGGCGCGCGGCGGTCGCTACTACGAACTGCTGAAGGCTTTCGAACGCAAAACCGGATGCCCGACGATCGTCAACACGAGCTTCAACGTCCGCGGAGAACCGATAGTCTGCACGCCCGCGGACGCGTACAACTGCTTCATGGCCACTAACATGGACGTGCTGGTGATGGAACGCTTCGTACTCCACAAGGACGCACAACCAGGCGGGCAGGTTCATGACGTCGATCAATACCTGGCGAAATTCGACCTTGACTGACATCCGGAACCACGCGGTCTGAAAAACAGACAATGATTGACATAAACAAAAACCCGTCTCCCCGCACGCTGAGGCAGTTTTCGGTAGCAGCCGCCGTTTTTAGCGCGCTGGTCGGGTACTTTCCCTTCGCTTCAGCGGGATCGTGGATGATCGCCGCGGCGATATGGACAGCGGGGACGGTGGTGGCTACGATGGGGCTGGCAAGACCGCCTTGCGTCCGCGGAGTCTACCGCTGCACCAGCTACATCGCCGCGCCGATCGGAATAGTTGTCTCGCTGATCGTTCTGGGAATCGTATACTATGGTGTAGTAACGCCTACTGGTGTCGTCATGCGTTTGGTCGGGCGAGACCCGATGCAGCGACGGCGAGGTCCGGCGGTGGAAACTTACTGGCGAAAACGCAAAGAGACGCTGCCGGATCGGTACTTCCGGCAGTTCTGACTTATGGACAGAGAACCCAAAAACGCCGAAAACGGTCGCGACAGTTTTGCCCGGAAGGCAGACATGCCGGGGCCCTCCTTCCTGGGCGAACTTTGGGACTTCGTCTGTCACAACAAGAAATGGTGGTTAATACCTGTCATTATCGTCCTGCTGCTGGTGAGCCTCCTGGTGCTCCTGACGACCAACAGCGCCCTGGCCCCGTTTATCTACGCGATCTTCTGACCGCTTGCTCGCATATCTTACCGCTTCTCAAAGTTCCCTCAACTCGCGGGAGTCGCTTTTTCGCCATCTCCGATTGACGCAAAATAATTCCCGCGTCAGTTTTGCTTTTGGGGTTTTGAATCTTACGGTTCCATTGGCTGGAGTCGAATCGAGAAACCCCGAAGGCTCCGAGCTGGTGCGGAGCGTTCCGCACGACATCATAACCAAGCTGGACTCAGGAGTCAGGCATGTTAACCAAACGCACATTTACTATCGCAGCAGTGTTCGCCGCCACGTTCTCAACCATTCAAATCGCCCAGGCAGACATGATGTACTATCATGGGCAGATTCACACCAAGTATGTTGACGTGCGGGCAAAGAACTCCCTTGCCGGTCGGAACTTTTGCACATCGGCCGGGCAAATGAAGATCGAGTATCAGGATGTTGATTATCTCGGTCAGTGCGTCGATGTCTTCCAATACTCCGGATCGTCCGAAGTAACCGAAGCCCCTTATACCATCCTGCGGAACGGTGACGAGATCGCATACCTGTTTGAAATGAACTTTCGCAACATAACGACTCGCGAACAGGCGGCCGGACTCCAGGTGGCAATATGGGAACTGCTCTACGAGAACGACGACACCCTCGACTTCAATCTGGACTCCGGTAACTTCCGGATTACCACCGACTGCGTGATCGATGACGCCAACGGTATGCTCGACCATATGAGAGCACATATGCCCGACAACTATTCGCCACTTATGCAACTGCTCGTCCTGCAGTCGCCATGCAAACAGGATATACTGATCGGACGCCCCGGTCCGGTCGTACCTGAACCCGCAAGCGCGGTGCTGCTGGCTGTTGGAGGACTGCTGGTCCTGAAACGCCGTCGAACGATCGCCCGAGACGCCTGACAGACGTTGCTCCGCTCCCTGAATGTTTGCGAATCCGTATCCCAACGCTTAGCGACGGATTCCAACGCGGCCCGGCCACTTCGGTGGTCGGGCCTTGTTATTTCAAGATTTGCAATCGACAAGTTATTCCCCACTGACCTGGATAAGGCTGTGGGTCCGGACGCCCAGCGCGTCGAGTTTGGCCCGGCCCGACAGGAAGCTCAGCTCGACTAAAAAGACCGCGGCGACGATATCGCCCCCCAGCTTCGCCACGAGTTTGCAGGCGGCTTCGATAGTGCCCCCCGTGGCGATGAGGTCGTCGGCCATCAGGACTTTTTGGCCTGGAGAGATTGCATCGGCATGGATTTCGATGGTGTCGGTCCCGTACTCGAGCTGGTAGCTTTCGCATATGGTTTCAGCGGGCAGTTTGCCCGGTTTTCTGATCGGGACGAATCCGGCGTCGAGTTCGTCTGCCAGCAGCGCGCCGAAAATAAATCCGCGTGACTCCACGCCCGTTACGATGTCGGCGCCGCTGTTGCGATACGGGTCGGCAAGGAGGCGTACGGTCTGCCGCAGTGCTTCGATGTTCGCCAGCAGCGGCGTGATGTCTTTGAAGACGATTCCGGGTTTTGGGAAGTCGGGCACGTCCCGGATGAATTCCTCTATGTTCAATTCTGGTTTCCTTCTTTCTTGATGCTGAGATATTGCTGAAGCGCCACGGTGTAGAGCGACAGCATCTCCCGCCGAATAGTTGCGGTTTCCTGGTCGTCTAGATGTTCCGGCGCCACGGGGTACATGTCGAACATGGTCACGTCGAATATTTCGGGGATGGTTCTCGGTTTACGTCGACGATTGACCGGTCCGATGACCATGGCCCGCCCCTTGCGGACGAAAGCGATATGCCTGTCCTCGTGCAGCAGTGCAAATCCGTCGCCCGGTGCGACCCGGAGAATATCCCGCCCGATGAAGCTGTGTTCGTACGTACCGCCCAGTATGCCCAGGAGCGTCGGTGCGATGTCGGTCTGGGAAGCAACCGTTGAAATTTTCCGGGGCGAGACGATATCCGGGGCGTAGAAGACACAGGGCAGCCTGTATCCGGGCACGTCGATGGCGCGGTTCAACTGGAGGTATTCCCCGTGCCCGTGGTCTGAGACGATGACGAACAGGGTATTGGAGAAGTATGCGGCGCCGCGGGCCTCCCTGAAGAACTCTCCGAGGGCCCAGTCTGCGTAACGGTAGGCGTTGAGCATCCTGTTCTCTTCGGAGTCGGCGGGCAGCATTTCCGTGCGCCCCTGCGGGACGTTATACGGTTGATGGTTCGAAACGGTCATGATCGCGGCGAAGAATTTTTCATCGCCCATGGACACGAACGTTTCGTGGGCCTTGTGGAAGATCATCTCGTCTGGCACGCCCCAGGCGCCGGCGTATTTCGGTCCGATCTCTTTTTGCCCGATGATTGTTTCCGTACCGGCGGCGGCGAAAAAGTCCTTCATGTTGTCGTAGTCCGGATCGCCTCCGGTTATGAACATGGTGCGATAGCCCCGAGAGGCGAATACACCGGGCAGGGTCTGGAACTTACCAAGCGCCTCTTCCCTTTCGAGCAGCGTTATCCCGCCCAGGTCCGGATGCCCGACGAGCACCCCGGTCAGGCCCCTGGAAGTTCTGGCGCCGGTGGCGTACAACTGCTCGAAGAACATACCGTCCCTGCAGATTTCGTCCAGTTCGGGCGTGTGGGTCCAACCATGGCCCAGGGCGCCCACCGGTTCGTTGGACTGCCCTTCCATGATTATGACCACGACATTCAGGTTTTGCATTTTCCGCCCTGTCACCACGCGCCTTCGCAGCGGTCTGTCCGGGGCGCCCGCGCCCTGGTCGCCAGGCTGAAACAGCAATCCTCGGGCAACCTTCCCGGCCTCATCTACAGTGGGCAGATCGTAGAATTTTCTTTCGTCCTGTCCGTCCTCGATGATCGATTTACCCGCGTGCCACAGCGAAAACAGCGTGTTGGTGGACGCCTGGTTGATGAGGTTGTTCGCCGAATGCTCCTCGGAGCCCGGGCGGAGCGGAAAGCGTCCGAATGTCGGGCGGCAGGCGATGATGCACAGGGAGGCCATCACCGCCGTCAGCAACAGGCGCTTGCGGGGAGAATTGAACGTCAAACGACCCCGCCAGCAGTGATGGCGCAGCAGGCGATACACCAGGTACACGGTGGCGCCCACTGCCGGAATCAACAAGATCAACCAGAAGTTATACGTCTGCCATATGAACATCACCGTTTCACGAGGATGCCTGGGATAATTGAGTGACGCCCAGTTCAGGCGGCGACGGAAATTCACGATGAACACCGCGTTGACAATTTCCAACACCAGCACCAGTGTCATCACGACCGTAGCGTAGATAGTAACCGTCCGGCGAAAAATCCTGTTGAAGAAGGCGACCGCCGGGGCCAGGCCAAGGGCCAGCACCATCGGAAGCATGGTATATCCGACCACCACGGCGTCAAACTGAAAACCATAGGCAAAGCATAATCCGATCTCCCAGACCGTGGTATTCTGCACGGCTTCGCGGCTGACGAGGAACAGTGCAACGCGAAATACGGGGAACATCAGAAAACTGTAAAGCGAAAGGATAAGAAGCGGGCGCAGACGCCGGCTGAGGAGAATATCGATAAATGGCGCCACAAGCCGCTTACAACCGGCTGGACGGTCACCCTGGTCGTGGTTTACACCTTCGCTCATAATCTGCTCCATCAGTTTAGCGTTCGGCCGGGGTGCAGATTACCTCATGCATCCTTATATATGTTAGCAGTTGGTGCGCGGAGTTCAAGGAATTGTCGATTGAATTCCGGTCTGTGCCTTCATCGGCTAGAACGGCCCGGGTGGACCAGTCCTTGCGGGCTCGGCGTAGAATGATTGGCAGTGCGCAAAAAATACCGCACGAACGGCGCCTCTGAGCAGGATGCGCCGTTCGTGCGTATATTCAACTCCTCCGAGCAAATTCGGGCAGCGGCGTTGGCGATATCGAGCGAGTTGAGCTACTCTTTCTACCGCTCCCTGCAAAAAACAGCAGATGCCTTCAATACAGATGTTAGTATACCACGGAGCATCGAATTCTACAAACGGAAAAAAAATGACACACTTTTGCTCCACTTGCGATCGGCTGACCCGTTCAAGACAAACGGGTTTCTCGCGAGACCCTATTTGATGCTTTACAATTCCTACAAGACATCCACAGACTTCTCTGAAAACAGGCGTTCGACACCGAAATAAGAATTCACCTCCACTTCCGGATTCCCGCCGTCGGATCGCCCAGGCGGATTTCACAATATACTTACCAGTTCCCCGGTCACCATTTGTCCCGCTTGTTCCCAAATAACAAGTCGCCGGTGATGCATACGATGCTACACTTTGTGATGCGATTTGCTGCGCGACTGTCGCACCTTGCAGCGCTGCCTGCAACGTGCCGCGACGAGTCCGAAGGCGCTCGATAACTATTTACGACGTATGCCCCACTTTTCCCCGACCGATACGCCAATCTTTTGATCTCTCGTAATGTGTGCGAGAGTTTGGCACCGCTATTGCAATGTATATTCTTGTAACAGTAGCCAGTTGTTGAGGCGAGGATCTTATTTGGAGAATTCTTTGTCGCTGTAGTTGACCGGAGGAATGGATATCCCCGGAGCTGTCTGAAGCATCAGTGCTTTTTGGGTGCTTTGTATTCTCCACCGACAGATCAAGTGTGCGCTATGTGCAGGTGAGGGGTTGCCTGTCAGCATAGCCCAACGATGGGCCACTGCGCACAGACGAGACGGAAAGCTGAAAAAGCCTAAAGAGGAAATTTGACCGAGGAGCCTGGTTGTGGACTTGAGGGATCCGGACAATCGGTCGGTATATGAACCGACTAAAGAGGATCGTGCGCGCATTGTGATGGTGTGTGCAGATTTGAGTGACATCGAGTCAATGGCTCTGTCACTCGGAAAATTAAATAACGTAAGCCTGCTTACTTACGATCGCTCGGCGGAACTGAGGCACAATCCACCGGTTGGTGCAATAGCTCTCTTCGTGCTGATCGATCGCGAGTTTCTGGAATCTACGGCCGACACGTTGCAATGGTTGGATCGATACTGGCCTCATACGGCCAGGGCGGTGGTCGGAGAGACAGGCTTGGGCAAGCAGGAATTGGCGGCCAGGATCGGCGGAGCGATTTATATCGTCGATCCGGTATCCCGCAGGCAGTGGCGGTCCCTGGTTCAACTCGCAGTTCAGCGGGCGAATCGGGCAGGCAGTTCGGCAGCCTGAGACCGATCCGGGCTGTCGGGGACAAACTGAAATAAAGGAACATTGAGTTTCCGACGGAGGCCGGAGGGTGTCCGTCGGGGAAGGCAGGGCGATGTGCCGAAAAGCAGGAGCCCCAAAAAAGGGCGACATGGCGTGGAGTTGAAAGCCCCCGCCGACTGATCCCTCCAGACAAATAGATCAGTGTCGTTTGGCGGCCCCTGGGAGTGCAGAGATATAGTTACCATCCTGCACGTTTCGGTGGAGTTGAAAGCCCACCGGCGTATTTTGGATGATTCGTCATTCGGGATGCGAGTGCAGAGGAGTGGAGTCTCACGAGGGTATCTCTGCTAAGGCGAAGGGCGATGAGGCAGTTGTGAGCTGGCTGCCTCTCGTCCCTTTATTGCCCAAACTCGGTTCAGGCCGGGAGATGCAGCAGGTTTCAAAATAACATAGACGTACAGCGAGGATGGCTCGATGTGCTCCGCTGCTTGTTGTTGCGACGCGCTCGCTTGGCGCATGGATCACGTTGGTCATCTTTTGAGCCGAGAGTTTTGCGCTAAACGTATGGCCCTTTCTCCTCCTATACGCCATCGTTTACGACGTGCAAGACTCTCTACCGGTAGAGGTTTTTTGCTGTCAGGACGGGCCAGTAGAGTTGAGCGCCTACTGGAAGCTTCGACACTCCTCCTTCGAAGCGTCCCGCCGCAGCGTCACTTGGCTAGTGGAAACTTCTGCCAAAGGCGAAGGGCGATGACGCAGGCCTGAGCAACCTGCGTCTCGCTGCCTTGAGATCAACCCCGGTCTGCGCCGGGATAATGATAATATTAAAATTGAATAACGATACGATTGATTAACGATGGTGGTCGGAAACGATTTGTGTGAATTGACTCGCCTGGCTTGCTCACCTGCGGTCAACGAGTTCCTGACCACCATGTGAAACGGGAGTCTTTAGCGCCTGTACGGTCCTTTTCCTCCTTCCAGACCTTGCAGTGCGTATTTGAGGCTCTCTATGTTAGCAGAGGTTCCGATGTGGATACGGGCCGGTGGAGTTGAGCGCCCGCCGGACAGCTTCGACTCTCCTCCTTCGAAGCCTCCCACTACGTCGGTCCCAGTTTAGCCACTGGGATTCTCTGCTAAAGGCGAAGGGCGATGACGCAGGTCTGAGCAACCTGCGTCTCGTCCCCTTTTTTTTGCGCTGTAACTATTACAATGCGTAATTGACTGCTTGACCGGAGCGTCGCTTCCGCTGACAATTACCTCCGGTCCGATCCCCAATCGTCCGGATCGGACGGGAGATGAGTATCATGACAGGCTTGGGTATAAACATCGATCACGTGGCGACCGTTCGCCAGGCGAGGGAAACCGTGGAACCGGACCCGGTCTGGGCGGCCGCCGAAGCGCAGCTCGGAGGCGCCGACTGCATCACGTTCCACCTGCGAAAGGACCGCAGGCACATACGCGACCGCGACGCGAAACTCCTGAAGCAGACGGTAACCTGTAAACTCAATATGGAAATGTCGCTCGATCCGGAAATCGTCGATATCGCCGTCGCCCTGGCGCCCGACCAGGCCACGTTAGTACCTGAGAATCGCCGCGAGATAACGACCGAGGGCGGTCTGGATGTGATCGCTTACGCTGACCGCGTTACCGAGGTGACCGGCGCCCTTCACGGCGCGGGCGTCACCGTCAGCGCTTTCATAGACCCCCTTGGCGACCAGATACGCGCCGCCCGCGACGCCGGGTGCGAAGCGATCGAAATACACACCGGCGCCTACGCCAACGCTTTTCTCGGAACGGCGGACGCGAAAGCGGATTCGTCGGCAATCGCAACCGCTCTGACCGATATCCAAACCGCCCTGCAGGATGGAATCGATACCGGACTGATCGTACACGCCGGGCATGGATTGACTTATGCCAATATCTCGCCCGTTGCGGACATGAAGGGATTTTGCGAATTTAATATCGGGCATTCAATCATCGCGCGCGCGGTTTTCACAGGGCTGCGGCAGGCGGTGGCGGATATGAAACGCCTGCTGACCTGAGCCAGGGCGTTGCAATAACCAGGCGATCCGTGTAGCATTCGTCGCAGTAATCGATTCTTCGCGACAGACCGAAACTCAATCGAGACCAACCAAATGACTGATATACCCAAACTACAGGGTTCGATGGTGGCGATCGTTACTCCTTTCGCCGACGGAAAGGTGGATTACAAGGCGCTGGGCGAACTTATTGAATTCCAGATCGCCGGCGGGGTGCAGGGAATTGTCCCGTGCGGTACGACGGGCGAATCGCCCACGCTAAACCACGCCGAGCACGGTGAGGTCATCGAATTCACGATCGAGCAGGTAGGCGGGCGCGTACCGGTTATCGCGGGCACGGGTTCCAATTCCACCGAAGAGGCGGTACGTCTCACCCGGCGGGCGAAAGACGCCGGCGCCGAGGCGTGCCTGATTGTCAATCCGTACTACAACAAGCCCACGCAGCAGGGCATGTTCGACCACATCAGGCAATTGGCGGAGGTGCGCCTGCCCATCGTGCTCTATAACATCCCGGGCAGGACGAGCATTGAACTGGCGGGCGAGACCATCATCAGGATGTATAACGAGATCGAGATGGTGGTGGCGATAAAAGAGGCTACCGGTAAGCTGGACCTGGCCAGTGAAATCGCCGCGGCCTGCGACATCACCATTCTTTCCGGTGATGATTCGCTGACGCTGCCCCTGTCGTCAGTGGGCGCCTCAGGCGTAATCAGCGTGCTGGCAAATATCCTCCCGAAGGAAATGCGAAGATTTTGTGACACCATCGCCTCCGGTGACATGAGTACCGCCCGCGAAATGCACCACGAGCTCTTTCCGCTGTTCAAGGGCATGTTCGTTCAGACCAATCCGATTCCGATCAAGGCGGCCCTTGCGATGACCGGCAGGATACGCAACGAACTGCGACTGCCCATGTCGCCCCTGAGCGATGAATACCGCGCGCCTCTGGCGGAACTGCTTGACAAGTTTGGTATCGAGCGGGTTTCCTGACGCGTCAGGCCGACATGGGCACGAGATTTTTCCCTGAGGCCAGTACGTTGCGATAGACTTCCGCTGCGCTTCGAACGGCCCGCCAGGGTCGATGGTTCTCGGCGAGATATTCCAATGCACCGGCCGCGAGCGAAGCGGCTTTTTCGCGATTGCTGAACAACTCGGCGAGCTTCTCGGCGAGGTCCACGGAGTCTCGCGATCTGAACATCACTGTCGTCTTTCCGTCGATCAGGAAATCCGAAACGTGATCTTCCGGCGCAAGGACTACCGCTCCTGACGCCATCGCCAGGAGCGCGTCGAGATTAATGCTGCTCGCACCTCGCGGTGATATGTAGATATCGGCGGCCTTGAACACTCCGGCGAGTTGCCGGCTGTCGAGCCGGTCAACGAATGTCAACGAACTGCACAGCCCCAGCGTCTCGGCGTGCTTTCGCAACATGCGTTCAACCGGACCGTTTCCGACCGCAAAAAAGAGGCACTCGGTTTCGGAGGAATTGAGTTTTGCGAAGGCGTCGAGTACGGCCGCGGTCGCGCCGTAGTCGTCAAATACGTCGCTGGTCACTACGGACGGGCAACGGTCGGGCCTGGAGAAACATCCCGCACCGGAGACCTGGTAGACCGAGGGGGCAACCACCGTGACGCGGTCGGATGGTATGCAGTGACTGTTGATGAGGTCGTCGCGGATTGCCCGTCCCGCGGCCAGGACAATCGCGGGCGGAATGCCCATCCTCCCCACCAGCCGCCCGTCGCCCAGCGAGTAGGAACTTACGATATGCGGGCAGTTCAGTTCATCGGACAGCAGCGCCGTGGTCTGCCCGGCTTCGGCGTCGAGGGCGTGCAGCAGTTGCACGCCGTTTTGTCGCAGGTTTGCAGCCAACTCGGAGACCGCCTTTGCGGGGCGGAACCATCGGCGCATCGAAAAGCGAATTACATTCATTGGCCAGTCGGTAAAGGTATCCTCGGGCGCATCGTTATCGCAGACGCCCATCAGTTGGATACCTTCGTCGGCGAGTCCGACGGCAAGCGGGCCCAGGGTGCGTCCCAGGCGCAGGCACGTCGAACCCGAAACCACCCATGCCACGCGCAGCGGTCGTTCGCCTGTGTATTTGCCCGCACCCTCCAAAACTGCTTTATCGAGTGTTTCATTCACAATTATCGTCTCCCACACCGCAGGCCCGGTGGGCGAAACTTCACTTACGAACTCGTCGGTTCTCCGATCATGCTCGATGCCCCGCTCTGGTCGGCCTGTACTGAAGCCTGGAAAGCCTCCCAGTCTTCGAGGGACATCAGCACTTCGCGGGCCTGGCTGCCTTTGTAATCGCCCAGGATGCCCGAATCGGCCATCTGGTCTATGATGCGGCTGGCACGGCTGTAACCGACCTGGAGGCGACGCTGGAGCAGCGAAACGCTGCCACGCTTGCTTTCCAGGACTATTATTACGGCCTTGTCGAACAGCGGGTCGCGCTCGGCGCTGATTTCGCCGATGGGCGCCGAATTAAGGCGGTTCAGTTCGGGGTTGTACTCCACCTTCCTGCCCTTGGAGATGGACTTGACAACGGTCTTGATTTCCTTGTCGGCGACGTATGCTCCCTGCGCTCGCTTGAGGTTGGAAGTGCCCGGTTCGAGGAAGAGCATGTCTCCCTGCCCGAGGAGTACTTCGGCGCCGTTTTGGTCGAGGACGATGCGGCTTTCCTGACGTGAGGCGACCCTGAAGCTCGTTCTGCATGGCATGTTGGACTTGATCAAACCGGTGACCACGTTGACGCTCGGTCGCTGGGTCGCCAGCACGAGATGGATACCCACCGCGCGGGCCTTCTGTGCGATGCGGATGATGTATCCCTCGACTTCTTTGCCTGATGTCATCATCACGTCGGCCAGTTCGTCGACGATGATGACGAAATAAGGCAGTGTTTTGGGTATGGAGGCCTTGTCGCCATCAGTTTCCGCGTGGAAGCGCTCGTAGAGGACATCTTCGCCCAGGGCGTTGTACCCAATGATGTTCCTGACGCCGGCCTCTTTGAGCAGTTCGTAGCGCTCGTCCATCTTGGTCGCCGCCCACTCGAGAATGTTCTCGGCCCGCCTCATGTCGTTGACGATCGGGCAGAGCAGGTGGGGGACATTCTCAAAAGCCGCCATCTCGACCATCTTCGGGTCGATCAGGATCAACCGCACCTCTTCGGGCGTCCTGAGCATCAGCATCGACATGATTATCGCGTTAATACAAACACTCTTACCGGACCCGGTGGTGCCGGCGATCAGCATGTGCGGCATGCCCGCAAGGTCGGAAACGATCGGTCCACCGCTGGCGTCCTTTCCGATATAGAGCGGAAGCTCCATCGCCGTATCCGAACCCGGCGCCAGGGCCATCAACTCCTTGATCCGCACTATCTCTTTTTCGAGATTCGGTACTTCGACACCGATGGTGTCCTTTCCGGGTATCGGTGATACTATTCGCACGCCCGGAACCGCCAGCGCGCGGGCTATGTCGTTGGCGAGGTTGGCGATCTGTCGCACCTTCACTCCGGGCGCCAATGCCAACTCAAACATCGTGATGACCGGTCCGGTCATGAATCCGACGACCGTGGACTCCACTCGGAATTCGTCCAGTGTTCGCTGGAGGATGTTGCGCTGCTCGGAAGCATACGCCTGCTGGCTTTCGATGTATCCGCCCTGCGGTTCGACGAGCAAATCGGTCGACGGAAGGGTAAACTCGCCGTTGGCGACATTTGCGCCGCCACCGGAAAGTGCGACCGAAGCAGGCGGAGTTTTTTCTTTTTTGGGCGTTGCGGTCTCGGGGACCGAAGACTGTTTGGGCAGCAGTTTGGCGATGACTTTCCTGGCCTTGGCGGGCATCGATTCGACAGGGTCGCCTTTCGGCGCCGGTGCGAGGCGAGGTTTGGTCTTGTGCGGCGGCGCGGAGATGCTTCGAGCTGAAACCGGAAGGTTTGCCGCGGCGCGAATCGGCCCGGGCCTTCTCCGTGCGGCAACGGCCTGAGTAACTTCTCCTCGACGGTCCCAGGCCTTCCTGCCATAGCTCGGGAGTCGCAGCACGAGATTGTCGGCGGTAAGCATCAGGCCGATGCACAAAGCGATTGTCAGCATTACCCAGGAGCCGACGGGAGCGAACCTGCCCAGCAGGAAACGTCCGGTCGCCAGCCCGATGACACCGGCAGGACCGCTGGCGTAATCGTCGGATACCCGTTGGGGATCGAGCAGGAAAAGCGCCGCGCTGGTCGCGGTAATCAGGAGCAGGACTCCGGCAAGTCGCCATTTCCACTCCCTGATCTGTCCACCGAAGACCATGAAAATCGCCGCAAAAGTGGCGAAGCCCAGGCCCATGTACGCGCCGCCCCCAAGATAGTGGCGCAGCGTATACGCCAGATGCGCCCCCACTAGTCCGGCGGTATTTGACACCGGGCTCTTCTCCGGTGTCAGCAGTCTTGCCGGCGGGTCTGTCGGGTTGTAACTCAACAGGCTCAACCACGCCAGCGTAACTGCTCCCGCCAGGCAGAGAACCAGGCAGTATCTGGCGAACTTCCCGCCCGAAAACCGCTGAGGTTCCGCCAGGTTACCCTTGGTAGACGATACTCTCTTTTTTGCCATCCTTAGCGCCCGTTTCGGGTCCTGTACTTCCGTGTGAGTCAAACGCCCGTATGACCGAATCCGCCGGATCCTCTGGCGGTCTCGTCGAGCGAGTCGACCTCGATTACCTCTGCCCGCGTCACCGGGGCGATCACCATCTGGGCGATCCGCATACCGCGCGTGACGACAAATTCATCACGCCCGACATTACCCAGTATCACGCACACCTCTCCGCGATAGTCCGCGTCGATAGTGCCCGGTGAGTTAGGCAGTACTATACCATGTTTTATCGCCAGTCCGCTGCGAGGACGCATCTGCGCCTCGTAGCCGACCGGAACGGCAATGTAAAAACCAGCCTGCACGAGTTTCACATCTCCCGGAGCGATCCTGACTTCGCCCTCACATGCCGCACAGACATCCATGCCCGCCGCATGCTCGCTCATGTACTGTGGGAGGGCGATATCTTCGCATCCGGGCTTTCGGCGTATTTCTATTTTTATCGGACCGCTCATACTTTTCTCTCCATCGGAAACGCCGGATTACTGTTTGCTGATTCAGGGTTTCCGGTGAAGTGCTTCGGCGCCCTCGGCGATGAGGACCTCTATAAACCTGACGATTTCGCGGGCCAAGACCGACTTGGGGCGGGAAGCCCAGGGCAATCGGGCCCCGTCACGCACGATGATGCAGGCTTCCGAATCCTCGCTACCCATTGCAGAGGGCATATTTACGACAACACAATCTGCGCCCTTGGCATCCATCTCCGCGATCGCCTTGGCCTCGATCTGATCTGGCCCGCCATCTTCCACGGCGAATGCAACCACGACCTGATCGCTTCGCTTACCGGGAGTCAGTGAAGCGAGAATATCTTCAGTCGGTTCCAGGCGCAGCGTGACGGGCCCGCCGGCGCGAGGTATTTTGCCCTCGACCACTTCGGACGGACGGAAGTCCCCCACCGCTGCAGCCATCACCAGCACGTCGCAGTCATCGAAGAGTCCGGCGAGTTTCTCTTTCAGATCGCCCACGCTGCCGAAAGTTGCCATCCGGACCGATTCGAGGCGTTGTGCGATCCCAGCCGGAAGGCTCCCGCCGCCGATCAGCAGCGTCACATCATGTGCGCCGGAGGCGGCGGCCGCCGCGGCGACCTCGCAGCCCATCAACCCGCTCGACGCGTTGGATATAAACCGAACAGAGTCGATATATTCCCGCGTGGGCCCTGCCGTCACGATGATCTTCAGTCGCTTCATACAGCATACCATACCCGCGGCGCCCTCAGAGTTGCAACCCCCCCTTGCCCCGGAGCAGTTGAACGGGAGAAAGACACAACCTGCCTGGTCGAGGCCTGCAACTGCGCCACGGGCAGGAGACGCGTGTCGAGTACGAGAACATCGCCATCCTCTCCGAACCGGTCAAAAGCGCAAAAGCGAACGGTAAGAGCGGTTAGTCGATGGTCGTTGGCTGTGAGCTGAAAGCCGCCGGCTTTTTCCGCCTAGTTGGCGTAGATCATTTTGTAGGTTTTTCCCGCGTCGACGGACTTGAAGAGTCCGTTTCGATTGCAGAGGTATATACCGTCGGGGTTGTTCCTGTCCGGAAGGATGCAGGTAACGCCCGCGTTGAGGATGTTCGGATCGCTCTTGCCATCGACTTTCGGCGCCTTTGACAGAACATTCCACCTTGCAGTCATTCGCTCTTTGACACGGTAGACCGGAGCGGTTTGAATGCTGTTGAACGGAGCGGCGTAGGTGTTGACCTTAATACGCTTCTCTCCGGGGCGGGTCTGTTTCAACCAGCGGTAATCGCCAACCGCCGCGTAGAACACGTCGCCGGGCATATTCTCCTTGCGCTGCGAGAATATGCGCCCGCGCGCCCACGTGTAGAAAACGCCTCGCGTGGTGGATATCGTGGCGAAGTTCGGATGCACGCCGAAGCAGACGTCGGTCACGCCGAAATTCTCCTGCTTCAAAGTCAGCGATATGCGCGGTTTTTTGACGTCCCGCAGCTCGCTCCAATATACGCACCCCGCCCCGCCGGTCTTGCCATAGGGTTTACCAAGCCCCAAATTCGCAAATTCGCGATCGTCGATAGTACCGACAACATAAACGCCTCCGCTGTCGGGCACAAACCTGGCGCAGGCGATGCGCCGGCCTTTCAGGCCGATAGATTTCCACGTCGCTCCGGAATCGAGGCTCAGGTAAAGTCCGCCGGTCTCACCGCCGGCAACTGCGATCTCGGGGCGTTCTTCGCAGAACGCGATAACCTCGCCGAACGCCGTTGTCGGCCCGAAGCCGGCGAAATCGATCTCGCGGGAGACAAGTTTCCAGGTTTTGCCCGCGTCGGTGCTTCTGTGCAGGCTGCTCTTGAGTTTCTCGCCAACGATCCGTCCCGATCCTCGCAGCATGAGCGAACTGTTCTTCGGATGCACCGCGATCGAACGGACCGCCAGCACGTCAGGCATCGAGAGCCCGGCGTTCAGCGGCGTCCACGTGTCGCCCCGGTCGGTCGACTTCAGCACGCCCTTTCCGTTCGTTCGCGCGTAGAGAATCTCGGGCTTGAGCGAATCCTGAATCACCGCGGTCATTTGCCCGGCGCGCGGCAGGTCGGTTTTTCGCACTTTCGCGGCGGGCGGTAGTTTCGCGGTGTTCCGCGTGAGGGTTATGTTGTCCAGAGCACCTTTGTACAGCGAGCGACTCTTGCCCGGAACGGCCCGGAAAAACGGTCCGACGCACAGTTCATCCGGCGAGGACCTGCATATCCGGTCCATCGCCTTTTCCCATACCTCACCATCTTTGGAAATGAACGACTGGAACCTGACGCCGCGCCGAATCAGTCTCAACCATCGCCGGTCGCCGGGAAACGACACCATCGAGCAATATCCGCCACCGAGGTCAGGAAAATCTTCACCGCCCTTTATTCTGCCCTCGGCCAGGGAATATATCGCAAACCGATCGCGACCGAACGGGCGGGCGAGATCTTTCTGGCTGAGCAGGCCGATCAGATTCCGGCCATGGTATCCGTTTTCATTGGTGCGAAGCCCCATGTCGGATATCCGGGCGCTCAGCGTAAAGTCGCCCGCGATTTTCTGGTACGCCAGGCAGACACCATCGCCTCGGAACGACATGACGCCCTTGTCGGAGCGAACGGCAAGAGGGAACTGCTCTTCGCCCAACTGCGAATAGATCCATTTGCCTTCGGTCTTGTTCCTGGCTTCAAGCGTTAGAATGTTCGAGTCCACGGAATTGGCCCCGTCGTACCAGAGCCTGGCCCAGAGGTTATTGACGCCCCGGGGCAGTATGTTCCTGAAACCGCCGTCGATTTTGTCTCCGTGTATGGCGCCCATGAGATATCGATCGCGGTAAATCTGGATCCTCGAAACCTTGTGGCCGCGAAGTTCTATCTTCGGGCGGATGTCGACGAGATTGTCCTTGAGCGTGTCGGCCGACGATATGTTCGTCGGCATGGTGATCAAGGGCAAATCCTTGCTGTCGACGCATCGGAAATCACCGGCCGCGATCGGTCGCGACTCGAAGCCCGGTCCTTCCCATGTCAGGATGATCTTGTCCGCGAGGTATTTTTTCGGGCCCTTGAAGTAGGACAGATCAAATGCATGGACCCCCTTTTCCAGGAACATCGGGTATTGGTTGAGCGTTGTACCGTGAATACCGTCGTTATCAGCGATAACTTTCCCGTCGATCTTGAGGCGGCTTCCGTCGCACGTTCCCAGTTGACAGACGTAGAGCCCGCTGGTCGGCGCGTTGATATATCCGGTGTACTGAATTGCGTAGTTTTCGTAGCGAGCATCACGAACGGTGTCATCAACGGCTTTGACAAGCCCCTGCTTGATCGGCTCGATCTTCAGGAAGTTGGGCAGTTTCTCCCATTTCACGCCTTTGGGTGCTTCGTGGTAAGAGTACTTCAGCCCCGGACGAAGCGAGGGCGCTCGTGCGGCGGGAGTCGACTTCGCAGCTTCGGTGGGGATCGTGGTCGAGACGGTCTGATCGAAGATGTCGGTAATCGTGAGGCGGACGCCTTTGACCGTTCGTCCGGCATCAAGTCGTTTGACCAGGACGTGCGGGTCGGCGGCAGAAACCGCAGCCAGAGGTTTACCTTTCCCCGCAGGGTCCGAGAACGCTTCGATCTTGTATTTCATCTGCGGAGACGCCGACTCAGGGATCGTCCATGAAACCAGCACCTGATCGCCATAGTTTTCAGCATGGGCGTTTGCGATCGCCGGCGGGTCGAGAGTCGGTTCGTCGGGCTGTTTGGTGGTGAACAGGACGGTCTTTTCGGAAGTATTACGGTCTGGTCCCGCCCGATCGTACCGCAGGACGGTGGCGTTTTCGATCAGTTTGAAGAACTGCGGGCTTTTGGTGGGGATCGTGTCGGACTTGAACCACTTTCCATTGACCCGACAATATCCAAGTCGCCGTTCAAACGCCCGGGGAACGGTCTCGGGCGCCAGGGCTTCAACGAACCCGCCGTTACCGTGTACGCCCGGGGATTTCAACGCGATACTGACAACACTGTGCGTGTACCACTTGTTCTTTTCGACGTCCTTGAACCACCATCCGACGAGCGTTTTGCCCTCGGCGCCCTTCACCGGCGGGAATATTCGCAGGACGTGTCGATACCAGGCGTTGGCGCGCAGGAAAGGCGGCCTGCCGTTGACTCCGCCTTTGGAGCCTTCGGCGCCGTATCCGTGACGGTAGAAAGCGGCGCCCTCGTTGACATTCGCAACCGGTCCGAAATACGAAACAAACATTCCTGGCAGTTTGTCAGGCCCCTTCGTCGCCAATCCGCCATAAAACGTCGGGGAGGACTTGGTCTCCGACATGAACTTAACGTACCAGAAGCAATAGTAGGTCCCGCGGTCCCATGCGGGCCAGCGGCGGTCCTTCATGACGATATCCGATCCCTTGCGGACATTCGGGTTGATGCCCGTGGCAAAGAGGTCGGCCCGGGAGGGAAACAACACCAAAACCATCACCGGAAAGAGCGTCCAATACAAAGAGCGGTTTTTGTGTTTTTCCGATGTCATTCTCCGGTTTCCTTTGTTGTGGTTCGGCGTCGACGGTATATTCCTGCGCTACGGCGACAAGGCGCCGCTGAATATGATTTTATCCGGTCCCGTGCGTTGGGCAAGTCGAATCCGCGGGTTGGAGCAGCCCCCTTCCGGTCACATATTTTTGCGCCGGTAATACAGGATCATAACCTTGCCGCTGCGAGGGTAATAGCCAGTGACATCTTCGCCCCTGGCCAACACCCAGGGAGCCGATGAGTCTGAACCGCATCTGTGGAACAGAATGTCGTCGGCGATATATGTGGCCGAATGGATAGCCTCCCCCTTTTTATCGACAAGCAATACGAGATCGCCCAACTGGAAGTTCCCGTGTACGCGATAGAAGTTTTTCTTCAGTTCACCAAACAATATATTTGCTTTGGAGAATGTTTCGTCGGGCGATTCGTTGAAGAAATTCAATGATGTCCAGTGGCAGTCGTGTTGTATTCCCGGGTCAACGACCGATCGTGCGGGATAGGTGTAAATCCTCCTCCTTGCCAGCGGTGGAAGGAGATGTGTGATGTTGATGCTCTGGTCCTCCCCGCGCTGCATGAGCGATTCGATGATTGGGCGAACGTCCTGGGCCCGGCCTCCACGACCCCAGTAGTTGACCAGCGTTTCTATATCGGATTTTTCGGAAATCTTCAGATGCACGAGGAAAGTGGCGTCGCGCCTCAGCGTTTTCAGGAGTACCAACTGTTGCTCGCGTGAAGAGATGGAACCGACGACACTCTGCATATCGGCGAAGTACATGAAATTCCCATTGCGGTATATGAAGGGGAGGACCAGTTTCCTGGTCTCGGGCGAGACCGCCGATCCGGCGAACCACTGGTCGGGAGAGTTCCCGCGAAACATAAACTGGTTGCGCTGCTCGATATTATCCCTGTAGTCGCACAGGGCGACATAGAGTTTGGCCCGGTTCTCCGGGCTGAGGTCCCGAACGAACTCCTTCGAAGGATACAGGCTCATTCCCGGAAGTGAAACGTTGGCCTTGGCCATCGCTTCCAACTCAGCAACCAGCGGTGCGGGGAGACCGATTTTCTTCAGCAGCACCGAAAGCCCCTTTGATCCTGCGTTGGGAAAATGCCATACCACCTCCCCGGAAAAATCCACGTCGCTTTCCGCGACGTACTCCAGCGGTGGTGAAATGACAATCGGTATATACTGAAGTTCGCCCCATGGACCTGTCCCGGAAACCGTGGGCCTAGTGGCCGTAAAAGTGTTACTGTTGACGTTTGACGCCGCGGGGGCGCGATTCTGGAATATCAGTATTCCGATAAGTATCCATGACGCGGCGACAAAAACTGCAAGCACGAACACCCATTTCCGTATCGAACGGGCAGTTTGGACGGCCTCGGTGCGCAATACCGGGAAGTCTTCGGGCCTTGGATTAGCTTCTGTTTTACTCATACTCTTTTGCGGATTCGCCAGCAAGGTACTTTAGAGAATTCTTACTCACAGTACTCGGCAAGGCATTAGATTGCCCTTGCAAGCGTATACTTCAGAATTAATAAGGAAGGAGCAACTTCTCCTCCTGTCATGTTCGGCTGATGCCACC
>Ga0180434_10003700_pt1 | contig 19294 bp, 17 predicted proteins | sample SS_ome_7_FD_132453 | JGI IMG/M metagenome (GOLD analysis project Ga0180434, IMG submission 132453) | Hypersaline lake sediment archaeal communities from the Salton Sea, California, USA - SS_1_D_2 metaG | ecosystem: Environmental > Aquatic > Non-marine Saline and Alkaline > Hypersaline >...
GGAGGGGAGGGCTGGGGTGGGGGGCCACCAGGCCCGCCTGAGGCGGGCCTCATTCACCCCCACCTTGTTCCTCCCCCGTCCAGGGGGAGGAGTCTGCGTCGAGCCGACTCATGGTAGGTCGAAGCAGTTCTGGCACACACAGTGTATGCTATCCGAGCGTGTCATGAATAATCCGGGCTAGCCCCGGTACGAGGCCCAGAAGCCGATCATGGCCCCGGCCACGGCCGCGCCGCAGAAGGCGAACGGGCTCGTCCCCAGCGACGACATCGCCACCGCCAGCGGCAGCGCCTCATCCCCCGTCGCCTCCACGATCACCCAGCCCACCAGCGGCAACAACGCCGTCCACAGCGGCGCCGAGATCGCAAACCAGAGGGTCTCGCGCACCGGCGCCGCGCGGTGCATGAGCCACGCCGCCGCCAGCGCCGTCGCGCCCATGCACACGGCTGCGACGCCTTCCCCCCGCTGGCCGCCGTTCAGCGCATAGCCCAGGCCCAGCGTCACCAGCAGCGCGGCGCCCATGGCGAGGAAGATCCCCTCCCACGGCACGCGCCGGCGCCGGTCGCTCACTCTCACCTGGCGCCGCCACACCTCGCGCCGCTCGACGCCCACGACCTTCTCGATCATGGCGGAACTCGTCGCATAGGCCAGCAGCAGCGCGATGACCACCGCCGCCGTCTCCGCCACCGCGTAGAGCCAGTAGTCGGGCGGCTCGGCCAGCGATGCCGACATCATACTGCGGCCGGTCTGGGCCACGATGACCAGTCCCACGCCCATGGCTGCGGCCGTGAGTCCCGGCACGTCGTGCCCCGCCGCCAGCGGCACCACCGCGCCCGCCGCGACGGCCGCCAGCAGGAGCCCTGCCAGGCGCGCCCACGCGCCATCCGCCGTCGCCATCTGAAAGCCGTCCGGCGCCGCCTCCGCCCCCAGGATCAGCGTGACCAGCACGAACACCACCACTCCGCACACCCACGCGATCACCCACCGTCCCACAGGCTTTGGTCCCGTCACGGCGCCCTCCGACCTGCCATCGGTCTGCGATGCAGTGCAGATACGTCCTGCCGCGCCGGCCTACCTGCCGCCTGCCTCCTCCATTGACGCGGCCGCCGGCCGCTCTCGCGCTTCGGGCGGCCGGTACACCTCCTGCCAGAACTCGCGGATGTACTCGGACCACAGGTCGGGCTTCATGTAGGCCCCGCGGTCGCGCGCCCAGGCCATCTTGAAGTAGATGCCGAACCCGCCGCTCTCGTACACCGCCTTGAGCGCGTCGCGCGCGGCGGTCTTCGGGCCGCCGCCCAGGGTGCCCGTCCTCGGGTCCGCCCACGGCGACTTGGGGTCGGCGAAGGGATACCCGTAGTTGAAGTAGAGTTTGCCCACGGGCTTGTGGTACTTGCCCCACGCCTCCTCGACCGTCTTCCGTATCCCGAACTCCCCCTCGGGCACGTTGTACTTCGCGCCGTCGTACCTGCCCCCGTGGTAGCAGTACACATCTATCAGGTCCACCGCGGGGTCGGCCGCGAACCGGTCGAGCACCTCGGAGCGGCCCGACAGGCAGACCAGCAACTCGCGCCCGGTCGCGCGCTCGTGCGCCGCGAACAGGTCCAGCCAGCGCCTGATGTAGGCATCCGGCGCGGCGTTTACCTCGCCGAAGGGCCGCAGAATGCAGTGCGCCCCGGCGACGGCCTGGAGCAGCCGCCGCACGTAGGCCTCCTGATACGCCAGCGCCCGCTCGTTCTCGAAGAACTCGGGCAGCGCGTCGCGGGCCGGCAGGCCCAGGTCGTTGACGTTGTTCTCGGGGTGGAACGGGTGCCCCCGCCAGTGGAGCGGGTGGTCCAGCGCGTGCTCGCTGAAGATGCCCACCACGGGTACGATGCCGCGCTGGTTGATGACGCGGAGTTCCCCGGCCAGCCGGTCGAAGTACCGTTCGTCGAACCGGTCGAGGTCGAAGCGCGGCCCGCCGAACGTGGTCTCCCCCGGGCCGGTGCGCATCCAGGGATACTGCCGCGGGCGGAACGACTTCTCGACGCCGCGCCGCACGTTGACGACGTTGTTCCACGCCCCCCAGTAGATCACGCCCAGATCGCCGACGACCAGGTTCATGCCATAGGGCACCATCATCACGTCGAGGATCTTGCCCACCTCGTCCAGGGCGCGGTCGCGCGTGAACTCGTAACTCATCTGGCCCACGAGGAACGTGGCCTCTCCGTTCACCGTGACGTGCCGGCCCTCCACCGCGACCGCCTGCACCGGCTGCCTTGCCGGCGCCTGCCCGCAGGCCAGCGCGGCCGCCACCATCGCGCACACCACAGCGTCGCCCTCCCGTCCGCGCGACGAGCCGCAGGCGCGTTTCGCCGCGCCGGGACGGCCGTCCTGCGCCCCGCGCCAATTGACGCGCCCACGGCGCGGCGGTACAATGAAGTCCGCCATGTCGCGTGCCGCGTGCCCGTCGCCGTTCCGTGCTTGCTGCCTCATCGTGGCGGCTGCCGCGTGGCTGCAGGCGGCGGCTGTGGCGCCGGGCGCCGGCCTCTTCGACGTCCAGAGCATCACCGACACCCGCCTCGAGAACGGCCTCCACGTCATCGTCTACCCCGACGATGCCGCCGATGTCGTGACCATCAACGTCGTCATCCGCGCCGGCGCCGCGTACGAGTGGGGCGGCCGCCGCGGCATCGCCCACTTCCTGGAGCACATGCTCTTCAAGGGGACACCCACCCGCGGCGTGGGCGAGATCGAGCGCGAGATCGAGTCCCTGGGCGGCAGCATCAATGCCGGCACGCTGCGCGACTTCGCCCACTTCTACGTCGTGGTCGCCAGCCCGTACTTCTCGGAGGCGCTCGACGTCCTCGCCGACGCCGTGCTGCACCCGGCGCTCCCGGCCGAGGAGGTCGAGCGCGAGCGCGCCGTCATCCTCGCAGAGACCGAACGCCTGGCCGACATGCGCGAGGCGGTGGCCTGGTCTCGCGCCTTCGCCGCCGCCTTCCCCAACCACGCCTACGGCGCGCCCATCTCCGGCAGCCTGGACGAGATCCGCGCCATCTCCCGCGACGACCTGGTGCGCTTTCACGACACCTGGTACGTCCCCTCCAACATGACCGTCGTGGTGGTGGGCAACGTCGCCCCCGACGACGCCTTCAAGGAGATCCGGCGCGCCTTCGGCCCCGCCGAAGCCCGCGAGGCGCCCGCCGTGCGCTTCCCCACCGAGTCGCCGCAGACCGAGGTGCGCACCATCGTCGAGGAGCGCCCCACCGACAGCGCCTACGTCCTCATGGCCTTTCGCGCGCCCGGCATGGTGACCCGCACCCGCGACGTCGTCGCCCTGGACCTGGCCATGGCCGTGCTGGGCGACGGCTACACCTCGCGCCTGCGCAGCCAGGTGAAGGCCGCGCTGCCCTTCGTGCACCGGGTGGGCACCAGTTTCCTCACCCAGCGCGAGCCGGGCCTGGCGGGCGTCTGGGCCGCCTGCGACCCCAAGCGCGTGCTCGAGACAGGCGAGGCCCTGCAGGCCGTGATCGCGGACCTGCGCGCGCGGCGCGTCCCCGCCTCCGAACTCGAGAAGGCCAAGCGCGTCACCGCCCGCAACTTCGCCCTCACCAACGAGACCTACGCCGAGCAGGCCGAGACGCTGGGCTTCTACGACGCCATGGTCGGCTACCGGTACGCCTGCTCCTACATGCGGTCCATCCGCCGGCTCACCGCCGACGACGTCCGCCGGGTCGCGCGCGAGTACCTCGATCCCAATCGCTGCACCTGGGTCATCGTGCGGCCCGAAAGCGAGAGCCCGCAGTGACCCCCCGCTGGGCCGTCGCGGCCGCCCTGCTCCTGGCCTGCGGGCTTCCGGCCTGGGGTGCGCGCGTCCAGCCGCAGGCCATGAAGTCCGTGCTGCCCGACGGCCTGGTGCTCGTGGTCAAGCCCAACACGGCCACCGACATCGTGGCCGTCCACGCCTTCGTCCGCGTCCCCGCCGTCGTCGAGACCCGCCGAGCGGCCGGCATCCGCCAACTCCTCACCCAGATGCTGGTGCGGGGCACCACCCAGCGCTCCGGCAGCGACCTGGCCAGGGACATCGAGGCGGCCGGCGCCACCCTGAACGTGGCCTTCGGCCTCGACTACCTGGACGTCCGGGCCGTCGCCACCAGCGACGGCTTCGAGGCCGTGGTGGACCTGATCGCCGACATCCTGCGCCATCCGGTCTTCGACGCGGATGAACTCGAAGCCCAGCGCGCCGAGGCCCTCGCCCGCCTGGCGGCCGTCAAGAACAACGACCCCTTCCAGGGCGCCTACTTCCTGGCGCGGGAGGTGCTCTATCCCGATCACCCCTACGGCCTGCCCAACCTGGGCACTGTCGAGGGGCTCGGGAGCATCACCCCCGAGGACCTGCGAGCCCTGCACCGGGCCTACTGCGTGCCCAACAACACCGTCGTCGCCATCTGCGGTAACGTGACCAAGGCCCAGGCCTACCAGACCGTCTCGGGCGCCTTCCACGGCTGGGCGCGCGGCGCCGTGCCCGAGGAGCCGGCGCCCGTGTGCGCCCCCCTCGAACGCTCCCGGCTGCAGGTCGTCGAGCGCCCGCTGCGGGTGGCCTCCCTCATGCTGGCCTTCCCCGGGCCCGCCGTCTCCGACGACGACTACCCCGCGGTGCAAGTCATAGACGCCCTGCTGGGCGGCGGCATGGCCTCGCGGCTCTTCGTGGCGCTGCGGGGCCGGGGGGGCCTGGTCTACGAGGTGAGTTCCTTCCACCCGTCGCTGCGGCACGAGAGCCACCTCGCCGCCTACGTCACCACCGCCCCCGGGAACCTGGAAGCCGCCAAGAGCGGCATCGTGCGCGAGATCGAGCGCCTGCAGCAGGAGCCCGTCCCCGACGAGGAACTGGAGCGCGCCAAGCGCTTCCTGATCGGCTCCTACGCGTTGCGCCACCAGCGCAACAGCGATCAGGCGTTCTATCTGGGCTGGTACGAACTCGTCGGAGTGGGGTGGGACTTCGACCGGTCCTACGCCGATCGCGTCTCCGCCGTCACCGCCGAGCAGGTGCAGCAGGCGGCGCGCCGCTGGTTCCGCGCCTACGCCGCAGCCGCCCTCATGCCGCGCTCCGAGGCCCCTCAGGAGCCGGAAGAGCCCTCGCCGCCCGAGGGCTGAAGCATCTGTTTGCATTGCAGGAAAAGCGCCCTCGGCGGCGAATTGAAGTACTATGACACGCGCATTCCCCCGTGCGTGATTATCCGGAGGCCACATTATATGTCCAGACCGCACTCCCAAGACCCACCCGACGTTCATCCCATGCATCTATTCTCCAGCCCCAGGCTCACCAGGCGCGAGAAAGCCGTCAAGCAGGAGGTGGACTCCTACCTCGTCAACGAGATCGAGAACTCCGAATCCATGCGCGTCGGGCGCCGGATGCTCAGGATCGAGTCCAGCGTTGACCTCGACGACGCCGAGTGCAAGGGCCTCACCTTCAAGCGCCGCCTGGTGCAACTCAAGAACGGCGCCTGCTATCTGATGGCCCGCTGGAAGCCCGATCGCTATATGCGGCGCGCCGCCGCCGGCAAGTCGCAGAAGTGGTTCCTCGCCAAGGAAGTCTTCCCGAAGGACCCCGAACAACTGTTCACAAAGCACGGCGTCGCCGCGGACGGCTCGGACTAGGCCGGGCCCCGGGCGCCTGCCCGTTTCATCGCTTTCCGCCGGGGCGCGCACCCCGATGCGCGCCCCGGCTCTTTCCGGCCCCCGCCGCCCCCGGACAGGAGCCCCATGCCCTCCGTTGAACTACAGCGGGGCGGCCCCCCGGGCGCTGGGGGGTGTGCGTCGCGGAGGAGGCCGTTAGGAGGCGCGGAATGCGCAGAGAGCCCGACTTCGAGATCATCCCCCAGACCCGCACCCGCGAGGCCATCGCCGAGCGGGTCAGCACCACCAACCGCGAGATCCCCCAGTTCCGCCTCTGGGTCGAGGTGGACGCCTCGGCCATGATCGCTTGGCGCGCCCAGCGCAAGCAGGCCGGCGACGACCCCGTGCCCACCTTCAACGACATCATCCTCTACGTCGTCGCCCGCCGCCTCGGGGAGCACCCCCGCCTCAACGCCTGGCTCACCGAGGACGGGGTCAGGGCCTTCAAGCAGATCAACGTGGGCTTCGCCGTCGCCACCGAGGCCGGCGTCCTGCTGCCCACCCTCTACGACGCCGACGCCAAGTCCCTGGACGAGATCGCCGCCGAGGCCAGGCAACTCACCCAGCAGGCGCGCGAGGGCAGGCTGCGCGCCACGCTGCAGATGAACGCCGGATTCACCATCTCGAACATCGGCCCCGTGGGCATTGACTACTTCGACGCCATCATCAGCCCGCCCCAGACGGGCATTCTGGCCGTGGCCTCGATGAAGGAGCGGGCCGTCGTGGTGGAGGGGCAGGTGGCGGTGCGGCCGACCATGATCCTCACCCTCACCGTGGACCACCGCGTGGTGGACGGCGCCGACGCGCCCCCCTTCCTCACCGCCGTGCGCGACGACCTGGAGGCCTGGACCGGACCCTGAGCGCTGGCCGGCCATCGGGCCCCTGCCGCGAAATGGCGCCGGGGGAAGGACTTCGCGCCTGGCGACTCGAATAACGCCGTTCCGGGCCCCTGGGTGGGCCCGTGTCGGCGAATCACGCAAAGAGCGGGGAGTGGAGTCCTACATGGCGGACGCGTGCATCTGGGACAAGCCGGCGGAGTGCATGGCCGCGCAGGACCTGCGCCGCCTCCAAGGCGAGCGCCTCTCTCAGACCGTCCGGCATGCCTACGACAACGTCCCCGCCTACCGCAAGAAACTCGACGAGGCCGGCGTCGCCCCCGGCGACATCGCCTCCCTGGACGACCTCCCCAAACTTCCGTTCACCACCAAGGACGATCTGCGCGACAACTACCCCTTCGACATGTTCGCCGTGCCCATGGAGCAGGTCGTCCGCATCCACGCCTCCTCCGGCACCACGGGCAAGCAGACCGTCGTGGCCTACACGCGCGACGACCTCGACCTCTGGGCCGAGGTGATCGCCCGCACGCTGGCTGCCGGCGGGGTGCAGGCGCGCGACCTGGTGCAGAACTCCTACGGCTACGGCCTCTTCACCGGCGGCCTGGGGCTCCACTACGGCGCGGAGAAGATCGGCGCCTCGGTGATCCCCACCTCGGGCGGGCAGACAAAGCGCCAGATCCAGATCATGCAGGACTTCGGCTCCACGGCGCTCTGCTGCACCCCCTCCTACGCCCTGGTCATCGCCGAGACCATGCGCGACCTGGGCGTGGACCCGGCGGCGCTGCCGCTGCGCGTCGGGTTCTTCGGGGCCGAGCCCTGGTCCGAGCAGATGCGCAGCGACATCGAGGACCAACTCCAGGTGGACGCCCTGGACATCTACGGCCTGAGCGAGGTGATCGGCCCGGGTGTCGCCTACGAGTGCCTCGAAAAGGCCGGCATGCACGTCTGCGAGGACCACTTCTACCCCGAGATCATCAATCCCGACACCGGCCAGGTGCTGGGCCCGGGCGAGCGCGGCGAACTCGTCTTCACCAGCCTCACCAAGCAGGCCCTCCCCCTGCTGCGCTACCGCACGCGGGACCTCACCTCGCTCGACGACCCGCCCTGCCCCTGCGGCCGCACCCACCGGCGCATGGACCACGTCACCGGCCGCAGCGACGACATGCTCATCATCCGGGGCGTCAACGTCTTCCCCTCGCAGATCGAGGGCGTGCTCATGGGCATCGAGGGCACCTCCCCGCACTATCTCCTGGTGGTGGACCGCAAGTACGGCAAACTCGACCAATTGGAAGTCTGGGTCGAGGTCTCGCCCGACCTCTTCTCCGACGAGATGAAGCGCCTGGAGGCCGTCGAGGCGAAGGTGCGGGCCGAGATCGAGAGCGTGCTGGGCCTGAGCGTGCGCGTCAAACTCGTGGAGCCCAAATCCATCCCGCGCAGCGAGGGCAAGGCCAAGCGCGTCGTGGACAGAAGGGACCTGGGGCAATGAGGGTCAGCCAGATATCCGTGTTTCTCGAGAACAAGTCGGGCCGCCTGGCGGAGGTCACGCGGGCGCTGGCCGACCGCGGCATCAACATCCGCGCGCTCTGCATCGCCGAGACGATTGACTACGGCGTGCTGCGGCTCATCGTGAGCGACCCCGCCGCCGCCACGGCGGTGCTGGGCGAGCGCGGGTTCACCGTGACCGAGACCGAGGTCCTCGTGCTCGAGATTCCCGATCGTCCCGGCGGCCTGGCCGAGGCCATCGCGCGCCTGGCCGACCGCGGCATCAACATCGAGTACATCTACGCCTTCGTGACCAAGTCCGGCGAGAACGCCAACGTCGTCTTCAGGCTGGAGCAGGTGGACCAGGCCGCCTCGGTGCTGGCCGACGCCGGCTTCCGGATCCTGGCCGGCGAGGATGTATACAGGCTGTAGAGGGCGCGCACCCCACACTGCGCCCGCACAAGCCCAACCCCAAAGAGGAGGGAGAGAGAACATGGACAGTAGCGCGCGCAAACGCATCGCCCTGTTCGCCCTGGCGGCGGCCGTGCTCGCGGTTGCCGTGATGGCGGCGGGCTGCGCCAAGCAGCAGGCGGGAGCCCCCGGCGAGGGCGACGAGCCCTACGTCATCGGAGCCATCTTCTCCAAGACCGGCGACAACTCGCCCCTGGGCGAGCCGGAGGCCCAGACCGCCGAACTCCTGGAGACGAAGATCAACGACGCAGGCGGCATCAACGGCCATCCCATCAAGATCATCATCGAGGACGACGCGGGCCAGGAGACCAAGACCGTCCCCGCGGCCAAGAAACTCGTCCAATCGGACAAGGTCCTGGCCATCGTGGGCCCCACCCTGAGCGGCACCACGCTCTCCATCGTCGAGTACATGGAGCGCTCCGAGGTGCCCCTCGTCTCCTGCGCCGCGAGCGTCAAGATCGTCGAGCCCGCCGACCAGCGCAAGTGGATCTTCAAGACCCCCCAGAGCGACCGCCACGCCGTGCAGCGCATCGGCGAGTTCCTCAAGGAGAAGGACGTCTCGCAGGTCGCCTTCATCAACGTCGCCAACGCCTTCGGCGACAGCGGCCTGGCCCAGGCCGAGGCCGAACTCCCCAAGATGGGCTTCGAGATCGTGGCCAAGGAGAAGTTCGGCACCGACGACACCGACATGACGCCGCAGCTGACCCGCATCAAGGCCAGCCCCGCCCAGGCGCTCATCTGCTGGGGCACCAACCCCGGGCCCGCCCGCGTCATGAAGAACGCCCGCCAGCTCGGGCTCAAGATGCACCTGATCCAGAGCCACGGCGTGGCCAACAAGGCCTTCATCGAACTTGCCGGCGACGCTGCCAACGGCGTCGTGTTCCCCGCCGGCCGCCTCGTCGTGCTCAACCAACTTCCCGAGGACGATCCCCAGTACGACGTGCTCAAGGAGTACACGGACCTCTACACCGCCCAGTACAACAAGCCGCCCAACACCTTCGGCGGGCACGCCTGGGATGCCATCACGCTGCTTCAGGACGCGCTCGAGAACGTCGGCGCCGACCGCGCCAAGATCCGCGACTACATCGAGACGCGGACCGGCTTCGTCGGCACCGGCGGCATCTTCAACTTCTCGGCGACCGATCACAACGGCCTCGGACCCGACGCCTTCGCGATGGTCGAGATCGAGGACGGCGAGTGGGTGCCCCTCTAGGCCCGGTCTCGCCGCGAGCGGACAGAACCTGACGCCGCAGTGCACTTGGGGCCGCCGCCCGGCGCGGCGGCCCCCTGCGGTCGTCTCCGGCACCAAGAGAGCGCCGTGACCCTCGGAAGCCAGACCCTGCAATTCCTCATCGCCGGCCTCAGCGTCGGCGCCATCTACGCGCTCATCGCGCTCGGCTTCGGGGTCATCTACAACGCCACTCAGATCGTCAACTTCGCCCAGGGCGAGTTCGTGATGCTGGGGGCGCTGCTCACCGTCACCCTGCACCACTCCGCCCATCTCCCGCTCCCGCTGGCCTGCCTGCTGGCCGTGCTGGGCGTGGTCGTGGTCGGCGTACTCGTCGAGCGCCTGGCCATCCGGCCCGTGCGCGCCGCCGGCGTGCTGGCCATGATCATCGTCACCATCGGCGTCTCGATCGCCCTGCGCGGGATCGCCATGCTCATCTGGGGCAAGGAGCACGTCCCGCTGCGGCCCTTCTCCTCGGTCGAGGTCGTCCGGCTGGGCGGCGCCGCCGTGCTCACCCAGAGCCTCTGGGTCATCGGCATCACCCTGGCCGTCATGGCGGCCCTCCACCTCTTCTACTCCCGCGCCACGCTGGGCAAGGCCATGCGCGCCGCCGCCATCACCCGCGAGGGCGCCGCCCTGGTCGGCATCAGCCCCGGGGCCACCGTCTTCTGGTCCTTCGCGCTGGCGGGCGGGCTGGGCGCCGTGGCCGGGCTGCTCATCGCCCCCATCCACATGGCCGCCTACGGCATGGGCACCATGCTCGGGCTCAAGGGCTTCGCCGCCGCCATCCTGGGCGGGATCGGCTCCTCCGTGGGGGCCATCGTCGGCGGGCTCGCGCTGGGCGTACTCGAGGCCATGGGCGCCGGCTTCGCCCCCGCCGGCCTGGGCGGCTACAAGGACGCCTTCGCCTTCATCATCCTGCTCATCGTGCTCTTCGCGCGCCCCGCGGGCCTCTTCGGCGGCGGCGGGGCCGGGGAGGAGTAGACCCGTGTCTCCCCGCTGGCGCGTCGTGCTCTGGCTGGCCTTCGGCGCCCTCGTGGCCGCCCTGCCGCCCATCATCGCCAACGACTACTACATCGGCGTCGCCGTCTTCGTGGGCATCGGCGCCATCGCCGCCATCGGCCTCAACCTGCTCATGGGCTACGCCGGCCAGGTCTCGCTGGGCCACGCCGCCTTCATGGCCATCGGAGGCTTCACCTCCGCCATCCTCACCACCCGCACCGGCGTCTCCCCCTGGATCGCCATGGCCTGCGCCCTGCTCCTCGCCAGCGCCGTCGCCACCCTCGTCGGCATCCCCACCCTCAAACTCCGCGGCCACTATCTGGCCATGGCCACCCTGGGCGTGGGCATGATCGTCACCATCATCCTGACCCAGTGGGACGACTTCACCGGCGGCACCTCCGGCCTCACCGACATCCCCTACCTGAGCCTGGCCGGGGTGCCCCTGGACAATGACGTCAAGTACTTCTACCTGGTCTGGGCCCTGGTCGCCCTGGCTCTGCTGCTCTCATCGAACCTGATCCGCTCCCGCGTGGGGCGCGCCCTGCGCGCCCTGCACACCGGCGAGGTGGCCGCCGCCACCTGCGGCGTGGACATCGCCCGCACCAAACTCCGCGTCTTCGTCCTGAGCGCGGCCCTGGCCGCCCTGGCGGGCAGCCTCTACGCCCACCACGTCCACTTCGTCAACCCGCACAACCCCTTCGATTTCAGTTTCTCGATCCAACTCGTGGTCATGGTGGTGCTGGGCGGACTCGCCACCCTGCCCGGCTCGGTGGTGGGGGCCGCGACCGTCATTCTGCTGGGCGAGTACCTGCGCAGCCTGGGCGACTTCGACGTCCTCGCCTTCGGCGTGATCCTGGCCCTGGTCCTCATCTTCCTGCCCCGGGGCATCGTCGGGGGCGCGGCCTCGCTGCTGCAGGCGCGCCGCGCGGCCGGCGGGGCCGCACAGGAGAGCTAGCGTGGCCGCGCCCGTGCTCGAGGCCAATCGCCTGCAGAAGGTCTTCGGGGGCTTGGTCGCCGTCCACGACGTCTCCTTCCGCGTTCCCGAGGGCGGCGTCAAGGCCATGATCGGCCCCAACGGCGCGGGCAAGACCACCGTCTTCAACCTCCTCTCGGGCGTCTACCCCGTCACCTCGGGGACCTTCCTCATGGGCGGGCGCCGGGCCGACGGCAGGCCCCCCCACGTGGTGGCGCACATGGGCCTGGCCCGCACCTTCCAGAACGTCCGCCTCTTCGGCAACATGAGCGTGGTCGAGAACGTCATGGTGGGCTGGCACCGGCGCGGCCGCGCCGGTTTCCTGGCGGCCGCGCTGCGCCTGCCCCGCGCCCGGCGCGAGGAGGCCGCCGCGCGCGAGGCCTGCCTGGAGCACCTGGCGCGCGTGGGCCTGGAGGGCTGGGCCGACGAGGACGCCCTCAGCCTCCCCTTCGGCCGGCAGCGCCTGCTCGAGATCGCGCGCGCGCTGGCCAGCCGACCCCGCCTGCTCCTGCTCGACGAGCCCGCCGCCGGACTCAGCACCCGCGAGAAGGCCGACCTGGCCCGCCTGGTCCGCGCCATCTGCGACGACGGCGTCACCATCCTCCTGGTGGACCACGACATGGAGTTCGTGATGGACATCTCCGACGAGGTGATGGTGCTCGACCACGGCGAGAAGATCGCGGAAGGGCCCCCGCGCCAGGTCCAGAAGGACGAGCGCGTGATCGCAGCCTATCTGGGCGAGGAGGCCGACGCGCCCGACTGAGCCATGCTCAAGACCACCAGCGTCATCACCCACTACGGCCGCGTCCGCGCCCTCGACGGCGTCTCGCTCCACGTCGAGGCGGGCGAGATCGTCTGCCTGCTGGGCGCCAACGGCGCCGGCAAGACCACCCTGCTGCGCACCATCTCGGGCCTCAACCCGGCCACCCGCGGCACGGTCGTCTTCCTGGGCTCCGAGATCACCCGCTGCGCCCCCGAGGCCATCGTGCGGGCGGGGCTCAGCCACGTGCCCGAGGGCCGGCAACTCTTCGGCCCCATGAGCGTGGTGGACAACCTCACGCTGGGCGCCTACCCGCGCTCCCGCCGCGACAAGAAGCAGCACCTCGCCCGCGACCTGGAGCGCGCCTACGCCCTCTTCCCCGTGCTGCAGGAACGCGCCCAGCAGACCGCCGCCACGCTGAGCGGGGGCGAGCAGCAGATGCTCGCCATCGCCCGCGCCCTCATGGCCGAGCCCAGACTCCTCCTCCTGGACGAGCCCAGCATGGGCATCGCGCCCATCGTCACCCGGCAGATCTTCGCCGCCATCGCCGGCCTGCGCGACCGCGGCGTCACCATCCTGCTCGCCGAGCAGAACGCCCGCGCCGCCCTCGCCATCTCGGACCGCGGCTACGTCGTCGAGACCGGCCGCATCGTCGCCCAGGGCACGGCCTCCGAACTGCTGCGCGACCGCGAGGTGCAGCGCGCCTACCTGGGCAAGGGATACCGCGAGGTCTGGGAGGACTAGCACCATGCCGATCTGGGATTCCTACTACGAGACCCTGGCGCCCGACGATATGCGCCAACTGCAACTCGAACGCCTGCAGCGCACCGTCAACCGCGCCTACAAGAACGTCGCCTTCTACCACGACCTCTTCGACCGCCTCGGGCTGGCCCCCGAGGACTTCCAGTCCCTCGACGACCTGCGCCGGCTCCCCTTCACCACCAAGGACGACCTGCGCGCCGCCTACCCCTACGGCATGTTCGGCGTGCCGCTGCGCGAGGTCGTGCGCGTCCACGCCTCCTCCGGGACCACCGGCAGGCAGACCGTCGTGGGCTACACCCGCAACGACCTCGACAACTGGAGCGAACTCGCCGCCCGCTTCATGTCCGCCGGCGGCGTCACCCGCGACGACGTCGTGCAGATCTTCTTCGGCTACGGCATGTTCACCGGCGCGCTGGGCCTGCACTACGGCGCCGAGCGCATCGGCGCCTCCGTCATCCCCGCCTCCGCCGGCGGCACCGAGCGCCAGGTGCAACTCATCCAGGACTTCAAGACCACCACCCTGGTCGGCACCCCCTCCTACGCGCTCCACATCGCCGAGGTGATGGCCGAGCGCGGCGTGGACCCCGCCGCCACCAGACTCCGGCTGGGGCTCTTCGGCTCCGAGCCCTGGTCCGAGCGCATGCGCCAGGAACTCCAGACCCGCCTCGGCATCGCCGCCACCGACAACTACGGCCTGAGCGAGGTGGGCGGCCCCGGCGTCTCGGGGGAGTGCGACCGCCAGAACGGCCTGCACGTCTCCGAGGACCACTTCCTGCCCGAGATCGTGGACCCCGACTCCGGCGAGGTCCTGCCCCCCGGCTCCCAGGGCGAGTTGGTGCTCACCACCCTCACCAAGGAGGCCCTCCCCCTGCTCCGCTACCGCACCCGCGACATCACGCGCCTGGACCCCGAGCCCTGCCCCTGCGGGCGAACAACTATTCGCATGTCCAGGGTCGCGCGCCGCACCGACGACATGCTCATCGTGCGGGGCGTCAACGTCTACCCCGCGCAGATCGAGGACGTCCTGATGGCCATTGAGGGCGTCCAGCCCCACTACCACATCACTCTGGACCGCGCGGGGGGCCTGGATCAGATCGAGATCGCGGTCGAGATCTCCGCCGAAGTTTTCCGTGACACGGTGGGAGGGGTTTTGGAGATAGAGCAGAAGATCACGCAAGCGGTCCAGCAAGCGCTGGGCTTCACGCCCGAGGTCCGCCTCGTCGAGCCCCGCACGCTCGAACGCGCGGCGGGGAAGGCCCGGCGTGTGACCGACAAGCGTCAGCTCTAGGCTCGACCCTGCCCCGGCGGGCCCGGGACGAAGGGGAGTCGTGAGCAGATGGCATAGAGACGAAAGGAGGTGACACGGCACACCGGTTTCAACGTTCGGAACGACTCATCCCAGACGGCGCGGCGCCCACCGGCGCCCGCCAGGCGAATGGAGGAACAGTTCATGATACGAACGACCAGACTGATTGTCGCGGCGGCGTTCGTTGGTCTCGTCGTCGCGACCCTGCTTGCCTCGGCCCCGGCACGGGCCGACGTTTCGGTGCATGGCTTCATGCTCAACCGCGCCTACGCCGATCCGAGCCCGGTCCGCTTCGAGGCGGAGCGCGTTGGGTTGTCCGTTGACTCCAGCCTCAACGAGGACATATGCGCGCACATCGAGTTCTACTACCACCCGTGGCTGCCGGACAACAGGGTGGACTCCGTCACCAGCACCCAAACCGACTACGACGACAACCCCATCACCTACACGACCTCGACCACCTACAACCGGCTCTGGCTCGAAGGCGCCTACGCCGACTTCACGGATGCCGACGGTGGTCGCCTGCGCGTGGGCAAGTCACGCAACTTCTGCTTCGGCGTTACGCCCACCTACGGCAACCGCAAGACGACGGAGTACGGCCTTATCTCCGAGACGGTCACCATGGAGCGCATCGTCGGCGTCCAGTACAACCGCAGCGATGACGGCTGGGACTGGGGCGCCGCCCTCTACAACGGCCTCGCCCTCAGCGCACGCCTCAGCGGCGGCGACGCCAACTACTTCCGCTTCCCCGATGAGGCCGTGGCTATCCCGCACTTCGCCGACAAGGGCGAGAACGCCAACCTCGAAGGCTCCTTCCGCATCGGACGCACCTTCGAGCCCGGCGTCAACGCCGGCTTCTCGTACCGCCAGGGCAAGATCACCCGCGACGAACTCAGCGGGACGATCCAGGGCACCTTCGGCCTGAGCGACGCCTCCAGCCGCACCAAGCGCCGCTACGGCCTCGACGTCACCTACAAGGCCCCCTCGGGCGGCATGGCCCAAATCGAGTGGTACAAGGGCCGGACCAGTGACCTCGACCATAAGGCTTGGTGCGTGCTCGTCGGCCACGAGCCCCCCGACAACCCCATGGATCCGCGCTTCTACGTGCGCTACGGCAAGCTCGACCTGGACGTGGACCCCATGGGCCACCCGCTCACCTGGGACCAGAAGCAGCTCATGGTTTCCGTCGTGAAGCCGTTGGGCAAGGCCGTCTGGGTCCAGTTCGAGTACATCAAGAACAGCGAGGATCCGCCGAGCGGCGTCTCCACGGTCGAGAACGACATGCTCTTTGCCGAGCTGTTCAACGCCTGGTAGACTGCGGCTCTACGCTGACTGCACCGACCGGGACGCCTCGCCAGGCGTCCCGGTTTCTTTTCCGGAAGGGCGGGCGCCCCGCCGCGTCTAATAAGCCCCACAGCCATGAGCCCGTCTCCCCCCCAGCGCATGCTCCTGTCCGGCAATGAGGCCATCGCCCGCGGCGCCGTCGAGGCCGGCGTGCGCTTCGCCGCCGCCTACCCCGGCACGCCCTCGACCGAGATCCTCGAGACCATCGCCGCGCGCACCCAGATCCCCTGCCAGTGGTCCCCCAACGAGAAGGTCGCCCTCGAGGTCGCCTTCGGCGCCGCCCTGGGCGGCGCCCGCGCCCTGGCCTCCATGAAGCACGTCGGCCTCAACGTCGCCGCCGACCCGCTCATGACCCTCTCCTACACCGGCGTCAACGGCGGCCTGGTCATCGTCTCCGCCGACGACCCCGGCATGCACTCCTCCCAGAACGAGCAGGACAACCGCCACTACGCCCGCTTCGCCAAGGTCCCCCTGCTCGAGCCCGCCGACAGCCAGGAGTGCAAGGACTTCCTCCTCCAAGCCTTTGCCCTCAGCGAGGAGTTCGACACCCCCGTCCTGCTGCGCACCACCACCCGCATCTCCCACGGCAAGTCCCTGGTCGCGCTGGGCGAGCCCGTCTCCCTCGAACCGCGCGACTTCGTGCGCGATCCCGCCAAGTACGTCATGATCCCCGCCCACGCGCGCCGCCGCCACGCCCTGGTCGAGGAGCGCCTGCTGCGGCTGCGCGACCTGGCCAACGTCGCCCGCCTCAACCGCGTCGAACTGGGCGACAACAAACTCGGCGTCATCGCCTCCGGCACGGCCTACCAGTACGTCAAAGAGGCCTGCCCCGACGCCTCCGTCCTCAAACTCGGCATGCCCTATCCCTTCCCCGACCGCCTGGTGCGCGACTTCGCCGGCTCCGTCGAGCGCCTGGTCGTCGTCGAGGAACTCGATCCTTTCCTGGAGGACCACGTGCGCGCCCTGGGCATCGAGTGCGCCGGCAAGGAGCGCTTCAGCCTGCTGGGCGAACTCGACCCGGCCTCGGTCGCCGCCGGCTGCAGCGGCCGCGAGCGGGCCCCGGCGCCCAAGCCGCCGGAGGACCTGCCGCTGCGGCCGCCCGTGCTCTGCCCCGGCTGCCCCCACCGCGGCGTCTTCCACGTGCTGCGCAAACTCAAGGTCATCGCCACCGGCGACATCGGCTGCTACACGCTCTCCGTCCTGCCCCCCCTGCAGACGATGGACACCTGCGTCTGCATGGGCGCCTCCATCGGCGCCGCCCACGGCCTCGAAAGGGCCCTCGGCGACGCCTCCCGCGTCGTCGGCGTGATCGGCGACTCCACCTTCGTGCACGGCGGCATCGCCCCCCTGCTCGACATCGCCTACAACAAGGGCACCTCCACCGTCATCATCCTCGACAACCGCACCACCGCCATGACCGGCCACCAGGACCATCCCGCCACCGGCCGCACCGCCCGCGGCGAGGAGACCTTCCGCCTCGACCTGGCGGCCCTCTGCCGCGCCCTGGGCGTCGAGGACGTGCGCGTCGCGGACCCCTACGACCTGGAGGCCTTCGAGGAGCACGCCAAGACCGCCCTGGCCAACCGCGCCCCCTCCGTCATCATCGCCGACCGGCCCTGCGTGCTGCTCGACCGCTCGTCGTGGGCCGGGGCCTTCACCGTCGAGGAGGAACTCTGCACCGCCTGCCAGCGGTGCTTCCAGCTGGGCTGCCCGGCCATCACGCTGGGCGCCGAGGGCCCCAAGGGCCGGCGCAAGGCCCGCATCGTCGCCGAACTCTGCACCGGCTGCGGGCTCTGCGCCCAGGTCTGCCCCGCCCAGGCCATCAAGCCGCCGTCCGGGGACGCGTCATGAGCAAGCCCACCAACATCATGCTCGTCGGCGTGGGCGGCCAGGGCATCGTCCTCTCCGGCGAGGTGCTGGCCCACGTGCTGGTGGCGGCCGGCCACGACGTCAAGAAGAGCGAGATCCACGGCATGGCCCAGCGCGGCGGCACCGTGCGCAGCGACGTGCGCTTCGGCGCGCAGGTCCACTCGCCCACCATCCCGCCCGGCGCGGCCGACATCCTGGTCGCCTTCGAGCAACTCGAAGCCCTGCGCCACCTGCCCGAGGTCTCGCGCGGCGGCCTGGTCATCGCCAGCACCGAGCGCATCGTGCCCACCACGGCCCACACGGGGCCGCATCCGTACCCCGACCGCGTCATGGCGCGCATCCGCGAGGCCGGCCTTCCGCTCCACGAGGTGGACGCCCCCGCGCTGGCGATCAAGGCCGGCAACCCCAGGACCGCGGGCACCTGCCTGCTGGCCGCCCTCTCCTGGCACCTCGACATCCCCGAGGACGTCTGCGGTCGCTCCCTGCGCGAGGCCTTCCCCAAGAAGATCCTCGACGTCAACCTGCGCGCCTTCGACCTCGCCCGCTCCGCCACGCGGCCCTAGATACGTAGGGCGGGCGCTCTCCCTGAGGGCCTCCGGCAGAACCGGCCTGTGCCGTCACCCTGCCTGCCCTGAGCGCAGTCGAAGGGAGCGAATGCGAGGGGTCCCGGACGCCTCTTCCGGCGTCTCTCGCCCCTGCTCACTTCTTGCCACTCACTTCTCAGTGCCCCGCAGGCACGTGCACTCCCCTGGCGTGTCTGTGCGCCTCTACCACAGACGTCTCGTGAGGGCCCCGCTGACCGTCCGCACCGGGCGAGGGTGGGGGAGGAGAAGGGGAGACGTAGCCGCAGGCTACTCCGCCTTGGCGGGCGGATCGGACGGGGGCTCGCCCGCTGCGGGGGGCGCGTCCTTGGCGGGCTTCGCGGCGCCGCGGGCCCGCGCCGAGGCCTCCTCGATCAGCGCCGCCGCGCGCTTGTAGTCATCCGTCTTGGCGTACGCCGCCAGGTGCTGGAGCCGTTCCTGCAGGTCCTCCTGCGCGCTGAGCAACTGCCCCAACTTGTAGTGCGCCGTGACCTCCGCCCCATCGGCCTGCAGGCTTCCGGGGCGATGCAGGTAGTCCACGATCTCGGCGCTGGAGACCTCCAGGTCGGGGTGGTGGAACGCAGCCTGCTTGAGCAGCGCCTGGCCCAGCACCCCGCGGTCGCGCGTCAGGAGCAGCGCCAGCCGGTCGGCCGAGAAGTTGGCGTAGGGCTCCCACATCATCAGCCCCCGCCTCACCAACTGCACGGGCAGCCCCGGCACCACCATCAGCCCCGAGGCGTACCGCGACCGCCGCATCAGGTTCAGCCAGAAGGTGTGCCCCCACCGCATGTGCCCCAACTCGTGCGCCACCAGCGCCCACTGCTCGGCCTCGTCGAACTCGCCCACCAGGTCCGCGGGCAGGGCGATCTTGTGGCCCAGCACCATCTCGTAGGGCACCCGCTCCGACACCACCACCTCCGGCGGCGCCATCCCGATCGCCTTGGCCTGCACCTCGGCCATCCGCTGCAGGCGCCGGCCCGTCCCCTCCTCGCCGGCCTCCAGGATCTTGCGTTCGGTGATCTCGCCCA
>Ga0180434_10003701_pt1 | contig 19294 bp, 28 predicted proteins | sample SS_ome_7_FD_132453 | JGI IMG/M metagenome (GOLD analysis project Ga0180434, IMG submission 132453) | Hypersaline lake sediment archaeal communities from the Salton Sea, California, USA - SS_1_D_2 metaG | ecosystem: Environmental > Aquatic > Non-marine Saline and Alkaline > Hypersaline >...
AGAAGTATCCCAGCCAGTGCGCTCTACCCACTTGAAGTATGGCTCTCCTGTCTTTTTATGCCTAAGATTTCCCACCCTGTCGGTCCTAAACATACCTTTAGGTAGGAACTTTCTTTCGAACTTGCCGTGCCACTTTCCGTTAGACTTCCCGGTGATTCCGCCTTTGTTCCCTTCGGGTCTTGGACCTATCCCATACGAGCCTTTATCGTCGAACCAGATCGGAGAGCACACGCAGCAGTATCTACCAAATTTTTGGTTTGGCTGAAGGCCGAGGATCTCCTTATAGCTCAACGTTGCTGGGGAGTCCTCGAGCATAATCATGCAGTGATACGCTGGGGTGCAGGCTGAGTTCTCTATGCATCCGCATTTATCGCATTGAAAGACTGACATTATTCTCTCCTAATCCTTTGAGTTTAGGGCGTTTCTCAGATCTACAAAAGCGTTACCAGCTTCTTCGGGCATTGTCGGTATTGGAGGTCCAGCATGAAAAGCAAATGCTTCAGACTTTTCTGCGACTTTTATAAGCCACTCGTAGTGACAGGTCTTTATTTCAAAGAAAGAAAAGCACTCGGCTTCTGTCCCTTTATACTGATTTTTTATCTTTTCGAGGGTTAGCATGTTAGTATTCTCTCCTTTAACCAAGCCATAAATCGTTGATATCAGCGTTACGCTCTTTTCTTCCCTTCATCCAAGCCACTCCCAAAACCATTTATCTCCGAAATGTCTCCAGTACTCTTTAGAGTAATCGAATGCTTCGATAGCTGCGAGCACAAGAAGTCCACATATAACTGACGGAAGCATGACAAGATTCACTAGCGCACGTATGTATTTCATTTAATCTTAAACTCCTTCTCAAACTTTTCGAGTTGCTTTGTGGCAGAGTACACTGCCCTCTTACGCCGGATATGCTCGTTCTCGATAGCGATCCTCTCATACTTCTTTTTGTAATGATCTTTCCACAACGTTATCAGATCTTTCTTTTTAAGCCTTATCCCTATCTCTTTTTTAGTAGCTAGGAATATTTCAGCCATCTGGCCATTAATAGTTCCCGGCCTAAACCTTCCATCTGGAAAGTCTTTATCTCTAAGAGTTTCTATAATCCTTTCGGCGCAGCTTTCTATGTAATAACTACTTGGCATCAGGTTTTGAATTGTTGTCATTTTTCTTCTCCCTTTTGTACTCCTTTATAAAAATTCCTAAAGCCCTTACAGTTTCCTCCAGCTCTTTTGTATGATCTTCCAGTTCAAATCCGCTCATAGCTAAAACATCTGAATAGCCTTCACGCTCCATTCTTTTTCTGATAGCGAGGGGGGTGCACTCGCAAGAATTTACCATCCCGTATAATATGTTTCTTCTTACAGAAGATAGCTGATTAGAAGACACCAGATAATCAAGGCTTTCTAGGAACTTCTTTTTATTTATGATGCCTACTCTATGAAGAGTAGCTGCAGCGATCATTGCATTTCGATCTTTGAAAAGATCTTTTAGTTCCCATGGCTTTTTGTTTTCTGGATTTTTAAAGTATTGCTTACCAATGTCAAATCCATATACGGCTACAGTGCCTGGAAGGAATGCTACGCAGTAATTTATCCACGCAGACCTTACATTAAACAATGCATCCTTAGAGACTTCTTCTATTAGTATTTCTCCCATAACATCTCCTAAAATAGGAGGCGCAAAGCCTCCTATTTGCCTTCTTCTAGAAGGCTAGTGCATAGATCCGAAATCTCCTGCTGCTTATGTATTAGAGCTAGAGACTTTGTCTTTTCCAGAACAAACTGGGTATCTGTAAGTTTGAGGCTAAAAAGACCTTTTAAAAGTTGAGGTATCATTTTCCTCATACCTCTTATTGTCTTTGCCGCTTCAAAATCCGCAGCCTGTTCGGGGTCGCTGAGATCAAATTCTAAAACACCCTTAACCTCACTTTCCATATTTTTCCCCTTTAATTCTTGACTCCATGTATCTCATTATATACCCGACGTAGGGGTGGTCTTCCCATCTCCCTTTGTAGGGGTGCCGCTGTGCCTGTCCGATCCCCCTGTTATAGTAGTCAAGGGCTAGCTTCCAGTCCCCTTTAGCCCACTCAATACACTTTGCTAGGTATTTTACTCCGTATTTAATATTAATTGACGGCTTATAAAGCCCGCTAAGTTTTCCACGATATCCTTCGTCTACCGCTGTTCCGTACTTTATTTGCATTAAGCCGTAACTGTAGCCTTTCTTATTCGCATCTATTCCTGCAACCTTCGCTCTTCCGCTAGACTCTTTTGCGATTACAGCTTCCACAAGAAGAGGATCTACCCCGTACTTAGCGCTATATGTATCAATAAGGCTGCCGTAGCTCCAAGAAACACAGAGGCTACAAATAAGAAACAAAGGAACAATACCCTTCTTACAATTTCTCTCATACATATGTGTTCTCCATTTGGGCGTAGCTTCAAGCGCGGAAACACGGTTGAAATGCAGTGCGGCAAAGATAGTTATCGATACCTACTCCGCGCCGAAGCTACATATTAAATTCTCCTTCGCCTTTTCCTTTCAGAGTTGGCGGAAACCCCAGACACAGTGTTAGATAAACCTAGAGACTCGCTAGGCACTCCTGCCGAGCTCAGTATCTTGTCTTCTAGTTCCTTCATATTCTTGAAGTGAGAGATCTCGCCATCTTTTAGCTCTACCTTAATAGGCGGAGGTTCTTTCCCTTCAGCTACAGCCAAGGCTTCTCTCATCGCTAGATACATATAGGCTAGGTTGTGCTCTTCTTCCTCTCTCTTGGCTCTTTCTTTGAGGGTTTGGTACCTTTTCCATACTTCACTTCCGTCTGGAGCTGTTTTTTGCAGTTCTTCGAGAGCTTCAATAATCTTGGCTTTGTAGTCCATAGCCCCTCCTCGATATCGTTAACCAGGCTCTTTGTTGTCTTAAGCCGCCACTTCTTCCTGCGCTCTATCCATTTGTTAGCGTTTTCCGCAAATCTTTCATTATGGATAAACGGCCACCTTTTAGTTCGGTGTATGCCTATCTGAATTCCGTTCTTGTCTATTCCAGTGAATTGATTCTCACAGGGATAGCCTTTATTACTGATCCAGTCATACTGCGGGAACTTCTCGTGGAGTCTTATCATTATTTCGTCTCTATAGACTTTAGCGATAATGCTGGCAGAAGCGACACACAGACTTTTCTTATCAGCGTTGAGTATGGCTATTTGTTTAATCTTTACTGGAACCGGCCTTTCGCCGTCTACTATTAGAAAGTCGGGCTGCTTTGGCTTTGCTTTTGAAGTGGTTTTGCATGCTATTACTGCTCTAACCATAGCTAGCTTTGTAGCTTCTTCTTTTCCGAGGTAGTCTACTTCCGAGGGGCTTACTTCGCCAATACCTATTGCTGTAGCGGTTTCCCATATAACTTCGGCGTAACCTTTTCTATACCTTTCAGGGACTTCTTTGCAGTCCATTACTTCAAATATCTTAAGGTTGTATTTTCTTACATTTGTAAGCATCTTTGGCAGGATTACGCAGGCAGCTACGAGGGGGCCTGCGATATCGCTGACCCCTGATTCGTCTACTCCTCCTATGAGGGAGCCTTCTTCGTAAAATATCTTATCGAAGGTATTATCCATTGTGTTCTCCGTCCGCTAATAGTAGTAACCTCCCGACCCAACAAGCGGCATAATTAAAGCGCATCTTCCCCAGTCGTGTCCTAGTATAAGCGGATATGTGTCTTCCACGTACAAAGAGCCTCGCTCTTTTGCTACATAGACAAAATCATATCGCAGCATTTCAGTTAGGGCCAGCTTGAGATGATTTGGGTTAAAGATTTCTTCGTTTTTTATGTTAAACGGATAGTTATAAGCCAAGTTCCCGTCTTGAACCATGCTCATGCCATTAACGTCCATCATAACAAGGCCTTTTCTTTGCCGCACTGCTTCGCAAAACTGCCCCATCTGTCCGAGGACTTCCCTTGGGATCTGGCAGGTTGGTTTTAGCTTGTCAAAATCTGGCCTTGACTGATCTATGTCAGGGTAAGACATCCATTGATGATCTTGGTTTGGAAGCATTTGGTTATAGCTTCCTAACGTATAGAACCCATCATCTTCTGGAACAGGGGTTCTTAGAAGGATCTTTCCGTTAGTTATGGACGCTACTTTGTCTCTAACTCTTATGAGCTTGTATTTACTTTGCTCAGTGGAGGCCATAACCTTTTTCCAGTTTTCCCTAAAGAACTTTGGCTCGTCCTGTTTAGGCGTCGGTTTAACATTTTCTGATACGGCGTTATCTTTGGCGTTAGCTAATGCTCCCATCTTCTCCTCCCTTTTCTTCCAAAAGAAGATCATAATACCCATTCCCGTTGATCATATGATCGAAATACCTAGATGTTCTCTCAAGGAGAGCTTCCCTGGCTATTGGGTTTACTTCTCTTTGGTGTGTTGTAAAATTTGTAAATGCCTGAAGCATATCCCAGACAGTTGAGTCTTCTCTTCTTTGCCCTAGTACGTAATCCACCCCGTCGTTAGTCAGGAGGCCTTTTCTTTTTGCTTCCCAGACGAGCAAATCTGGATCCTCAAGCCTACTAGTACTAAATGAGTTAATATTTGCTACTTCTTGATCAAGCGCGTCGTAGACGTATTCTGGGTCTGGTAGGCGGTATTCTAGTTTACCTGCCCCTGAGTGCCTTATTTTTAGGTTGAAGTAATCTCTGTGCGAGACCATCCCATTTTTACATGAGAGAATCAAAAGCCCGAGGCGAAGGTTAAATGAGCTTGTTCGATCATAGCTGTTTCTTACGATCATTCTTAGCCCTGCGGTATCTCCTACATCGAGGGCTTTGGTGATGTTTTTATACTCTGCTACTGCGCAGAGGTGAGATCCTGATGTGTTAAGATTAACTTTTGTATCGGACAATCCGAGTTTTTCTAGAAGTTTTGTCGCAGCTCCCATGGCCTCTGCGTGAGTGATTAATCTATACCTTGGGCTTACTGAAGAGATTGGGTCATTTGTATCTAGCCTTACAACAGTCTTAACCCCAGGGATTTCTTTTCCCTTATCCGAGTAGCAATCTTGCAGCTCTACCGGAAAATCATAATGTCCGTTTTTCATCATATCGCTATTCCTAAGTAGTAAATTAAAAGATATTGAAAACAAGTCGACAGAAGCCCGTAAGCTACGATCGGCTTAAAAGGGGGCGCAGGCCTTTTGCCGCTAACAGCGCTTCCTACCCCGTAGGCAATAAACCACCCCATGGCATGAACTAGCCATGCCATTAGAAATGTCGTCATAGTTTGTAATCCTCCTTGGAAATCTTATACCTAGGAACGTCTGTCCTTTATAAGTTCTTGGGTGTTCTTTTGAGAGAGAAAGTCAGACATCTCCGAAGCTACCTGAAGGCTCTTTCCTTTACAAATAACCATAGCGGTCCCTACTTCTTCGGGAGTGTAGGTGAATCCCCTGTCACTTTCTTGGGGAGGGTTTACTTCTTTTCCAAATTCGATATCTTGGGGCGAGATCTTGTGATCCATAAGGCACGAGTTAAGGTAGGCGGAGTTTTCTTTAACTTTAGTTATGAAGTTGGCGACATGAGTTAGAAGGCCTACGATCGAGTCATTGTGCTCGGTTATATGAAAATATCTTTCCATCTTCCATGTACCAGTAGTAATTACCTTACCTTCTCTGTCTGCGGATTTGCTTAATTTCCCGACCTTAACCATAAAAGCCCCTGTCTTAAGAGGCCCGTATACCATTATGTAATCTATCCCATCTTTAGTGAACATCTCAGTCTTTAAAAACATATCCATTATTAACTCCTATTTAGTCCAGTATGGTAGCACTTCTCCGTCTACAATAATTGGTACTGTTGTTATCCACTTTTCCGCTGCCTCTTGCATCAACTTTAGCTTAGTTGCGTGAAATTCTTCCGAGTCGTTTTTGTGGGTTTCGGTTACGATCTCATCGTATACCTGATTTACAAAGTCGGTGCGAACCCCATGCTTTTTCTTGTAGTCCCTAATAAAAACCATCCCCTGCTTGGTGATGTCGGCGTTTACTGACTGTATCATGCAGTTTCCACCCTCCCTCTCGATTGCAGCCAGGTGCCCTTCGTATGCCGAGTCTTTCGAGCCGTTCGGAAACTTCGACCGGTCGTTCGAGTTTGGAAGCAGCCAGTAGCGACGTCGGCCGTTCAAGTTCTGCAGGTACCCCTGACTTGCCGCTAGCTTGCCCATCGACCTTAGATAATCCACTGCCTTCTCGAACTCCTTCGTGTACGCATCGTACAGTTTTCTGCACTCCTTGAAGGTTATCGGGTAGTTTTCCGCGTTCAGCTTCCTGTAGAGCTTCGTCGGGCCCATCCCGTAAGCTATGCCAAAGTTCAAATTCTTTGCGGGCTTTCTCAGCGCCTTGTTTTCGTTTTCCTTCGTCACATCTACCCGAAAGAGTTTGCTCGCCACATAACAGTGTACGTCCACCCCCTCGTTGAAAGCCCTCATCATGCTCGGGTCCTGCGAAATATGGGCTAAGATTCTTAATTCGCAGCCAGAGTAGTCGTCTGTTTCTATGACGTAGTCTTCTTCTGCTATAAAACAATTTCTAAATTCCTTATCTTGGGGAATGTTAAGAGCGTTTACAGGAGTGTCTGAATGTTTTGTGATTCTACCTGTTTCAGTTCCTAGCTGATTGAACATCCACTGTATCCGCCCAGTCTTTTTATGGATTGCGTCTATGTATGGTTGCCCGAATGTATTTATGAGCATAGAGTAGCTTCTATAGCCTTGAAGAAGTTTGACTATAGGGTACTTCATAACTATTGATTCAAGAGTTGCCACGCTTGTATCTTTTAGAGGCTCTCCTCCGTCTTTAATGCCCATCCTATTTAGAAGCTCAAGAGCTTGGTTTGGAGAGTTATAATTGATCTCCATTTCTCCAAATAGGTTTGATGGAAAGTACTGCCGCGCGTACTCGTCAAGCTCTGCTTTAAGCCTTAACGACTCGTCTCTATTTCTTTCCATCTTAGCCTTCCACTTATCGACATCGAGCTTTGCTCCTTTAAGCTCCATATCTCCAAAGCAGGGGATTGCTTGACACTCTAAAATAAAAGTCCTTCCTAGCCCGTCTGCGCTCATCTCTCCGCTCTGGTGGACTAGAAGAGGGATTAGATCTGCAACATCTGCTGCTCCGTATTTTATTTGCTCTGGTGAAAAGTCTCCTTTGCACCCATCTTTCCAGAAGGTGGATCTAACTGTTTTATCCATCTCAACATCAAGTCGAGATTTGAGGCAAGCATCCAGGCCGTAGCCTCTTAGCTTTCTTCCAGCGTTTAGGATCTTCTCGGCAACCCAAGTATCTCTTATGCCTTCCATCTCAAGGCCAAGGCTTGCTTTGATATGCTTGTAGTCAAACTTTCCGTTGTGGCAGACTTTCTTTTTGCTAGCGTCATCAAAGAAGGGTTTAAGGGGGGCGCAGTTTACTTTTCTAGTATCTATAACGTATTGGTGCTGCGGCCTTCCGATTTGGAGCATAACCACTTTATCATTATAGGGATCAAGACCAGTGGTTTCCGTGTCAACGCCCCAAGAGGGTTTTTCCATCAAAAGAGGGAGAAGCCGCTCGACTTCATGCTGCTTATCTATAAATGAATAGGGCATGGTTGTTCTCCAGGTGATCTAAAAAAATAATTCTTCTACAAACTTCTTATACTAAAAAAAGAGGGGAAATTGTTCCTCTCTTTCTACACATGACAATACTTCACTTTACCCTACCATACTATACTCTACTTCACCTCACCTCACCCTCACCAAACCAAAACTATACGTAACCAGACACTACCATAACTTTACAACACATAACTCAACATCACTCCGCTATGCCCCTACTCCACATCACCCCACTCGACTGCACCCAACTTTACTCAACATCACTCCGCTATACCCCTACTCCGCATCACCCCACCAAACTCAACACAACGACGCGCAACTTAACTTTACCCCACGTTACGAGGCACAACCCTTACTAAAACAAAGAGGAGGGTCGAGCCCTCCTCAATCGGCTTAGCCTTTGATAGGCTTTGTTTTCTTCTTAGTAACCTTTTTCTTTTTCTTCTTTTTCTTCGGTGGAGGTTTCGGAATGAAGCCTTCTACCGTATCTGCCGCTTTCTTTGTCGCAGCATCCCCAGCTACATACCCTATGTACGCTCCAGCTGCTCCGAGAGCGACTGTGATTTCATATCCGCCGCCATGGTTAGGGGCAGCTTTTGAGTTCCTAGACTTTTTATCTAGGTAAAGGCCAAGCGTTGCGCCTAGCATTGATAGTGCAGCTGCAGGTAGCAGCTTCTTCTTAAAGAAGGCTTTTTCACCCTTTTGCGTAATCTCTTCTATGAGATCTGTAACTTTCTTAACTTCGATAGAGGCCAATTCCTCTTCGATTGAAGGCTCTCTAACCTTCTTAGTAACTTTCTTCTTAGTCATGATTGACTCCTTGTAGGGGTGGGGCCGAGGCCCCTTGTTGTTACTTCATCGGTGGCTTTTCAGCCGACTTATTATCACGATCCAAGTCTTCTTTATGTACTTCATTCATCATTTTATCCATCGACTTCAGTTCCTGAGCTGCTAAATTACCAATCATCCCAATGATTGCGCCGTACATGCCAGCTGTTGCGACTATTGCGCTGCGATTTTCTTTTTCTTTTTTTGATGCCAGGACTCCTCCGAGCATCGCTCCAAGAGATCCGCCGGCTATTGCGGCGGCAAGCATCTTGCCCCTTTTGTTAAGGGTAGGTTTTGAATTTTCCATCTTCCTTCCTTTCAGTGTAAGTGATCTGATTTAACAACTTTCAGATCTGGTTTCTTGTTTTTTCTCTTTTCACTTCGGTCAGCCAGGACAGCTATCACACCGAGAGTTGCGCCGACGGCAGCACCGATTAGAAGTCCACTCATGATAGTGGGCTTTTTGGTGGTGGGCTTTGTAGCTTTAATAGTCCTATCCTTCGGGTGGTAGGCTTTCTTAGCTACTCTTTTTTTCTTCTTAACTCTCTTTTGCGAGGTGACCTTTTCCAGAGCTTTTTCTATATCTTCGGTGAATTGCTCACCGTTTTCGAAAAAGCGTTCAAGGCTTTCCATCACTGCGTCCCCTACTTCCGATGTATCTTTCATCACAGCTTCCTGAGAAGGATCTAATCCTTCTACTGACTCTTCCATCTGGCTAGCGTCAATTTCGCAGCCGTTGCTTCTATCTAGAATTGCTTCAAGAGCTTTGACTAACTTATCCCCAGAAGTGATGGTGTCATCATTTCCGTAGGCCACTGAGATGTTTCCATTCTCATACCCCATCTCATCTAGAATAAATTCTAGATCTGCAACTTTTTCTTCAAAGCTAGAAAGTTGCTTTTGGAAGATTTGGGGGGTACTTCTTAGTCTTGGAAGCCCCGATCTTCTAATCCCACTTATCAGTGCGCGGCAACCCTTTAAGACCGTGCCACAATAGGTCGTGCTGATCATCTTGCTCATATCTTCTCCTTTGTTAGGTAATGTTTTTGGCAACAAAAATAAAAAGCACTGCTCCCGGAGGAACAGTGCGCTCTATAAGTCTTATACCAATTTAAGGGCCTAGATTAGCTCCAGATAGTTATGTGATTTTTGTCAGCTGCCATCGATCGGCTATACAAAAACGGAAGGCTGTGGTTTACATGAGGAATCTTGTAGGCTCGTTTCTTTCCGTGTATTGTCGAGTTTCCTATGTGGATGTATTCTTTAACGCTTCTAATAAGAAGCTCGTCGTCTACTCCATAAACCGACCCCTGATCTTCTCCTTTTTTCCAAAGCTGCGTGATCCATGCCCCTATGACTACGTCTGGTCGATATTTTTTTATAGCTCCTATTGCGTCGATAGTTTCTACGTCTTCGGGGTATTTTGTAACTGGCTGCCCAAGAGCTTTGTAGTAGGAGGCAATCTCAGGGATCGCCATGGTCTTCTTATCAGTCATCCTGATACCTAGAGCCCTTCCTATTGCGCCGTTTCCCGACCCAATCTCTACGGCAACTTTTCCTTCGATTCTTTCTTTCAGCCAATCTATTAGCTCAGTTGTTGGGAGGCAGTAAACGCCGTTTCTATAACACCAAAGGGCGATATCGTTTTGCGGCACAGTCTTTAGATACTCCGAGCTTACAGGAACAAGTTCTCCATCTTTCATAAGCTTTTCGTCCAAGTAATCTATGTTTGTAATGGCTATTGTTTCCGCTCTCATTATTTCCTCATAGGCTTTGGTACATATCGATATAGCACTTGGCTAGAAATTCGGGGTACCAGTATTTTTCAATCCATTCTCTACTCTCCTGCCCGTAGATAGGCCAAGCTTTTTTTCTAATTACCCTTAAGAGATCTCCTTTAAATTTATCTACGTTGGTATCTATCCATGGAAGATCCTTGCAGCCCGTAAGATCTTTCACAACTTTTTCCGTAATCTCATCGACGTGGCAAAAACAACCAACACCCATAGCAAGGTATTCAAGACCGCTAAGGTGGTAACTCCCTGTCATGAACTCATCAATCCCAAGATCTGCTCTTGCTTTTAACTTCATTGCTACGTCGTGAGGCCTATTTACAATAGGGTCGTAGGCGATCGTTCTTTTAATCCCAAGTCTTTTTAAAAGAGGAGCTACGTGACCATAACCCTTGTTGTCCCACCCGCCGCATATACAGTTACTCGGGGAGTAGGAGACTATAGGCATAGCTTTTCTGTATGACTTCTTTTGCTGATATTCAGGCTCTGTAAAGTCAACTACGTTAGGGACAATAAAATCAAGTTCCGGCCACTCTCTTACATGGTATTGAGCTACCACAGCGAGTTTTACTCCGCTTTTATCATCTAGATCAAATCTTTCAGATTTTCGAGGGCTGTGTATCTGAACTACTGTTGGCTTTTTAGGAGGAGCAATACCGATAGCTTCAAGAATCTTGCTAGTGTTGTACCTATTGTGAAAATGAAGGATGTCGGCCCAATCTACCCAATCAGCAAGCTCTTCTACAGGCATAACTTCCCCGACAAGATCTGTTTTAAATTTCCTGTAGCCAAAAACTTTTTGCCATACGAGGTGACGAGCTTCATGCTCTGTATGCTTATTTATAACGTCTACTATTCTTATTGGGCTACCAGAGAGGGTAGTATCGCTAAGATGGAGTATCCTCATTTGCGTCCTCGTAAACCATGTTAAGTAGCTTGTCTTGATATCTTACCCAAGCTTTTCCAGATTGGTCAGAGGTAATATCAACAAACTGCCCATCGGGGGCCTGAAACTTGATGTATCCATCGTTGGCTAAGTACTTAAGACCGTGGAAGGTAAGCTGCTCGGAGATTCCGCATTGGGTGAATCCCCACATAAGATCTCCTATGAGCCCCTCTTGCACGGACCTTTGCTTTTCAAAGCATGAGAAGATCGACTGAAGAACTATCTGAGCTTCAGGTTTTAAAGAAGAGGGTATCGATTGACAGGCCGCGGCGAAGTTTCTTAGTTTTCGAAGGGGCTGGGGCGTCGAGTCAACGACTACCTCCATGCCCATAACCGATTTAGCCTTTGCCCCCTCTGGTCTTGTGGTGGGGACTTTCTTGAAATTGTTTTTAATTGTTTCGTTATCCATTATTCTTTTCCTCCAAGAAAATAGCTTGTTCTTCCGATCCAGGACTTCTCGCTAAATCCTTCGATATCCTTTTCGCCTTTTTCGATCAGCTCTAGTGCGTGCATAACTTTGCTATCAAGATTATCGATATGATGAAGGATTATGGCCTCAAGAGTGGTTGGGACCACGGGGCTTCCCCACTCCATAACTCCGTGATGGGAGGCAATGAGGTGCATCAAAAGAGATCTTTCAATCTTGAACTCGTCAAGAGTTCCAGTCCATTTTCCTGCTTGATTGTACTTATTTGCCTTTTCATATACCCATGCCGGCCCAAGAACTATGTGGTTTGTAAGCAGCCCAAGTCCTGTCGTGGAGAAAGAAGGGTTCGAGAAGTCATACTCAATGATCTTTCCAGCATCGTGCATAATGACCCCAAAAAGAACTTTGTCTTTACTTATCGGGGCTTTATACATTTTTTTATAATGCTCTACTGTTTTTTCGGCAATCCTGGTCATACTCAAAACATGCTCGAGAAGTCCCCCATACCATGCGTTGTGCACCCCCCTGGCCGCCGGAGCTTTCTTGAAGGCATCGATTACTTTTTCATGTGAAAAAAGCATCTCTTTGGCCACATACTTTGTGAGTGAGTCTTCGAACCCATCAACAATATTAACTAATTCATCCCACATTTCATCGACGGGGAAGCGGCTTGTCTTTGCAAATTCCATTGGGTCTTTGGTGCTTGGAGCTAAACTACTTACAGTACACTGAAGGTTTCCAGCATACTCGCCTATTGTCCCGTAAATTTTAACGACCTTTCCGGCGGCGATAAGGGGTTTATCAATCTCTTTATCGTATTCCCACTTAACACACTGTAATTCCCCTGTTTTATCTCTGACCTTCATCCTTACATAGGGCTTTCCTTTTTTGGTTTCAGCCAGACTGGACTCGTCTACCAGAACATCAAGCCTGTCTATCATGTCGCCGCTTTTAAGATTCTTTATCATCGTTTTCTCCATATTAAATTCATCCGTTTACACCTTATACCATTCACGAAAGCGTTTGCGCAAAAGGATTTCTTGACAACTAGGATTTGAGTGTTATGCTCGATAGCGGAGAACACAACTAGGAGGAAACGGCATGAAAGACACCACCTCGGACAACGTAATAAACTTTCCAGGGCGCTACGCAATCTTTGGCCCCAAGCTCAGGGAAAAGATCGAAGCGGACCTCGAATCCCACACGGACAAGCCCTCTGAAATGGCGGGAATCGTCGAAAACGCCATATGTAATGAGATTGTCACATCTTTTAGAGAATTCTTTTCAAAAATAGCATATAACGCCGGAGAAAAGCTGGCCAAGAAAGTTATTGGATGAGTGAACAGAGTAAGCCCTCTATGCAAAAGATTAAAGCTCGTCGAGTTGGTTTTAAACTCGACGGGCGAGTTTACACCCTAGACCTTTTTGAGATGAAAGATCTTGGTGGAACTGACCCTGCTCAAGGGGTACAGGCCGTCCACGCAGAAGTAGTGGATATGTGCAATATGTTTTCTTTGGGTTTTTTGGCCCTTGCCAAGGACTTTGCAAAGATCACAGGAGAGCTCCCCAAGAAATTCATGGAGTACGCCGAGGCCACGCACCTGTCAATCTCTGATGCCGAGGGTAATGCGACCCTTCTGAGCGATGAGCTGAAAAAACTACAAAAGATTTGGACTCCTAGCCCTCCTTCGCTATAATCCTACCAGTAGCACTTTAGTTTCTTCTAGGAGCAAAATATGTTTGGATTTGACACTGGCACTCCTACAGAGCCCAGATTAAGTATGGACCATTTTAAAGAATGGGCAGGTTCTATTAGTGGATCCTATTTTAATGAGGGGATCCCCCCTAACGACTCTCTTACAAAGATCGCCCAATCCGAGGAACTTACTCCGCACCAGGTTCAGGTTCTCGCCGGCGAAACAAATAAGATGATTCACATGCAAAAGTACGCGCAGATGGAAGATAAGTACTTTGCAGCAGATTTTCCTCACGCAGACTTCAAAGAGGTTTTAAAGTCTCTTCAGGCCGACAAGGGTGAAGTCAAACTTGCGGTTAAGATGGATGATCCCGTCATCGAAGACACAGGCCCTGACCCCTTTAAGATGTTTGGGGTTAAGCTAGAAGAAATAGATAAAACCGCTTCTGTAAAAGGGGAGATCAAGTACGCTTCCCACAAGCTAGCCTTAATACACCAAAAGCTAAAAGATAAGGTTCTTTTAAACAAGTATGCCTCCGAGGCTGCTGAAAGGAACCTTATTAAAAAAGCCCGCCAATATGTATTAAATGGCTCTAACTCGGCTGAGAGGCTTCAGCTTCTTGGCCAGGTCGATCATATGGCTAAGGAAGCAGGCTTCGTAGATGCTGGCAATGCTTTTGCAAAGCTAGCTCACGTCCTCAAGGAAGAGGGGTTGGTCGACCCTCTTCCCGCTAAAGAAGCTCTTAATTATTTTATGTCAAAAGAAGCAGACCAAAAAGCTCCCGAGTCTCTTATAAGCGATTGGCTTGATTCAAAGGTCGTAAACGGCCAACATCCCCTTTACATTACTCTTAAAACATTCCATGATTCATCGAATGATCTTCGTACTAGTGAGGGGCAATTTAATCTTGTTGATGATAAACTTAATATCTTAAAGCAAAAGGTTAGGGCGCTGTGAGCGAACTTTTGAGAGAAATATTGTTTTCTACCCCGATGAAGAAAGAAGCCTTTATTGCTCCTATAGGCTCTGCTGCTATGAAAATAGGGAAGGGTCTCTGGGGGGCAACAAAAAAGATTGCTAAAAATCCTATGAAGACCATGGGTGCAACATTTACCGGGGCCGAAATCATTGGGGCTGCCTCCCATGCAGGAGATAAAGTTCTGAGGGCAAAAAATCTTGCCAGAGCTAAAGTGCCTAGAGTGGTTAAACAAAAAGTCACAATGTAAGTGAGGGAAACTATGAGATACCCCTGGTTAGATGAACTTGAGAAAAATGGGACTATTAGTAAAGAAGCGTGCGAAGAAATCTATAGAGACTGCTCTTTGCTAATAAAAACTGGGGGCATTGGAAACGTGGCTACTGGAGCTTCTGACGACGTAGCAAGAGTAATTAAAAAACTAGACAGGTACCTATCTAGAAACTTGGCTGCCGGCGACAAAGTAGAAAAAATGAGAGAAGGCATGCCAGAGATTCTAAAAAGCCTTGACGACAATCTTGGCAAGTATGTGCTGCCATATCTTCCCCCGATGCTTATAGGTGGAGCAGTTGCCGGCACTATGGGAGTTATCGACAAAAGAAGGCACATGAAAGATCTAGAAAAGACGGTAGACGATCTTTCGGAAACCAGGCAAGCGATCCTGAGCGATCCAGACCTTTCAAAGTCAAAAGGAAAAGCCGAAGCTAGATTTAAAGAAATTACGGCAGTTGCCCCATCAGTCGCTAGAAACAAAAAATTCATGCTTCCTTTTGTAAAAAGCAAACTTAATAACGGCCTTGACGAGAATGATTTGGAGAGACTTGCTCTTCTTCAGGCTAACTACACAAGCATGCCAGACCAGCTAAGGCTTGGCGAAATGATCGACAAGAAAGAGGGTATGCCCAAGTTATCCTCAGCAAAGCTTGGTGAAAATATGGCAGATTGCTATTTTATAGTTAAAGAAGCTACCGCCCAAGACGCCATCAAAGGAGGGCTCGGCCGAGCGCTTCTTGGTATTTTAGCCATGTCGTCTATTCCAATTTTAGGAGGTCTCGGCGTAGGTGCTTTTAAAGAAGTTATGAATAGAAAAAATAAAAAGGATATGGCGCTAGCCCACGAGAGTTCTTTCTCTCAGGCAATGAAGCTGAGCGATCCTGATAAAGAGCCGCTTCACGCTAACAAATCTAAAGCCGAGGCAGCTTTTAAAACTCTTGCCCATTTTGCCCCTAACGTTGCAGTTGAGCCTCAGGCCGCCAAAGCGTTTATGAACAAGCTCGTATCGTACGATATGGGAATAAACGTTGGTGATGTTAAAGACCTTAGCGAGATTGAAAAGAATATCGGATACGCGAAGAAAGACTCACCTTTCATCTCGGGATTTGCTACAGGGACAAAAGATCTTGGCCTTTCAAAGGTTGTAGGAGATACGGTAGGAACAGTCAGCAAGAAATCTCTAGAACCTATAGGCGACATGATCGGGGCCAACCTTTAAGGAGTAGCAGAGTATGCTCGATAAGCTTTTAATATTTCCAGGAAAGACCGATCAAGGTATTTTTACCTACGTTATAGGTAATGAGACAGACCATCTCATTAAGACCGCTTCCGAATATAACCCAGAGATTAACGCGTACATCCAGCAAGCCAAGCCAATACCCGGAAAGACCCAAATCCTTTTAACAGCTCTAGGGGCTGGAGAGTTTTGGGGATGTAATGTAAACGGCGATTACTTTCCTGAAAGCGCGCTTGCATATTCAGGACCAGAGTTTGGTCACAAGACCTTTGAAAAGTACGCAAAAGCATACCAGCATCATGTCAACAAAGACCCAAACGCTGCTTACGGAGATGTGATCCTAGCTGTATACAATCCCGTGCTTCATAGAGTAGAGCTTATTGTCTCTTTGGATAACAAAAAAGCTCCCGATATTGTGAAAAACATTGAAAGAGGACTCTACCCGGACTGGTCGATGGGCTGCAAGGTTCCTTTTGATATTTGTAGTAATTGCGGGAACAAGGCTCCTAAGCGTGAATACTACTGCGATTGCCTTAAGTACTGGATGACGAAGATCCATCCTGAAACCGGTAAGCAGTGTTACGCCATAAACACGATGCCAAGGTTCTTCGATATTAGTAGGGTTATTATCGGAGCAGATCGGATTGCAAAGACTCTTATGAAGGTAGCAAGTCAGGACAGCCAGAACATATTCATTATGGGATCTGCTGATTTAGCCCACAAGATGGCTTCGGCCTCCAAAAGCGCTTCTGATAAAAAAGCTACTATGATCAAAGATATCCCAACTGACGCCCCTCCTGCTAGTGAGGAAGCTATCAAGGATCTTGTTGAGGCAATACCAGAGGTTAAATCTAGAGAAAAGTGTCTTCCGAAAGACGTCGTGAATAGCCTAGGAGAGGCCCCTTTTTCGAAGTCTATGTCTACTCTTGCTATGCTCGGGATACTTCCAAAACCTCAAGAGTTCCAAAGGATAGTCCTTATAAACTTTGGAAAGAGAAGGTTAGCTGACGAGTTAGATGAGAGAAACCAATGCTTTCATCCTCTTATGACTGAAGACGCCAGCAACAAGCACATGTCTCTTATGAATATACGGCCTGAATCTTTCTGCGAATCTCTTTTCAAGAAGCTATCCCCTCATATAGAGGAAAGGAGCTACGCAGCTCCTATTTTAGATAAGAGGCTTACTATTCTAATAAAGAGAGCTCACGAGGAAAAACTTCCCAGCTTTATAAAGACTGCAGCTGACATAGGACCAAGATTTTCTAACGCCGCGCTTACCGAAGGGTCAGATAGCAGAACTCCAGTCGGGCCTATACCCCTTCTTGCTCTAGCTGCTGGTCTCTACCACGCCTTTTCAAAAAAAGCCCCAATGGAGGCCGCAAAGGGTATTGATAAACTTCTAGTAAAACATCCCGGGCTTTTAGCAGCTTTGGGTATTGGCGCTATATCAACTTTTGGAGCTATGGGAGGTAAAAACAAAAGAGGGCAATTTGGAGGAGAGGCGATTAATCCAGATATTAATAATCTGGCCGATCGTATAGGATACTACAGAGAAAAGCCGATCCTGAAAGTAGGGAGCGCCTTCGGGGGTATCCGTGCTGCCGGCAAGCGGCTATTCTTAGGTATACCTGCTGCGTATACCGCATCATCGTTATTGCAGAAACATAAGGACATACGCCCCTATGATCAGGAGGGTTCAGCGAGGAGACTCATTAGACGTTACCCTGATTTAGTTAGCGGCGCCCTGATTGTTGATGCACTGTTGTCTGTCAAAGGAAAAGGGACTTACGGACTTTCTAAAAAGCTGAAGGGTCTTGGAAGATCTTTCAAATCTAGCACCCCAAGGGTTGCTAAATTCGCTTCTGCTTTAGAAGACCTAGGCGTTCCTACCCCGATTGAGAAGACAGCAGCTATGGAAGACTTTGTCTCGCAAAGCCTACTTTGGCCTCTTGCGATCGGCACTAAAAATCTTCCAGGGAGAATCTTAGGGGGATTAGTAGATACCGTCCTTTTAGACAAGGGGGCGAAACTTTTATCTAGAAAATCCCAAAAAATGTATTAACGGCAATGTCAATTAATTGGGAGGAACACAATGACGACTTTGCAACAACTCGTTGAAGAAGATCTCGGAATGACCGAGAAGACGGCTGCCCAAGTTAACGCTGCGGGCGAAGACGCATCACTCGAAAAGTTAGCTTCTGCTATTGGCCTCGATCTCGACTTTGAAGAGAAGACGGCTGCTGACGGAGAAGAAGCCCCTTTCCCACCTAAAAAGGAAGAAGAAGAGGAAGAGGAAGGCGAAGAAAAGGAAGAGGAAGGCGAAGAAGAAAAAACTTCTAGCGCTGACCTTGGACTTGAAGGACTCTTTGGAGACTTCTTCCCAGAAGATAGCCTTGGCGAAGTTAAGGTTGCTAGCGAAGAAAAGCTAGCCGCAGACTACCAAGAGTATCTTGGGGCATGCTCTTTTGACAAGTTTGCTGAAAGATGGGACAAGCGAATCGAAAAGATCGCTACAGACATGTCCACCGGAACGCTTCACGAAGAAGCAGAAGTTCCCCAGCAACTTGAAAACAACAGAGCTCCTGCTGCAGAGCAAGCTATCGACACAACTCCTCAAGTAACTGATGAAGTGAAAAAAGAGGATGATGAGCGTACTGTGGGTGATTACGATCACGTTCAGCACAATCAGATGAAAACTGCAGCAATGAGAAAAGCTGCTCTTTTAGCTCAGCTTGAGGGCTAATTTCTAGATCAATTTATTTTGATTTGGTCACCTAAACTAAACGCTTTAGAAGGAGCAAATAATGAGATTTGAAGACCTAAGCCCTGAAGACCAGGCACTTGTAAATACGGATTTTGGTGAGCTCGACAAGATCGCTGAGGAAAAAGTTGCAGTTGCTACTGAAATGTACTCACACGGCTTCAACGACCTCGCCGAAGCTACTGCTGATGAGTTTGACAAACTCGCTTCTGCGGAAGCCGAGGAAGAAGAACTCGAAAAAGACGCGGCTAGCGACGCAGCCTCTGCTGAGCTTGGAGCTTTGATCGAGCGTGGCTATTTTGACGGACTTAAAAAACTAGGTTCTGAGCGCCACGGTGATTCGATGCACTACATCTACCCATTTGTTGAAGAAAAGGTGGCGGCCCTCGGCGCTACTGCTGCAACAAACAAGTATTTTGAAAAGGTAGCGGCTAATATTTTCCAAAAAGCCTGGAAAGGCACAAAAAATTGGGGAAAGAGCCTCGAGAAGAAAATCAAAGCTGGCAGCAATGCCAAGTCTGGCAAAGTAAAGCGAAAGCATTACACAGACGCAGCTAAACAGGTAGGCAAAGCAGGCGCTTATGGCGTCGGCGGCGCTTTGGCAGCAAAAGGTGGTTATGATTTGGCTACTGGTAAGTAGATCTAAGTTATTAATGGTGGGGCTTCGGCCCCACCTTCTCTTTCGAGGATTAAAATGGCTAAAGATATTAATACACT
>Ga0180434_10003703_pt1 | contig 19286 bp, 14 predicted proteins | sample SS_ome_7_FD_132453 | JGI IMG/M metagenome (GOLD analysis project Ga0180434, IMG submission 132453) | Hypersaline lake sediment archaeal communities from the Salton Sea, California, USA - SS_1_D_2 metaG | ecosystem: Environmental > Aquatic > Non-marine Saline and Alkaline > Hypersaline >...
ATTGACCTCGAAAAGGATCAGGACCTGGTCCGTGACGTGTTGCGCGACGGCAGCCGAAAGGCCCGTGAAGTCGCCGAGGCCACCATGGACCGCGTCCGAGCGGCCTGCGGGATCGTCAAGAACCGATGAGTGCCGACGCCCCGATGAGCGAATATCGCGTCAATCTCGACCTGTACAACGGCCCGTTGGACCTGCTGCTGTATCTTATCCGGCGCGACGAGGTCGACATTTACGACATCCCCATCGCCAGCGTCACCGAGCAGTACATCCAATACGTCGAGATGCTCAAGACGCTGGACCCGAACCTCGCGGGCGACTTCCTGGTGCTGGCTGCGACGCTCATCGAGATCAAGACGCGGATGCTGCTGCCGAGCCCCCCGCCGGAAGAAGGCGACGCCGAGGGAGTCCAGATAGACCCGCGTGCCGAGCTGGTCCGCCAGTTGCTCGAATACAAGGCCTTTAAGGATGCCGCCGGCGATCTGGCTGACGCCGCGACTCAGCAGTCGCTCAAGTTCCCCCGCCGACCCGCACGAACCGAGGACCCCGACGAAGCCCAGCTCGACCTCGAGGACGCCCAGGTGTGGGATCTGCTGGACGCCTTCACCGAGCTGATGACGCAGATCGGGCAGTCGGACCGCCAGCACGAGGTCATCTACGACGACACGCCGCTGGAGCTGCACGAGACGGACATCCTCGACAGGCTTGCAAACGAGGGATCGCTGACGTTCCGCCAGATTTTCGAAGGACGCACCAGCCGCAGCGAGATTGTCGGGCTGTTCCTTGCGTTGCTGGAACTCGTCCGGCAGAAGAAGGTCTTCGCCAACCAGGAAAAATCGTTCGGCGAGGTGTATATCCGCGCCAATCCCGACCCCCCGGCTGAAGACGAGATAGACTTCAGCCGAAGCGAATCGCCGGTGGCCGGGGACGATCAGCCGGACCAGGCACCTCAGGACGTGGATACAGAGCAACAGCCTGAACTCGAGACCGGCAGCCACGCAGCTAAAGAAGCCTTGCGCGACGACGAAGCTGTGAGCGATGCGCCTAACGACGATTCGCAGTCGGGGCATTATGTCGCCGAAGCCGACACGGAGCCGGACGATGACAGCGGAACAGCGACTGCTGGATCTGGGACTTGAGTTGCCCGATGCGCCTGCGCCGGTGGGGGCATATGTTCCCGCCGTGTTGGCCGGCGGGCTCGTATTCACAGCCGGGCAGTTGCCCATGCTCGACGGCAAGCTCACAGCAGTCGGCAAGGTCCCTGCCGACGTCCCGCTGGACCAGGCCCAGGCTGCAGCCCGACAGGCAACGCTTAACGCACTGGCCGCCGTGCGGGGGCAGGTCGGGAGTCTCGATCGCCTAACCCGCGTTGTCCGCCTGAACGTGTTCGTCAATTCCTCGCCGGGCTTTACCGATCAGGCCAAGATAGCCAACGGCGCGAGCGAGTTGCTGGTGGAAGTCTTCGGCCAGGCCGGCCGACACACACGCTGTGCGATCGGAGCGGCTGAGCTGCCCCTCAATGCGCCCGTCGAACTGGACCTGATCGCCGAAGTGAGCCAATCCGAATAATTCTCCCCCATCGCCGCCGCCGGGCCTGCCGCATTAACCTCAACACGCACGCTTTCGGCACGTCCGGTTGCAAGCGGCTGTAAATTGAGTATCGTAGCCCCAGTTGAGTTCCCCGCATCGGCCCTGCAAAGGATCAGTTCATGGACGCAATCTGGTCGTTAGTCCCCATCGCGTTGCTGGTCTTCCTGATGACCAAGAAGCACAGCCTGCCCGCCCACAAGGCACTGCCGCTGGCTGCGGGTGTGCTGTACCTGCTCAAGCTGGTGTACTTCGAGACCGACCCGAACCTCGTCAACGCCACGGTCGTCAACGGGCTGCTGACGGCATGGCAGCCGATCCTGATAATCTGGGGCGCGATTCTGCTGTTCCGCACGACGGAGAACTCCGGCGGCATGAACGTTATCCGCCAGTGGCTAAACGGCGTCACCGCCAGCCGGGTCGCGCAGCTGATGATAATCGGCTGGGCGTTCTCCTTCCTCATCGAGGGCGTCAGCGGATTCGGCACGCCGGCTGCGCTGGCGGCCCCGATCCTGGTGGGAATGGGCTTTGCGCCGGTGCGGGTGGCGATTCTGTGCCTGATCATGAACAGCGTGCCGGTGACGTTCGGGGCGGTCGGCACGCCTACGTGGTTCGGGCTGGGGCAGATCGGGCTTAGCGAAGCCGAGAACATCCGGATCGGTTTTCACACTGCCGTCGTCCACGCCGTGGCCGCGCTTGTCATTCCGCTCATCGCGCTTAGCTTCGTTGTCACCTGGCGGGAGATCCGCCGCAACATCGTGTTCGTGTACCTCAGCATACTGGCGTGCGTGGTGCCCTACCTTCTCCTGGCCCGGTTCGATTACGAGTTCCCATCGATCCTGGGCGGACTTATCGGCCTGATCGCGTCGGTTGTGCTGGCCCGCCTGGGCGTGGGCCTCTCGGGCCAGGATGCCGGCGAGCGCGAGGTGCGGCGAATTACGGCGGCGGCAGTGCTGCGGGCATCTTTTCCAATCTGGGCGTCAATCGTGCTGCTGCTGGTCACGCGCGTGGGGCAGCTGGGCATCAAGACGCTCCTGACGTCGCCCACCCCAGCCTGGACGCACGCGCTGGGGACACTCGGGAATCTGAGCGTCAGCCCATTCCTGGTCGTCTCGCTCAAGAGCATCTTCGGCGTCGCCGGCAGCGACGGCGCCTGGACGCACAAGATTCTCTACGTCCCGGGCCTGCTGCCGTTCTTCGCCGTCTCGGGCATCTCGTTCCTGATCTTCGGGATGAATCGCCGCACGTGCCAGCTGACGTGGATCGAGACATACCACCAGGTCCGAAAGCCCATCGCCGCCCTGCTGGGGGCGCTGGTGTTCGTCAAGCTCCTGATGGCCGGCGGCGACAAGGCCTGCGTGATCCTGATCGGAAAATCGCTTGCCCACGTCAGCGGCGGCTCGTGGAAGTACATCGCCAGCTACCTCGGCGCACTCGGGGCGTTCTTTTCCGGATCGAACACCGTGAGCAACCTCACCTTCTCGGGTATTCAGGCATCGATCGCAGATACGCTCTCGCTGAACCGCGACACGATCCTCAGCCTTCAGAACGTCGGCGGCGCGATGGGAAACATGGTCTGCATCAACAACATCGTCGCTGTCTGCTCTGTGCTTGGGCTGGTGGGCAAGGAGGGCTTCATCCTGAAGCGCACGGTGATTCCGATGCTGCTCTACGGCCTGATTGCGGCGGCGGTCGCAGCAGTGATGCAATAACGCGCAGCGGGAACGTTCGCGGACTGCGGACAGATGGCGTCTATCGCGCCGGGACGATACCGAACTCCCGCTGGAATTCGTCCCACAGCTCCTGCGGAATGGGTTTGGTGGCTGAGTCCACCACTTCCTGCAATTCGCGCACGTTGCGCGGCCCGCTGAGCACCACGCCCTGCATCGGCAGCGCCAGGCAAAACTGGATTGCAAAGTCGCGCACGCATCGGCCTCGGTCCTTGCACCACTGCCACATCGCGTGGGCCGCTTCGAACTGGTCGCGCCAGTCACGCGGCAGCTTGGCATCGTCAGGTTCGCGCCCGCCCAACAGACCCCCAGCCAACGGGCTGCCCAGGATGACCCCGACCCCGCGCTGGGCTGCCAGCGGTAGGATGTCCTGGGCTGCTGACTGATTAACCAGCGTGTAGTCCATGTAAGTCAGCATGACATCGGTCTTTCCGGTCTTGATCGCACGCTTATGCCACTCGTGGCTTCGCACGCCGATGCCGATGTAGCGAGTCAGACCTTCGTCTCGCATTTGCACCATCTCGTCAAGCCCCCCCCCGGGGGCCAGAATCGCCTCAACGTCTTCCTCGGTCGGGTCGTGAATGAGCAGGATGTCGAAATAATCGACATTGAGCTGTTTGAGGCTCTGCTGGGCCGACCACCGCAGCGAAGCCGGCGAGTAGTCCTTTGGGCGATCCGGGTGAGTGCCGACCTTTGTGGACAGGTAGTAGCTTTCGCGCGAGACGCCCACAAGCGCCTCGCCGATCAGGCGCTCGGACTCCCAGTAGCTTGGGGACGTATCGATATAGTTGATGCCCATCTCCAGCGCGCGGCGAACCAAGTTGATTCCCACGCTGTCGTCTTGGTCTGGAGGGGCAAGCCAGCCGCCGCCCAACGCCAGCGCACTGGCCCGCATGTCCGTCTTGCCGATCTGCCGCATCTCGAAGAGATCCATTGTGAGACCTTTCACTATGGCTGCGATTCCGCGTCGTCTTTCCTACGGGGGCAACATATACCAGAAACCTCTGGGAAAGAGCAATGCAGCAGGGCTCGCCTCATGCAAGTCAGACATCCCCCTGCCACGACAAAGCCATTGCATGTTGCGTCTGTGCCCCAGCCCCTACTGGCTGAGCTTGACGGCGGTGCCGTAGACAAGCAGCTCAGCCGCACTGGCCACGACGCTCGTGGTCATGTAGCGAACGTTGATGACCGCGTCGGCCCCCATGTTGGCAGCCTGTGCAATCATCCTTTCCGTGGCGGCGGCACGAGCCTTTCCCATCATCTCGGTGTACTCCGTCAGTTCGCCGCCGAGGATCAGCCTGACCAAGGCGGAGAGGTCCTTGCCCAGCCAAATGGCAAAAACCGTGTGGCCCTGGACGAGCCCGAGGCTTTCGGTGATCTGCCGCCCGGGCGCCGTGGGGCAGTTCAGCAGTTCCACCGCCACTGGAGGCCCTTCGGCCACGCTCGGGGCCGCTGCCGGCGAAGGCCTGCGCATCCGCTGCTCAAAGGCCAACGTCGCCAGCACCACGAGTATGCCGCCCAGCAGGCAGAATACCGCCGTCCTGAGCCACCAAGGCACCACCGGATCATCCACGACCAGCACATGCCATGGAATCCCGGCAAAGACGACGACAAACAACCCCAACACGAACGCCAACGAACCTACCTGTCGAATCGTTCTCATGGTTTGCTCCCCAAACTGTCGAAAGCTGTCCGGAGACTACCTCAGCCGGAAACCGGAATCGCATGGGTCTTACCATCTTGGCCCTCGCCGGGCGCGCTCACTCTTGGCAAGGACCTGCGCGCGGCTCGGCCGGTCGGTCGCCGGCATTGTTCTCAGCCTTTGCAGCCAGCCCGAGCACGTGCGGCTCGGAGTCGATCTTGGGCGGATGATTGGGCAGCCGGCCGCGCGAGATGTCGGGCGGGTCCGGAATGTGAAACTCGATCGGCTCGCAGTACCCGCTCGGCTCGACGTGCACGCTGAGCGCGTCGTAATACTCCAGGCTGATCGCCGACCACTGCGAGTGCGGCATGCGTTTGCGGTGGAGAACGCGCTCCTGATTGGCCAGGCGCTCCCACCCCCCGTAACGATACTCGAAGTACCACAGCTCGATTCGCCAGACAATTTCGGTTCCCTTGCGACCATAGAAATCGCGCGCCCGGATCATCTCGACCAGCGCCGTCGCCCGCCTGCCATGCCCGCGGATATACAATGCCCGGCGGATGTCGCAGAAGTCCTCCATCTCGCGAACGTATCGCCGCACTTCGGCGAGGTCGTCCCGGGTGAACTCGCGTGGAGGCTCGGCCGGCAGGCCCAGTTGCCTGCGACGCTGAGCCGACAGCCGGATCATCCTGTGGTCCACGAAGTCGAGGTCGATCCCCTCAAGCGTTCGTCCATCTGTGGTGCGGACGCGCAGATCGTAGGTGGCGTCTCCCGGAAGGTTCTTGACGGCAAACTTGCCGGTGATCTTGTCGAAGCTCCCAGCCGGGTAAACCTTGCCCGTCACTCGTGAGACGGCGTCGAGGCTGGTCACCTTTGCAGCGGGCGTGATAACGCCGGAGATGTTTCCGCTGCGAGGGGCCCGCACCAGAGGGGGGTCCTCCTGAAGCTCAATGCCCCCAAGGCCGGGCGCCGCAGCCGTTACGATACAGAGAATCCCTGCCGCTGCCCGCATCGTCATGCCTCTTTGTGTCCCGTCGCCCATACTATATCTAACACGCCATTTGCCGCCGGTGACCGCCCATCCTTGAAAGCGCCGATACCAAGATTATACTCTGGGGGTCTGAGCGTGGTCCATAGCCGAAGCCTGGAAGGCTGGGAATGAAACGATCGAGTGTGTTGACGCCGCTGCTGGGAGCGCTGGCCGCCACGGCATTCTTCGCGATACTTGCCCGCCCCTGCGGCGCACAGGAACCTGTTTCGCTGGAATCGATCACCGGCCCGTTCGGCGATTACACCATACAAGGCTTCTGGACGCAGCGTTACGTGCGCGTCGTCAATCGCACCGACAAGCCCTTTGACGCCGAAGTGCTCTACGCAACCCAAACCCAGACCCGTGGCAAGGAGGAGTTCTTCCGACGTGTGAGAGTCGAGCCTCGCTCCTGCCTGCGGATGAGCCTGGCCATCCGTGCCGGACTGCTGCCTGTCGCCGGCAAAAAGATTCGCGACTTGGACACCGTGGAAGAAAAGTGGATACTCCGCGACACAGCCAAGCGGAAACTCGTCAAGACCATCCCCAACCTCCTGACGAAGCTCCAAGACGATAAGAACAACCTGCTCATCATAAAGAGCCTCGCCCTCGACAACGACAACGACGCTTACCTTGCCGACCTGCCCGGCCGGGAACTGGGCGACGTGCAGATCGTGCGGTCCACGAGGCAGCAACTACCGGACCGATGGTACGGGTATGCCATGTTCGACATGGCGTTGCTGGGCGGCTACGAGACGCAAGGGCTTCGCGCGTCGCAGGTGCAAGCGCTTCTGGACTGGGTCGGCCGCGGCGGCGTGCTGGTCCTCACGGCCAACCAGGCCTCGCCGGAAATACTCCAGGGCGTCCTGGGCAACGCAGCCGGGGTGAGCCTGGTGGGCCTGCACTACGTTGACTCGCTGGCGATCCGCAAGATCGGCAGCCCCGACCCAAAGACGGTGCCGCTTGATGAGCCCCGAGTGATGCTGGAACTGTGCCCGGGCCAAGCCAAGGTGCTCTACGGAGCGAACGGCCTGCCGTTCCTGACGCACAGAGCTTACGGCCACGGAAGCATCCTGACCCTCGCCGTACCCGTCAGCGTGTTGAAGCATGCCTCGGCGCGCGGGATTCTGCGGGCGATGCACCTGACCACGCGCGAAACGTCGCCGGTGGAAGGCAGCAGATTCGCCTCGACAGCGGGCCAAACGCTCCAGCAGATCGCCGGGCGTCCCGGGCCAACGCGCGATGTGCCGGTCGGAATAATCGCCGGCATGATCGGCGTGGTCGTTGTTGTCGGTGCCGTGCTGAGGCTGGTGCGCCGCGGCGAGTTGCTCTGGTGGGCCATGGTGCCCCTGGCATTGCTCTTGGCAGCCGGGATCTACTTCTACAGCGTGACCTACCAGGCCGATGCCGAACGTCTCAGTTACGTCGGGTTGCTCTGCGGCCTCCAGGACGGCAGAGCCAGGGCACAGGACGCCTACGGATACTACAGCGGGCCTGCCAACCGGCGGTTGAGCTTCTCAGCCGGCGATCCGGCAGGCGTAATCCGCGATACCGGAGACGTGCTTTCAGGGACCCTGGCCACCCAACTAACCGAGTGTGGACCGACGATGAGCCTGCCGCTGCAATGGGTGCGGGTGAACTCGACGCGATCGCTGGCTGCCGATTCGGTTCTGGCCAGTCGAGGTGTGACCGGGACGTTGAGTTTCGGACCTGAGGGGCTGACCGGAACTCTCAGCAACCATCTGCCCGCAGACATCACGGATGCCGTAATCTACGCCGGCCGAATAACTTACCGCCTGGACAAACTGCCAGCCGGCCAACAGACGCCCGTAACGATCGCTGCCGAGGACCGCCTCAGTCGGGTTCGATTTGCCCGCGACGCCAACGACAGATCTCTGAAAACCGCCCAGGGGGAATTTGTGGGCGGCCTGACCCCCGATGTTCGCCGCAACGCCTTGATCAGCCGGATGGTCGGCGTGCCTGGCCGGGGACGGCAACTTCGCAAGCAAACGATGCTCATCGGCAGAATGAACCGAAGCATGCTGGACCCCATACCCGCCCGCCAAATCGACCGCAACGGTTGGTGCGACGTCGTCTGGCCGCTTAAGCTCCAACCGCCGCCGTCCGGAAGGCGGGTGTCCATTCCCACGGGATTCGTCAGCCTGGACTACCAGAGCGACAAGCCCCTATGGAGTCACGTAAGCGAGACGTTCAACCCGACGATTCTCGGCTTTGAGCTGTTCGTCCTGGCCCAGCCGCCGGAGCAGGTCGATCGAATCGAAGATGCTTCAGCTACGCTGACGATCGGCATATCCGCAACGGCGTATCGCATGATCGTATCCGGCGCGGTGACCGGACCGAACGGCGCGCGGACCACCGTGCCGCTGGCTACCTTCGCAAATCCGACCGGCGTAAAGACTGTTCGGGTGGATCAGGCGGATCGCTTCAGGGGCCCGGACGGCAGGTATGTCTTTGCCGTCGAGGTACTGCCCCTTTCGCCGCGAGAGCGCGTCGAGCTCAAGACACAGGCACAATTGGATCTGGTGGAAGTCACCTTGGAAGGAACGGTTCCGTGAGCGAACAGAATGGCGAAGTCATGGTGCGCTGCACGGGTCTGACGAAGGTCTACGGCGAGATTACTGCGTTGGAGGATCTCGACCTGGAGATCCCGCAGGGCCACATCTTCGGATATATCGGCCACAACGGAGCGGGCAAGACCACGACGATCCGCATCCTGGCGGGCCTGCTGCGTGCCACGCGCGGCCAGGCTCAAATTGCCGGCGTGGATGTAGCCACCGGGCGTCGGAAGATCAAGTCGCTCGTGGGCTATCTGCCGGACAGCTTCGGCGTCTATGACCAGATGCGCGTATGGGAGTACCTGGACTTCTTCGGCGCCGCGTACAAGCTGCCACTGAAGGAGCGACGCCAGCGCCTGGACTACGTACTGGATGTAACCGAGGCCGAGTACCTGCGCGACCGCTTCGTGGACACGCTCTCGCGCGGCATGAAACAGCGCGTTGGCATCGCCCGTACTCTGATGCACGATCCCGTCGTGCTGCTGCTTGACGAGCCCGCCAGCGGCCTGGACCCGCGAGCGAGAATCCACATGCGACAGCTGCTGCGCAAGCTAGCCGACGGCGGAAAGACGCTCGTGGTCAGCTCGCACATTCTGCCGGAACTGGCAGCAGTGTGCGACTCCATCGGCATACTCGATCACGGTCATCTGCAAGCAGCAGGGCCAATCCAGGACGTCCTGCACGAAATCCGGCGCGATCGCCTTATGGAACTGAAGCTGCTGGGCGCCGGCGAGGCTGTCGAAAGCACCTGGAAGATCATGGTCAACAACAAGCACTGCAGTGCCTTCGACGGTTCCGACGCCGTCTCGGGGCTGCTGCGGTTCCGCTTCAGCGGTAACGACGAGGCGATGGCCCGGATGCTGCATGCACTGACCGGAGCGGACGTCAACGTGGTCACCCTCCGCGAGGTGCCGCTGAGCCTGGAAGATGCATACATGAGCATTAGCGGCGTCGATTCCGAAACGCCGACAGATCACGAAGCCCCTGCCGAGCACGCCGAGGAATAATGGCCAATCCTATTGTCGACAGAGAGGTGATCGCAGCGTTGCGAACGCGAAAAGCGTTGGCCGCGCAAGTGGCGTTCCTGCTCGTGGCGGCGGCGCTGGTCTGGCTGCTCTGGCCGGCGGGCGGACTTCAGGACATGGGCGGAAAGCAGGCTGAGCGATTGCTCGGCGTGCTGGCGATAGGCGAGCTGCTGATGATCGTCCTGCTGGCCCCGGCGTTCACAGCTGCGTCGCTGACCCTGGAGCGGGAGCGGAACACGCTGGAGAGCCTCTTCGCAACTGCGCTCAGACCGTGGCAGATCGCATCCGGCAAGATGCTCGCGTCGGTGACACTGCTGGAGCTTCTGGTGCTTATCGGCACACCGGCGCTGGCGATGCCGTTCCTGCTGGGGGGCGTCTCGGGCACGCAGGTGTTGGCGATTGTCGCCCTGCTGCTGTTGACGGCCGTTTACGTCGGCATGATCGGACTACTGGTCAGTTCGCTGATGCATCGCAGCTACCGGGCGATCATCGTCACCTACGCCATACTGCTGGTGGTGTGCTTCCTGGCGGCATTGCCCGCCTGGCCGATCAGCGGGGGCCTGCTCGCCCGCGGCGGCGTCGCCTGGCAGAGGACACTTCACGTGCTGGTTTCGCTCAGCCCGCTTGAGGCGATGCTCTCGCTAGTCTGGCCGGACAGTGCCTACGCGGCAGGTGCGCCCGGCATGGTGCCGATCTGGCAGACATACCTTCTGGTCAGCGCAGCAATGATCTTCCTTATGGCGATGGCGCTGCTGATCAAGCTGCGCCGGCCTGTCTCGCCGCCCCGCCCGCGAGAGAAGCTCGAGGTAATCGAACGAGGCCACATAACCGCCCGATCCCTGCTGTTCGTGGTAGACCCGCGCAAACGAAAACGTCCTGTCCGATGGTGGCAGAATCCGGTGCTGGTCAAGGAGTGTCGCACCCGTCCGATCCTCCAGACGCAATGGCTGCTTCGGGCGTTCGCGATCTGCCTTATCGCTTCGCTGGTTCTGATGCTGGTGGTGACATGGAGCGTCAGGGCGCTGGTCAGCGAGTCGACCCAACTGATTCCCACGGCAGTTGGCGCCGGAGTGGACACCGGAACGATGATCAGCGCCGTCGCGGGCATGATGGCAGTGCTGGTGGTCCTGATCGGGCCGGCCGTGGCTGCGGGAGCGATATGCAGCGATCGCGAAAGCGGCGTCTGGGACCTGCTGCGGACCACGAAGATCTCGAGCATTCGAATCGCCAGCTGGAAATTCCAGGCCTCGATAATCCCCATGGCGCTGCTGGCGGTGGCGATGACTCCGGCCCTGCTGCTGGTGCTGTATTTCCAGAGCCACTTGCTCAGCGAGGTCCTTCGCGTACTCCAAGTCATCGGCATGACTATCCTCTTCGTCACGGCTGCGGGGATGTGCTTCTCCAGCATTTTTCCCCGGACCTCGCTGGCCACGGCGGCCACATATGCCCTGGTGGCCACGGTGGGCCTGCTGACGCTGCTGGTGCTGCTGGGCAAGAGCTACGGGCTGTTCTCCGAGCAATCGGTCCGGTGGATTTTCGCAATGAACCCCGTCACGGCTGCGCTGGACGCAGCCGGCAACCAGGCGATGCAACGATATGACCTGCGTGCGCAGTTTCTCCGGATTACCGGAATCGCGACGGTCGGTATGTTCCTGATAACGGTGGCCCGCGTGTTCGTCCTGCGACGTGCGGACTAGAGTATCTTCAGCTTTGATGCGGCGGATCGACCGTCGTCGAGGACGAGCCAGGCAAGGACGCCGAAGTAGTCGATGCCACCGGATCGACGATACAGGTGGACGCAGCATGGCGACGCCGCAGGCAGGTCGGACGCCGCAAGCAAACTGAAGATGCTCTTAGGAGTCGGATGTGTACACTCGATGTGCGGTAATTGTCGTCGCGCTGCTCAGTACTGTAGCGCATGGGGCTATTGGCGAGCCGCCGGACCGTCTTACGCCGCTGGACCGCCGGACCTTCGGGGACGCCGAGAACGTCCGCCTGCTGGCCGGCCTTCTGAACGATGCCGACGTCCTCGTCCGCGAACAGGCCCTGCGGGACTTGGGCGAAACCCACAATTCCGAAGCGATGCCCTACCTCCTGGCTGCATCGCGCGACGCCCAGCCCCTCTTGCGCATCGCAGCCACGGACGCCGCAACGGAGCTTTCGCCCGACCGGGCTGGCGAGATCATCACGGCGGCGCTGAAATCCCCGAATCGCGACGTGGCGATGGCGGGCCTGCGCAATGCCCGACGCGTCAACCTGCAGGCTGCGCAGGACGCGATCGCCGCCCTGCTGTCGCGCGACGGCGGTGCCATCCAGGCTGCGGCTTTGGCGACGCTGGAACACATGGGTGCCACATCCCCGGCCGGGGACATCGCACGCCTCCTGGCAAGTGAGCATGTCGCCGTTCGCCTGCGTGCAGCTCAGAACGCGCTTCTGCTGGACGAGGGCAGCCAGCTGGTCGGCAAGCTCAAGTCGCTGGCTGCGTCCGGCCCGCCGGCTGTGCGCGGTGCAGCCCTTGCAGCCCTGGGCAAGTTCGACTTTGCCGATTCCAAGCCGCTGCTGGAGGCCGCCGCCAAAGACGCTAACCCCCTGGTACGGCGCGGCGCGTTGAGGGGCTATCGCAATGCCGCACAGGCCCAGGCGATCCGGGCCTTCCTGGACGACGCGTCGGGGGTGGTCCGACTGGCGGCGATCGAGGCAGCGGGGCAGGTCAAGTGCGCCGACTGCATCGGCCGACTCTTCGAGCTGATGGGCCAGGCGACGGACGATCAGTCCCATCTTGCCGCGCGCGACGCCTTGGGCAAGATAGGCACGAAAGGTGTTGGGGACCGCGCCGCTGCAGAGCTGGCGCGGCTCTACCCGGCCCTGCGGGAACGTCTAAAGGCCAGCCAAGCCGATCGCACCAAGGCGTCCGTGCCCCAGGACGTGCAGATGGCCAGGAACGTCCGCGCCTACTGCTGGCTGGCGGGCGAACTGCGAAACGATGCGATGCTCGATCTGCTCTTGGCCACGATGTCCGAACTGCCGATGGACTCGGACGTGCTTATCGACTCAGCCGCGGCGATTGGCAAAATCGGCGACCGCAGGGCCATCGGGCCTCTGGTGGCATTTCTGCACAAGTGCCACAAGGCCGGAGTCGCCCACTTTCAGGACATCGCCGCCCGAGCGCCGATCATCACACCGTACAGTCAAGCCGTGACAGTCTCAGCCATAGAGGCCGCAGACCGGCTCCAAGCCAAGCAGGCCTCGGGCGCAATCGTGCTGATCGCCCGATCCGCCGGGGGACAACGCCGCCAGGCCCAAGCAGCTGCGAGCGCGATGAGTGTGCTTCCTAGCCTTGTCGACGACAGCTCGCGTAAGGCAGTAAGCGATTGCGTCCTGTTCATCCTCGGGGAGGGCAAACACGACAAGGTCGCGGTCTACATGGCTGCCAAGGCGGCTGGGAAGTTGAAGCTCGCCGACGCATTGCCGCTGCTGCGCCGGATTACCTTCGAGGACCGCCAGAGCCTTGGGCTGATGACCGCAGCGGCATGGGGAATGCAGCAAATCACAGGCCAGACGCCCGAAGTGCCCAACCCCGTGGTGCTTGAGGGCGACTGGATAGTCCGCAGGCCCCGGCACTGACGATTTGTGAATGGTCAACGCTACAGCCCATCTGTGCCGATATTCCTCTCAGGCATACTCGCGACGGACAGCCTGACGAAAAACAGCAGACTCGGAAAGTCGAACCTTTGCTGCCCGTAGCCGGTATAGAGGAACACCAACCCGGCCACCCGCTGCAAGTGCAGGGGACGAGAAACACGGCGACGCCGCGCATCGCTTCAATGGGAAACACATGAGACAATCAACACGCGTCATCATCAATTCAGGAGCCTCGTTCATCCGGCAGGCCCTCAACATGGGCCTGCGAATCTTCCTGCTGGCGTTCATTCTGTGGCGTGTGGACAGCAAAGCCTTCGGTCTGTACCTGTTGGCGGCGGGCCTGGAAAGGCTCGTGGTGCTCATGCGCGACGCCATGAACAAGGGCTGCCTGGTCAACGTTGCGACGCATCTGGGAGAAAACGACCACGAGAAGATATCCAAGGTAGTTTCCAGCACGATCATGGTTCTCGTGGTGCCCGCGATCCTGGCACTGATTGCGGGAGCATTGATCGGCGGACCCGCCGCGCGCTTCTTTGAAGTGAAGGAGGAGCTCCATAGCACCATGGCGTGGGTCTTCTTCCTTGCCGGGCTGGATTTGTTCCTGGTCTTGCCGCTGTCGCCATTCACTTCGGTAGTCGAGGCCCATCAACGCTACGGCATCGTCGCAATCGCCGATACGTCTTCCCGCGCGCTGCGCGCGGCGTTGATCGTACTGTCCTTCACCTTACTCGGACCCAATGTCGTATTCGTGATGGCGGCCACCGTCATTGCCGACCTGGTCATGCGGGTCTCGCTGATGATTGTCGCGTATCGCCTCTCGAGCGGCCTCCGCATCCGCCCACGTTTGTTCGACCGGGAAGCTGTCCACAAGCTGATGGCTTTCGGGTCGTTCATCGTCTACGGAACGCTCATCGGCATGGGCGCGACCGAGGCGGCGAAGTGGATAATCGGCAAGTTCCTGGGCGTGGACTACGTGACCTTCCTGACGCTCGCAGCCTATTCATTGACCGTTATGGCGGTCATCGTGCAGACAATGACACTTGTGCTGGTTCCCGTCGCCAGTCGCTACAAGGCCCAAAATAATAAGTTCGTCCTGCAAGAGATGTTCGTGCGAGGCACGCGCTACGCGACGCTCGCCAGCGCAGCCGCTGCAGCCATCCTGCTACCGGCAATCGGACCATTGCTGTCGGTCTGGCTGAAACCGGAACTGGCCTGGATCGGCCCGTATGCCATGGTCGTGGGCATCTGCGGAGCGATTTCCCTGCCGGGCAACTGCGCCGTACAGGTACTCAACGGCATGGGCGACTCCCGTCGGCCATTCTACGCAACCCTCACCCGGGGCCTAGTGATTATCAGCATAACGTTCCTGGCTGTCCGGGTCTTCCGGTTCGGCTTCGCCGGAGCGGTCATCGCCGAGTCTGCCGGCCACCTCACTGCCTGGGCAATTCGCATCTTCCTGGCGATACGGGTAATCGGCGTAAGCCGCGTGAGGTTCGCAACCCAAGCCTACCTCCAACCGCTCCTGGCCGCCGTTCCCACCTTCCTGGTCGGGCTGGTACTGAACCACTACCTGTCCCCCGACAGCTGGGGCGATCTGGTACTGATATGGGCAATTCTGGCCGCTACATTCCTGGTCTTCTTCCTGCCGCACGTGAGCCGTCAGGAATGGGCAACGGTTCGATTGGCCCTGAGTCACGCAAAGACTGTGGTTGGTGGGGGCAGAAAAGGTTGAACCGAGGAGAGGAACGGACGATATAAACGTAGGTGTAGGCCCCCGGGCAAGTCCCGAGCGCATGGGAGAGCTGTTTATCCCCTTTTTCTGACAGATGATAAGGTACCCCTTAATAAAACGTGTCTACTGGTCGCTGAAAGGCTATCCAGCCCAGCGCCTGCTTAGCCTGCTGGAAGAAAGCCAGTGGTGGCCCAAGGAGAAGCTGTCGGCATTCCGCAACGAGAAGCTCGCAGCCCTGATTCGGCACTGCTATCAGAATGTGCCCTACTATCGACAGGTAATGGACGAGCGAAAGCTCACCCCGGCTGACATCACGCAAATCGCCGATCTTCCGAAGCTGCCGCTACTGACCAAGCAGATTGTCAGGCAGAACAACGAAAGACTTTGGGCAAGCAATATCCCGGCGTCGCAAACCGGGGAAGCACGGACCGGCGGGACGACAGGCGAGCCCATGTGCATCAGGCGTCGCCCCGTTGACGTCGCGTGGCAAAGACAGTGCTGCGTCCGCGGCCTTAGCTGGGGAGGGCTGCTGCCGAACACGCCCAAGGTGGCGCTCTTCGGCGGCTCGCTGGGATTGCAGGAAGAAACCAGCACGATCAGGAAGATACTGACCAGACTCCTGGAGCCCAAAGATGTGCTCCTGCCAGCCTATGAACTAAAGCGCAACAACGTGATGGACTACGTCAGCGCTATTCGCTCCTCGTCGTGTCGTCACATGATCGGCTACTCGTCATCAGTATACTGGCTGGCGCACCTGGCTGAGGAGCAAGGCGAAAGCTTCGACTTTGAAGCGATCTTCACCACCGCTGACATGCTACTTCCCGAGTGGCGGCAGACAATCGCAAGGGTCTTCAACTGCAAGGTGCTGCCCTACTATGGCTGCGGCGAAGTCAACAGCTTGGGCTTCCAGTGCGGCCAGGGCGAAAGCTACCACCAATGCGACGAACATGCTGTCATGGAAGTGCTCTTAGCAGACGGCAGTACGTCCTTTGAGGGCGAAGGCCCCTTCGTCATCACGGACCTCGACAATTACTCCATGCCGATCCTGCGATACGAGAACGGCGACGCCGGCGTACTGTCTGACGCCCCCTGCCAGTGCGGCAGAAGCTCGGGACAGATTACACGCCTTGACGGCAGAGTGAGGGATATGCTGCTGACCAGCGAGGGAGACTTCTTCCCTGGCGGAATCGGGTCTTACATCTTCAAGCACCTGGACGGAGTGGTGTTCTGGCAGGTCGTCCAGGATCGCCCCGGGCAGGTCCTGGTAAGAATCGTACCGGCAGATTCCTACGATCGCACCAAGGCGGAGAAGGACATCAAGGAAGTGCTGGGCAGGTACCTGGGCAACAGCCCAACAGTTGATATCGAATATCCTGAAGCGATTGAGCGAACCCCCGCCGGCAAGGCGAGGTACGTCATCAACCGCTATCTGGAAAGAACATCTGGTTCAGCCGCCGTGAAGTAGCTCTCTCGGCGCCATCGAGAAGGAACAATGTCAACCGTCGGCTATCCGAATTTGCAGCAGGCAGCTACAGGGCAGTTGCCCCAAGGCCCTGGTGCGATGCAAGCCAATGCTCCGACCGGTAACGCCGGGTGGGTAATGTTCCTGGTGATGTGGGCAATAATGTGCGTCGCCGCCGTGGCAGCTGTCAGTTATGCCGGAAACCTTCCGCTGGCGATCATCCTGGCAGTCCCGATCACCCTCATCGGGATCATGTGGAAGCCGGTGTTCGGTCTGTGCATGATTGTCGCCGTCCTCCCTATCGGCAGGGCAATCGGACACGCCGACTCATTCAGCCTGGAACGCGGCCTGGCCGTGTTGCTGCTCATTGGCGTGCTGGTCAACATGATCATGAAGGGCAAGCGTTTACGCGTGAGGAGCCCCGTCACGTTCGGTCTGGCTTCGCTGACGCTACTGTCTCTGTTTTCGGTGACATGGGCAAAGTATCCCCGCCTGGCTGGACTCTATTCCTTCACACTTTTCCAGATTCTGGCCCTTTTGATCCTGATCCTGATCGTCTGCGAGAATCCGTGGAACGTCATCTGGGCCTTGAGGACATTTGCCGCCGCCTGCCTCTTTGCCGGCTTGTCCGGGCTGTTCCTCGGCGTCGATCTGTCTGAGACGCAGCGATTTACCGTTGCGGTCAGTCAAGACAAGGCAATGAACCCCAACCACCTGGCCTGCATCTTCGGGTTGGCATTCTTCGCCGCAATATATCTGTTCCGTCGCGATCCCGCCAGATGGACCCGCATGGTCTGGGCGACTTGTATCGGACTCATGCCGATCATGATAATCTTTACCGCAAGCCGAAAGGCGATCCTCGCCATTGCCGTCACCATCGCCTTGCCGTTCTTCTCCATCAAAGGATTCAGCCGCGCGCCGGGCCTGCGCGTGGTAATGTTGATCCTCCTGCTCATCGGCGGATTCCTGTTCATCAAGGCAACCCAGTTCGCAGCCTCCGAAGAGACAATCACGCGCATTACCGACCCCGAATATGCACAGAACTCCTATCAACAGCGCATGGGATTCATCAAGGCATCGCTGGACTACGTGGGCAGAAACCCCCTCGGCGCCGGAATGGGATGCTTCTACGAGCAACAGGGAAAGGTTGTCCACAACGACTTCTTCTACATATTCTCGAACCTGGGTTATGCGGGTGCAATCGCCTTCGTCTGTTTCGCCCTCTCAATGCTGTTCTATCTGCACCGGATACCACAAAGCCCCGAGAAACTGTTTTGCCTGTCCGTCATGGTCTTCCTGTTCATCGAAGGCATGGCAGCGACGTGGATTTTCGCCAAACACTATTGGATAGTGCTTATCCTGGCTGCCCAGATGGTGCCCGTCCAGGCCTACATGTCGGCCCGTAATCCCGAACCGACGGTCGAGTACCTCGAGGGCTAGGCTGCGTGAATATCCTCGTCATCACAAGCGACTCGACGTTTCCCAGCAAAACCAACCCCACCGCCGGAATCTTCTTTGCGAATCTCTTGCGCCGACTGAACGCCCTGGCCGGGCGGCTGGTTGTGGTCACCCCCGTCGCCTACGTTCCCAAGCCGCTCGAACGTCTGCCGCGGTTCCGCTCGCAACTGCTGGCTGAGTATCACGACAGATGGAACGGCATCGATGTCTTCCGCCCACGTTACCTCTCTGCCCGCGCCAAGAAACGTCTGTCCCTGCAATCCAGATCCTATTGCTGGTCGATCGGCAACCTCTGCCACGCCCTGAATCGGCGTGATCGCTACGACCTCGTGCTGGCCCAGGGCTTCGGCCCCCCGACCCATGCCGCGCAGTGGTTCGCCAAGCAGATCGGCAAGAGATCGGTGGCGTGGGCAATCGGCAGCGACATCCACAGGCTCTCGCACGTTTCCCCCGACAACGCGCGACACTTCCAGCACAACGTGCGATACAACGACATAATCCTGACCGTCAGCAACGCGATCAGGAACATGATGCTCGCGCGCGCACCCCGGGCCAGGCACATCCACACGTTCTACCGAGGCATCGACCTGACGGACTTCTCCGCCTCAGCCGACAAGGCTGCCATTCGGGCAAAGCTGGGCCTCCAGGCCAATCGCCAGTACATGCTCACAGCCGGTGGAGTGATCAAGTCCAAGGGCAGCGACGAATTCTACGCGGCGTTCAGGCAATTAGCCGCCGGCAGGGATTCGCTCAGCGCAATATGGGTCGGCACCGGAACGGAGAGCGAATCCCTCCTGCAACAGGCCAAAGCCGACGGGCTGGCGAGCCGGCTGATCTTTACCGGCCGGGTCCCACGACCAACGGTGCTCGAATACATGCAGGCTGCCGACGTGATGGCATTCGCCAGCCACGGCGAAGGACTGCCCAACGTGGTCATGGAAGCCCTCGCAGCCGGGCTGCCCGTCGTTGCGACCAAGGTCGGCGGGACAGCGGAAATAGTCGCAGACGGCCTGACCGGGCTGATCGTGCCGCCGCAAGACGAGACGGCCCTCACTGATGCCGTGGCGCGTCAACTGGACGACCCGCATCAGGCAAGACAAATGGCCGAGCAGGGCCGGAAGCTCATCACACAGCATTTCGACGTGGACCGCAACGCGGCCGTGTTAATGGATGTCTTGCGTCACATTGCCGCCGGTGGCTCAGCCGAGCAGCCTATTCCCTCATGCGCGGGCGTGGAACCGGGACGTCTTCCCATCGACGCCATGTCGGCTGAGAGCACCACCGTAGCTGCGGCGCCACGAAGCTGACCCCCCACCTTGCCCGCGCCGTCAGACAGCGGCAATCGCCTCGACCAGCGCAGCCTTCACTCGAGCGATCTCCTCGTCGCTGAGCCTTGCCGAGAACGGCA
>Ga0180434_10003704_pt1 | contig 19282 bp, 12 predicted proteins | sample SS_ome_7_FD_132453 | JGI IMG/M metagenome (GOLD analysis project Ga0180434, IMG submission 132453) | Hypersaline lake sediment archaeal communities from the Salton Sea, California, USA - SS_1_D_2 metaG | ecosystem: Environmental > Aquatic > Non-marine Saline and Alkaline > Hypersaline >...
CGACCAGGTCTTCGATGATCCGGCGGACCGTTTTGACTTCCTTCACGAGCCCGACGCTCTGGCCCGCCATCAAGGAACCGTGATCGATGTCGCCGTCCTGAACCGCCTTGCGCAGTGCCCCCACCCAGAATTTTTCGGCCTCGAACTGGGCCTGCTGGCGGGATATCCGGTTCTCCTTCATCTGCTGCAGCAGGTCCAGCTGCAGCCTGCCGAAGTTGTCCGTGCCCCGGTTTTTAATGGCCCGGACCGCCACGATGGGCAGATTGGAGTCGTACTGCGGCGTGGCGAAGGCCTCCCGGGCGCGGGCCCGGATGAAACGTCTCTTGAACTCGGGATGGGCGGGGCTCTCCTCGGCCACCGCGAAGATGGTCCCCATCTGTACGCCGCTGGCCCCCATGAGGAAGAGGTGGGCGACGAGTCTGCCGGTGGCGATGCCTCCGGCCACGAAGATCGGGATATCCGTGAAATTGAACAACACCTGCTGCAGCAGAATCAACGTGGACACGTGACCGATGTGACCGCCGGCCTCGCTGCCCTCCAGGATCAGGGCGTCCGCACCGTATTCGATCATGCGCGTGGCAATGGATTCGGTGGAGGCGAAGCAGATCACCCGGGCGCCCGAATCCTTCGCCTTCTGGATTTCCTGTTTGCGCGGGAAACTGCCGGCGAACACGATGAGCGGAACCTCCAGCTGAACCGCCTTCTCGAGGTGCCCCGGGTAATTGGGAGCCAGGGTGATCATGTTGACCCCGTAGCGGATACCGGCCGACTTGAGTCGCGAGATCTCCTCGGCGAATCGATCCACCGGCATGTTGCCGCCCGCGAGGACACCCAGGCCGCCGGCCTCGCTCACGGCCCGGACCAGACGGGAATCGCTGATCCAGGTCATGGCGCCCGAGATGATGGGAACCTCCACGCCCAGGAATTCGCGGCCCCGCTTCCAGGTTACAAAGTCAGCCAGCCTTTTCATGGGCGTATGCTACCAGAATCGAGGATCGATGTAAACGATGGACGGTGGGACCGCCGATTGCCATGGCATGACAAAAAATGTCATTCGGGCTGACAAATTTTCCGACTCGGGCCGCCTACGGTTTGCCGGAATCCTTGCTGCAAGAGCGTTTTCCGCTTTGGCACTTGTTATGCTAATGTTTAGTGGCAATTCAAAACAAAGGAGGTTCGGATGAACAAGAAAGGTTTCACCCTCATCGAACTGTTAATCGTCGTGGCCATCATCGGTATCGTGGCTGCGATTGCCATTCCCAACCTGTTGACCGCGCTGCAGAAGGGCAAGCAGAAAGCGACCATGGGCGACATGAAATCCATGGGCACGGCCATCGAGGCGTACATGGCCGACATCGCCATCGTTCCCCAGACGGGAGGCGGACTACCCTACACCAACTACTTCACCCCGTTCTACATCAAGGTGATGCCCCGTTCGGACGGCTGGGGCAATGCGTTCCACTATACCCATGGAGCGGTGGGCGCCAATGGCGACATCTATTCCATCGGTTCCGGCGGCCGTAACGATTTCGCCGCGGGAAGCTGGGTAGCCACCGGAGATTATCTCTGCACCTCGTTGGAGCACTTCAACTACGATATCGTGTTCTCCAACGGTCTCTTCACCTATGGTCCGAGGGTAAAGAACTAATCTCCTGATTCCACTAGATGATAAAAAGCAGCTGGTATGCCCTGCCAGCTGCTTTTTTTTTACTCGTCGGATTTTCTCTTTCCCAGGTTAAGACCCTCTTCGTTTCCCGGCTGGTTTACTTTCTCCTTTTTCTCTTTCTGTTCCAGTTGCTGAGACGGTTCGATCTCTACGCGATGCTGCGACCCGCCATCGCCGGGGTGGCGGCCATCATCTTCTCATACGGCATCGTCCAGAAATTCGTCCTTTTCCCCTACTACCTGGAAAACATCCGCCCGGAGTCCAATTATTACGCCCACGCCCTGATCACCCGCATCCGCAGCGGCCGTGTGTTCTCCCTCTTTTCCCTGCCCACCCTCTACGCCATCGTCTGCGCCATCCTGCTCATTTTTCTTCTGTACTTTTTCATCCGATCGAGCAGGCGTCTGCTGTGGGGGATTTTGCTGGGCATGGGTATCCTGAACCTCATTCTGACCCAGTCTTTCGGCGGCCTGGTCTATCTTTCGGCAGGGATCCTGCTGCTCCTGTTGCTGACCGGGATCCTGAAGAAGAAGTATCTGCCACCGCTGGTCATGGTCCTCTCCCTGCTCTTCTTCGTCGTCATGGGATTGAGGTTCTCCGAGCTCAAACGCCTGGAACCGCTGGTGCTGCGGGTGTCCAACTGGAATCAGGCCGCGCGGATGATCGGTGAGAGTCCCCTGCTGGGCGTGGGGCTGGGGAATTACGAGGCCCGCGTGTCTTACCATATTCGACCCGGTGAGGCCCGCTCCATCTATGCCCACAACTTCGTCCTCCAGTTCCTGGCTGAAACCGGGGTGCTGTTGCCGCTCGTGATGCTGCCGGTGTTGATTTTCGGTCGCCGGCGCTGGATTCCGCCTCCGGGGGAGCATCGCAGCCTGTATGCGGCGGCGGCCACGATTCTGGTGGTATACAACGCGATCGACATCGGGTTTTATTTCTTCTCGGCCGCCCTGGCCGGCGTGGTCATCCTCTCCCAGCTCTTTCCCGCCGGGAAACGCCGCCGCCTGGCGCTCAACGGCGTGTCCGCCGCCCTATGCACGGGCCTGCTGCTGATCCAGTCGCTCTCGACGGGCCACCAGCAGAGGGGTCACTTCCTGCTGTCGCAGAACGATCTGAGCGGTGCGCAGCGGCACTACCGGAGCAGCCTGGGGCTCGATCCCTTCAACCACCGGTCCTGGGTGGGCCTGGCCCAGATCCAGTTCAACCGGGGGCGCCTGGAAGAGAGCGAGGTGCACCTCGAGCGGGCCCTGGCCTTGTACCCCGATCTCGCCTACGCCAACCATCTGCTCTCCCAGGTCCTCTACCGAAAGGGCCGCTTTCTCTCGGCGCTCTACCATGCCCGCCTGGCCATGCGCAAACAGAACACCTCCCGCGCCTACGGCGAGTGGTACCGTGTGATCGAGAAGGGTATCCGCGGGGTCCTGTCACCCGTCGGTACGGGGGAATCCTGATCGTGGATCTGTCGCGCCCGATCTACTGGTTGAAGGGAACCAAGCAGGAGATCGAATTTTCAATACTCCTGGCCTGGGTGATGTTCTGCCCCGGCAAGACGACTTTTTTCTACTACTTTTCCGCGGCGTTTGTCTTTCTCGTCTTCCTTCTCAAGCATATCCTCACGGAAAAGAACATCGCCTTCTCGTCATTCTCGCGGGGTCTCGTCCTCTTCAACCTCCTTTTCCTGGCCACCGTTCCCTTTTCGGTGGTGCGGCTGAAATCGATTCTCTTCATGGCCGATATCCTGATCGTTTCGGCCTATTTCCTGGTCTTCTTCCGTAACGGCGGCGATCTGGACCGCTACCATCGTATCATCGCGGGGATGGTGTCCCTGTTCTCGGCGGTCTTTCTGTTCCAGTCGGTTCTCATGACACGCTGTTGCGGCCGTGTGCTTTTCGAGAATCCCATCCTGAACGGCATCGTTGCGGGCCTGGGGGTGCTGCTGACGCTGCGGTTTCTGCGGGTCCGCTTCGGCATCCCCTGGGCGCTCGCCCTGGGCGTCAACCTGGCGGCGGTGGTCGCCTCCGGATCGAAGGCGGCCTTTCTGGGAACCGTCCTCTTCTCCCTGCTGCTCCTGCTGCAGAAGAAAAGCTGGATCCTGCCGGCGCTCGCCGTGGTCGTCCTGACTTTCGTGGTGCCCAATCCGGTGGCCCGGACCTTCACCGTGGGGATGAAAAAGGATCCCTACGTGTTGAACCGCCTCGATATCTGGCAGCAGTCACTGCGCATGGCCGCCGACCATCCCTGGACGGGCGTGGGGCTGGACAATTTCCCGGAGGTCTCGAAGCGGTACAATTTTCCCCAGAGGGGCGGCCCGGCCAGGTATTTTAAAACGGCGCGACGCCCGCACAGCGATTACCTCAAGGTCCTCAGCGAAACGGGACTGCTCGGGCTCCTGGGTCTCCTGGTGTTTCTCGTCTTCCTTTTCCGGCGAATCGGGAGCCGGCCCGTGGCCCGGCTTCCCAAGATCGTATTGCTCTATTTCTTGTTTCAGGCCCTGTGGTTCAACGTTGTTTTCCTGTTCCTTTTCTTTTTTCTGGGACTGTTTTTCATCCGGGATCTGTGGCGGGGGGAGCAGACGTTTTTCAGCATGACCCCCCTGTTTCGCGCGGTGGCCGGGGGATTTCTGCTGTGGATCTTTGTGGCGGGCTATGTCCTGCCCCTGGTCTCGGATACCTTCCTGGCGCGGGCGCAGGAGGGCGGGGATCCGGTCTCGGTTTCTCGGTGGCTCGAGAAGGCCGCCAACGCCAATCCCCTGAACCCGGCGGTCCCCATCGCGCAGGCGCGCCTGATCTATGAGTATTTCACCAGAAGCGACGATCTGCAGGCGTTTTCCCTCGGCCTGGACAGACTGGAACAGGCCGGACGGCTCAACCGCCACCACCTGGCGCCCTATCTGCTGAAGATCGATTTTTACCAGCATCTTCTGAACCGGGGGCTGAAATACCGGGCGCTGGAGCAGGAACTCCTTGCGGCGGTTCGCGGCGCCCGGGAGACGGCGCCATTCAATCCCTTCCTGTGCCTCCTGGAGGCCGAAATACGGCTCGAATTCGGCGACGCGGCGGCGGCCGAGAAGGCGGCCCGTCGGGCCCTCGATCTCGAGCCCGACTACGTGGGGGCACTCTATTTTTTACATCGACACTTCGGCCACATCGCGGAGGAATCGGAGTTTCAGAGGAACATCGGTTCCATACGGGCCAAGGCCGAGGCCTACGAACCGCCACCGGGATCCTACCTCCACAACCTCTTCGAAATCCCGGCGTCCGCCACGGACCGATGACATGCGGAGGAATCTTTTCGAGGAGAACCGGCCGTTCTTCCTCATCCTTTCTGGCTGGCTGATCGTCTTTCTGTTCATGAGAACCCTGCAGCACCTCTCCTTCGGCACCAACACCTACGATCTTTCCATCTTCGATTACGGCATGTACTATACCCTGAAGGGCCAGTTGATGTGCGAGCCTTTCCATCCCCACGGTTGGGCAAGCCACTTTGCCGTCCACTTTACCCCCGTTCTTCTCCTGATCGTGCCCCTTTATCTGGTTCTTACGGGGCCCTTGTTTCTGCTCTACCTGCAGGTCCTGTTCGTCGGCGCCGCGGCGGTGCCTCTCTATTTCATCGCTCTCAGCTGGCGATTCGAAAAACGGGTTGCACGCCTCGTGGCTCTCGTCTATCTGCTGAACCGATCGCTCCTCAACGGATTGATGTACGATTTTCATCCAGAGATGCTGCTGCCGTTGTTTGTCTTCTCCAGCTACTATTATCTGAGGGTGCGTCGGAATCCTGGACGGTTCTTTCTCTTCATCCTCCTCGCACTGATGATCAAGGAAGACGTGGCCGTGTACGTGTTCTTCTACGGATTGTACATCGCCTGGGTCGAAAAAGAGAAGTGGGTCGGCCTGCTGACCGCGGCGTTTGCCGCGTTCTACGGAGCGGTGACCATGTGGGTCGTCATCCCGGCGTTTCGCCTCGCCGCGGGGATTTCGGGCGGATATGAGTTCTTGGGGCAGTGGGTGGGATTTGGTGGTGATCTCGGTGAAATTCTGGCCCATATCCTTTCCGACCCGGGGGCCGCCATCGCGGCCCTTCCCCTGGGTTCCCTGCTCGCGAAAACAGCGGCGATCCTGTCCGGTCTCCTGTTCCTGCCCCTGTTATCGCACGTCTCCTGGTTGATGATCCCACCTCTCGCCGTTGCCCTGGTCAGCCGCATCCCCACCCTGGCGACCCTGGGCCTTCACTATTTCGCCGGTATCGCACCCTTTCTATTTCTGGGATTCCTCTTCGGATTGCACCGGGTTGGAACGTGGACGTGGGATGCGGGAACCGGGGTCCGTCGAACCGTCTTTCGGGTGGTTTTGGTGCTGCTTCTGGTCGTCACACTGGCCAACACCAAATGGAATGTGTTCCGGCCCGCGGATTACCGGTTCATCGAGGACTACCCTGCCGCGAGAGCGATGATTCGAGAGATTCCCCGCTCCGCATCCGTGGCGGCCCTGTCCGCCCTGATACCGCATATTCCCAAGCGTCCCGACATTTCGATCCTTCCCGATCTGGAAAATGCCGAGTATGTGCTGATCCACGACGGGATCAATCCATGGCCCATGACCGGCCCCGACCGCCTGGGGCTCATCGAGCGCCTGGAGGGATCGAAGGCCTGGGAGGTTCTGAAGAGAGACGACGCCCTGGTATTGTTTCGCAGAACGACGTCCGCGTCGGGCCCACGTGGGTCTTCTCCCCCGGGACCTTGAGGTTGAGAAATTCGTTCGCTCCGGATATAATGGACTCCCATGTGGAAACGGATACCGTCTGTGGCCGTATGCTCTCTTTGCCTCGTCGGTTCCCTCTTCTCGCAGACGATTTCGTCATCACCCCACGGGATCAACGTCCACCTGGTGGAGGACGAGGTCCTGGAAAAGGTCGTCGAGGCGGGGATCTCCTGGATCCGCATCGACATCCACTGGTACGAAACGGAACCCGCGGAAGGGGTGATCGATTATACCCGTGTGGATCGGGTCGTCGCCTTCGCCGAGACGCGCGGCCTCAGTATCCTGGCCGTCCTCGCCTACACACCGGGCTGGGCCAACGGCGGCCTGGGGCTCAACCATCCCCCGGAGGATGGGAGCGCCTGGACCCGTTTCGTCACCCGGACGGTGACCCGCTACAAGAACCGGATCAAGTACTGGAACATCTGGAACGAACCGAACATGGATGTGTTCTGGGCCGGAGGGAAGGACACCTTCGTGGACGAGATTTTTCTGCCCGCCGCATGGGCCATCCGGACGGCCGATCCCGCCGCCTTCATCGTGGGCCCCGAGCTCGCCCACCTGACCAGCGAGGGTCAGGAGTGGTATTTCTGGATGAAGTACATCCTGGAACGGTGCGGGGACACGATCGACATCGTTTCCCATCACATCTATGAGTCGGCGGGCGTGGGGACCGTCTACCAGATGCTCGAGGAGGGCGAGTTCTCCAACGGGGTCATCGTGCCTTCGGTCAAGGGCCTCGTCAAGGAAGTCGGCCAGACGGACAAACCGTTCTGGATCACCGAGACCGGCTGGGAGACCGATACCTTTTCGGAGCAGACCCAGGCGGATCGTTACCTGGAGATGCTGCAGACCATGAAGACCCGGATGTTCCCCAACCGGATCTTTTTCTACGAAATCATCGACGACCCGGCGCCCGCGATCCCCGCCTGGGGCATTCTTCGCAGCGACCTGGGGGAAAAAATGGCCTACACCGTCTATCGGGATTTCATCGCCGGCGAATACGGGGATCCGGAGGAAGATCCCGAGGAAGAGAACGACTGCTGGGCCGAGGAGATGTTGTCCGGTACCGACGGCGGCCGCCTGGACCTGGCCCGGCTGCGGGTTCTGAGATCGCGGATCCTCGGGATACGGGGGCTGGGCCAGGCGCTCGTCTCCCTGTACCGTCGCCTGAGCCCCGGACTGACCCGCCGGTGCCTGGCCGATTCGCGGTGGTTTCGTCTCTCGAGGGCCGTTCTGAGCCGCCTGGCCCGGGGCGGGGCGAGCCCGATGGGACCGTTGTCCGGGACGCTTGCGGACCTTTCGAACCGGGCGCGGGTCACACCATGGGCAGCAGCTTCAACCAGAGGAAGATGATATCGGGACGTGCTCGGGCCAGGCGGACCCACAGCCTTTCCCGGAGTCCTGGATCCCGGCCGCGCCCGTAGAGATCGAAGAGCCGGGCATACGCCGGCAGGAATCCCGGATCGAAGCGCAGCGCCTGGGTGAAATCCCGTTCGGCGCCGTCGCCCTCTCCGTTCAATTCACGGATGATGCCCCGGTTGTACCGGGCTTCGACGTGGTCGGGCCGGCGTCGGATGACGTCATCCAGGTCCAGGCGGGCCCGGGTGTAATCACCCGCGGTGATGTGCACGAGACCGCGGTGGTAAAGGGCCTCCACCGATTCCGGGTCCTGGCCCAGTGCGGCCGACAGGTCGGCCAGCGCCTGCTTCGGATTCCCCGCTTTTTGGAACGCCGCGGCCCGGTTGATCCAGGCGGTGGTGTAGGACGGTGCCTGCCGGAGGGCTGCGGTGAAATCGAGGATCGCCCGACGCACATCCCCCTGGTTGGCGAAAATCCGGCCGCGGTTGTTCAGCGCCGGGGGGTAGTCGGGTTTGATCCGCAGGGCGGCGTCGTAGTCCGAGCGCGCGGTGTCCAGGCGACCCAGGGATTGCAGGGCGCGGGCCCGGTTGTAATAAACCTCGTAGTGGGGGTGCAGGCGCAGTGCCCGGGAGAAATCCCGGACCGCGGCCTCGAGATCTCCGGATTCCACCCGGGCCAGGCCGCGGTTGTTGTAGGCCACGTGGGTGGGGTAATGCCTGAGCGTGTCGTTCCAGAGGTGCATCGTCGTCTTCCAGACGCGGCAGCGCTGCAGGGAGAGATAGGAGAGGTCGGCCACGACGAAGATCAGCAGGAGCAGAAGGATCGTCCGGCGGTGCCGATGGCCGGCGGGCAGCCCCGCCGTCCATTCCCGGGCCAGGACGCACAGGGTCAGGATGAGGCCGAACATGGGCAGGTAGAAGTAGTGGTCGAAGGGCGGGAATCCCAGGAAGAGCAGGGCGGCGACGGGAGACACGGTGACGCAGAAGAAGAGGAGGCCGAAGTGACTCAGACGGGAGCCCCGGATCTTCACCGCGTAGAGCACGGCCAGGATCAGGAGCAGAAGAACGAAGGCCAGGAATGGCAGGGAAGGGGCGGCCACGGGTGAGTCGAAGCGGGGATATCGGGGGGCGAGGGGATAGGGAACGAAAAACTTCTTCAGCAGGAAGAACAGGCCGTAGCCCAGGGAGGCCAGCCGTTCCAGGAAGGACACGGGAGGTGGGTCCAGGGTGTTCATTTCCGCCGTTCCCAGGAGGACCAGGTTGATGGCGGTGAATCCCGCCGCGGGTATGAGGAAGGGGATCTTCTCCAGCCAGGACCGCCGCAGGTGCAGCCGGCCGTAGAGATGGTCGATGAGAACCAGCACCGCGGGCAGGGTGACGGCCATCGACTTGCACAGGAGTGAAAGCATGAAGCACAGCAGGGCCAGCAGGTAGGTGACGGCCCGGCGACGCCGGCTGTACAGAACGTACAGCACGAGGGCGGCCAGGAAAAACAGGCTGTAGAGCAGGTCTTTCCTCTCGCTGACCCAGGCCACGGACTGGACATGAAGGGGGTGGACCGCGAAGATCAGGGATACGATCAGGCTGAAGGGTATCGAGTGCAGCAGCAGGTGAACCAGCCAGAAGACCAGCAGGGTGTTGAGAAGATGCAGGAGGATGTTGGTCAGGTGGTAAAGCCTGGGATTCAGGCCGGCGAGGTGGTGTTCGAGCATGAACGACAGGAAGACCAGGGGATGGTACTGGTGAATGGTTTTGGCGTACTCGAAGGAAAAAACGCGGCGGATGTTTTTCCAGGAGGGCTGCTGGATTTCGGGGTTGTTCGTGACCAGGAGGGGGTCGTCCCAGTTCACGAATCCGTTCTGCAGGCAGGGGGAGAACACGACCAGGGAGACCATGGCCAGCAGCAGCAGCGCGAGGGGCAACGTCTGGGCCTGGGTCATATGCCTGTCTTGAAATATACCACAACCGTTCTCATGGTTCCATCCCCCTCCTCCTCGCGCGGCGGTCCCACAGGGCGCCCGCGAGGAAACCGGTCATGGAGGCCAGGAGGCCGAGAGGCAGGGAATGAGGCCAGGCGGGGATCGGCAGGTCCAGTCCGTAGGCGTTGATGAAGGTCAGCACCGCGAAACCGCCGCCCAGGCACAGGCTGAGGAGACCGCCTCGGGGGGAACGGGTCTTCATCAGCAGGGCGGCCACACCCGGGATGAACAACCCCTCGGCCATGACCTCCGATGCGAGCCCCAGCACGTGGATGATCGACTGGAAGCGCAGGGCGATCGTCGCCGCCAGGATGCCACAGATCAGGGTCGCGACCTGGGGCAGTCCCGGGCGTCGCCGGGATCGCCAGGATGCGGGCAGGATGTCGTGCGCCAGGGTCAGGGCGCCCAGGTTCAGGGCCGAATCGGCGGTGGACATGATGGCCGCCCCGATGCCCAGGAACACCAGAATCGCGCCTCCGGCCGGAAGGATCCGTCCGATTCGGGCCGCGAACCCCGCGCCCGGGACGCCGCGCAGATGGATGGCGATGAGGATGACCGCGGTGTAGAGGAGAACGAAGGCGGCGAGGGAATAGGCCAGCCCGGTCCGGGAGGCCCGGGCGCTCCGCGCCGAGGCGATCCGCTGCCACACGATGGGGGAGATCACCCAGGCCATGGTGAAGGACAGGGTCATGAGCAGGGAGGGCCCCAGGGTTTCGCCGAAGGCGAAATCTCCCGGCTGCAGGGGCAGCGGCGGTCCCGAGAGAAACCCCAGAAGGTAGAGCAGGGCCAGGGTCAGCAGCAGAAGCTGCAGCCCGTCGCTGACCACCACGGAAAGGTATCCGCCGACCAGGGAGTAGAGGATGACCACGCCCGCACCCACGAGTACGGCCTGGGTGTGTCCCCCCAGCGAGTGGGCGGTGAACCGTCCCCAGGCCACGAACTGGGAGGCGGCCAGGAGGACCATGTAAAAAAAGATGAGCAGAGAGGCCAGCCGGGCTGTCGCGGCACCGTACCGGTCGGCCAGGAAATGGGGCAGTGACACCAGGCGAACGGCGCGGATCCTGCGATTGAGCGCGATGAAGCAGAGCACGGTGCAGCCGGTGGGCACCCCCAGCAGCCAGACGGCCCGGAATCCGATGCGGAAGGCCTCCTCCATGGTGGCGATGGTGGATGCGGCGCCGAACCAGGTGGCGGTGACCGTGAGGAAGATCAGGCCGGCGCCCAGACGGCGGTTGCCGTAGAAAAAGGCGTCGAATTCCCGGGAGGGCCGCCGGGAGGCGACCGCGATGCCCAGAAGCAGGACGGTGTAGACCGCCAGTGCCGCGATCAACGGGCACCTCCTTCCGGCCGCCGGGACTCCGCGGGCCTAATAAGGGGTGCGGTCATGTTTGAGGGTCCACTCCCGCAGCAGTTCCAGGCAGGCGTCGCGATCGAGCCCGTGACGCCTCAGGGGTCCTGCCTGTCCCGCCTCCGCGAGGAATTCGTAGAACGCGGCGTCGTCGAACCCCGCCGCGGCCGCATCCCGGCGAAGGCATCCGAAATAGAGGGTCGGAATCCGGGCCCAGAGGATGGCGCCCAGACACATGGGGCAGGGCTCGCAGGTGGAGTACAGGATGCAATCGGAGAGATCGAATCGGCCCAGGGCCCGGGCGCCGCGGCGAATGGCCAGCATTTCGGCGTGGGCCGTTGGGTCTCGGCGGGCGAGGACCTCGTTGTGGGCCCTGGCGATCACGCGTCCGCGGAGAACCAGGACCGCGCCGAAGGGACCCCCGTGGTTTTTACCCATGCCCCGCCGTGCCTCGGCCACGGCCTGCCGCATGAACTGCGAATCCATGTCTCTGTTTTACCACAGAGGGGTCTCCGCCCACAATCCCCCCCCGTTTTCTTTCATCGAATAAGGTTGTATAATAAAGGACAGGGACCAGAGTCGGGAGGTGCCCCATTTTAGACATCAGAAATCTCCACGTGGAGGTGGAGGGCAAATCCATCCTCAAGGGAATCGATCTGAAGGTCGAGGAGGGGGAGACCGTGATCCTGTTCGGGCCCAACGGCGTGGGCAAGAGCACGCTGTTCATGGCCCTCATGGGCTTCCCCAAATACCGTGTCAAGAAGGGACGCATCCTCTTCAAGGGAAAGGAGATCACCGCGCTGGCGCCGGCCGAACGCGCCCAGCTGGGCATCGGCATGTCGTTCCAGCGGCCGCCGAGCATCAAGGGGATCAAGCTCCGCGGCCTGAGTGAGATCATCAACAGCGGGGCGGAAAACGGGGACCGCATCCTGCGCTACGCGCAGCTTCTGAAACTGGAATCCCATCTGGAGAGGGACATCAACATGGGATTCTCGGGAGGGGAGGTCAAGCGATCCGAGATCTTCCAGCTGTTGCTGCAAAATCCCTCCCTCAGCCTGATCGACGAGCCGGAATCCGGTGTCGACATCGAGAACATCAGCGTCCTGGGTCAGGCCTTGAAGCGCCTCCTGCACAAGCAGGACCGGTTGAACCGCCGGACCAACTCAGGCATCATCATCACCCACACGGGCCTGATCCTGAACTATCTCAACGCGGACCGGGGGCACATGCTCATCGACGGCTGCCTGACCTGTTCGGGCAACGCCCGGGAGATATTCGAGCTGATCCAGAAACGGGGGTATAAGGAATGCCAGCAGTGCATGAAGAGGAAATAGAAGCCAGAGACCGCAAGAAACTCATCCAGGTGGGCTTCGATGTCGAGGAAAAGGAGCGGGTCGCGACCTTCACGCTGGTCAACGACCGGGAAGGACGCGGCACGGGGCGGCCGCGGGGCGTGGAGCTGCTGTCCCTCGCCGAGGCGACGAAAAAGTATCCGGAGGCCGTCGGTAAGCATCTCTGGAAGCTGGTCAGCAAGGACAAGGACGGGTTTACCCGGGCCGCGGCGGAGGCCAGGCCGAGCGGCTATTTCATCCGGGTCCGCGAGGGTCACCAGGCCGTGCTCCCCCTTCAGGCCTGCTTTTTCATCAAGAAGGAACGGTTCAAGCAGCGGGTGCACAATCTGATCCTCATGGAGAAGAACGCTTCGCTCAACATCATCAACGGCTGCGCCACGGCCGACTACGTCACCGAGGGACAGCATGTGGGCGTCACCGAGATCTATCTCGACCGGGAGGCCACCCTCTCCTACACCATGATCCACGACTGGTCGGACGAGGTGGAGGTGCGCCCGCGAACCGGCATCCTGGTCGAAAGCGGCGCGACCTTCATCTCCAACTACATCTCGATCAAGCGGTCCAAGATCACCCAGACCTTCCCCACCTGCCGGCTGCGGGGGCGGAACGCCACGGGCCTGTTCAATTCACTCATCTACGCGCCGGAAAAATCGGTCTACGACGTGGGCGCGCGGGTCCTCCTGGAAGGCATGGGTTCCCGGGCGGAGGTGATCTCGCGGACCATCTCCGGGGGCGGAAAGATCGTGGCCCGGGGGGAATTGATCGGAATGCGCAAGGACATCCACGCCCATTTGGAGTGCAGCGGCATGCTCCTGAACGATCGAGGCAGCATTCAGGCCATCCCCGTTCTGGAAGCCCACCATCCCGATGTGAACATGTCACACGAGGCCTCCGTGGGCAAGATCGCCGAGGAGGAAATCCAATACCTCATGTCCCGCGGCATTCCGCAGGACCGGGCCGTTTCGCTCATCGTCAGGGGTTTCCTGGACACCAAGATCCTGGGACTTCCACCGCTGCTGGAGGAGCAGGTGGAGAAGACCATCGCCATGCTCGAAGATGCCTTCTGACCCGCGGGGACCCGCACGCACGCGCCGGCGGACCGAACGTCTCTTCCTGGTCGTCACGCTGCTGTTGCTGGGCGCCCTGTACACGGGCCTCATGGGGGATCGCTGGGTGTTCGATTCCCGTTTCCTCTTCTCCGGATCCCGGACCGTCGGTCCGGAACTCTCCCCGCTCGAGGTGTTCGGGCACGGTTTCGCAGGGGCACCGCAGCGCCCGGAGGTGCAGACACGATACTACCGCCCCCTGACCAGCCTGAGTTTTCTCGTGGAGGGGCGGGTGTGGGGGTTCGCGGCCCGCCGCATGCGGCTGCTGAACCTGGCGCTCTTCCTGGGTGCCCTCTTGGTCCTGTACTTCTTCATGAAAACCTGGGGCGGCCCGCAACGCCTGCCGCCTCTTTTTCTGCTGCTGTTCGGCTTTTTCCCGCTGCAGATGGATACCGTGCTCTGGGTGGTCAGCCGTGCGGACCTGTTCGTCCTGCTCTGGGGCGCCTTTTCTCTTTGGATGCTGGCCCTCGGGTGCGACCGTCACCGGCGACGCTTCTGGGTGCTGTCCAGCCTTTTCTTCCTGCTGGGGCAGTTCTCCAAGGAGTCGATGGTCTTCTTCCTGCCGGTGCTCCTGGCCTGTGAGTTCCTCCGCCGCGGGCGCGTCACCATCCCCTTTCACGGCGCCAACCTGCTCGTTTCGGCGGGGTACTTCGTGTTCAAGGCCCTGGTGCTGGGGGGGGGCGGTTTTTCGCTGACCTTCCCCGACAGCGGGATCGAGGCGATCGGGCTCGGGCTTTCCACCCTGGGATACTACGTCCGCTCGCTGCTGATGCCCTACGACGTCCAGCTTTTTCTCACCCCGGATCGCACCGTCTCCCCGTCGGCCATGATGTGGGGAGCGGCCGGCCTCTTCATGCTCGGGGGTCTGGTTGTCTGGGCCTGGCGGAGACGGGACCTGCGGCTTCCCCTCATCCTGGCCCTGGTCTTTCTGGCCGGCCACCTGGGCCTGATCTTCACCTCCCTGTCGCCCTACCGTGTCACGGCCCGGTTTCTCCTGGTCCCTTCGGTCGGATTCCTGTGGCTGCTGGCCCACTGGCTGGCACGGCGGACCGCACTGGTGCGCGGCGCGGTCACGGCGGCCCTGATCGCCTCGTTCATTCCCGCCCTGATCATCCACGCCGGGACCTATCGGAGCGATGCCGATTTCTGGCAACGGTTGATCCGGGCGCAGCCCGATAACGGCGTGTTTCTCTACATGGGGGCCCAGAGTCTCATCCAGGACGGCAGACACGCGCAGGCCGAGGCCCTGCTGGACCGGGCCCTGGACACGACCATGACCTGGCACACCGCCTTCTCCGTGGCCCAGTCCAAGGCCCGGCTTGCGATTCGACGGGCGGAATACCCGCTGGCGCGGCGCTGGCTGGCGCGCATGGATTTCTTCTCGGCCCAGCCCCTGGCCCGTCTGGAAACGGCGAAACTGCGGGCCGAGGCCCTGATGTGGCTGGGCGAAGCGAAGGCGGCGGAACGGGTTCTTCTCGATGTCATCGCCCGCTTCCAGGACCGGGAGTGCCACGAACTTCTCCTGGATCTATACCTGGGACGGCTGCGCTGGCAGGAGGCCCTGGCCCACGTGCGCCGGTTTCGCGGAGAGCTCGACGGAACAACCGAGGGCCGCATTCTCGGCCTGGCGGGTGGGTTCGAGGGTTTGGAATCCCGGGAAAAAGTCGATCATTTCGTCCGCCACCGCAATCCCGGCGGCGCGATCTCCGTGCTGCTTCGGCAGCCTCAGAGCCTGGCGCGTGACCTGCGGCTTCTCGAAATGCGGCACCGGGCGGGCCAGGAGGGGGAGGCCCGCGCGCTGGCCGAAGAGATCACCGCACCGGGTTCCGGCATCACCGCCCGCATGAACCTGGTGGCCGAACTGTACGACCGCCGTCTGGGCCGCTGGCGGCGGGCGCTGGATTTCTATGGAAAATCACTGGAGCTCGATCCAGACCAGCCCGGGATCCGCCGCCGCAGCGAGCATCTGCGCGCCGTCTTGCAGGGGGAGTAGACGGTTGCGGCACACCGGTTGTTGAAAACGCGGGAGCGATTCATTATACTGTGCAGGAACACCATGACGGATCCCTCGTTTCCCCGCCGGGAGGGCCGATGATCAAACGGCTGGCCCGATTCGTTCCCCTGCTGCTCGCACTGGCCTGGCTCTGGGGCGGTCTGTTCTCCACACTGCAGGCCTCGATCGCCGCCAACCAGGGCAGGCTGGTCTACGCGCTGGACGACGCCTACATCCACATGGCCATGGCCAAGAATATGGCCCGGCACGGCGTCTGGGGCGTCACGCGCCACGGATTTTCCTCCACCTCATCCTCGCTGCTCTGGACCCTCGCGCTGTCGGCGGCCTACGCGCTCTTCGGCGCCGGCGAAGCGGTGCCGTTCATCTTCAATTTCTTCCTGGCCACCGTTCTGATCCTGACCCTCTTCTACGTGCTGAACAGGCTGCGTGTCCGTCCCGGTCCCGCCACGCTGTGGCTGCTCGTGTTCGTGGGCGCGGTGCCCTGGGTGTACCTGACCTTCGGCGGCCTGGAGCACGTGCTGCACCACCTGGCCACCCTACTCTACGGGGCCGCGGCCGCGGCGGTTCTCTGCGATGAAAAGGGCGCCTCCCGGCCGGTTCGCGCCGCGTTGATGGGGCTGGCGGCGGTGCTGGTCCTCACGCGCTTCGAGGGGATCTTCCCGGTCCTGGTCGTCACCGGACTGCTCCTCCTGCGCCGTCGCCTCGGACAGGCGATCGGCAACCTGGTCGCCGGCGGAATGCCGCTGCTGGTCTACGGACTCATCTCCCTGGCCAACGGCTGGTATTTCCTCCCCAGTTCGGTCCTGCTGAAGGGGCACCGGCCGGATCTCTCCACGCTGAAGGGCATGCTCGGGTTCGTCTACGCCGGGCTGCGTCAACTCGTGTACAACATCCACATCCTGGTGGTCGTGCTGGCCGTTCTGTTCCTGATCTGGCGGACGCTGGGGCGCGAGCGGTCCTTCTGGCGGCCGGGCGTGGTCCTGGGGGCCCTGTTCCTGGCCACCGTGTTGCTGCACATGTTTTTCGCACGCTCCGGGTTTTACCTGAACCGCGTCTCCCAGATCCGTTACGATGCCTACCTGATCACCCTGGGGCTGTTCGCCGTCCTTCACCTCCTGGCGCGGCGGTCCGACGGCCCGGCGCCGCCGGGGCGGCACGCCTGGCTCGTCGCGGGACTGGGGATCCTGGTGCTCTTGCCCCTGGCAGAATGGGGGCTGCAGGCCGACCGGCAGGTGGTGGTCGCCACCCGCAACATCCACGACCAGCAGTATCAGATGGGACGGTTCCTCGCCCGGTACTATCCCCAGGAGAGCGTCGTGGCCAATGATATCGGCGCCATCAATTTCCTGGCCGACATCCGTTGCTTCGACATCTGGGGCCTGGCCAGCCGGGACATCGCCGATGCGGTCCTGGCCAGGACCTACAGCAGCCGGGAGATCTCCCGCCTGGCCGCCGACGCCGGGGCCGTCATCGCCGTGGTGTACGACTACCCGTTTCATTTCAAGACCATGGGGGGCATCCCCCCGGGCTGGACCCGGGTCGCCGCCTGGACCATCGCGGACAACGTGGTGTGCGCCGCGGACACGGTCTCCTTCTACGCGTTGAACCGCTCCGAGATTCCCCGGCTGCTTGCCGCCCTGGCCCGGTTTTCCGCCGAATTGCCCCCGGGCGTGAGAGAACGGGGCCACCATCTTCGTCTGCGGGAGGGCGGCTAACGAGATGGACACGGGGTGCAGAGGATCGATGGGATGAGGGTGGAGGCTGCGATCATCAGGCGCTGGAGTCCTCCGCTGCTTCTCTTCGCGCTGCTCTTTTTACTCTACCTGCCCAGTCTCGATTCCGAGCTGATCTACGATTCCAAGAACCTCTTCGCCCACCACCCCGTGCTGACCCAGGATCTCCCGCTGGTCGCCGTGTTCACCCACGGGTACCTGGAAAAGGTGGGCATGGGACTGGACCGCGGGGTGTACTACCGCCCCCTGACCCTGCTCTCCTTCGTGCTGGAAAAAAGACTCTGGGGCATCCACGCCCCGTGGTTGAGAGGGGTCAACCTGGGCCTGTTCTTCCTGGCCCTGGCGGGCGTGTGGCGGCTCTTCGGCCGCCTGTTTGCCGAACCGGCGGCCGTGGCGCCGCTGGTGTTCCTCTTCGCCCTGCACCCGCTGCACGCCGATAACATCGTGTGGGCGGTGGGGCGCAGCGACCTCCTTCTGCTCCTGTGGGGGGTCGCCGCCCTGCTGATCCTCGATCTCGGTCACGGCCGCTGGCGGTTCGCCTGGATCGCGGCGGCGGTATGTACCGTCGCGGCGCTGCTCTCCAAGGAATCCGCCGTTTTTCTGCTGCCCGTCTTCGCCCTCTTCGAATGGATCCGTCACCGGCGGTTGACCCGGGGTTTCTACCTGGTCTCCGGAGGGCTGGCGCTGGGATTCTTCGCGCTCAAGGCCGCCGTGCTGCAAACGGCCACCGTCCACTACAGCCTGGCCGGCGGATTCTGGTTCCGCCTGCGGGAGGCGCTCGGATCCCTCGGCTACTACGCGCAGTCCCTCATCCGGCCCCAGGGCGGCCCCTCCTTCCTGACGCCCGAGGGCGCGGTTTCGACCGGGTTTCACCTGTGGGGAGCGGCCTGTATCCTCGCGCTGGCGATCCTGTCGTTTCTGGCCCTGAGGCATGCGCCGGCGCTTCCTCCGCTCGCCCTGATGCTGATCTTCTTCGCCGCCCACCTGGTGCTCGTGTTCACCCCGCTCTACCCGTTTCGGGCCTCTTCACGCTACCTGGTGTTCCCGCTCCTGGGCGCGGTCTGGCTGATCGGCGTCCACTTTCCGGCTCGCCGGAAACCGCTCTGGATCGGCCTGATCCTGTTGCTTGCGGTCTCCTATATGCCCGAGACGCTCGCGCGCGGCGCGCGGTACCACGACGAAACCGCTTTCTGGCGGGCGCTGCACGGGGACTTTCCCGGCAACGGGTACATCGCCTCGCAGCTGGGGGCGGGACTGATGCGGCAGGGGGAGGTCCGGGAGGCGGAGGTCCTGCTGCGGGGCGTCCTGGACCGCAGGATGGACGTGAGAACCGCGGCCAACACCGCCCTGCTGCTCGCCGATATCGAGTTCGCGCGGGCGTGCTACCACCGGGCCGAGCACTGGCTCGCCACCCTCGATCGGCTGCCCGCCTTTCCCGAGATGGCGTTGCGCCGGGGCCGGCTGCGGGTCCGCACCCTGGTGTCCGTGGGCGAGACGGTCGAGGCCGAGGCCGAGCTGATCGCGTTGGAGAGGCGTTTCGCGATTCCCGACCTGCCCCTGATGCGCTGGCGGCTCCACCTGGGCCGCTGCGACTGGCGGGCGGCGGGCCGGGTGGAACGACACATCCGGGCCGTGTTCCCCGGTGTCCTCTCCGAGACCACAGACACGGTGCGCCGGCGGTTCGAGTCGGGCGGGCCCCGGGAGCGGCTGGGCCACTACATCGCGTACAACAACTACGCGGCGGCCGCGGACCTGCTGCGGTCCTTCCCGGCGGGACCGGAGCGGGACCTGCAGCTGGCCAAGGTCCTCCACTGGCAGGGCCGGGAGGAGGAGGCGACCGCAACCGTGGCCGATCTGGTGGCGGGCGGCGATGACCGGCTGTTGAACCGGGTGGGGCGTTTCTACCTCGAGGAGATGGGCCGGGACGGGGAGGCCCTGCGGTTCTTCAGGCGCTCCCTGAAGCGGCGTC
>Ga0180434_10003705_pt1 | contig 19259 bp, 11 predicted proteins | sample SS_ome_7_FD_132453 | JGI IMG/M metagenome (GOLD analysis project Ga0180434, IMG submission 132453) | Hypersaline lake sediment archaeal communities from the Salton Sea, California, USA - SS_1_D_2 metaG | ecosystem: Environmental > Aquatic > Non-marine Saline and Alkaline > Hypersaline >...
CCGGTCCACTCAGGTTTTCTTCGGATGGAGCCATGGAATTCACCTTCATTCAGAACTTTCCCGTGTATTTGCTCCAGAGGTCGTCTCCCAGTTTCCAGTAGGCGTCCTCCAGACGTTTCATCCAGTGGTTGCTGTATTCCGTGAGAAACCGGCGGGCCTTTCTCGGGCTCTTGCGATACAGGGTCAGGGCCCGCGACTCCACATCGTCCTGCCGGGCAAAGACCTCTTCCTCGAACGCTCGCCACACCTCGGCCACGTCACGGCGCATCGCCCCCCATTTCTGCGCGGAGAGATCCGCGACCCGGTTGAAGGCCCACCAGGCGCAATTCCGGTTGAATCCCGGGCGGCCGCAGATCTTGTAGGATTCGGGAACCGATTCGATGCCGATGTAGATTGGGGCATAGGCGGTCATGGCCGGGTTGTCGTAGCCGAACCACACCAGTCCGCCGATCTCGTTCGGCAGCCAGTCACGCACCTGAACCACGGTGACATAGGTGCAGTAGTACCGTGCGATACAGCGCTCGCCGAGTTCGTTCCACCCTCCGTTGATTTTGAACAGTGGCATCATGTCGTAATGCATGAAGGGATTCGCGTACTCGCTCTTCACGTACTTTCCCGTGCGCTTGCCCTGGTCATCCACCTCGGGGACCAGCATGTTTTTGGTCATGTCGAAGGGCGTCCCCTCGTAGGTATCGCGGAAGATCTCCATCAGGCGCCGCGGCGTCACCTTTTGCTCGGGTTCAATGGAGAACGGGAAATTCTCCCCGTTGGGATCGAGCTTGAGCGAGGGGGCCAGCAGATCGAACACCCGCCACTCCCGGCGTCGGCTCCCCATGTCTCTGCGATCGGCGTAGACGGTGCAGAACTCGAACGGCCGCTCGGATTCGGGATCGTAGAGTCCCATTTCGACGGCACGACTGCGGACGTTTTCCGAGGCCATGAACCGATCCGGCTGAGACAGGTCGATCTCCCGGATGCGCGAGGCGTTGGCGTTCACGCCGACGTGGCCGTCCGGCACGCGCTGGGCGGCCCAGACCGCTCCCTTCCGGCCCTTTCCCGGACCGATGATCTCCAGGTGCCAGACTTCCTTGGGATCGGCGATGGTGAAACACTCTCCACCGCCGATGTATCCGTACTCCCGGGTCACGGTATCGGCCACCCGGATCGCCTCCCGTGCGGTTCTGGCCCGTTCCACCATCAGGCGGTTCAACTCGTAGTAGTCGATCAGACCGATCTCACTCTGCATCTCCTCCCTGCCTCCGAAGGTCGACTCACCCACGGCCAGCTGATGCTCATTGATGCAGGGGAGGGTGGAATTCAGGTATTTGTGGGTCCGCGCCACCTGGGGAATCTCCCCGCGGAGCGTCTGGGCGCCGAGGTCGTAGGCACTCACGGTTTTATGACTGTCGAGAAAGACCTGCCGAACCGCACCCGGCCGGTGGTCCCGGCCGAGGACCAGATCGATCCAGGTACGGTCCACCCTCGAGTCACAGGTGTGAGAGGTCATGACCGATCCGTCCGCCGAGGCCAGCCTGCCCACCGTGATGGAGGTGCAGGCGTCGTCTGCTCCCCCCAGCGGGGAGACGAGAAGCGGAATCCAGAGAAGCAAAACAAGACGGTACAATCTTTTCATGATACCTCCCATTCAGTGTTAGATTATAAAGTTTGGGAAAAAAAATCGCAACGGCAGTGGACGGGCAAACCAAAGCGCACGGAATCCGTATCAAGCATACTCATCCCATGGATGTCTTGCACCGCCATCGAGGGCCCAGGGCCCGACCGACCATATGGCAAAACCGAAAACGGTCGATACAAGACCGCCTTCGGACAAACAACTATCAAATACCAAAAAGGAGGCTCTGTATGAACAAATCCATTTTGACCGTCTTGCTGACGGCGGCACTGCTGATACCGCTGCTTCATGCCACCGATTCGACGACGACGGACGAGGCCAGACTGCTGCGTTTTCCGGCCGTTTTCGCAAACCAGGTCGTCTTCTCCTACGCCGGAGATCTTTACACCGTGGATCGGGAGGGCGGGGTCGCGCGAAAACTGACCACCCACAAGGGGTACGAAATGTTCCCCAGGTTTTCCCCCGACGGCCGCCACATCGCGTTCACCGGCCAGTACGACGGCAACACCGAGGTGTATCTGATCCCGTCTGAGGGTGGCGTGCCCAAGCGGTTGACCTTCACCGCCGCCCTGACGCGGGACGACGTGTCCGATCGCATGGGACCCAACAACATCGTCATGGGCTGGAAACACGACAACCGGCACATCCTGTTTCGCTCGCGCATGATCGAGCCCAACGATTTCAACGGTCAGCTCTTCGTGACCACGGTGGACGGGGATCAGCATCGCCAGCTGCCATTGCCAAGGGGCGGGTTCTGTTCCTTCTCCCCCGACGACACCCGGATCGCTTACAACCGCATCTTCAGGGAATTTCGTACCTGGAAGCGTTACCGGGGCGGTATGGCCGACGACATCTGGATTCACGACTTCAACACGCGAAAAACCGTAAACATCACCGATCATCCGGCCCAGGACATCATCCCCATGTGGCGGGAAAACAAGATCTATTTCCTCTCAGACCGCGACGCCCTTCAGAAGATGAACCTCTACGTCTACGACCTGGAAAGCAGGACCACACGGAAGCTCACCGAGTTCGAGGAGTTCGACATCAAATTCCCCTCCCTGGGAGACGACGCCATCGCCTTTGAAAACGGCGGTTACATCTACCTTTACGATTTAAACAAGGAAGCCCTGCAGAAGGTGAGCGTCCGAATCCTCGACGATCGCCTCGGGGCCCGCAAAGCGCTGAAATCGCTGGCGAAATCGGTCACCAACTTCGAGATCTCTCCAGACGGTCACCGCGCCCTGTTTGGCGCCCGCGGAGAGATCTTCACCGTCCCGGCCAAGGATGGAAATACCCGCAATCTCACCCGTTCCCCGGGCATTCACGAGCGGAATTCGAAGTGGTCACCCGACGGCGCCTGGATCGCGTTTATCTCCGATCGCAGCGGTGAAAACGAAATCTACATCGTCAAGCCGGACGGGCACTCGACCCCCGTACAGATCACCCAGGGCGCCGACACCTACAAGTACGGCCTCCTCTGGTCCCCGGACAGCAAGAAACTCCTCTGGTCGGACAAGAAGCTGCGGCTGCGCTATGTGGACATCGACAAGAAGTCGGTGGTGACCATTTCACAGGGCGAGGCCTGGGAGATTCGCAACTTCAACTGGTCACCCGACTCCCAGTGGGTGACCTATGACAGACAGGAGATGAACGGAAACGCCGTCGTCTATCTGTACTCCCTCTCCAAAGCGGAGAGCCGGCCGGTCACCGATGCCTGGCATCACTCGACCGGCCCGGCCTTCAGCGAAGACGGTAAGTACCTGGCCTTCCTCTCCGCCAGGGATTTCAACCCCGTCATCGGCTGGACCGAATACAACCACGTCTACATCGACATGATGCGGCCTTATCTCCTGACCCTAGCCCAAGATATCCCATCGCCCTTCAAGCCCAAGAGCGACGAAACGGGTGTTCAGTCCACGGCCGCGACCCAGACCGACAAGAAGGGTGATACCAAGAAGGAAACGGCCACCGGAGTCAGGGTCAATGTGGATCTCGAGGGGATCGGGGAACGCATCATCGGTATTCCGGTGAAACCGTCCCGCTACTGGAGCCTGAGCGTGGTAAAAGACAGGCTCTACGTCATGCGGCGCGGTGCCGCGGATTCGACGTCCGTTCTGGTGATGTACGACCTGGGAAAGCAGAAGGAAACCGAACTCGGCAAGGCCGGCGGGTATGAAATCTCGGCCGACGCCAAGAAGATGCTTCTGGAATCCGGTGGAAAATACGCCATCCTCGACCTGCCGGTGGCGCCCTTCAAGCTGGACGAGGTGCTCGACCTGTCCGGAATGGAGACCGTGGTGTGCTATCCCTGTGAATGGAAGCAGATTTTCCTGGAAAGCTGGCGCCAGATGCGAGATTTCTTCTATGCCCCCAACATGCACGGGGTGGACTGGACGAAGATGAGAGACCGCTACCTGCCCCTGATCAAGCACGTCAATCACCGCAACGATTTAACCTACGTCATCGGCGAGATGATCGGCGAGTTGAACATCGGGCATACCTACGTGGGAGGCGGAGAGCGTCCCCAGCTCAAGACCATTGCCACCGGTCTCCTCGGCGCCCGGATTGAAAAGGACGCCGGGAGCGGATACTTCAAAATTGAAAAGATCCTGAAGGGGCAGAACTGGGATCCGACGATGGTATCCCCACTCACCCGTATCGGCGTATCCGCCCGGGAAGGTGACTACATCATCGAAATCGACGGAGAATCCTCCGCAGACATGAACAACATCTACGCCTCCCTGGTCAACAAGGTGGGTAAGCAGGTGAGCCTGACCCTCAATTCACAGCCCAGAAAGGAAGGCGGCCGCAGCGTGGTGGTGGAACCGATCGCCAGCGAACACAGCCTGTACTACTACAACTGGGTGCAGGAAAACATCCGCAAGGTGAACGAAGCCACCAACGGCAAGGTCGGTTACATCCATATCCCGGACATGGGTCCCGGAGGGTTGAACGAATTCGCCAAAAACTACTACCCGCAGCTCCGCAAGAAAGCCTTGATCGTGGATGTGCGTGGCAATGGAGGCGGAAGCGTCTCTCCCATGATCGTGGAGCGCCTGCGCCGGGAAATCGCCATGATCGACGTGGCCCGCAACACCGCATCCTCGACCAATCCCGACGGCATGCTCTGGGGTCCGATGGTCTGCATGCTGGACGAATTCTCGGCCTCGGACGGCGACATCTTTCCCTATCGGTTCAAGAAGTACAAACTCGGCAAGTTGATCGGGAAGCGCTCTTGGGGCGGGGTGGTCGGCATTCGTGGCTCCCTGCCCTTGCTTGACGGCGGCCAGCTCTTCAAGCCCGAGTTTGCGTCCTACGACGTTGCCGGCAAGGAATGGCCGGTGGAAGGACGGGGCGTCGAACCCGATATCGTGGTCGACAACGACCCAGCCCAGGAGTTCGCCGGTGTGGATCAGCAACTGAACAAGGCCATCGAGGTCATACTCGAGGAACTGAAGTCCAAAGAGAAGACCATTCCGGCCGTCCCGCCGTACCCGGTCAAGGTTCCGGAAAAGAAGTAGCCCAAAGCCACAGAGACGCATATTGAAAAGGCCGGGTGCCCAACCCACGGGCACCCGGCCTTTTTTTTTAATATTTATTCTTCGCGTAGCGGCTATTTCTTGGCACCGCGGATAATCATGAAGGCACCGACGGCGATGAGTATCGACGGCCAGAGGAGCCGCCCGATGTGATGGCGAAACCACCAGTAGTAGTCATCGAAGAGCGGAACGTTTCGCAGCAGGAAAATACCGCCCAGCACCACGAGGACGATGCCGATGATCAGGGCGCCCGTCTCGGCCGAACGCCCTACCGGAAGATCCGGCTTCTCGTTGATGACCGGCGCCTTTTGCTCCGCGGCGACCGGTGCCTCCGATTCCTCCGCTTCCAGCGGCTGCAGGGGAACGACGATCACACCGACGATGTAGGCCAGCACGCCGCTTCCACCCCAGAAGGTCAGAAACACGGCCAACACCCGAATGATGACCGGATCCACGTTGAAGTATTCTCCGATACCGCCGCACAGGCCGGATATCACCTTATCCTTTCGACTTCGGTACAGTCTTTTCATTTTGTGCAACGCCTCCTAAAATCGTTTTCGCGGGACCGATCGTGCATGCCGGCGACCGCCCTCTGACATATGTAACGCGCGCAGCGGCGATCGGTTCACTTGAAAGTGGATTCGAGGCGGACGCCGCGATGACCGATCTCCTCGACCACCGTCTCGAACAGGCCTTCCTCCTCTCCCAGATACTCGGGGGGGCAGATACCCCGCCGCTTGAACCGCCCCGCAAGCACGAGGCGGGCCACCGCCGTGCAGGTGTAGCCGGTGGTTCGCGCCATGGAGGAGGTCCGTGTTTCCGGATCGTATTCGTCGTAGAGGTTGTATTCAATCGTCTTTGGCCGTCCGCCCTCGACGCCCGACAGGCTCACCCGCATGCAGGTGAAGTCGGCCTCGCCCTCCTTCAGTTCCCAGTGGGGGAAGAGAATTCTCGAGGTGAACTCCCGGGGTGCGACGGCGATCCCGCGGACGGTGACGGGATCCTGCGCGAAAAATCCCAGTTCTCTCAGGGCGCCCATGAGCTGAATGTGACCCGGATACCTGAGCGTTTTCTCCTTCATGTTGGGTATGTCCATGGTCCGGATCAGGGTGCGCAGACCGTCCGTGTTGAAGGACTCAAGCGTGGCGAGACCGGGAAAGTGGACGTATTCGGGATCCGACAGGGCGGGGCGAACCACCTGAACGCCGTTCTCCACGAAGCGGGCGGGACGAACGTACTCTTCCACCACGTCGGCGGGCGAGAATCCGGCCTTGTATTCACCGGGCCACTTCCTCTCCTTGGGCAGACCGCCCACCAGACATTCGAAGGAATCGATGTGATCCATGAGGCGATGGTGGTGTCCGAGGATGAGGTTGCTCAGGCCGGGCGCGACCCCGCAGTCCACGACCGCGGTGACGTCATGCGCCAGGGCCAGGTCATGCAGGTCGAACGGGTCCTCCGGGCTGAAGGCGATATCGACGAGATGGACGCCCGTTTCGATGATGTCCCTTGAGGCGCCGGTACCCAGGGAACCGGGCAGGGCATTGATGGCCAGGTCGGCGTTTTCCAGCATTTTCCGCAGGATCTCCCGGTCGCGGGCGTCGGCGACCGCGGTTCGTATTCCGCGATCCGCCTGCAGGGATTTCAGTCTCTCGGAATCGATATCCAGCACCCAAAGGTCGTATTCTCCGGCCAGGTCACGGGCGATGGCCTGTCCCACCAGGCCCGCCCCCAGAAGTACGATGCGTTTCATGGTTCACCCTCCGCGGTATTGAATTTGGCGTTGTCGAGAGACGACGGTCTGCGATATTATATCGCGGTCGCACGGAGTGTTCAACCCGATTCCGGCCCGCAGAAGGGACCGGTTCACAAACGGATCGCGTTTCGGTATAATGGGGTTGCATGTAAACACAGGGAGCAGACCATGTCGGAGGAAAAATCGGGCACCGGCGGCCGGTCGTTCAAGTCAAGGGTAAAGCGCGGCTTGAAACGGGCGGTGGCCCTGGCCCTCGGGGATTCCGATCTCGTTTCCGCGAAGAAGCAGAAGGGAGATCTGCCTTTCGACGGCACGGTGATGGAGATCCTCGAGATCGACATCGACGAGGCCAACCTGCCCCGGGCCAAAGTTTTCAAGTTGAACCTCACCACCACCGCCTTTTTCAACCGCCTGAAAAAAAACCTGCACCACATCAACTGCCTGTACATGGTCTGCTCGGACGAGGTGATCATGCAGTACGACGCCCTGGGTTCCGGCTGGGAAAAGCGCCTGATCGAGGTGCTTAACGGCGACTTCTCCCTCGACCTGCAACAAATTCACCTCATCCGGGAATCGGACATCCTGAACCTGTACAACCAGGATCATCTCGGACGGAGACTGCCTGGACGCCGGGGACCGCTGAAGACGCCCTATCATCTTTCCCCGCGTGAGCTTCTGATCGTGGCCGGGGGATTCATCAACTTCCGTTACACCCTGCCGCCCCTGCTTCGTGACACGAGGGCGGGCATGACCGGTTTCGGTTCGGAGGACACGATCGCCGGCATCGAGCTTGAGTACTTCCGGGTAGGGGAGAACCTGCAATCCGAACGAATCGAAATGTCGGCGGCGTATCCGGTCAAGTACCAGGCCGACGCCGCCGCCTACTTCTACATCGGCGGTGAGTGGTACCACAATCTTTTCGTACCCGAGTTCTTCGATCCCCGGCAGCCGAGGTACATCTGTTTCCGCATCGATGACGACGGTCGCTACATCCGCTTCTTTCCCGATTCGAGTCGACTGCACATCCCCATATGCGTTTCCAAGCCAAGGAAGGAACACCTTCCCGGCCGGGTGCGCCTGACCTACGCCATCAATCCCGAATACATCGCCATGGATCAGATCATGGATTTCACCATTTCCATTTGTTACGAATCCGAGGAAGAGGCGGTGGCGGAGGAACCGGGGGTCGAGGCACCGGGTGAGGAGACCTCCATCGAGACACTGAGCTTCGCCATGATCAACCGGGAGATCGAGTCCTTGAGCCGCGCGAAAGGCGCGGGTCACGACGCAGAAGACCCCGAGGCCGGCCGGGCCGTCGATCCGGTTGTGATGCCCCGGCTCCACTCCCGGCTGATGCTTCTGCCGCGTCCCGGCCACGGTCGTCACGACATCCCCGCCTACAGCACCCGAATCGGTCCCGCCAGGAATCCCATCGTGTTTTCCGCCTCAAGCGACAGCGAGCGCATCACAATCACCCTGCCGGGTGAGCACGGGCCGGCCTGCAAGAAGTCGCTGCTTGACCCCCTCTGCTTTACCGCCCACCTCGGCGGCGAGGGGTACACGTTTTCGAACGAGTTCCTCACCAGACTGCGGGACGAAGAGATCAGGCTCTACTTCGCCTGGACCATGGAATCCACCCTCGAAGATCCCGTGAGCCTCACCCAGGAGTTCTACGTCCTCGGCCGTGATCCCGGCCGGGTTCCAGCGAATCACAGGATCCTCCTGGCGGACGGGGATGAAGATCTTTGGCGGATCGGCACCTCACGCGCCCACGCGCTGCTCCTGCGTGGCCAACGCGGTTATTCGCTCTACAACCTGTCGACGGCCAACTCCGTCTTTATCATACCGGCGTCTTCCTGGGAGCGTGACCCCCTCGAAACCCGGAAAATACCGCCGCTGACCGTGAAACAGCCCGCCGATTTTCTCGAAGATATTTTTACGGCCCTGACGAAAAACGACCTGGATCACGTCCGGCGACGTCTGAAGGACGCCGGACCATCGCTCGACCTGTCCAGCCATGACCGCCTCATGGTGGGCAACCGTGTGTACGAGTACGTCGTGCCGGTGGTCGTTCAATCCCCGCTTGCAGACGACGTGCGAAACGACCTGCGAACCCTGATGCAGAAGAAAACCGTACGGATCCCCGCCGAATCCAAACCCCATGAAAATACCTAGGACATCCCGCCCTTGAAACAGAGTCTGCAAATCGTCGCCTATGCCTGCTGGATCATCTGGCTGGTCTTCGCCGCCACCGCCGCCCACAACCCCCGGCGTTCTCCACGCCGAGCCCCATCGCGAGGCCCCGGATTCCGGTCCCTGGCGGGGATGATCCTGTCGACCCTCACGCTCCTGGCCATGATGGGCTGGATCGGCTATGAATACAAATCGGCCAGCAACCTGTTCATCGAAGGGTATCAACATACCGTCTCCGGAAAATCACCCGTCGTGGTCGTGGGCCGCGATCCGGACGTGTGCGATATCGCCCTGGAGAATGCGGAGGCCGCAGACGCCCATGTCCGCCTCCACCTGATGGAGGACCGCTTCCTCGTCGAAAACATCAGCCGCAGCAAAAACGTGGACGTCAACGGCGCCTACCTCAACCAGTGGAACCTGAGGCGCGGGGATGAGATCGAGATCGACGGGCGGGATCGGATACGCATACTGGATATCGGCGCCCAGTACCCCCTGGGACGATCCCTGCGCCTCGGTGTGCGGCGGGCGGAAGCCGCCGAAGAAACGGTGCTGACCCTGCCCACCTTCCTCACCAAACGGATCACCCTGCGTTACGGACCGGTCGCTCGGCCGCGGGTCGACTTCACCACCCTGACACTGCCCGGACCGCAGGCGACGATCGCCACGATTGCCAACGAATTCTCCCGACCCTGGGGTGGAATCAACCCGTATTACATCGTGGTTTTTCTGGTGATCCTCGTTCTTTCCCTGGGAATTTTTTTGTATCTGAAAAACCATTTCAACGGCGCCCTTTTTCTTTTGCTTGTGGCGTTTTTACCCTTTTTCAGCGGTTGGATCCCTCTGGGAACCCAGGGCCTGATCGCCGGCGCCTTCCTCATCCCCGTCGTGTACTGCCAGCGTCGTCGGCACAGCCGCATGGGGCCGGGCATGATCGCGGTGGTGCTGGCGTTCTTCGCCATTCTGGCGCTGCCGCGGGGCATGAAAATGGACGGATCGTTCACCCTGGCCGCCGCACCCGGCACGATCGGCAAACATACCCTCCGCCTGTCCAGGGGAGACACCCATCCCTTCCTGGAGGACCTGAGGGTGTCGCTGGAGTATGATCGTGACCATACCTTGATCCTCGGGTACACCCGCTACCGGTTCCGTGCCACACCCGGCAGCGTATCCATTCAGCCGCTGGATCCCGAGCGTTTGCCGGTACCCGAGGACCTCACCGCCGTCATCTCGGGCACCGACACGGTGGCGCCCGGGGGAAAGTATCTGCACCTGAAGTTCCCGCCCGGCTTCGCGCCTTTACCCGGCAAGGACCTGCTGGGGAGAAAACGATGGTCGATTTCAGACGGCCGGGGCAACTCGCTCGAGCTGACCCGCCAGGAGAACACGACCTACCCCCGTTTCGTCTCCGGTCTGGCCCTCATCGTCGCCGGATTCTGGCTCTTCTGGCTGCTGAACCACATCCTTCCCCTCTCCGGCCGGAAGAGAGAGCTCGGAGGACTTCTGACCCGCGGGAACGCCTTCATATACAATTTCACCTATTTCATGCTGGCGCTCGGCTACCTCATGTTCGGCGCCCTGGCCCTGCACAACAACTACTTTCTGAAAAACTTCGAGAAGTTTCGCACCCGCATTCTGATCGCTTTCATGCTCGGTTTCTTTCTGCTGCTTCTCCTGAGCCGCCACAACCGCTGGCTCATGTTCGCCCGCCGTATCCTGAGTCATAAGAAATTCCACGTGCCTCTGCTCATCATCCTCGTCCTCTTGATGCTGTCGCGGATCAGCGTGGTGTTCGGCGTCCTGGCTGCGGTGTATGCGGTCGTCGTGTTCGGTGTCCGCCTGGGGCGGGACGCCATCACGGAGTACATCAACACCCGCTCCCGACCCCTGGTTCTCAAAGTGATCGGCGAGAAACCCATCACGGAACTCAAATCCGTCTCGAACCAGCGGCTCTTCTTCGGCCTGGGGCGTGTTCTCTACCGTCAGGGATGGAATTATATCACCTCGGCCGATCTCCTCCTTCTGCTGTCCCTGTTTTTCATCCTGATCCAGATCTTTCTGGGGGGCGAGCTCGGCGTGTCTGTGGCCGGCTTCTTCTTCCTGCCCATCGAACTGGGAAAGATCCTGCTGACAATCTACTTCGCAGACTGGGTCAGTCGCATCGATCGCGGCATGCATCTCAACGTGCTCTGGATTTACGCCCTGGTCCTCGTTCCCTTTCTGCTTCTGATCGTGTTTCTCAAGGATTTCTCCCCTTTGCTGGTCTTCGCCTTCGTTTTTCTGTACCACATCATCAAGATCAAGAAACCGGCCTCCTTCAAGGTGGTGCTCGTCGCGCTCGTGTTCGGCGCGCTGGCGGTGACCGTGGTTCACGTGCAGGCCTACACCATGCCGTTCACGAAAACACCCTACAACCATATCCTGTCGGCGTGTGTCGTCTTATTCGTCCTGCTGGCCCTGCTGAGAGTCTGGGTGGGCCGCTACCGAACCCTCAAGCCATGGCGCAAGGCGCTCGTCTCCCTCTTGCTTCTGGCCCTGGCCGCCGGCACCATCGCCGGTGTGCACGCCTTCCGCGGGGGGGTGCCCCGGGTTCTGGGGGACCGATTGACTTCTTGGATCAATCCCTGGGAGGATTACGACCTGTCGTACCAGTTCATCAACTCACTCTGGTTGATGAAGGACAGCGGGCTATGGGGCCGACCGGCAGAGGCCCTGGATGTGGCCGTCCATGTCCCCCTGGTGGAACAGGACCTGAGCTTCAGCCTATACGTCAGTGTCATGGGATGGCTCGGCGTGGCCCTGATATTCGCCACGCTGCTGGTTCTCGTCCTCACGATCCACCGGCTCGCCGCGATATCCCGGGGCGATGACCGCATGCGCTGGGAAGCCTACGTGCTCGAATTCCTTGCCGTCATCTTCTCGGCCCAGTTCGTGTTTCCCGCCCTCTACGTGGCGGGGCTTCTGCCCATCATGAGCCAGCCCATTCCCTTTCTATCCTACTCCAACAACATGTTGCTCCTGTTCACCCTGCCCTTCTCGGTCCTCCTCATGGTGTTGGCACGAAACATGGAGGCGGCATGAGACGGAGCTTTCCGTTTTTCATGGGCATCCTCGCCCTGCTCCTTGTCTTGATCCTCTTGAGACTGCTTTCGGTCTCCTTCCCGACCCAGACGGGAGCGCGTCACGAGGTGGTTTATCTCGAGGAATTTCACGACAGCGGGCATTTGTTCGCGATCGGCGCCGCAGGGGAGCGCTTCCGGCTGCGTCCGCTGGCCTCCGGCATACAGATCAACCATCGTCCGGTGACCGGACCGGTTCCACTGGAGCACGGCGATCGGATCGTGGTGCGAGACCGCCCGTTTCTGTTCCAGGTGCATCCCCAGAGGTACGAGTTCAAACGGGTCTTCCGCCGCCCGCTCTTCGAGATCTGGCCGGGCAATCCGGTGTCCATGGTCATCGGCGGATGGCTGTCCGGACAGGAACGGCGCCGAATCGGAACCCCGCGGGACAAGACGCTTCTAAAGAGGATGCTGGTCGAGATCGCTCCCGAACATCTGGCAGCCCTGTGGCCGACCCGTGCCCCCCGGGACGGCCAATTGCTCATGGTCCGCAAGAAGACGGGGGACGTCCACGCGGGGGATTACGACCCGACCCGTGTGCTGGAGGTGAGCTGCCCGCACCGCGACATGGTGCGGGTACGCGACACCGACCGGACGACGATCGCCGCGGGCTCCTGGCAGCCCTTGAGAAGCGGCGACCTCTTCGTGTTCGCACCCCTGTCTCAGGGACCGGGGAAGGAGCTCGTCTTGCGCTTTCAGCTGGAACGGGTCAAGACGCAGATGTATCGGGGCCGCCGGGGTCAGGAAAGGCTGGTGTCGGCCGACCTCGTGTACCTGGTCATTTCCTACCGCAGGGTCCGCGACGGGGCTGAGACGCAGGAACCCCTCCATGCCACCCTCCGTTCGCCGGAGACCGAATACACCTATTTCATCGACCGGACCCGCGAGACCCTCTTCCTGGGCAAGCGCGGCCTGTACCGCTTCAGCCTGTCTCCGGACGCCCTTCTCGGGCGCCTGCACATCCCGGATAACGTTCGGGAAGGCGGGGCGACCGACATGAAGGAGATGATCGACCGGCAGATGTATTACCGGCGGGAAGGACGATTGCGGGCCCTGGAGCGCGACCTGCTGTCCGATCTTCGCGCTGCGCTGCGGGACGGCCGCGGGTCGATGCCTGCCCTCCTTCGGGCCCGCCGCATCGTATGGCCGGCGCTGTCGCGTGCCGCCGACCCTTCCGGCTACCTGCAAACCTGCGAAAGCACCCTCACACGGATGGTCCGGAAGCAGGTCTGGCGATCGTTCCGGGAAGAGGTCGAGCGTCTGAACGTCGATCACTCGCTGCAGGGCATCGGGCTGTCGGCTTCGCCCGAGGCGTCGTTCGGCGTGATGGTCCGTACCCCGGGTCAATCATGGGTTCGCGCGGTTCCCTGGACGGACAACACGCCGCTGGTTGACGGAATCGACCGGTTTTACTGGAGCGGCATGATCTCTGAAGAGGATGCGGCGGAGTTCAGGGTCGTGTTCGACCGGCCTCCGGGCGAGGTGAAGGCCATCGCTGTGGGCGCCTACCGACTCAAACAGAACGGGCGGGAAACCCGCCATCATTTCTTTGACGGGATCCAACGCGTGAGACTGGATGATCCCGAAAAGACCCTGCAACTGCATCTCGAACCTCGCCGCGATTTCAACGTTCGTATCTCCCACGCCCGGCTGCGAATGGAACTGCGTTCACCCGATCACGGCGAGGTGATCGCGGCCACCGCTCCGGATTGGCAGGGATCGATCGACCGATCCACCTGGGTTCCCTGCAAGCCTCTGCCGCCCGAACCGTCGGAGGATCGGTCGGCCGGCACCGCCATCTGGTATCCCGAGGACTGGGATCCCGCGTACCGAGGGGTGAAAACCCGCTATTTCCGCGGTCGCTTCACCCTGTCTTCAGTACCGAAAAAAGTCAGGCTGACCCTGCACAGCACCGGAAACCACCTGATGTGGCTGAACGACCGCATCGTGTACTCCAACGGGGATATCGCCTCCTCTCTGCGACCGGGAACCAACACCATCGTGCTCATGGTATCCAAGCGCGGAATACAGAAACGGTACCGGGAGAGCCGCTGGTTCCGTCTCGCGAACAACCGGATATTTCTCAAACACAAGCAGATCCACCGCGCCAGCTTCGTCCGCGGCACGCCGCCCCGTTGGCCCAGAATCGTCGACGGCCGGGGGGCCGTCCTGGCCTACAGCGTCGAAATCAACGGCCGCAGCCGCCGGTTCTTCTCCCCGGTGGCGAACCGTGAACTGGGATCCATCTTCGGCCGGGGAGAGATTGGCGGATGGGGAATCGACCAGGTCTTCGCTCCCCTGGTCCGTACCACCGGCATCGAGGAGATCGAACTGACGATCGACAAGGAGTGGCAGCGCATCGCCACCGCCTGTCTGGAAAAGACGCTCATTGAAAAGAAAAAAAATGAGATCTCGAGCCCGCGCTACCTCAATTTGCAGCAGCGGCTCACCCGCCTGGAGGCGGACCTCGAATCGGCGCGTGCGGCCCCGGAGGACCGCGAAGGCCTCGAGTTCGCCCGGGCCATGGAGCGGGTGATCCGCCTGCAGTCGGAGATTTCCCGCGTCAGAACCGAGATCAACCAGATCAAGAACCATTTCTACGAGGGATCCGTGATCCTGATGGACGGAGAGGGGCGCCTGCTGACCGCGGCGTTCTATCCCTATGACACCGCCTCGATGGCCCGCCTGAACGACCACGTGTCCACGCCGTATCGGGCCTACGAAATCCCCACCCTGAACCGGGCCTGGAAATGGAAGTACAATCCGGGCTCCACGGCCAAAGTGCTGGATTCCATCGCATTCCTGACCGCCCGCGACCGCGACGGACGCGCCGGCTTTCCCCATCTCCGGGACCTCCTTTCCCCGGATTCAAGGGGCTGGCATGTGCCGCGTACGGACCTGAAGGGCAGCCGGCTGCGCAACGGCAAGCAGGTGTTCTTCCAGCTGCAGAATTTTCGCGGACACAACATGCCCGCCGGTTTCTGCTCCCTGGAGGAAGCCCTGATCCATTCCTACAACACCTACTTCGGCTACCTGGCGCTGCACGCCAATACCATGCTGATGCGGGACAGCGCCCTGTTCGACCGGTCGGCGTTTTTCGTGTCCCGGGCCCTGCTGCCCATCGAGGCGGCCCAGCGCGAGTTTCCCATCCTGGAATTCGCGGAAAAGATGGGCATGAACCGTCCCGTCGACCTGCTGGCGAATCTCCGTGACACCGGGTTGTCCGCCCATCTGTCGCGCCGTGACTACGACGTGTTCATGGCGGCCCCCTCTGTCTTTCCGGTCAACGCCTACGCGGTGAGCGAGGTGGCGTATTGCGCCATCGGTCAGAGCGATTTTCAGCTGACGGCGCTTCAGAACGCCCGGATCGCCTGCGTCCTGCTCAACCAGGGGATCCTCCATGATCCCTCGATCGTTCGTTCGCTTACCCTGTCGGGTGGTCCGGATCATGCGCGGCGCAAAATCACGCCCGATCCCGGCAAGCACGCCGAGCGGGTCTGCGCGGTTCAGGTCGCCGACACCGTATCCGCCGCCATGGCCGACGTGGTGCTCCGGGGAACGGCGGGGCGGGTATTCGAACCGGAGTTGCGAAGGGATCGCACGTTTTTCGCCAAGACGGGGACCGCGGAAACCAAGTTCTACCAGGACAACTCGCTGTTCGTGGGTCACGCCGTGCTTCGTGACGGATCACGGGTTGCTTTTTCCGTGATCGTGCCGCGTTCCGGCACCGGTGCGGCCGTGGCCGGCCGGCTGACCGCCGACGTGTTTCGCGAGATCTTCGCGTTCGAAAAGGAACACGGACGAAACCTGTGAGCCGCGGCGCCGTTTAATATTTTGACAACCCGATTTCTGTCTGTTACCATCAGGAGGCGAACAATGGGCAAATTTCTGTTGTGGGTCGTTCTGCTTGTGCTATGCTGGCCGGTCGCGTTGCTGGCCCTGGTGTTGTACCCCTTCGTCTGGCTTCTGCTGCTGCCGTTTCGGCTTTTGGGCATGACCGTCGATGCGGTGTTCGATCTGATCAAGGCCATCATCACCCTGCCCGCACGCATTCTCAAGAGATTATAATGGGGTGGGGGAGGGAACGTCGTTCCGCATGTCTGGCGATCCTCCTCCTGCTCTTCGGAACGCTTCAGGCCATGGAGAAACCGATGGAACATCCCGCCCGTTTTCTCCCTGACACCGTGCGGGGCTGGGAACGCACGCCGGGTGTGGATGTGTATACGCCCGACACGCTTTTCGAATACATCGACGGCGGCGCCGAACTCTACCTGTCTTTCGGCTTTCGTACCCTCTGGGCCTGCCGGTACACGCGGGCGAATCATCCGGAAATCACGGTGGACATCTTCGACATGGGGCACCCGCACAACGCGTTCGGGGTGCACACCCACGGCCGCGAAGCCAGCAACCAGGATATCGGCCAAGGGGGCGAGTACCTCGGCGGTCTGCTGACCTTCTGGAAAGACCGCTACTATGTATCGGTCCTGGGCTATCCGGAAACCGGGACCGTCCGCGACCTGGTGCTTGATCTGGGTCGAACCATCGCCAACCACATCGAGGGGACCGGCGCGCTCCCCCCCCTGATATCGTTTCTCCCCCGGGAGGGATTGCTTCCCGACAGTATCCGCTATTTCCACCACCACGTCTGGATCAACAGCCACATCTTCATCTCGCAGGAAAATGTGCTGAATATCGGCACCCACAGCGCGGCCGTGCTGGCCAGATACACCGCCGGGCCGAAACCGGTGCACCTGCTGGTGGTGTCCTATCCCGGCGGAGACGAGACGGCCGCGGCGCGCAGAAAGTATACCCGCTCCCGCAGCCTGGCCGACGCCGACGGCGTCCATCGCGGCCAGGACGGCACCTGGACAGGTATCCTTGTGGATGAAAACCGTCTGTGGGTGGTGCTGAACGCATCGCGCAAACAGGACGTCGAAACCCTGCTCTCCCGAATCGGAAGGCGGGGAAACTGACCGCAGGAGGTCGCCATGAAAGGCAAAAAAGGATGGTCCCGAAGGGCGTTTCTGAAGCACTCTTCCCTGGCCGCTCTGGGGGGTTCGGTTTTGCTGCCAAAACGGGGAAACGGCGCTCCGGCCGAAAAATCATCCGTCGTCCTGATCCGCGACGATGCGATGTTCTCCGAGGCCGGAGCACCCCGCGAGGCGGTGGTTCTGGACATGCTGGACCGGGCCGTGACCGCCCTGATGGGGGAGAAGGACCCGCTGGACTGCTGGAGACGTCTGCTCAGGCCGACGGATACCGTGGGCATCAAGAGCAACGTGTGGCGCTATATCCCCACCACGGCGCAGATGGAAGGGGCCATTCGCCGCCGCGTGCTCGATGCCGGCGTCCCGCCCGAGCGGGTGGCCGTGGACGACCGCGGGGTGTTGCAGAATCCCGTGTTCCGCTGCGCCACGGCCCTGATCAACGTGCGGCCCATGCGTTCCCACCACTGGTCGGGCGTGGGCAGCCTGATCAAGAACTACATCATGTTCGTTCCGAAACCCTATGAATACCACGGAGATTCCTGCGCCGACCTGGGTACGATCTGGAAACTGCCGCCGGTCAAGGACAAGACCCGCCTCAACATCCTGGTGATGTTCACGCCCCAGTTCCACGGCGTGGGACCCCACGCTTTCAACCCGAGGTACGTCTGGCGGTATTACGGTTTGATCGTCGGTTTCGACCCCGTGGCCGTGGATTCGGTGGGCGTACGGATCATCGAGGCCAAGCGGCGTGATTTCTTTCAGGATTCCCGGCCCCTGAATCCGCCGGCAAAGCACATCTACCTGGCGGACACGCGCCACCATCTGGGCACCGCGGATCCCGCGCGAATCCAGCTCACCACCCTGGGATATGCCGAAGATCTCCTTCTCTAGTTTCGGGCGTTTCGGGCCCCTCGTCCTGCTCTGGACGGCGGCGACGCTTCTCCTTCCGGGCTGCGGCCGCGAGAAGAGTGAAAGGGAACGCATCCTGCTCATGATCGAACGGATCCAGGAAGACGTGGAGGACAGGAATCTGGAAAGGGTGCTCGACCGGATCAGCGAGGATTTCAGAGACATGGAGAACCGTTCCAAATCGGAGGTCCGGGAGTTCATCGCCGACCATTTCGATCGCCACCACGGCATCGTCGTGCACATCCTGGGAACCCGTTTCCTCGGTCTCGAAGCGGGGGAGGCGGATATCGAGACCGAGGTGTCCCTCTCCAGCGGTGCCGCCAAGGTGTTCCGCAAACTGATCCGATACTCGGGGCAGAACTACCGCTTTTCCCTCCATCTGGTTCGGGATGAAGCGGGCTGGTGGCAGGTGTCCCGTGCCGGCTGGCGCTTCATCACCCTGGAGGAGCTTTTTCCCGAGTCGTTCAAGTTGTTGAAAAAAGTATTTCCTGATATATGAGATGCATATGAACATCAGATCAACATGTCTTCTGGCTCTCATCGGCATTCTGTCTCTGGGAGGGCCCGCGGTCCAGGCCCAGGAATTCGATCCCCGCCGTCCGGAAACCCCGGCCGTCGGCTGGAACGGGCTTCCGCTTCACGACGCCCGCCTTCTGGCCGCTGGGGGCGTCTCCACCTTCGCCGCGCCGGGTCTCTCGGGTGTGATCAATCCGGCCCTTCTGGCCGCCGAGAACCGGGCCATCCTGGCCGGCGGTCTGACCTGGGTCGCCTTCCAGGCATTCCAGTACTGGGGGGTCAACGAGGGGGTGCTCCAGGCCCCGGACGGCATGGGTGACGACCGGCTTCGCTGGGGCGGTGTGGGCGTCGTCCTGCCCGCGGGGGACTGGGTTCTGGCCGGAGGGTACGCCCTGACCAACCTGCTGCAGTTTCCCTCCTTCGAATACCGTGATGACAGCTACGGGTACCGCGGCGATTTCTCGGGCACCGAGAACGCCCTGTATTTGGCCGCGGCCTGGCGGCTCGACGCCCGCTGGCACCTGGGCGTGCGCATCGAACGCCTCGCGGGCCGCCGTGCGGTTGATATCCAGGAATCTTACCTGTACACCACGGGAGACCACTCGC
>Ga0180434_10003707_pt1 | contig 19259 bp, 10 predicted proteins | sample SS_ome_7_FD_132453 | JGI IMG/M metagenome (GOLD analysis project Ga0180434, IMG submission 132453) | Hypersaline lake sediment archaeal communities from the Salton Sea, California, USA - SS_1_D_2 metaG | ecosystem: Environmental > Aquatic > Non-marine Saline and Alkaline > Hypersaline >...
ATAAATAAATCGTCTACCTTACTATTTACCGTTAAGCAACAACTTGGATCTCCTGAAATTGTATCTATTAAGTCAAGAATTGTTTGAGTCATTGGAATCAACTTATCCAACTTACTTTCTATTGATTCATGGTGATCCGACAACGAAATAAATAAATCATCCACCTTGCTATCTATGGTTAATGCTGTCTCATCAATACTATCAACAATCGTATAAACATCTTCTGTAATCGGTATAAGTTTATCTAATTTACTCTCTATTGATTCGTGATGGTCTGACAAACTTATAAATAAATCGTCTACCTTACTATTTACCGTTAAGCAACAACTTGGATCTCCTGAAATTGTATCTATTAAGTCAAGAATTGTTTGAGTCATTGGAATCAATTTATCCAACTTACTTTCTATTGATTCGTGATGATCTGACAAGCTTATAAATAGATCGTCTACCTTACTATTTACCGTTAAGCAACAACCTGCATCAAATGACAGCGTACTTACTACGTCATAAACACTTTCTGTAATTGGAATCAACTTATCCAGCTTACTTTCTATCGACTCATGATGATCTGACAAACTTTCAAGAATAGTTTTACTCAAACCTCCTACCGTATCACAACATGAAACAAAAATGTCCATCTTACTATCCAGCGTCTCCAATGATGGGATAACGGTACCATTTAGACTTCCTGCAATACCTACGACTATCCCCTTTATCTCCTCTGCCTCGTCAAGAATAGACACTGCAATTGGTATAAGCTTATCAAGCTTACTTTCTATCGATTCATGATGATCTGACAAACTCGTTAGAATAAGACATTCCGCCCTTTTAATTAATTGTTTAATCCCTAACCTTGAAGCGGGACACGGAGGGCAACCCTTTATTATTTTTTGATCTCCATTAGCTTTTACAGATATATCCTCCAAGACAAGATCTATATTATTCTTTTCGGCGACATAATAGGTTTTTTTACAAATATTCGCAAAACCTTTTGAAAATTTTGTAAAAAAATCTTCTATTAGATTCTGTAACTTTACTATATTTTTTGATTTTACGGGCTTGAGGTCATCTTTTATGGCAATCAATGAATTAAGCGCAATAATCAGGACATCTAATAATGAATCTAAACCAGAATCCTGATGCGGCAAATCCAACTCAGGTTTATCTACTATGCCAGATACAACATAGATCTCATCAACAACCTGAGGAAATACTTGAATTAGTTCATCAATATTATTGTTTTTATAACAATCAAAAAAATTTTGCAATGCTATAAACTCACACTGTTTTTTTGTTGTTTTTAATAAGTTCTCAGGTAATTTTGTAACATTTTCTCTTACATATTTATTTACCAAACCCTGGTCTAATTTATTTCCATGGAGGAAAAAAACAGACCCTTGAGAACTAAAAAAAATTGACAATGAAGTCAATAATGCAATATTTTTTTTACATCGATTCGAAAACAATAGCCTCATAATTCATCTACCATTCAATTTTATAAAAGACTAACAAAAAACTCTTGAGGAGGAGGGGGGGACTTTTTGCCCCCCCTCCTCCTCAAGTCAGATATTTACAATTTACTAAACACAATCACAATTATTTAACTGTAAGAAAATTGCCTTCAACCATTGAACTACAGATAATTTAGCATCATTAATACTATCTAACGTACTCCAATCACACACGTCACATGATATTACATCCTCAAGGTCACCAATCTTGCTATCTATGTCTTCTACGATAGGAATTACCTTATCAAGCTTACTTTCTATTGATTCATGGTGATCAGAAAGTGATACAAATAGGAGGTCAACCTTACTGTTCACCGTCAAACAACAATCTGAATTAATCTCCATACCATCAATAATAGACAATATATCTTCTGCAATTGGAATCAATTTATCCAACTTACTTTCTATTGATTGATGATGATCCGACAGTGAAACAAATAAGTCATCTACTTTACTATCAAGCTCATGAACAACTGTATTGGTATCTTCTGCGATTGGAATCAATTTATCCAACTTACTTTCTATTGACTCATGATGATCAGACAGTGAAACAAATAAGTCATCTACTTTACTATCAAGCTCATGAACAACTGTATTGGTATCTTCTGCGATTGGAATCAATTTATCAAGTTTACTCTCTAAGGTTTCATGGTGATCTGACAAACTAATAAATATATGATCTACCTTACTATCAATTGTTTGAGCAATTGGAATTAATTTGTCAAGCTTACTCTCTATTGATTCATGATGATCTGATAGCGAAATAAATAGATGATCTATTTTGCTATCGATCGTTTCTGCAATTGGAATCAATTTATCAAGCTTACTCTCTATTGAAACAACCTCATCCAATATTAAATCTACCTTGCTATCAATTGTTTCAGTAATCTCTATGATCACATCTACTTTAGAATTTATAAGAATAACATATGCCTTGATGACACATAAGGCCTCTATAATTGGCCCCAAATCACAACAGCCACCGCCGCCGCATGATGTAATCGTTCCTCCTTCACAAGATGGAGATTTAGGAGCATCATCTCGAGGCGCTCCTAACATTGCACCTGTACTCATACCAAATAATAATACGAAAACAAAAGAACTTAACATTTTTTTATTCCAATGGAACAATTTCCTCATATTTTTATTCCCCTTTAACTCGAGAACCAACAATATTAACTACCTAAAAATAAATACTAAAACCAAGATGGGCTTCCATCTCTCTCATGCAATTCCATCCACCAACAACACGTGAAGCACCTGCATATAATTCAAAGAAGTTCCAACGATGGAATACCTCACCGCGAAGTTTGTGTGCTAAAATATTTGTATTTTTCTCAAGAATGGTGCTATCAAGCGCATACCTGTCGCCTAATAGATCTTTGTAGAGATAGTTTGCATCGCAAGGGCAGAAGCAAACTTTATCTCTTCTCTTGTAGTAAGCCTCGTAACCGAAAGCCAATCCCATGTTTTGATTATAAGGGTTAAATACTGTTAAATCTAAGTGTCCAAGGAAATAGCCCCATTTAACTCTTGCCTTTATGCAAGGACCAATGTTTTTAATTGTTGACAATACATACGATGCAGCTTTTTTCTCACATGATTCTAACACATGTGCATAAGAAATATCTGCGGTTAAACCAACCCATTTTTCAGATCTCCAACCACCGGCTAAACCAAATCTTGTTTCAAAGTGACCATTGTTGCCAGGAGCTTGCCAGAAGACTCTCTTTGGATTTGTATTTTTCTTACCAGTTGGAAGTTTCAATCCAAATACAATTTCACCAAATGATGTATCCGTGAAATCATATCCACCATAACACTGGATATCAAGATCACCAACACCAAAAATGTGTTCATTGCAACAGAAGCAAATACCTTTATCGCCAAGGAAGCTCAATGCTGAACCACTGCCAGTACGATCCATCTTATTCAATACAAAATCAACAATATTTTTAATTTTCCTTGCATCTTCTAAATACTGAACCGTACGATTTTCTCCCGGAGCAACATCATATACCGGCACAAGGAAAATCTGACTTTGATTTTCTCTATTAACCTGCAATAATCTATAATCTTCTGTATTTGCAAACCTACGTTTCGTATTATGAATAAAGGCACCGTTACCAGAAGCCGGTACTGGATTATTTAAAAATGCAGGTATTTGTATATCTTGTAAATATACAGCAAATTGTTGGTAATCTGCAACTGGATCCTGCAAATCTGGTTTTTTATCGGTTCGCTTCCATGCAACGGCCGCAGGAGCCTTAGTAGGAACTAAACTATTATTCGTAAGTTCAATACCTGCCACGGTTAGTGAATTATTACCATAAGTAACTAATGGATCAACCCCATTGGGCATCTGTAAGGTCGTCAAATAATCAAGCCTATAGGCAAAAGACTCACCTACTTCTCCATAAGGGGGGACGCCGCCAGGAGGACACTGATCCCAAGCATTAAGAGCTTCAAGCTTATAAGCAACTACATCGTTTTCAGGCTTTTCTAAGCAACAATCCATCTCAACTTCAATTGCTTTAATTGGCAATACAATATTAAAACCAAAACGCAACTTGCTATTTTCAACTCTGCGCTCTGCATGTAAACCTAAAATAACGCCACGCTCATTGTAGTCAAATTTTGGTCGCAATTTAGCAAAACTTAAACCTGGAGCACCACTTGCTCTACCAATAAGGTTTCCACCAAAAAATGCCTCTTCAACTTTAAACTCTGCTTTTCCAAAGAATAATTCTGATAAAGGAATATTTCTTCCACTGCATAAATCTTCATCGCAACAACAAATGTCATTGGAGCCACAAACATCAAAACACCCTGGATACCTTATGCGAAGATTTTGTGAATCACAACAGCAGTTACAACTTGAAAAACAATTGGTGCAACAATCACATGCTCCACATGTTGGCCTAAACAGTTCGTTTCTTCTGTATACCCCACACATATTTGGACACGCATTGCAGCAAGGATCACAAACGCAGCAATCATTTTCTGGACAACACCAGTCGCATCGCTTTGGGTCCATTCCGCGAGAAGCATGTCTATAATAAGCTCCACCCCAAAGATCAACGCTCCACAAGGACTCAACCGCCGGTTTCAGCGGATAGTGCATGTAGCCACCGTTCTTGTTTAGCTTGCTATTTAAACTAAGCGGCGTTCTTAATTCATGAGTAGATAACATAATAGAGCAGCTTGTAATAGAAACTAAAGTTACAAGCCTCAAAAACGTTTTGTTCATATCTCTCCTTCGTTTTACATTTAAACTCAACACTTTTTTTATTCTCTCATAATTTTTTCTCAAGGTAGGCGGCTTTTCAACCACCTACCTCTTTAGCTCCTTATTTTTTTATGGCATCTCGAATGCATATTTTACGGTCCGTGGATATACTGCGGGATCACCTTGACTATTTAAGCGAACTCCTACTGCACCTAGTTCAAATGAATGGCCAAAGTCTGTCATTGTACCACTTTTGCCTAATATGGTTGGCTCTGCACCTTCAGTACCTTCACGTGCAATAAACCCACCGTCAACATATCCTAATATTGCTTGATTTTTAAGTCCTGGCTCTGCCGTTGCAAGTATGTTATAGCATTCTTCATTGGTATTATCTACGACCTGGAGATAGGTATATAAATCACTACCGGTAGCTCCACCAATTGTCTTATGTATACCAAAGATATCTGCTAAGAACATTTTGGATGACATAATACCAACACTTAACTCACCAGGAATTGTCTCTCCATCAACATCTCCTACGATAGGATTAAGTGTCGTTACACTTGGATCTATCAATGCAATATTTCCACCACCTAATATGCTTGCATATGTTGCATCATGAGTAAATGTATATATGGTACCACCAACTTCACCTGAATCCTGAATAGCTAACAATGAAGCATTAGGATCTGAACCAATATACGTACTACCATGACTAAATGTCCCACTTGGAACGTCAATATCAACTCTTGTAACATTTTGAAGTGGCCCAACAAGCCATTCATCTGGAGCAGCTACCGCAGAAGGATCAGTAGAGTTAGAGGCCATACCAATATTGAGACCCAAGAAGGATCGAGAACCTACTTCAAATTTTGGATCTGCACCATTAATCTCAAGTTTAAACTGAACATCTCCGCCATCTACAACCGTTGTATTACCAACTTGGAAAGAACCACCTTCTAGCTCATTGCCACCGATCTTAAATTGAGCTTTATCTTTCAATACAAACTCTAAATCCGTAACAGGAACACAGGCATTTGATTCAACACCAACGTATGCTTTTTTCTGAATTAACATTCTTGAATTGTCATCAAATTCTACTATACCTTCTCCCATAAACTTAACTCGAACATCATCTAGTGATGTTATCTCCGTTCCTGAGGTTGGGGTAACAACAGAATCAACTCGTACTGTTGCGTCATCGGTAAATTTAACTATACCGCCGCCTAAGATAACACTCGAATCTTCTTTAAGTACAAGTGTTATTTTGCCACCGATAATAACCGTATCATTGTGATCAGCAAAGGTACTTAAATTCAATGAGCCACCTTCTGGAACAACTATTTCACGAGGAACGTCAGAGTAGAACTTCAATGAATTCCTAGCTGTTTCCCCAAAGTTTGGTCCCTTGAGAATATGACACGTGTTCTGGATAATAATATCTTCATTAAGCAGTACTTGCCCAGACACACCTTTTTGATCTGCACCGTCTGCGATAATAACGATACCACCTACCCCAAGGAATACGGAACCACAAAGGGCATCTGTATCTTTATGGGTAGAACCTAATCCAGCTACACCACCGTTTTTCAGAACGATTCTTGCCGTTGGGGCTTCTGCAGAATTACATCCGGACATAAATATAAGTTCACCTACTTTACCACCGTCAATCAAAAGACTTGCAGGATTGTCGAGCCTTGATCCAGAAATTTGCAACTGCTCAACGGTACCTTTTATTGTTGGCATACCTTGCACATTTTTCTGTGTTACGGCAGGACACTGACATCCAGTTGGGGTTGTACAGCAATCACTCGTACAGTTACAGCAACAACAATTGTCAGTGCTTCCACCAACGATATATGGGCAGAAAGTATCGTAGTCTTTAATAACTTCAATCCAATATAATGTGTAATCTGATAGAACCTGACCTTCTGCGACAATTGGTTTGAGATAACCATTATTGGTAAGGTTTAACTGCCAATCGGAAATACCAACCATCTTATCAAAAAATACTTGCGATTTTGGCAAACTAATTACACCATTTCCACTCTTTGTCACCATGGTAGAAATATTTGCGCTATAGCATTTATCTATTAGAAACTCAGCACTACTTGCACCTGAATCTACAAAAATGCCACCTTTTCCCGTAATACCTGACATTGCAGGATTACCTACGGGGCCACCTTGCGTTTCAAATGAGAAGAAGTTACCATCAATTTTTAATTTAGGATCCGTTGCAAGGTTATCAACTCCTAAACCAGAAACATATGTTCCCACCGAAACATTACTCGAATTACCTAAATAAATTGTATGAATTGAAGGTTCTGCACCACAGGTTCCTGTACATTGCGAATCTACTCCAATCTCTTCGTGAATCTTGATATCATTGCAAGCACTCTTCAACAGCAATTCATGAGGATTCAGTCCTACAGGAGCTGGTGCAACCACAAATTCCTGTTTAACATCCAAGTGTGCATCTGTACCGCCATTACCTATATTGGTACAGCCATCACATGCAATGTTTCGTGTTCCAAGAATCATATTTCGACCAGATCCATTATCTATCTGATAGTATTTGCCCATATAAGCATCATAGCCATTTCCGTAGAAGGTAAAAATACTTTCGTTAGAGGCAGGCGCAGGAGGCCCTACAGGAACTGTATTAAATCGATCTGGCACCCATAGATCTACACCCGTCACGCCAACACTGGTATGCACATCAAATTGAGAATCATAAAAAGCCATTTTTGGCCTAACAACAGGACCAATAAATCCGTCAGCAAAGGGTTGAAAGTTAAGAGTGTCACCACCAACATAAGTTGGTTCTGTCGCAACATCATTATTTTCACACACTTTATGGTTTGAGTCCGTATGCACTAACCAGGTATCTCTAAAATTAATTCTATTATTAACCAAGAATGCAGCTTTGTTATAGGCATAATATGTATCCCCATTTACTTTAAATGTTCTAGAAGGGAAATTTATCCTGGTAATTGAATCTATTACAAAACCATTCGGGCCAAATGGAGCAACCTCCAACGATAAGATTTGCATTGCATTGTCAAAAGCACCACCAAAAAGCGGTAGGCCTTGCACCTCAAGCGGAGCCTCAACATCTAGCACAAATTCACCTTCTCCAGGAGTTCTATACAGCGTATCAACCGTAAATGGATGTTCGTCGTGTACATTATCGTTAAAGACACCATTGCTACCTACACCCGACCTGTAGTATATGCCTGAGGCACCTTCCATTACCATTTGTGCAATAAAATTGGTTTGACCAGCAATACCATCCACAAAAAGCGCAGAAGGATTTCTTGGTTTTGTTAAAGAATCAACTGCTCTGCCCATTAAAATTTCATCTGGCAGGTCAAGCTCAACGCATATGTTGTTTGCTAAGCCAACATAGTCAAGATATGCCTCAGAGAGAGTTTTCAACAATCCATTTGGGCCTAAAATAAATCCGTATCTTGTGCCGTCAAATGGATTCGTTTCTAGATTCCACTGATTTATATAAAGATGTGAATACGTCTTGTTATAGTTTAATATGAGCAAGCCCGCATAATTAAGTGCCGTTGCACCATACACCTGAAAATCTGCTCGATGACCAGCCAGTTGCGTCATATCAATGTTTGCCCATGTTATTCGATCATTAGCCGTATTAACATAATTACCACCTACATATACACCGCCAGTATCTTGCACCTTCAATATCATCCGGCCTGTTCCTCCTGGATCAACATCAGCATTGCCAGGGAAAAAGCTCAAATGTCCAACTTGAGTATCTACTGGTACAGGGGGACCTGGAATTACGGTTTGGCCAAGATAACTTATTAATGACTCAGGACCAACTTCAAGAGTAACATCATCATCACTTGGTGCAGTCTTACGATGAACATTTACCCATCCCTCCTGCATGCGAACAAAGAAACGGGCACCGCCTCGTGTAGCATCATTAGTAAAGCTAAGCTTTTTGTCATTATCTAAATAAATATTTAAAAGACCCGAACCACCAAAGGTTACAAGAAGCGGAGCTTTTGCTGCATCATCTGAACCTTTAAATGCTAGATTTTCATCAACATACAGGTTTATTGTTCTTCCCGAATCAGCTCTTAAATAAAGTTCTGATGCTCCTGTATTTTTACCAACAAGAAAAGAATCAAAGTTGTTAACATTGATAACCACATCTTCATTTTGGGCATGGACTAAGATTCCACCCCCTGCATCATCACCGATAACAACAGGATTATTGGCGGCGTTACCATTTATATCTATTTGCACATCGTCTAAATTAGCAACAACATCATTGTTAACGGTTGCCCCGGCATTCCAGTTAACATACGTCGTCGCCTTTCCCATCGAACAAAAGAGAAGTCCTAATAAAATAGAACAATGAATAATCAGTCTTTTCCTCATACGCTCATCCTTTTTTTAGAAAAGATTCATCCTATACAACACCACAAAAAAACATCACAAAAATTATACACAAAAAAACGGCATGTAAAATCGACAAACAGTTGCATTTAGCGGAATAGAACAACATTTTAGACTGATTGAAATACATACTTTCGTTACTACCCATCTATCTTCCACTTTTTAAATTTGTGAAACACACCTTCAGAAGATATATCTAGTTCCTTTTAACAATAATGTCAACATTTATTTTTATAGAAAAAACAAATTTTTATAAATCATCACAAAAACCACAAAAAAGGCGAAGTGCTAAAATTTTAAAAATACGTTACATCTGAAGTCAAGAATTTATATTTTTTTTAAAAAATCAATTGGCCTTTAGCTCTATCCAAATATCATTTAATTGTTTTTCGGACAAAACATTCCTAAAAAAGTTCATTTTTTTTTCACTCTTTTTAATCTTGGCCATAGATTTTACAAAAAAATCAGGCAACTTCACATTCTTGGTTGCCGGAAACAAAGAATATCTATTTGCATGATGACTAACCACCTCGGATTTAAACAAATAATTTATAAATGCATATGCCATATCCTGCTTCCTACTTTTGGCTGCAAGCGCAATGCTATCAACCACCAAAAAGGTGCCTTCTTTTGGAATCAAAAAATCAATATTTTCATCAAAACGCGCGGCATGCCAAATTTCTCCACTCATGCCAACAGCTATAGGACAGGTTCCTGACACCAGAAGATAATCTGATCGCAAGTCGGTGTACGCCTCAACCCACTTTTTTTGTTTAATTAATAACGTTTTCACCTGTTGCAACTGCTCACTTGTTAAGTTATCTATCGTACCAAAAAGCGCATAAGCCGCGAGCAAGATTGCTTCCCGAGCATTATTCATCATACCAATTCTACCCTTAACTCGCTTTTGGTCAAACACAAGGTCCCAGCTTGCTTCAGGCACCCCCGCTTTAAAAGCGTTTTTGTTGAACCCAATATTATATATTTCCCACAAATACGGGAAAGAATACTCATTATTAGGATCAAAATAAAGATTCAAGAATATAGGATCAATAGCAGACAAAAAGGTCAGCTTTGATTTATCCAATTTTTTGAGCAGCCCCTCCTTAATAAGAAGCTCTACGGCATAATCAGATGGAATGACAATGTCATATCCTCGCCCCTTTGTTTCTCGCAACTTCACCAATAATTCATCGTTGTTTTCATAATAACTTATATGCAATTTGACACCCGTTTCTTTTTCAAATTTCGCCAAAAAGTCTGCATCCAGAACCATGGGGAATGTAAAAACAGTAAGGCTTCTTTCTTTTCTGAAAAATTTTAAAAGACGCGGTGAAAACAAAAACAATAATATAACGCTCCCCCAAAAACCAATGATCATCAAGCGCGCAACTATTTGCTTAAAAGAAAACGCATTCATCAAAACACCTTTGTTTTTACTCTTATAGAGGTCAAGAAGACTATTAACAAACCACTTATGAGCAACATCAAGGTTGATAAAGCATTAACCACAGGCGTAGCGCCAGATTTTATCACAGAAAATATATACATTGGCAATGTTAACGTTGAGGCTCCAGAGCAAAAAAATGAAATGAGAAAATCATCAAATGATACAATAAACACCAATAACGCTGAAGAGACAATCGCCGGATAAAGTAACGGAATAACTATTTTTACAAACGTCTGATTTTGCGTTGCGCCCAAATCTAAAGATGCTTCAATTAATCGATAATCTATTTCTGACAATCGCGCCTTAATGAGCGGCACAACATACCCTAAACCAATCAATGTATGACCAACAATTAGCGTTATAATGCCTAGCGGAATAGCAAAAAAAGTAAAGAAACTCAACATACCAACAGCTAGTACAATTTCTGGCGCAACTAAACTTCCATAAAAAAAGACAAACAAGCGATTTAAAAAACTGCTTGCGCTATAAAACACATATAACAATCCCAGGGTCACGCTCAAAAAAACCGCCGAAAAAGCAACAATCAAAGAGTTTTTCAAGGCGCCAAAGATTTCTACTGACTTAAAAAGCTCCTTATACCACCCTAAGGTAAAGCCTTGCCACTGATATGATAATGGATTACTATTAAACGAAAAAACAACGAGAACAATAATGGGCGCATACAGCATAAGATATACCATCATCACGAAAATAGGCAAAACATAATGTGAAAATCTACTTTTAACGATCATCTGCAAAAACCCCGATTTAGTTAAACAGTTTTTTAAAAATCCAATATATTCCCAATGCCGCACACACAAGAAACAAGACACTAAAGAGTGTAAACGCCGAACCTAAGAAAACATTTTTTGTTTCCAAGAAAAAATAAGAGATCATAGATCCAACAAACATAAATTTGCCCCCACCGAGCAATGATGGAATCACAAATTCTCCAAATGATGGAATAAACACTAAAAAGAATCCTGTTTTAACGCCAGCCATAGACATAGGGAATGTAATCGAATAAAAGGTCTGCCAAGGTGTCGCCCCTAGATCAGAAGAAGCCTCTAGCAAAAACTTATCCATTTTTGATAAACTAGTAAAAATAGGCATCACCATAAATGGCAAATAGCAAAACAACATGACAATATAAATAGCAGCTGATGTATTAAGAATATGTAATGGCCTGGAAACAATACCAATCTTTAACAACGCATTATTCAACAACCCATGCCGATCCAAAATAAAAAACCAAGCATACACCTGGACAATAAAGTTGGTCCAAAATGGTAGTGCTAAAAAGAAAAGTAAAAGATTTTTCATCCTTTTGACGCGCAAGGCCAAAAAATAAGCAACAGGATAGGAAATAAGAAAACAAAAAAAGGCATTAAAAAAGGCTAAAGCAAAGGATCGCAATATAATCTTTAGAAATGGAAGATCAAACAACTCCCTATAGTTATGCAGGGTAAAATTTTTAAATATTGAGCCATCCAAAGACTTTAAAAAGCTAAGCCCTACTATAAACAATAAAGGAATATATAAAAATAAAAATTGCCACAAAGCTGCCGGAACTGCCATAAAAAATGACCGGTCCCTTTTTGCAACTTCTGCCTTTGCGCTATTACTTTTCATTTTTCCAATAATACCACGTTTTCTTTTTGCCAATACACAAATACTTTATCATCATAATCTATCACTTCTTGAGGAAAATGTTCCTCATTTTGCTCAAATACCTGCATCACAAAGCCGTTCTTTAGCTCAATATGATACTGTGTCGATCTCCCATAGTAGACAATAGACTCTACCGTTCCTTCTAAGCAATTGGAAAACCCTTCCAATCTTTTTTTACTTATTTCAATTTTTTCTGGCCGCAAACTCATCAATACATTGCAGCCATTACACGCCCACTTTTTGTTTTTAGGGCCCAATACCTCAAACTTCCCAAGCCCTTCTATTTCTACATAATATTTTTTTTCTTGAAACCGCAAGGCACCTTTTAAAAGATTTGTCGTCCCCACAAACTTTGCAACAAATGAGCTACGTGGAAACTCATAAATTTCTTTTGGAGTACCCACCTGTTCAATCTCACCATGGTGATTCATAATAGCCATTCGATCCGCAACGGTTAATGCTTCAAACTGATCATGGGTCACATACACAAAAGTTGTTTTTAGCAAATCTTGCAATTCTATCAACTCAACAAGCATTTTTTCTCGCAACTTTAAATCCAACGCAGCCAACGGCTCATCCAACAACAAAACGTCCGGTTCACTTATAATAGCTCTCGCAAGAGCAACCCGTTGTTGCTGTCCACCAGAAAGTTGGTGTATGGACTTATAGATTTGTTTTTCTAAATGAACACGCTTTAATGTTTTGATAACCGTTTGTTCAATAATATCTTTTTTCACTTTTTTGATCTTCAAGCTATAAGCAACATTATCAAACACATTAAAATGGGGAAATAAAGCATAATTTTGAAATACCGTATTAACACGACGCTCATTAATAGGAACCCACGTAATGTTTTGCTTACCTAAATAAATGGCCCCCGAATTAACCGATTCAAACCCCGCAATAAGGCGTAGCAACGTTGTCTTTCCACTTCCACTTGGCCCCAGCAATGCAAAGAACTCTCCACTTGGAATCGTTAGATTAAGCCCATCAAGAATAACCTCATTATTAAAATCTTTTTTTACGTCACATATTTTTATTTCTCGCATTTTTCTTCTCAACCTTTGCAAATACCATTGGCGTTACAATATCAGACATCACACATGGTACAACAACCGCTATAACCAAAAAGATAAAAACAAAACCAATCTGTGTATACCAATCAGAAAACCCATTGGCAATCAAATAAAACATAGATGCAAAAGAACTTACGAGGATATGTAAAAAATGTGAAAACACAGAATAGAACACCTCACTTTTCTTATGATATCTGCCAATAATCACACCCGTCACAAGACCACCAATCAAAAATGGCACAATCTTGTCCAACTCATTGAAAAAGCAAAGGTGGAAATCCATTCGCACCCCCAAAATTCTACCCGCAATATACGGCATCACGGCATCAGAAAGGGTACAAAAAACCATAGCAGAAAACATACCGACAAAAAATCCTCTTAATAATCGATTTGAAAACCTAAAATAAGTAACTAAGGAACCTATAACAGAAAATAAAATATGCATAAAGTGGAAACTATGGAACAAAATATCTGCCCCCTTCTCTATGCCCTTTATATCTTTAGAACCAATGGTGGTATAACTAAAGAAACTCACAACCAAAAAGCAAAAAGCCACAGAAAATACCGCATACGGCAAATGATATAAAATCTCCTGCAAAAAAGAACCGGTACCACAACAAGAATGATCATGCCCATGATGCATAAAATCTTTTTCTATTTCGCTACTCATAAATACGTCCTTCATTTTTATGTATAAAAACAATTTACGACTTATAACTAAGGGGAATAATACATAGAATTAATCTAAATTAAGCCAATAATACATTACTTTAACCAATTTTTTAAATAAAGCAACATTTTAACCTCCCAGAGGAACAAAAAACCAATCTTAAAGATTTTGGACCAAAAATCCACTCGAAAAAGCCAAGCAAAACCAAAACCCCCTCTCAAACGAATGTTTGACACCTATTCCAAAGATATACTTGTTTTTAATCAATAAATCGCTATTCTTAAAGAGAGGTATAAATAGTCTTTATTTGGAGAGTTATCATTAAAAAAAAGTATATTTTATTCACAATACTTATCTTTTTTATCGGCAAAAACAGTTTTGCATACAAAAATTTTTGGGAGTGGGCAAAAGCGTGCAACAAATTGCCTCTGAATATACAAATAAGTGAATATAATAAGTATCAGACCCCGCTTGCCGCAGAACAATTTCTCAAAGCGGCAGGGGCCTTTATTCAAGCAACAAAAAAAAGCCGCATGGGCAATAAAAAACATTGGTTAGAAAAGCAACCATCAAATCTTTTTAGCATATGTAATGTAGGAAAAAAGTTTTTATGCAAGCAAACAAAAAACCACACACTACAAAAAAAAGGATATTTCGACCAGTTTCTCGTCATGAAACAAATTATAGATTTAAACCGAGACAAAGTATACATCCTCGGTTCAGACTTTCATGGGGACATACAATCAGTTAACACTGGTATTGTTGCGCTCTTTAGAGAAGGAATAATGAACAACAAAAACCCATTCAAAATAAAAGACCCTCATGCTAAAATCATAATTCTTGGAGACATGACAAACCGGGGACTCTATAGCGCAGAAGTATTATACACCATATTTAGATTAAAAATAGCAAACCCTAAACAAGTCATCATCTTGAGAGGAAACCACGAAACGAGGGGACTACTTGGCTTTGGCGTAGTAAAAGAGTTACGCAAAAAATTTAAATTCACATACAATAAAAAAAAGGTAAGCATATTTGACAATCTCATTAAGATTTTCAATCTGTTTCCTTGCGCCCTTTACTTAGGCATCAAAGATAAAAAAGCAAAGAAAATTGACTATACAATCCTCTGTCACGCCGGCATAGATATTACCTTTAATCCCCACTCATTGCTCACAAGCGAAAAAAAATGCGCCTACACAATGTATAAAAAAGACTATCAATGGCTCAACAATACGCCAGTCCAAAAAGCGCTCACGCAATATAGTCCAAACCATATTACATTTAAAAGCATACAACACGCGCCAACTCCAGGCTTTATTGGCAGCGATTTTAATACAGAAAAATCTACTAGCGGCAGTTTTGAAGTCGTTAATAGCGGCAGAGGACCCTTATCCTTTAGTTTTGGTGAATATATTACGAGGCTATTCCTTAAGCAATGCAGCACCCAAAATTATACCTTGAGAGGATATATTGGAGGTCATCAACATACTGGTAAAATGCTAAAAAGCCTGCTCACAAACCATGGGATTTGCCTTGTGTGGAGAAACAAACAGTGGAACGGCAAAAACAACACCCCCCTAACACCTGGCAAAGATACTCTTGTTGTAAAACTCAACAAGTCCCCCGACTCTGCAATTGGAAGCTACATTCAAGACATGACCTACCTTGTATTACAAAAAAGAAAAAAAGGAAAATACAAAACATGGAATGATGTACGGCTACAGCCAAAAAAAGCAAATGTCTTTTTTTTCAAAAATTAAAACGTATTCCCAAAAGATAAGAACCACGCATAAGAAGACTCAAACGACTTACGACGCTTCCACTTCCACCCAATGTCAAAGCGAATAGGGCCAGCTGGCGTGGCAAAACGCAATCCGAATCCTGTTCCTGCTAATAAATTTGAGGTATCAAGACCATCACAGGCTAATGAACCCAGATCTTGAAATAGAACCGCACCAATCGCCCGGTATACCGGAAATTTAACTTCAAAATTCATATTGATCATAGACTTACCCCCTTGGGGCGCAAAACGCACACAGTTTCCCTCATCCACAAAAGAACCCAACGGTGGACACAAGTCAGTATCATAACTTCTAATAGAGTGTGCCCCCCCCAAATAAAAACGTTCTATTGGACTAATATCCTTAAATTTTTGATGAAACACATGCCCAAATCGCAAGCGCAGACCGAACACAACACAGTTAAATAACGGATAAAAAAATGATTGTTCACACAAAATTTTTACAAAAAATGAATTTGCATACTGCTCATGCAATGGGAACATTCCCTTACAAGACAACAAAGAAAAGGTTCCATATGTTGGATTAAGCTTATTATCGAGATTATATATCAGCAATGTTGGCTCCAATAGTAGATACGGAATTTTTATACCAAGCAGTTTAGAATCAAAATTAATCGCATCAGCAATGCACTTTGCTTGAGCAAACATGTCGCGTTTAATTTTGGTATTCATCCACTCAAATCCAATATTGGTGGAAAAATCGAGACACTTATAAATCTTTTGAAGATTAACAAGAAACCCTTCTTGCGTTACCTCATACAAATTTTTCTTGCTCCCCACAAACCCTGGCTGATCATACCGATTTGCATAAAGCTTACATAACGTTTTGATCGGCTTATTAAAAATCCATGGTCGCGCATAGCTAAAACAAATATTTCTATATGACCTGGCAAAATCTAAATCGGCCCAAAATTGATCTGAGCAATTAGTTGGATTTCTGAACAAGAATGATCCTCCAGCCATATAGGTAACTCCATGAAAAAAGGCAGAATCTCTCCCAACATTTCGCAACCCCAACCCCATTCTAAAACGAACTTCAAATGGATCATCGGGCAACAATTTAATCAACACATCCTTGCTCTCTTGCGCAACCGAAACCTGCCATGGATATAGATATGCATGCTCAAACATGCCCAGACTCCGGACTCTAGAAATAGATTTTTTCAACTTCTCGTTATCCCAAACCTCCCCCTCTTTATACATCAACTCTCTCGTAACACAATCAATAGGAAAAGAACTGGCTCCTAAAATAACCGTTTTTCCAAATGTTACCAGCTTCCCCGGCTCAACAATCCAAGCAACCGAAACATTTTCTCCATCTGTCTGCAAATCCGGATTAACTTCAATATGCAAATAACCTTTACCCTTAAAATACTGCACTAGCCATTTGCGTTGCTCTTTCAGTAAAATAGGATTAAACGGCACCTTAAGACTTTCTTTTTCTAAAGCCGCAAAGGGTCCTTGCTCAAGAAGATCTTCAAATCCCTTAATGGTAACACCTGTCAGATATCGCCTCTTACCTTCATCAATCGTCAATTCAACCTTATAGGCATTTTCAACATCGAGCGACACAAACGATTGCTTTAAAATTTTTATATCCCAAAACCCTTCCTTTAAGTAAAAATCCATAAGACTGCTAATTGCATCATTCAAAACCTCGGCATCAAAATATTTGACACGAAAAAGATCAACAAAACAACTGTTGACCAAAAGGGCCTCGTCAAAACTTTTTACATCTATCAAATCAACTTGATCAACCGAAGCTCGCTTCCCTTCTTTAATTAGAAAAAAGTAACCCTCCGGCTCCTCTTTTGATTCCACCTCAATATTCCAAAAACCATGCTGATAATAAGCTTTTTCAATTTCTCCGGATAAAATAGATGCTGGAACCAACCAGGCAGACCTACCAAAAAGTAAAATTTTATCTAAGAGCTGCGAATCAGAAAAAAAACTGTTTCCAAAAAAAATAAACTCTTTTTTAGAATGAATATCAAATGCAAACGTTAAGGTAACTGTTTTATCTGTATTATTAATCTTTTCACGCAACCCAATGTCGACATGTAAAAATCCTTTTTTTGAAAGATAACGCTTAATTTTTCTCGTTTCATTATTGATAAGGGATTTGCTATAACTTTTTTTCAAAAAACGCTTTTTAAACAGCGCATCTATTTTTTTAAGCAAAACCTTTAACTGATCAGTCTTCTCATCTTTTCTTGTTCTATCCTTTAATACAAATGCTACATCTCCTATTGAAAACTTCTTATTCCGATGCAGCGTTATATTAACGTGAGCCGATTTAGTATCCTTATCGTACGAAATTGAACTTGCAACTCTTCCCTCAAAATATCCTTCTGATGAAAATGCATCACAAATTTTATCAAGCGAGTGTCGATGCTTATCCAAGTTAAACACGTCCCCATGCTCAAGAAGATAATATTTTCGATAATTCTCCTTACCAACAAACACACCGTGAAGTTTTAATTTTTTAAACTCCCAAAACCCCTTCAAATCTATGTGCACCGTTTTTCCATCTTCATAGGGACATATGGTAAGAATTATCTTTTTAAACTTTTTCTTTTTTATTAAAAAGGAAACAGCCTGTTGCATATCCTCCGGACGAACCTCTTCCCCCTCCTTCAATCCTATAAGATATAAAAATTCTTTTTTTGTAAATGTTACATCAGAATCATACGTCAATTTTTTAAGCAAAAAGGACGCCTTAATGGAACTTTTTATATGCGATGCAACATCCTCGAGATCATGCGGCAACGTAAGCACTATGCATGCTTTTTTATTCTTCACGCCCCCCTTACACATAAACGGACAAAAAGAAATAACAAACAAAGCAATAAAACATATTAATTTTATATGTCTATTATAATAATTAGTCTTCAACACTCTTTTTACTTCTCTAGTTCTATAGATTCAGTCAGGACCGCATACATATTATAGCATACATAACTATTTTTAACGAGAGGACCCAAGACCGGGCCACACAGAAGAACCCCTCCACTCTAGGCAGAAAACTTTCAAATTTAACGGAACTATATGACAATAATGACAATATATTTACCTCCCGCAAAAACTCTCTACCTAGGAGTATATAAAATGAAAAAAGGCAACACCCTTTATACAACAGTAACAATCTCTGACTTTAAAGATACGGGCTACATAAACGAACTGATAAAACATAATATCGGCTTAGAGTTGGCCATTTTGACCCATCTTTCAGGCAATATAAATACAGACCTAGAAAATCTCAAAAAGGAAATCATTGATTTTTGCCACTCCTGTTCTGGTCCAGATACATATGAGACAAAATATGGTAAAATAAAAGCCACCAACATTATCAACCAAAACAATGAAAGGCGGCTTTTATGCAACATAAAATGTTACACAAACAATATTATCATA
>Ga0180434_10003708_pt1 | contig 19258 bp, 14 predicted proteins | sample SS_ome_7_FD_132453 | JGI IMG/M metagenome (GOLD analysis project Ga0180434, IMG submission 132453) | Hypersaline lake sediment archaeal communities from the Salton Sea, California, USA - SS_1_D_2 metaG | ecosystem: Environmental > Aquatic > Non-marine Saline and Alkaline > Hypersaline >...
AACTTCAAAAGATTGTGCGTGGCGCATATCAGCGACCACTCGCTGCGACAGGCTTCAATTCCTCGCCGCATAAATCTGTCAAAGCCACGAACATCCTTGATTTGTCCAAATACCGGCTCGACCGTTCGGCCATCGGTAGTGCCCAAGAAACTCCAGCCAATCTGTTTTGTGAATTGCTTTAGTTCTTCGATGTCCATATTAGTTTTCCTTTCGCTTTAGCGTGGTTTTATGTAATGTCGTAAGCTAACATAGTGGGCTACAGCCCAGCCTACGAGGTATTATACGCCGGAATAGGTAAGAGGGCGAAAGGGAAAAAAGGAAAAAGGGGGAATAGCATATAGCTGGCAACGTTTAGCGTATATTGAATTGTTCATATTCGAGTGCCCAAAGGCCGTGCAGGATTGGAGCTAAATATATCTTGACGGATTGGGCGGGTGATAATAGACTTATTCCTTCGTTAACAGGTATTTTTGAGGAGTTATGCATTGGAAGAAGCGATTGCAAAGGCGGGTGCGCTAATCGAGGCGATGGAATATATCCGCAGCTTTCGCGGCCGAATAGTGGTCGTGAAACTGGGCGGAAGCGTTCTCGACGATAGCGGTCTGCAAAAAAAGCTGTTAGCCGATATAGCGTTTATGGACACGGTCGGGATGCAGCCGATTATCGTTCACGGCGGCGGCAAGGCGATTACAAAGGCAATGAACGAGGCGGGGCTGGAGGCGGTATGGGTGCAGGGCCGACGATATAGCGATGAACGGACGCTGACGATAGCCGAACATACATTAGTGCATAAGGTCAATACACCGATATGTGAGGCTCTGAAAGAATTAGGATGTGATGCGATGGGGCTGCACACCCTCAGCAGTTGTGTGCTTGCTGCCCGGACGCTGCGTCTGACAGGTGAAGACGGGCGCAAGATTGACCTGGGACTGGTCGGTGAGGTTGTCGAAGTAAACGGCAGTCTGTTGAAGACGCTTTGTGCGGCCGGCACCATCCCTGTTATAGCACCGGTAGCGAAAGATAAAGCCGGCGGAAGGTTAAACGTCAATGCCGACAGTGCCGCAGGTAAAGTGGCGGCGGCGGTGGAGGCGGAAAAACTGGTCGTTGTAAGTGACACAAACGGGATACTGAACGACCTTAACGACCCGGCCAGCAGGGTCTCGACCGCCGACGAAAAACAAATTAAAGATATGATTGATTCGGGGACTATCGCCGGTGCGATGCTGCCAAAGGTCGAGGCGTGTCTGACGGCACTGGAGGGGGCAGTGAAAAAGGCGCATATTATTGACGGGCGAATTGAACATTCGCTGCTGCTTGAAATCTATACCGACAAGGGGATCGGGACGCAGATTGTTAAGAAATAAAGGAGCAGCCACTAAGAGCCAAGTTATGAAGAAAAACAGGAATGAAAACAACAAAACAGGAAATATGAATTACAGATTATGAAGACGCAGGAAACAATAGAATTGTTTGAGAAGTTTGTTATCGCCAATTATGGTCGGCTGCGGCGAGTTATTGTCAAGGGCGAGGGCTGTTATATGTTCGATGCCGAGGGCAATAAGATACTGGATATGTTTCCCGGCTGGGCTGTCAGCGGTATCGGTCACTGCCATCCGAAGGTCGTCGAGGCGATACGCAAACAGGCGGGAGAACTTCTGCATATCGATAATACGTTTTACTCTGAGCCGCAGGGCAAATTAGCGAAGCTGCTGAGCGAGCGGGCGTTCGGTGGAAAGAGTTTTTTCTGCAACAGCGGCGCCGAGGCAAATGAAGCAGCGATGAAGCTGGCACGGCTTTACACGGCAGAAGGGAAATATAAATTCATTACTGCCGAGGGCAGCTTTCACGGCAGGACTTTTGCGACGGTGGCGGCGACGGCCCAGCCGAAATATCACGAAGGGTTTCTGCCTTTGCTGCCGGGGTTTGTTTATGTGCCGTTTAATGACGTTGCGGCGATGGAATCGGCTTTCAGCGATGAGGTTGCAGCGGTTATGGTTGAGCCGATTCAGGGTGAAGGCGGAATAAACGTTGCCGGTGCAGAATATCTGGCGGCGATTCGTCGGTTGTGCGATGAAAACGGGGCGGTTATGATTCTGGACGAGGTGCAAAGCGGGATGGGCAGAACAGGGAAATGGTTTGCATATCAGCATTTCGATATTGAGCCGGACATTATGACGATGGCAAAAGCTCTTGGCGGCGGCGTTGCGATAGGAGCTATGATGGCCAAAGAAGAAATTGCTGCTGTGCTGGTGCCGGGCAAACACGCCTCGACGTTCGGCGGTAACGCCTTAGCGTGTGCGGCGGCAGTTGCGGTCATCGAAGCAATAGAAGAAGATAAGCTTTTAGAGAACGCTGAAAGAGTCGGTCATTATGCCAAAGACAAGCTCGAACAGTTAAAACAAAAATATCCTGTCATCGACCAGGTGCGCGGAATTGGATTTATGATAGGCGTACAATTAACAACTTCAGGCGCTAAAATAGTAGATAAATGTCTGGAAAAGGGACTGCGAATAAACTGCACCAATGAGACGGTCCTGCGTTTTATGCCGGCAATGATAACGAGTAAGAGCCAAATTGATGAGGCGATTGATATACTTGACAGCGTTTTGAGTGAAAAATCAAAAGTTAAAAATTAAAATGCAAAATGAAGGATTTTCTTTCCATAAATGATTGTTCGTGCGAGCAGTTAAAAGAGCTGCTTGCGTTGAGCAGTGAACTGAAGAAGCTATACAAAAGCGGGGGGCGGGATTTGTGTCTTGGCGGCAAGAGTCTGGTGATGCTATTTGAGAAGCCGAGCCTGCGAACGCGAATGAGTTTTCAGGCGGCTATGACGGAATTGGGCGGTGCTGCGATTTACGTTAAGCCGGAAGATATCGGGGGCGTCGGCAAACGTGAGCCGATAAAGGATTTGGCGAGGATTATGAGCCGATACGTTGACGGTATAATGGCCAGGACTTTCGAACATAGTACCGTTACCGAGTTAGCTGAGTTTGCATCGGTGCCGGTTATAAATGCGCTGACAGACTGGCTGCATCCCTGCCAGGCTATGGCTGATGTGCTTACCATTAACGAACACTGCGGTCGGCTGGAAGGGGTGAAAATTGCTTTTATCGGTGACGGTAATAACGTGGCGCGGTCGCTTAGCTTTGCGTGTGCAAAGCTGGGGATGAAAATGGTTGTTGCGGCGCCGGCCGGCTATGAACTCGATGCCGATTCAATTGAAGAGGCAAATCAAATATCAGCCGACAGCGTCCGCCAAACGACTAATCCCGCTGAGGCGGTAGCAGAAGCCGATGTTATTTATACCGACACGTGGGTGAGTATGGGCCAGGAAAATGAAAAGCAAAAACGTATTAAGGCCTTCGAAGGTTTTCAGGTCGATACTGAATTGGTCAAGCTTGCGCCCCATGCCAAGATTATGCACTGTCTGCCCGCCCATCGCGGCTTTGAAATCACTGATGAGGTCGCCGAGTCGCCCAATTCGATTATCTTCGACCAGTCCGAAAACCGCATCCACTTCCAGCGGGCGCTGCTGAAAAAACTGCTCACCACAGAGGCAGAGGAAAATATAGTTTAGGATTATTAGCCTGGGTGGATATGAAAGATGAAAATGAACTGACCGGAAAAGTTATTGGCTGTGCCATAGAAGTTCACCGCAATCTCGGACCGGGATTACTGGAATCTGTGTATGAAAGATGTTTATCGTCTGAATTATCAGCCAATAATATACACCATGATGTCCAGAAAGAATTACCCATAAAATACAAACACACCGATTTTGATTGTGGTTACCGAATCGATTTATTGATTGAAGATAAATTAATCGTAGAACTAAAATCCGTTGAAAAGCTCCTTTCTGTACATGAAGCTCAGCTTTTAACATATATTAAGCTGGCTAATATCAGTACAGGTCTTCTGATAAATTTCAATGTTGCTCTTTTGAAAGATGGTATAAAAAGATTCGTTTTGTAACCGATGCTTTTCCAGTCTTTTCTTTTTATTATTTTTATTCTTTCTCTGTGCCTCTGTGGTGAAAAACTGTGGTGAAAAAACATGAAAAAGATTTTTGTTGCGAGTACGAATCCGGGGAAGATTGCGGAGCTGAGGTCTATGCTCGGCGGCGATGTTGAGTGGGTGGGGCTGTCGGATTTTAGTGGCATCGCCGAAATTGAAGAGGACGGCGCTACTTTTGCCGAGAATGCCCGCAGGAAAGCGCTGGGTTACGCAAAAGCGGCCGGGCTGTGGACAATCGCCGATGACTCCGGGCTGATAATTGATGCGCTGGGGGGTGAGCCGGGAGTAAAGTCGGCAAGATACTCCGGTGCTAAAGGAAAAGACAGAACACTTATCGACCATAAGAATATGGCCAAAGTTCTGAAACTTCTCGAAGGCGTGCCGAAAGAAGAAAGGACTGCGAGATTTGTCTGCTGTCTGTCTCTGGCGGGTCCCGAGAAAATATTGGTTGAGGCCGAAGGGAGACTGGAAGGTCTTATAGCAGAAAGGGAAATTGGGGAAAACGGATTTGGTTATGACCCGATATTCTTTGTGCCGGGCCTGAATAAAACAGTTGGGCAATTAACGGCGGAGGAAAAAAATGCAATTTCGCACCGCGGCGATGCCATCCGAAAATTAAAACCCCTGCTCATCGAGCTGCTCAAACAAACGCAATCGTAATTGTAACCAAACCTGCCCAAACTTTTTTTCTACATTCTCAATTCTAAATTCTTAAATGTTCTTCTTTGCCCCCCCCCGTAATACCAGTTGTGGCTTGCACGCAGGCACGGATCAGCTACAATCGGGCCTTCGATGTACGTTACGCCGCGATAAATTGGGTTTGTTTTTTAGTTCATTGTTCATAGTTCATTGTTCGTAGTTCATTGTTAGACAACAAGTTATGTTCATTTGGAGTGTTTCGGAAATTGGGTTTGTATTGGGTTTGATTTTTAGTTCATTGTTCATAGTTCATTGTTCGTAGTTCATTGTTAGACAACAAGTTATGTTCATTTGGACTGTTTCGGAAATTGGGTTTGTTTTGCATAATTAAGTCTTGCCACAGAGCACACCGAGAGCACAGAGATGATAGCCACAAAAGGCACAAAGGGCATATATAGCGTATAGGGTATAGGGTAAAGATTGGATAATTGGTTAAGTGTTTTATAGTTCATAGTTCAGAATTCATTGTTCATGATTTGCGGGTCTCCGCTAAATACCTGCCATTTCTATGGCGATTTGTAATTATACCAAACTCCCCTATAATTTTCAATGAAAATCAATAAATTTATAAAAATTTCCTCTTGATATCCGCCGTATGCTAAACGCTATTTTTATATTTGCCTTATTTTACTATACGTAGTATCATTACCAAAAATCGGCCTATAATAAAGACTATGGAGAAAACAGCAAAATGGCGGAAAATAAGAAGTATGTGGAGTTAATGTGGCATCAAAAATACGATACTCTCGACAAGGGAGAGAAAATACCTATCGAAAGGCCGAATCTGCCCTTTCAGGTTGTTGAAACTATAAATGAGCCGAGAGCTAAAGATTTACAAAAAGGACTATATGAATCCGTTCCTGATAACTATCCTAAAGATTGGAAAAACCTGCTTATCTGGGGTGATAATAAACTTGTGATGTCCTCTTTGATAAAGCAGGGCTGGGCTGGAAAGATAAATCTCATTTACATTGACCCGCCTTTCTTTACAGGCGCTGATTTTACAGTAAGAACAAAACTTGGAGATGAGCAAATAGAAAAAGAGCCGTCTATTATTGAAGAGCGGGCATACAAAGATACCTGGAGCGGTGGCATTGCCTCTTATCTCAAATATATGTATGAACGGCTTGTTTTGATGAGGGAATTGCTGGCGGAGAATGGCTCTATTTATGTGCATCTAGATTCCCATCTCGCGCATTATGTTAAGGTGATGATGGATGAGATTTTTGGATATGAGAATCATATCAATGAGATAGTTTGGATTTATAAAAGGTGGACAGCTACTGCAGACAAGTTTCAGAAACTCCATGATACACTCCTTCTTTATTCAAAAACCCCCCAATATACATTTAACCAGTTGTTAGTTCCATACGACGACGAAGAAGCCCATTATACAGAAAAAGATGAAAAAGGCGAATTTAGATGGCAATATCTCAGAGGAAAGAAATATAAATTGTATAAGAAGGAAGGTGTAAAAATGGGTGATTGGTGGGATGTTGATTACATTAACTCAATGGCTTTAGAACGAGTGGACTTCCCAACCCAAAAACCCGAAGCCCTATTAAAGCGCATCATCCTTGCCTCATCCAACCATAGCGACATCGTTGCTGACTTCTTCTGTGGCTCAGGCACAACCTTAGCAGCAGCAGAAAAACTTGGCAGGCGATGGCTCGGCTGTGATTTATCCAAGTTTGCTGTTCAGGTTACAAGAAAACGGCTTTTAGATATTCACCATTCAAAGGATTTACAAAATGAAGGTAAGAAATACGAGAACCCAGCAAGACCTTTTGAACTGTGGAATATCGGCAACTACGAAACGGTCTATTGGCAAGAGAGGCAAGACGAATATCTTGCCTTTATGCTCAAACTCTATCAATCTCAGCCGTTAACCGGCTTTAGATACCTACACGGCAGAAAAGCAGATAGGGCGGTTCATATTGGTCCTTTGAATGCTCCTGTTACGATGGAAGAGGTTGAGAAAGTGGTAATTGAGTGCAGGGCAAATAATTTCAATAAGGCTGATGTTCTTGGCTGGGAGTGGAGCTATGAAGTAAATGAACTTGCCAAGGAAATGGCAAAGAAAAATGGTGTTGACTTACGGCTTGTCCAGATACCATCGGTAAATGAAATTAAATCCGCCCTGGTGGGCTTTGATTTACAGTTATTCAAGATACCTGACGAAACAGTAGAAAAAGCCCTGCTGCCACATATAAGATTCTCTGAAGTTGCTTATCTGGAGATTGAAACAAAAGTTAATAGTGTCGAAGTCGCCCTAAAAATAACTGATTTTCAAATATCACCAACCGCAGAACTTGCAGAAATTGCCGGCAAAGTTAAAGATTCAAGAGAACTAATAGATTACTGGGCGATTGACTGGGACTACAAGGGCGATACCTTCCACAATCAATGGCAGAGTTTCCGCGTAAAGAAGAATCCAAAAGTGGATTATGAAGCCAAGCAAAAATATAACGAATCCGGAGAATATCAAATAATGGTAAAGGTTGTGGATGTATTCGGGAACGATACGAATAAGGTTTTGAAGGCGCAGATAAAATGAAGCCAATAGAAATTTTGCATCCTGACCAGAGACGGCCAAGCAAGGCGTATTTAGCTAATGAGCTTCGCAAGGCGGTCTTTAGCTGGCGAGAAAAGGGCTATCCGAATACAACAAATACCTCCCGCCGTTTGTTGCAGTTTTGGTTTAGCGAAGACCATATCGCAGATGAGGAATTGTTTGAATTCTGGTTTTGCCAGAGAGAGGCCATTGAGACAATGATTTATGTTTATGAAGTAATGAAAAAACGCAACTTCATAGATATGGCAAGGGACTTTGGAGCAGGACCAATACAGGGTTATGACCCTTCCTATGACCAGTATCCTTTATATGCCTTCAAAATGGCAACCGGCTCCGGTAAAACCTTTGTAATGGCGTTAAGCATTGTCTGGCAATATTTCAACTGGAAGATAGAAAACAAAACCGATTACACCTCAAAGTTTTTGCTCATCGCCGGCGAGAAAAACGTGATTTATGACCGCCTTTACAGAGACTTCAAAAATGCGGAGATATTTAGAAAATGGCCATTTATACCACCAGAATGGCAGGATGAGTTTAACTTAAAAGTAATCCTAAAAGAAGACCCAATTCACGTTATTCCTGATGATGTGTTATTCTTAACCAATATCCAGCAATTACAGGAGAGAAGAAGTAAAAAAGAAGAGGTCGAAGAGCTTGTAGATGATGTTCTGGTGCTTGAAGATGTAAAAAGGCAGGATATTTACCAAGAGAACAGGATAAAGGAGGTTTTAACCTCATGTCCTAACATAATGATTTTGAAAGATGAAGCACATCACATATACAGTTTTGAAAAGGCCTGGAAGAAAATACTTGCTGCTCTGCATAAAAGTCTTGTTTCACAATATGGAAAAGGCATCAATATGGAACTGGACTTTTCCGCCACACCTAAAACTGAAAGCGGGGCTTTGTTTCCTTGGATTATCGTGGACTTCTCACTTAAAGAAGCCATTGAAATGAGTATCGTAAAATTACCCTTAAAGGGTATAGTTAAAAAAGCAGAAGAGATTGCCTCGACCAAAGCGGTAGAGAGATATAGGGCCTGGCTTGATGCTGGAATAAGGAGGTGGCGTGAATATAAAAACGCACTAACACAATTATCGAAAAAACCTGTCCTTTTCTTTCAATGTCCTGAGAACAAGGAAGCGGATGAAATATTTGAGTACGCCAATTCTATTGCAGACCTGAAAGATAAAGTATTGTTAATCCACACCGATAGCACCGGAGAGGTGAAGAAAGCCGACCTGCCTAAAGCAAGAGAGTTCGCAAAGACTATCGATGACCCGGACCCAGAGAAAAATCCCTATGAAGCAATAGTAAGTACACTGATGTTGAACGAAGGCTGGGATGTAAGAAACGTAAATGTGATTGTTGGGCTACGGTCTTATACTTCAAAAAGAAAAGTGCTTCCAGAACAGGTTATTGGAAGAGGCCTAAGAAAAATGTTTCCAGATGAAGATGCAAATATAGACAAATCTATAAATGTTCTTGAGGTCATTGGGCCACCTGGGTTAATAGATATTCTTGAGGACTTAGAAACTCAGGAGGGGATAAAGATTGCTGAATTCGATACCGACGGGTCGCTCGATTTGACGACCATATTTGTTGACGAAAGTAAATTGGACAAAGATATTGAGATACCTATTTTAAGTCCAAGAATTTTAATAAGAGAATTTCATTTGGATGAAATAGAGATTGATAATTTACCATCCTTGAAAATTCCTTTAGAAAATAAAATCTTGGAAATGGAATATGTTGCTGTAGATATGCTCAAAGGAATGGAGGTTATAAAAAGGAAATGGGATTTGCCTGTGCCTCAGGATTCTAAAAGTGTAATTGCATATTATACAGATCGAATACTTAAGCAATTAAAAATCGGCGGTGCTTTTGCGAGTTTCCACCCTATGGTAAAAAAATATGTTGTCGAAAAGTTGTTCGCCGAGAAGATTGACCTTGAAGACCCGAGGGTTCTTTACCAGTTGAGTTCTCCACCCGTTCAAGAAAAACTGATAAATTTGTTTGTAAATTCGTTCAAAAATAAGACTTTCAACGAAAGAGAACCCGGATTGAAAGATTTTATAAAACTTTCAGATACCAGCCCATTTGTATGGTCGAAATTGGTTTATCCGGCCAATAATTGTATATTTAATTATGTCCCGTGTGATGATAATCTTGAGGTTGATTTTGCAAAGTTTTTAGAGCAGGCAGAGGACGTTGTGTCTTTTACAAAAATGGTAGTTAAAATCCCGTTTCATATTGAATACAGGTCAGAGGAAGGGCTTTTAAGGTTTTACTATCCTGATTTTTTAATAAAAATGAAGAACGAAGAATGTTGTTTAATAGAAACAAAAGGCTTGGTTGATTTGGAAGTCTCTCATAAAGATGAGAGGACTAGGGTATGGTGCAAAGATGCTTCTTCTTTAACAGAGCGTAAGTGGTCATTCATAAGGGTTAACCAAGATGATTTTCAAAAACATAGATTCGAAAGCCTTAACGAACTTATTTCTACTATAAAATTATAAAATTTAACCCGCCAATGAGCAGTGATTTTGATAGAAGGTATTACGGTAGATGATTACGGCGGCTGGCCCATAAAATAAAAAAGGAGATAGAAGTAAATATCCGCTGGCATATTATTTTCCTAAAATCCCTACTTCGTTCCCGCTACAAAATACCCTAAGTGCCCTCAGTCCGTCAACAAAGAAAATCCTGCCTGAAAGGCTTCCACAGTTTTTCATTTTACATTTTGCTTTTTGATTTCTCTCCTGAATCCCGTCAATATCAAAAAATACCGGCTTTGCCTATGGCATGGCATAGCCATTGGCCATCTCAAACGAAAAATCATTTTTTCTTGACATCTTTTTAAGTTGCCTGTATTTGTCCTTATTCTAAATTGGAGCGTAAAAAACGCCGATATGTGCTTCTTGATGCTCGATACTTGATACTCGATGCTCAATAATCGGCGAAAAATCGATTTTGAAATTTTATTATATCTGCGGTCTCCGCGGAATCTGCGGTAAAAAATGCCGAAATCGAATACAAAGAAATCTTTAGTAATAGTCGAATCGCCTGCGAAGGCGAAAACGATAAACAAATATCTCGGCCTGGAATATGAAGTCAAGGCGTCAATGGGTCACGTGCGTGACCTGCCTGCGAAGGGACTTAACGTTGATATAGAAAACGATTTTGAGCCGATTTACGATATACTTGAGGGCAAAAGGCGTACTGTAACATCACTGAGGGCGGCGGCAAAGAAATGCGACAGACTGTTTCTGGCCACCGACTTGGACCGTGAAGGCGAGGCAATCGCCTGGCATCTGGCACAAATACTTGGTGTGCCGGAAGAGAAGACCTACCGCGTAATTTTCAACGCTATAACCAAATCAGCTATACAAAACGCCTTTGCCGAGCCTGGCAAACTCGATATGGACAAGGTTATGGCCCAGCAGGCGAGGCGAATCCTCGACAGGATTGTCGGTTATCAGATTTCCCCCCTGCTTTGGAAAAAAGTGTCCCGCGGCCTTTCGGCGGGCAGAGTTCAGTCTGTTGCCGTCAAACTAATCGTTGAAAGAGAAAGAGAAATCAGAGATTTCAAAGCTGAAGAATACTGGCTTATCCCGGCGGTATTCACCACTGATTTGCGGAGCAATTATACCGAGGAATGGGTCAGGTTTGTCACGCCCCAAAAAGAGGATGATAAACCACCAACGAACGCCGAACAAAACAAGTGGCTGGCTGAACACAACGCTTTTAAGGCCCATCTGCAGAAGGTAGGCGATAAGAAATTTGAGGCGCACAGCAGGCAGCAAGCCGAGAAGGTATTTTCTGCACTTCAGCAGGCGGCATTTAAGGTTGACAAGATAGAGACCAAGCGAACGGTTTCCCAGCCGCCGGGGCCTTTTATCACTTCCACACTGCAGCAGGCCGGTGCGAATCGATTAGGCTTTACCGCAAAAAGAACTATGCGGGTAGCACAGCAATTGTATGAAGGCATCGACTTAGGCTCGATGGGATTTCTTGGGCTTATTACCTATATGAGAACAGACAGTAGGCATCTGTCGGGCGAGGCAATAAAAGAGGTTCGCAGGTACATCGGCACCCATATCGGCGGCGATTATCTTCCAGAGAAGACCAGGGTTTACGCTTCGAAAAAAACCGCTCAGCAGGCACATGAAGCCATCCGACCGACGGACGTTGACCTTGCGCCGCGGGACATAAAGCCATTTCTTACTGATGAACAGCTTAAGCTCTACGATTTGATATGGCGTCGATTTGTCGCCTGCCAGATGTTACCCGCCCAGTGGGACGTTACCAATTTTGATATAGTTGCTGAAACATCCCTTGGGCCTTGTTATTACAGGGCAACCGGACGGGTGCTGGTTTTTGACGGTTTCAGCAAAATCTGGAGCACTTCATCCAATAATCAGCAGGAACTACCGGCGACAAAAAGGGGTGAGAAGCTGTCGGTAGTCGATATAAAAGCGGAGGAGCATTTTACGAAGCCGCCGGGGCGATATAACGAGGCATCTCTTGTAAAGGCGCTGGAAAAAGAAGGTATCGGGCGTCCAAGCACCTACGCTGCAATCATAAGCACCATTCAGGAGCGGCGCTACGTTGAGCAGAAAGAGAAGAAATTCCTTGCGACCGACCTCGGCGAAGTGGTAACCGACAAACTTAACGAGTACTTTCCAAAGATAATGGACGTTGCCTTCACGCGCTATATGGAAGAACAGTTAGACAAAATCGAAGAACAGCATCTGGACTGGCTTGGTGTTTTGAGAGAATTTTACGGACCATTCAAGCAAAATCTCGATACGGCGCAGAAGCAGATGAAGCACGCCAAGGCCGAGGTGAGCGACAGCGAGTATAACTGTCCCAGGTGCGACAGGCCGCTGGTTTACAGGTTCGGCAAAAACGGAAAGTTTCTTAGCTGTTCGGCTTATCCCAAGTGTAAATTTGCCTGTCCCTGCGATAGTCAAGGCAAAATGATTGAAGAAAAACAAAGCGAACATAAATGCCCGAAATGCGGCAAGGCAATGGTGCACAAGCAGGGGCGATTCGGGCCGTTCCTTGGCTGCAGCGATTATCCAAACTGCAAAACAACTGTTAAACTGGATAAGGACGGCAACGTCCTGCCGCCGAAGCCGCCGCCTGAGCCGACGGGGATAAAATGTTACAAGTGCACAGAGGGTGAGCTGGTAATCAGGCAGAGCAGAAAAGGGCCGTTCCTCGGATGTAACAGGTTTCCAAAGTGCAGGACTATAATCAGTATGAAACAGCTTGACAACCTGAAGCAATTTCAACAGCAGGGGCTCTGGCCGCCTGAAACCCGCGAAGAAGCCGACCAAATGCTCGGCAGAAAGAAAAAAGGGAAAAAAGCAACAAGTCAACAGCAGCTTTGAATCGCAACGAGTTTTTATTTACCATCGAGCCGAAATATAACTGCAATAAGCGGAAACTTGCAAAACTGACTTCCCAAGACTATAATATCTGCTGCAATCGAGAAGAAATTGTTTTATGGGAAAATAAAATGGGTGACAATAAAGACGTTGGAACAGATTCGTTTGAAACGGTTGAGCCGATAGGCAAACGTGTGCTGATTTGTAAAGACGAAGACAAGAAAGAAACCAAAGGCGGTATAAAGCTGCCCGACAATATAGAAATTCCGACGATAACCGGCCGAATAGTAACGATATCCGCAGAGGTCGAGAACACGCCTGATATACCGCTGCGCCAGTACGATAAAGTATTATTCAATCCTAAAGGAGCGATACCGGTCGATTTCGAGGGCGATAACCGGCTGTTCGTGGTCGAAGTTGAAAACATCGTGGCGGTCTTTCGAAAATCATAAGAGGTTTTGTCTGTGCGAACATTAAAGGTTCATTGGCTGTGCGGGAAATTAGTGGAATGATAGCTGATAGACAAAGAAACACGTGGTCTGCCAAGATAAAAAGGACTTTTACTTCGGTATTGGCAGTTTCCGAAAATCGCAAAGGCTGGTGCAACAGCTGCGGGGCGTGCTGCAAGCTGCCTAACGTCTGCCCATTCCTCAAATACAAGCCGAACGGGGAATCTTACTGTACTATTTATTCGGTTCGGCCGTTAAGCTGCAGAAAATATCCGAGGACAGAATCCGAATTTCTCACGGCTGATACCTGCGGTTTTAGATTCGAGTAACACAGGTTTTGCTAAAAAACCGATTTTTATAACGCAAGGTCTCATCAAAAGAATTTTTTTGTATTCGAGCAAAATTCGCTTTGGCTTGTAATACTGCAGAAAAAATTGTGAATGAGTAGATGGGTGAATGAGTAGATGGGTGAATGAGTAGATGGGTGAATGAGTAGATGGGTGAATGAGTAGATGGGTGAATGAGTAGATGGGTGAATGAGTAGATGAGTGAATGAGTAGATGAGTGAATGAGTAGATGGGTGAATGAGTAGATGGGTGAATGAGAAACGCATAAACGCATTAACCAACCGCTTATAAGGGGGGGCAGGGGGGGCATTTGTTTCTATTTACTGTGAATATTGGGTTTGGGCAAAAATGGCTTTATTAATCCTGGATTATATATTTTACCTTTGTCCTTTTTAGGATATTTATCCGTTAGTTTTTTTTCGGCGTCTGGTAAGGGCTATCCAGCCGCCGAGGCCCAAGAGTATCACGGTTGCCGGTTCAGGTACCGGCTCAGGTACGGGAAAATCATCTTTATCTTCCGGGCTGGGAAAATCGGGCTCTTCGGGCTCCTCCGGCTTCTCCGCCGGCCAACTCCATCCTTTTGGTCTTTTAGCACCACCTCCTGAATATGCCTGCCGGCTATAATCCTCAGCGGAGCGGTTCAAGCCGCCGTGAGGAGTACTCAATACTCTTTCTGCCGGAGCCAGGACATCAAATTGAGTCCTTTCAAAGACGGCAATAATGATTTTCGGTGCATTAAGATATGTGATGGTGCTTGCGGCCGTTGTGTCCCCTACATCACCCATCCAGCAAACAAACTGAAAGCCCGGTTCAGGCACGGCAGTCAAAGCAACCTCGGTATTGAGGTCGAAACGATGAACTCCAACGCCCGGGTTTACCGTTCCGGCCTGGGCCGGCGTCTGCTGAATCATAAGCACAACACCGTTTGGACGGCAATAGGCCTGAGCAGATAAGCCGAAGAGCGTAATTACAAGAGTCAATGTTATCTGCCGGATTGCCCAAACGCGAAATAATGCGTTTTGGGGCCTCTGCCGCCATCCGAAACATATTGAGTTGCTGACTTTCATCATTGCCTCATTTGGTTGTGAGAATATATCTGAACGCCAAAGGCAGTTTTAATTAACAGCTTTCCTTCTTTTTCTACTTTTATTTAAGAGCCAGGCGCTGCTGATACCGAGCAAAACCAGTGTGGCAGGTTCCGGTACGTCAGGTGTCGGGAAGTCATCGGCTGAGCCCTTAATCTCATATTCACCGGGCACCCAGTCCTCGGTGCTACTGAAGACAAGAAGCCAGGAGTGTTCATCCTTGTATATAAAAACATCCTTAAATTCCCAAACCACCTTTAATTCGAGAACATCAAAATATCCGTCAGTTGGTGTCGGTCCTATTCCACCGGTCAGGTCGTCTTCGCAGCCGATGCCGCTTGTTATGTCTGGCTCGACACCTAATACGGCAAAATACGCCACCGCCTCATCGCTGAAAAGGTCGTCATTAAATATCTGATATGCGTAAACGTATTCGTATGACCCTGGGGCGGTAAAACCAGTAACAAGTTCGTATTCGCTGCGGTCATCGTAAACGGCAAAGTCTATGTGGCCGCGGAGATAACCGTCGTTCCAAGGCACGTCATAATAAGTGGTGCCGTCATAATGTGAACTGACGAGCGTTGCGGAGGCATTGTTTGCGAACGATACCACGACAAACAAGAAACACAGCAATACGATTTTTTTCATCATCCTCATATACTTTTCCCTGAATTATTTCCTTAACAAATACCAACTTAACCGGATGTTTTTCTGTTTTCCTTTTACGAACTTAAATTTCTCTTATCCCCAAGCCCTTCAGGCTTGCCAGCGTCTTTTTCGATTAAGAACCATTAGCCCACCGATACCAAGCAGGGCCAATGTTGCCGGCTCGGGTATGGTTGGGACTTCTTTAAGGCCAAAACGGAAGTTCGGCCCGACTCCCATTTCGGGGTCGGTGACAATCATAATCTGTCCTGCGATACGGCCTGGCTCAAATACGTCACCTGCTGCGGGTACGCCGCTTCCGTTGTTATCTTCAAAATTCAATCGAACAGGCATACCGTCATAACCAAAGTTCATACTGTAGAAGACATTTTCAAGCTGGTCGCCGTCTGGAATGAAGTCCGGATTGAAACCTGCGAAAGTGTTTGTCAGGTGCAGGTGGAAATCGAACCATTCGCTGCCTGTGCAATTGGCGATGCGTTCATCACGAATGATAATATTTGTAATATCGGTCTGGCGAATTTTTTGAAACTCGATAATGATTGGGTCGAAGAACCCGTCTGTGAGTGGTTTTCTAAAGGTTTTGTCGAGCTGGATTATAACCGCATCGTCAGTTGTTCCAAAAACGTAAGGGGCGCCGACTTGTCTGGTTTCATAGAGCATAACGTCATCGATGACCGCCGCCCAGCCCGAATCATCCAGGGGAATAATCACGGCTGTCGCCTCAACCGAAACAGTGCCGACAAACAATGCACACATAAGTAACCACCCACCTGCCTTTTTCATTTCCATCTTTCAGGCGTCCTCCAAAGACTAAAAAACCCTTTTACAGAACACTCATTCGCTCAGCGCGCAGAACTTCTGCGCCGTTGTGTTCAAAGTTTTCTCACCTTATGGAGTTTTTCACGCCCCCGGTTCGATGGCTTTACTTTAACTGAAGCCACCTGTTGTGCAAATTGAGCTTATTTCAAGCTAAAAAAGTCACAACCATCTCCGTTATTATTGAGTTTCTGCTCCACCCCAATTTGTTGAAGCGTATCGAAAATAAACTCCGACTAAATACAACAAAAAAATCATAAGCTAAAATAATTTTGCCTTAACTTTAAGTGAGTCTTTTCCAGCCCCCAAGCTGATATTGTTATTAAACCAAAATTGTCTCCGGACGTCAAGTGTTTTTTTGAAAAATTTTTGTTATTCCGAAAAAAGTTCAGGTTTGTTTGTGCATATATGCCGCATAACGGCATTGTAAGAGGCGATTTAAGGTAAAAGACTCTGAGAAAATTTTTTAAAGAAAATGAGTAAAAAGTAATTTGTCTTTTTTTGGAGACTACGGTTTGAGGATTGGTCAGTCTGCCGGTTATTTTTTTACAGGTTTTTCACGTACAAATCGGCTGATATTTCTGATTGCCTGTCGCAGCCGTTGTTCGTTTTCGACAAGTGCGATTCTCATATAATTTTCGCCGTTTTCGCCGAAAGCCCTTCCCGGTGCGATTGCGACCTCGGCATATTCCAACAGGTCCATTGCGTAATCGATACTACCCTTACCTCTGGAATGCTGCTGCGGCACTTTCGCCCAGACAAACATTCCTGCGCGTGGTTTTTCCACTTCCCAGCCGATTCTTTCGAGCCCCTGGCAAACCACGTCCCGGCGAGACCGGTATCTTTCGTTCTGGACGATTATGTCCTCGTTACAATGTCTAAGTGCAATAATGGCAGCTATTTGCAGCGCCTGGAATATTCCGTAATCGTAGTAGCCCTTTATGGTGGCAAGATAATTGAGCATATCCTTATTTCCCGCTGCAAAGCCGATGCGGAAACCAGCCATATTATAGGGCTTGCTCATTGTAATAAATTCGACTCCAACGTCTTTGGCGCCTTTAACCGAAAGAAAACTCGGGGCTTTATAGCCATCGAAACAGGTCTCTCCATAAGCGAAATCGTGAATGACGGCTATTTTGAATCTCTTTGCCAAATCCACAACCGGCTCAAAAAATCCTTCGTCCACGGTCATTGCCGTTGGGTTGTTGGGATAGTTTAGAATCAGCAGTTTCGGCTTTGGATACAAATGTTCACAGACCTCAGCAATTGTCTTTAAGAACTTTTCGTCATTTCCGAGGGCAACAGAAATCACATTTGCCCCGGCTAGTGCGACCGAGTAATTGTGTATGGGAAAGGCCGGGTCCGGGACAATAGTAGTGTCACCCGGGCCTAACATCGCCAGGCACAGATGGCTGAAACCCTCCTTCGACCCTATGCACGCCAGCACTTCGGTTTCAGGGTCGAGCCGGACGTTCCACAGCCTCTCGTATTTTTTGGCAATCTCACCCCGCAGATTCTTTATGCCTTTTGATGCGCTGTATCGGTGATTGCGCGGGTCCTGTGCCGCTTCAGACAATTTGTCAATTACCATTTTCGGAGCCGGGTCAGAAGGATTTCCCATACCCAAATCGATAATATCAACACCTTCCCGGCGTTTGGCCAGTTTTAAGGCGTTCAGTCGACCGAACAGATAGGGCGGCAGACGCTTAATCCTCTGGGCCGATTCAATCTTAAAATCCGACATCCTATCATCCCACCAATTTACACTAAAAGTGGATTACCTGTAATACAATCGGACAGTCTATACAAAATGAGTGAATTTTCAAGTGATTTTATTCTATGCCGGTTTATCTGGCTGATTTTTTCGAAAACTCCTTGACTTTTTCATATTGGTCGTATAAAGGTTAATTCCCTTTATTTACAGCATTTTTTAGGAGTAGTAATAATGAAGAGACGAACAATGATACTGCTGGCTGTTTCGTTGCTGTTGGTTAGTGGTTGTGCCAGTAACCGTGCCCGCAACGTCAACGTCTATACGCCGGCAATGACCGAGGCACATACTCAATTAGTCAGTAACAGCCCTTATGTTATCGCTACAGCCAGCGGCGACGCCAAGCTGGCCCTGCCGGGCACACCGGCGAAGATTAAGGATTTTGTCGTCGGTATAACCCCCGGTAATACGGACCCTTGTTACCCTTATAGCCCTGCGCACAATATTTATGCGTACAAGATTACAGACCCACATACCCCCGGGCCTAAAAGAAAGGCGGTAATAATAACCGGCAATCACAATACTGAAACGTCCGGCAGCTGGGCCTTTCAGGGAATGGTGGATTTTATTTTAAGTAATGAGCCGGAGGCGGTCCGTCTTCGTCAGATGTGTGATTTCTGGGTGTATCCGCTTGTCAATCCCGATGGGCGTTTCACTGCGAAAGGACGCGGCAATCCGGAGATATGCAGACTGCATAAGCAGGGATTGTTCCCGGAAGGGACCCGTTACAATGACCACAATCGATTGTGGCACTTAGCACATCCTAAACCTTGTGGTGCCTCGACTATCGATGTTCTGACCGCTGCAATGCTCAGAGACAGCGACGCCGGCAGTACCGGCGGCATCGATTATTACTTTGATTTTCACGGTTCAGGCTCGACCTTTTTTTATACGGTACCTGAACTGATGGATTGTCCTTATATCCAGGCCTTTGCTGCACTTGATGTTGGTGTCGGTCTCCGGGCCCGAACGGCCGAGCAGGCCACGCTCGGCTCATCGCGAATATGGGCGAGACTGCCGGTGCCATGGGGACTGGGCGCCAAATGGTCTTTTACGCCGGAGAACGACAGAAAGCACAGTGTATCTTACTTCCTGCGGCTGGGTCGTTCCTACGGTATTGCACTGCATAACACTATTGTCGCCGAGAGCGCTGAGAGTTCTGTTTTGAAGACGGGGACAGACCGTTAGCGGCGTTTGAGACGCTGGATTAGACATTTTGCGGTTAAGTTTGCTCTGCCAAAAAAGCCCGACAGCGGGCTGGATAAGTCACTGCCCGCTCAGAAGGGTGCATCTGTAGTTTGTAGGTAAAACTGGCACAAAAATTGCCTTTCATGTGGGAAAAAAGGATTATTAACCTACAATGAAAGGCAAAAAAATGAATGAGGCAATTATCGAACAATTAACAGGAACTTTCAAGCACGATTTCGACTTAATTCAAGA
>Ga0180434_10003713_pt1 | contig 19242 bp, 20 predicted proteins | sample SS_ome_7_FD_132453 | JGI IMG/M metagenome (GOLD analysis project Ga0180434, IMG submission 132453) | Hypersaline lake sediment archaeal communities from the Salton Sea, California, USA - SS_1_D_2 metaG | ecosystem: Environmental > Aquatic > Non-marine Saline and Alkaline > Hypersaline >...
CGAGCGGCACCTTGCGGCGCAGGATGATGTCGCCGTTGGGCAGCATTTCCGGCGCGTGGTAGTTGCGGATGTCGCCGATCTTGCGGGCAAGCTCGCGCATCGCGGGTTCGATCTCGGCCAGCGCGGATTCGAGATCCTCGCCCATCTCCTTCAGCCGCGGTTCGACCTCGGCCATCAGGCCGCGCAGGATCATCCGGGTGCCGCGCTCGACAAGGCCCAGCCCCTCTTCCATCCCCTGCCCGGCTTCGGGCGCGGGGTCGACGGGGGCCTGCCCCTCCTGCGCCAGCGCGGGCGGGGCAAGGGCAAGGCCCAAGGACAGGGACAGGGACAGGATGATCGGCCGTCTGGTCATGCGGCCAACATAGGGGTCCGGGGCCGTTCTCACAACGGCAGGTCGATCGAAACCGGGAAATGATCGGAGGCCGCCAGCAACGCCTCGCGCAATTCCGGCGTGGCATAGCACAGCGGATCGTCGAACGGATGCCAGATCCGCCAGCGCGGGCCCGAAGCGGCCAGATCGGGCGAGACCATCACATAGTCCAGCAGCGCCGAGACATAGCTGCGGGTCCGGTTGTTCCAGAACCGCGCGGTCGCCGGCGCGCCCGCCGTCACCCGGCCGGCCGCCGCGCTGCGGGCATGCGGATCGAACAGCCGCGCGTCCGGCGGCGCGTCGCTGCCCATCACGATCTCCACGCCGGACCGGCCGAAGAGCTCTTCGTAGACGTCGAGGCCGGGGCCATCGTTGAGATCCCCCAGCACGATCAGGCTGTCTCCGGAGGCGAGATGTTCCTCCACCCGGCGCCGCAGCCAGATGCATTGCGCCAGTTGCTTGCGGCGATTCTCGATCGCGATCCGCGAGGCGTGATCGGGCGACTCGGCGCCGATCGGGGCCTTGGATTTCACATGCACCCCGATCATCCGGAACGCACGGCCGCCGGCGCTGCGCGCCGCGACTTCCAGCGGCGGCTTGGAGAAGGTGACGGTTTCGGGCGCGATGTCGACGTTCAGGTCGATCCGGAACTGGCCGTCGAAGCGCGGCGCATGCGCCGCGTCGCCATGACCCGGCGCCGGGCCTTTCGGATCATGCTCCACGGTGACGCGGTCGGGATCGTGGAGCAGCGCGATTTCCTGCTGGGTATGGTTGGAAAACCCGATCAGCGCGCGCCGGGCGCGCAGGCCGCAGGCCGCCGCGAAGGTTTCCAGCATCCCCACCGTGTCGCGGCGGCGGTTGGAATCGGGCGCCTCGATCACCATCACCGCATCGGCGTCGAGCGCGGTGAAGACGATGCCCAGCGCCGCAAGCTGGTCGCGGCGGCTGACACCATAGCGCGCCGACGGCTCGTCATCCTCCAGCATCCGGCCGTGATCGTCGAACAGGTTGTTGAACCACTCGACATTGTAGGTCGCGATCCGCATCGGGCCCCTCAGGCGGCGCGCAGGGCGGTGATTTCCTCCCAGGCGCGGTTGATGTCGGTCATCCGCCGCTCGGCCAGCCGCACCGCCTCTTCGGGCAGGCCGCGGGCAAGGTGCAGGTCGGGATGCGCCTCGCGCACCGCAGCCTTCCAGGCCGCGCGGATCTCGGCCAGCGGGGCGTCGCGATCGACGCCGAGCACGGCATAGGGGTCGCGCGGCGCATCCGGCACCAGTCGCGCCACCAGCGTGTCGTAGCAGCGGTCGCCCAGCCCGAAGATCCGCGCGACCTCCTTGAGGAACGCCGCCTCGCGATCGTGGAAATCGCCATCGGCCAGCGCGATGTGAAACAGCCCCTCCAGCAGATCGACAAGCACCGGGTCGCCGGGGTCGAACATCTGCGCGACCTTGCGGGCATAGGCGTCGAACCCCGCCACGTCCTGCCGCGCCAGGTCGAAGATCCGCGCGGCATGGGTGGTGTCGGAGGGCGCGATGGTGAAGATCTGGCGAAACGCCGTGACCTCGTCGCGCGTCACCCGGCCGTCGGCCTTGGCGATCTTCGCGCCCAGCGCGATCACCGCGATGGTGAAGGCGACCGACCTCTCGGGCGGCGCGCGCAGCCGGTCGAGGAGGCCCGAAAGCCCCTCGCCCGCCGCGAGCGCGCGCAGCGCCTCGGTGATCCGCGTCCAGACCGACATGGGCGCAGGATAGGCGCAGGGGCGGGAAATGTCAGCGCGGCAGATCGGACCGGGTGAGGATTTTCTGCATCAGCACGAGATCGAGCCAGCGGCCGAACTTGAACCCGACCTCGGGCAGCACCGCGACCTCGCGGTAGCCCAGCGCGGCGTGGAAGGCGCGGCCCTGCGGGTTGGCGGCGCTGACCCCGGCGAAGATCGAATGCGCGCCGCCGGCCGCGGCATGGTCCTCCACCACCGCCATCAGCGCCCGGCCAAGGCCGAGGCCGCGGCCCTCGGGCGCCAGCAACACCGTGTGTTCCATCGTGCGGGCATAGCCCGGCCCGGCGCGGAACTGCCCGTAGGTCGCGAAGCCGACGATCCGGCCCGCCGCCTCGGCGACGAAGAACCCGTGCCCGGCCGCGGCCTTCTCGGCCAGCGTCGCGGCCAGCCCCTCGGCCGTCTTCTCGGCGGTGGTGAAGGTGATCGGCGTGTCGCGGATCACCGGGTTCCAGACCGCCGCGATCGCCGCGCAATCGGCGGCCCGTGCCGGCCGGATCATTCCAGCAACCGCAGGCCGTGCGGCGTGTCGATCTCGGCCGCCAGCGCCTTGCGCGGGCCTGTCACGAACACCACGCGCGGATCGTCAAGGCCCAGCGCCGCGGCAATTGCCGCCGCCCGCGGATGCGTCACCGTCAGCCGCCGCAGCCGGCAGCCCGCGTCCTGCAGCCGGTCGGCCGGGTGGCCGCCGGCCTGCCACTCGATCAGCGCCGGGAACGTGTCGTCAAAGGGCAGCCTGCCGGTCTCCGGCACCGCCATGCGCCAGCGAAACGGCCCGCGTTCCAGATCGGTCGCCCGTCCGGCCCCCGCCGGCGCGGCGGCGAGCGCGGCGGCCAGATCGCCGACCCGGCAGATCCAGTGCGTCAGCCGCGGCGGGCCGGCCTGCGCATCGAGATCGAACCAGCGCGGCCAGCCGGGTTTCGGCGCGACCGGATCGGGGGCGATCACCTCCAGATACAGCCCCGGCCCCAGCGACAGCAGCCGGTTGTGGGTGGCCATGTGATCGTGCCGCCCGCCGGGTGCCAGCGTCACGCCCAGCGCCGCCTCGACGGCGGCAACGCCCGCGTCGAGCGTGCCGCAGGTCACCGCCAGATGATCGAGTTCCATGAACCGAAGTCCCGCCCTTGTCCACGCGCCGCGCGATCACAGCATGCCGCGCGCCGCCGGGCAAGCCGCACCCGGGCCCGGCCTAGCCCCGCGGCGGCGCGTCGGCCTCGTCGCCCTCGCCGGCCGGGCGAACCCCGCGCGCCGGCCCGTCGGGCGCGAAGCTGGCCCAGTCGCCCGCCTCGCCCGGTGCGGGCAGCGCCCCGGGCTTCTCGGCCTGGTGCAGATGCACCTTGGCGATGAACAGCGCGGTGATCGGCGCCGACAGGAACAGGAATAGCGTGATCAGCAGCTCATGCGCCGAAACCCGCCCCTCGGCGCCCCAGAAATACAGCATCGAGGCGATCAGAACGCCGCCGATTCCCAGCGTCGTCGCCTTGGTCGGGGCGTGCAGCCGGGTCATCGGATCGGGCAGCCGGATCAGCCCGAACGATCCGACGATGGCGAAGATCCCGGCCAGGACCAACAGCGCGGAGATCAGGATTTCCATCCACAATGCCATGGTTTTCCCCTATTCGATCACGTCGCCGCGCAGCAGGAAGCGGCAATAGGCGACGGTAGAGACGAAGCCCACGAGCGCGAACAGCATCGAGACCTCGAAATAGATCGCCGATCCCTGCCAGATCCCCAGCAGGATCAGAAGCGCGATGGCGTTGATCACCATCGTGTCGAGCGCGAGGATCCGGTCGCTCGCCGCCGGGCCGGTCAGCACCCGCCACAGGTTCAGCACCAGTCCCAGCGCGAAACAGGCGAAGGCGAAGGTCAGCGCGGCGGAGATCATGGGCGTGATCATTCGAAAATCTCCTTCAGCCGGCGTTCGTAGCGGTGCTTGATCTCGTCGACGACGGCGCCGGGTTCGGGCGCATGCAGGCAATGCACCAAAAGCGCGTGGCCGTCATCGGCAAGGTCGCAGGACACGGTGCCGGGCGTCACGGTGATCGTGCCGGCCAGCACCGTGATCGCCTCGGGTTTCGTCAGGTCCAGCGGCACCCGGATCCAGGCCGGCCGGAGCCGCGCGGCGGGCTTGAACAGCACGATCAGCGCGACCTGGATATTGGCCTTCACGATGTCCAGCAGCACGATCAGGATGTAGCCCGCGATGGCGACCGGGTTGCGCAGCGTCGGCATGTCGGGCCAGTAGGCCCGGATCGCCTGCGGCAACAGCAACCCCAGGATCAGCCCGAAGACGATGGCGTTCAGCGTCACCGTGTTGACCAGCAACAGCCAGACCACCGCCAGCACCAGCGTCAGTAGCGGATGGGGAAAGAGCCGGCTCAGCATCTCACTGGTCCTCGTCGGGGGTGGCGGTTTCGACGGCCACGCCGGCCTCGGGGCCCAGCACGGCGCGGACATAGGCCGCGCGGTCGCCCAGCTGCGCGGCGATCGCCTGCATCTGGCCGTGCACCGGGCCGGCCAGCACCGTCAGCGCGGCGACCGCGACAAGCGGCAGCGCCAGCGCCGCCATCGCCCAGCCCGATGTCGCGGCCGGATCGGGCCGGTCGGCGGGCTCGGCCGGCTGGGCGGCTGGGGCGGTGGATCCGTCATGCGCCTTCCAGAACAGGATCGATCCGGCCCGCGCGAAACCGACGACGATGACCAGCGATCCGACCAGCACCACCGCCCAGACCCAGACCCAGCTCTCGTGCCCGCGCAGCGCATCGAGCACCATCAGCTTGCCCAGGAAGCCCGACAGCGGCGGCATCCCCGCCACGGCGATCGCCGCGGCGAAATAGGCCGCGGCGACCAGCCCGGTGCCGGCCATCGGCGGGCGCGCCACCAGCGCCGAACTGCCGCGCCGGGCGCGAACCTGGTCGACCACCAGGAACAGGGCCGCGCCGGCCAGGGTCGAGTGGATCAGGTAGTAAAGCGCCGCGGCGAGCCCCTCGGGTCCGAATCCGGCGACGGCGGCGAACAGCGTACCCATCGAGGCCAGCGCCGAGAACGCCGTGACCCGGCCCAGCGTACCGCCGGCCAGCACCCCCAGCGCCCCCAGCGCAAGGGTGACCAGCGCGAAGGGCATCAGGATGTCGGCGACCATCGTGCCGGTGCCCGCCGTGCCGGGCGGAAACACCAGCGTGTAGACCCGGATCACCGAATAGGCGCCGACCTTGGTCATGATCGCGAACAGCGCCGCCACCGGCGCGGGCGCCAGCGCATAGGTGTTGGGCAGCCAGAAATGCAGCGGCACCAGCCCGCCCTTGAGCAAGAAGACCAGCACCAGAAGCGCCGCCGAGACCCGCAGAAGCGCCATGTCGCCCTCTGGCAACTCGCCCACCCGCGCGGCCATGTCGGCCATGTTGAGGGTGCCGAAGATGCCGTAGATCGCCCCCAGCGCGAACAGGAACAGCGTCGAACCCGCGAGGTTGACGACGACGTATTGCACCCCGGCGCGCAGCCGCATCCGGCCGCCCGCGTGGATCATCAGACCGTAGCTGGCGATCAGCAGGATCTCGAAGAACACGAAGAGGTTGAAGACGTCGCCGGTCAGCATCGCGCCCATCAGGCCCATCAGCTGGAACTGGTAGAGCGCGTGGAAATGCCGGCCGCGCCCGTCCCAGCCCGAGGCGGTGACATAGGCCAGCACCATCAGCCCCAGCACCGCGGTCAGAAGCACCATCAGCGCCGCCAGCCGGTCGGCCACCAGCACGATGCCGAAGGGCGCGGGCCAGCTGCCCAGTTCGTAGCTTTCGATCGCGCCGCCCGCGGTGCCGGCCCACAGCACCAGCGCGAGGAACACCAGCCCGGCGGTCCCGGCAAGGCCCGCCACCCGCTGCAACAGCAGGTCGTGGCGCAACCCCAGCAGCGTGAAGGCCCCCACCAGCGCGGGCAGGATGATCGGCGCGACGATCCAGTGCGACATCACCATGCCCTCAACCCGCCCGGTCGGCGGCCGGCGCGCCGCCCTCGGCATCCAGCTTCTCGATGTCGATCGCGTCGGTCTCGGCGCTCAGGAACGCGCCGAGCGACAGCAGCACCACCACCGCGGTCATGCCGAAGCTGATCACGATCGCCGTCAGCACCAGCGCCTGCGGCAGCGGGTCGGCATAGGTCGTGGCGTCCTTGGTCAGCACCGGCGGCGCGCCGCTGACCAGCCGGCCGGAGGCGAACAGGAAGGTGTTGACCGCGTAGGACAGCATCGCAAGGCCCAGCACCACCGGGAAGGTGCGGCGCCGCAACATCAGGTAGACGCCGACGCCCGCAATCAGGCCGATACCCAGAGAAACCAGCAATTCCATGTCAGTGAGGCTCCTTTCCCGCGCGCCCGGGCGCCTCGGGATCGATATCCATCGGGGTCAGGTTCACGCCCTCGCCGACGCGCCGGCCGATCCGGCTGAGGCTGGCCAGCGCCAGCATGACCGAGCCGACGACGGTCAGGAACACGCCGAGGTCGAAGGCGATGGCGCTGGCCAGGTGCACCTTCGACAGGGGCCAGACCGTGACATATTCGTTCGTCGAGGTCAGGAAGTTCCAGCCCAGCAACAGCGAGGCGACGCCGGTCAGCACCGCGATGGCGATCCCCAGCGCGATCACGCCGTGATAGTCGAAATGCTGGCGCGACTCGCTCCACGCGAAACCCGAGGCCATGTATTGCATCAACAGCGCGATGGCCGCGACGAGGCCCGCGATGAACCCGCCGCCCGGTTCGTTGTGGCCGCGCAGGAAGATGAACACCGCCACCGCCAGCGCGATCGGCAGCGCGACCCGCGTCGCCACCACCATCATCAGCGGGTGCCGGTCGCCGGCCTGCGGCATGTCGGGCACCCGGTTCGCCAGCCAGCGCGACACGGGGCCGCGCAGCAGCCCGTCGACCAGCGCGAAGATCACCAGCGCGGCGATGCCCAGCACGATGATCTCGCCCATCGTGTCGAAGCCGCGGAAATCGACGAGGATCACGTTGACGACATTGGTGCCGCCGCCGCCCTCGTAGGAATTGGCGAGATGATAGTCCGAGATCGTCGGCAGCGCCCGGTCGCGCGACAGGAAGGCCCAGGTCAGCGCCGCCACGCCGATGCCTGCGCCCAGCGCGATCGCCCCGTCCAGAAGCCGCCGCCCGGCGGGGGTTTCCGCCGGGGTCGATTTCGGCAGGTAGTTCAGCGCCAGCAGCAGCAGGATGATCGTCACCACCTCGACGGTGAGCTGGGTCAGCGCGAGATCGGGGGCCGAGAACTGCACGAAGGCCATCGACACCACCAGCCCGACGATCGAGATCACCACCAGCGCGACGAACCGGCGCCGGTGCAGCACCAGCAGCGCCAGACAGGCCACCGCCAGCAGCGTGGCGAAGATCACCGGCACCGGGGTCAGCGGCGTCGCGATCCGCAGGCCGGGGGTATGCTCGCCGCCCGTCCAGGCCCAGACCCCGAAGGCCAGCACCGCCGCCGTGATGATCGCGAGATAGCGCGACACCGCGCCGTCATGCAGCCCGTCGGACAGCGCGCGCGATCCACGCACGCAGGCCGCCACCAGCGCGTCGAAGATCGCCTTCGCCTCGGGCCGCGGCGCGGCGTCCCAGGCGCGGGCCAGCCCGCCGTGCACGGCCAGCAGGATCGCGCCGCCCAGGACGGCGGCGACCGACATCCACAGCGCCGGGACGAAGCCGTGCCAATGCTTGATGTAGACGACCGGGTCCGCGGCCGTCACCGCCGCCGCGACGGTCTTGACGAAATCGCCCGCGACCGCCTGCGGGAACAGGCCGATCACCACCACCAGCACCGCCAGGAACGCCGGCGGCAGCCACAGGCCGGGGCCGGGATCATGCGGGGTGTGCGGATAGTCGTCGCGCACCGGGCCAAGGAAGGTGTGCACGAGGTAGCGCAGCGAGTAGCCGACCGAGAACAGCGCCCCGATCGTCGCCAGCACCGCGAAGAGCGTGCCGGTATCCCACGCCGCCTCCAGCATCATTTCCTTCGACAGGAAGCCGTTGAAGGCCGGGATGCCCGCCATCGACAGCGAGGCGACGGCGGCGATCACGAAGGTCACCGGCATCAGCGCCCGCAAGCCCCCGAGCCGGCGGATGTCGCGGGTATGTGCCTCGTGATCGACGATGCCGGCGGTCATGAACAGCGCGGCCTTGAAGGTCGCGTGGTTGATGATGTGAAACATCGCCGCGACGGCGCCGAATTCCGTGCCCAGCCCCAGCAGCATGGTGATCAGGCCCAGGTGGCTGACGGTGGAGAACGCCAAAAGCGCCTTCAGATCGTCCTTGAACAGCGCGATCACCGCGCCCAGCACCATCGTGATCAGCCCCGCCCCGCCGACAAGCCAGAACCACGCCTCGGTCCCCGACAGCACCGGCCAGAGCCGCGCCATCAGGAACAGGCCGGCCTTCACCATCGTCGCCGAATGCAGATAGGCCGAAACCGGCGTCGGCGCGGCCATCGCATGCGGCAGCCAGAAGTGGAACGGGAACTGCGCCGACTTGGTGAAGGCACCCAGAAGGATCAGGATCAGCGCCGGCAGGTAAAGCGGATGGGCGCGGATCGCCTCGCCCTGGGTCAGGATCACGCTCAGGTCGTAGCTGCCCGCGATATTGCCCAGGATCAGCATGCCGCCGATCATCGCCAGCCCGCCCATGCCGGTCACCGCCAGCGCCATCCGCGCACCCTGCCGGCCTTCGGGCAGGTGCCGCCAGTAGCCGATCAGCAGGAAGGACGACAGCGACGTCAGTTCCCAGAAGATCAGCAAAAGCAGCACGTTGTCCGACAGCACGATACCCACCATCGCGCCCTGGAACAGCAGCAGATAGGTATAGAACTGCCCCATCGGGTCGGATTTCGCGAGGTAGAACCGCGCGTAGGTGATGATCAGCAGCCCGATCCCGAGAATGAGCAGCGAGAACAGCAGCCCGAGCCCGTCCAGCATGAAGGTGGCGTTCAGCCCCAGCGCCGGGATCCATTCGAACCGCGCGGTCACCACCTCGCCGCGCATCACCGCGGGCGCATGCAGCAGGATGCCCAGAAGCGCCAGCGCGGTCACGCTGCCGGTGACGGTGGCGCAGGCGTTGCGCCCGGCACGGATCATCAGGCCGGGCAGGAGCGCGCCCAGAAAGGGCAGCGCTGCGATCAGGGCAAGGGACATGCCGTTTCGGTTCCGTCGTTGAAGGCGGCCCGCCGGGGCGCCGGTGTCCTGTGTGCAGCGCAGGGCTGCGCCGGTCCCCTAAAAATTTGTAGGCGGCGGCCGAAGTCAAGGGAAACCGGACCCCGCCGATGTCGGTTTTCGCCGGCAGCGCCGGGAGATAGGATCGGAAACCTCGCCGGGGCCGAGAATTCGGCCCGCGTCGCCCTCTGCCGCCGATCCGGCCGTTCTGGACGGCAGCCGGCCGGTCGTGTCTGCTGACGGGGCAACGGCGGAGGCGATTCCATGGCGGCGGACCTGGCAGAGATCATCCGGCAAGGGCGCGGGGCCGCACCCGCGGACCTCGTGCTGAAGGGCGGGCAGGTGTTCGACCTCGTGACCGGCGCCACGATCCCCGGCGACGTGGCGATCTGCGGCGACACCATCGCCGGGATCGGCGCGGACTATGCGGGGCGGCGCGAGATCGACGTGGCCGGGCTGACGCTGGTGCCCGGCTTCATCGACACGCATCTGCACATCGAAAGCTCGCTCGTCACCCCGCAGGAATTCGACCGCTGCGTCTGCCCGCGCGGGATCACCACCGCGATCTGCGACCCGCACGAGATCGCCAATGTCGCCGGGCTCGACGGCATCCGCTATTTCCTTGAGGCCGCGCAAACCACGGTGATGGACATCCGTGTGCAGCTGTCCTCCTGCGTACCCTCGACCGAGATGGAAACGGCCGGCGCGCGGATCGACGCGGCGGAGCTGGCCGCGCTGATGGATCATCCGAAGGTGATCGGGCTGGCGGAGTTCATGAACTTCCCGGGCGTGCTGGCCGGCGACACGGGCTGCCTGGCCAAGCTGGAGGCGTTTCGCGGCCGCCACATCGACGGGCACGCGCCGCTTCTGTCAGGCCGCGACCTCAACGCCTATGTCGCCGCCGGCATCCGCACCGAGCACGAGGCGACGCACGCCGCCGAGGCGGTCGAGAAGCTGCAACGCGGGCTTCGGGTGCTGATCCGCGAAGGTTCCGTTTCGAAGGACATGGCGGCGCTGGCCGGGGTGCTTACGGAAACCACCGCGCCCTACATGGCGCTGTGCACCGATGACAGGAACCCGCTCGACATCGCCGAACATGGCCATATCGACCACATGGTGCGCAGCCTGATCGCGATGGGCCGGCCGGTGCTGGCCGTCTACCGCGCCGCCAGCCTGTCGGCGGCCGAGGCCTTCGGGCTGACGGACCGCGGGCTGATCGCGCCGGGAAAGCGCGCCGACATCCTCGCCCTGCCCGAGATTGCTACGGCGCGCCCGGCGCTGGTGGTGGCCGGCGGGCAGGTGGTGGACGCGGCCGCCTTCGCCGCGCGCCCCGCGCTCGCCCCGGTCGCGCGGCACTCGGTGCAGGCGCCGCAAGTCACGGCCGACAGTTTCCGCTGCCCCGGCAATCGGGCGGAAACCCCGGTGATCGGCATCCTGCCGGGCAAGATCATCACCGAACACCGGGTCGAAGAGATCGCGCCCGAGGACGGCGACAAGCGCCCCGATGTCGCGCGCGACCTGATCCGCATCGCGGTGGTCGAACGGCACGGCAGGAACGGCAACATCGCCACCGGCTTCGTCACCGGTTTCGGGCTGAGACACGGGGCCATCGCCTCGACCGTCTGCCACGACCATCACAACATCGCCGTCGTCGGCGCGGATTACGCCGACATGGCGCTGGCCGCGAACCGGCTGTCGGAGATCGAGGGCGGTTTCGTGGTGGCCGAGGGCGGGCGGGTGACGGCGGAACTCGCCCTGCCGGTCGCCGGGCTGATGAGCCTTCAGCCCTTCGAGACCGTCGAACACGACCTGCGCGCGCTGCGCGCCGCCGCCCGCGCCCTTGGCGTGACGCTGGACGAGCCGTTCCTGCAACTGGCCTTCCTCGCCCTGCCGGTGGTCCCGCATCTGAAGATCACCGACCGCGGGCTGGTCGATGTCGACCGCTTCGAGATCATCGGCTGACCGCGGGCCGGAGCCCGGGGGCTTGCCGAGCCTCCGCCCCCCGGCGGCTCAGTCCTGGGTCCGGTGATCGTCGGGCAGGACAAGGTCGGGGGTGTAGACGGTCGCCTGCGCGCGGCCGTTGCGCTTGGAGGCGTAAAGCGCGAGATCGGCGTCCGACAGCATCCGGTCGGGGTTCTGGCGTTCGTAGCCGGAGGACAGAACGATCCCCGCGCTGCCCGAGATCCGGCAGGTCTGGCCCTCGAATTCCATCGGTTCCTCGAACCGGGCGATGATCCGGCGGGCCAGCGCCACCAGCCGGTCGGCATCGGCCGATCCGCGCAGGATCAGCACGAATTCGTCGCCGCCGACGCGGGCGACGATGTCGTGCCGGCGGGTTTCCTCGCGCAGGATATGCGCGACCTGCGTCAGCACGTGGTCGCCGGCGGCATGGCCCAGCGTGTCGTTCACCGACTTGAAGTAGTCGAGATCGAGATGGATCATCGCGAAGCCGGGCCCGTCGCGGTCGGCCGCCTCCGCGGCGCGGGTCAGCGCCATTTCCAGCGCCCGGCGGTTGGCCAGCCCGGTCAGCGGATCGGTCAGCGCATGTTCCTCGGCCGCCGCTCGGGCCGCCTGTAGACGCGTGTTCAACCCGTTGAGTTCGTCCATCACCGCCGATTTCGCCTCGTGCAGGTAGAGAAGTTCCACCGCCAGGTCGGTCACGGCGAAATCGGCATCGGTCAGGTCGTGGTCGCGCACCGCCTCGGCCACCGCGATGCCGAAGGACAGGTTGACCAGCATCCCCTGTCCGGGCCCAAGCGGCACGGCGAGGCCGCGAAACGCGGTATGCGGCGGCTCGCGCAGCGTGGCGTGCAGCCGCCGCCCGGCGACCGCGCCAAGCTCGGCCATCGTGGTGACGCCGCGCGGCCGGATCAGTTCGAAGGTTTCCAGGAACCGCCGGCCGATCAGCGCGCAGTCGCCGCACAGCTTCAGCAGCGTCGGCCCGGCCTCGCGCACATGGCCGGTGGGCGAGACCCAGACATACATCGGCATCAGCCGGCCCAACGCCTCGGGCGGCACCATCGTCAACTGGTCGGTCGTGGTTCCGTCCATCACAGGCCTCCGGCGGCGACCGGCATCGCGAGAGAAAACGCCCGACCCTCGGCAAAGCGGGCCTCGAGCAGTTCGACCTCGATCGTCTCGCCGCGCGATGTCGCGCCGACATGGTCGATCAGCGCCAGCGCGCCGTAATCGTCGGCCATCGCGCGCAGCACTCCGGCCAGCACCTGGCCGAACCCCTCCCGGTCGCCCTGGCAGACCAGCGTGAAGCGGCCCTGCGAATGCGGGATCACCCGGATCGCGGGCAGGCCGATATCGGGCACCGCCAGTTGCGCGCGGCCCGGCAGTTCCTCGAGCGTGTCGATGAAGTCGTGGTAGTCGACGCCGCCGAAGCGCATCAGCCGGCGCAGCCGCTCGACCGAGACCAGCCAGATGCCGATGTCTTCCAGCAGCGCCTCGCGCGGCTTGGACAGCTGCCGCGAGGCCGCGCAGAGCAGCGATTCGGTGATCGCGTCGGGATAGACCATCATCGCCTCGAAGCCCTCGGGCTCGATCCCTGCCTGCTCGGCGACGGTCAGCCAGACCTCGGCCCCGTAGGTGTCGCGCAGGAAACACTGGATCGCGCGGTTCATCAGACCGTGCATGCCAATCCCTCTCCGTTTCACCGGAAGGCTAGGCGCACGATGTTAACAAAGCCCCAAAATCCTCTGCCCGCGGCGCCGCCCGCGATGCGCCGGATCGGCAAAATACCGTTTGACGACCGGGGGTTGCGCCGGAGGACGGCGACGCAACCGAGGGCGCGGCCTCAGAAATCGGTCGGCGCGCCGCCTTCGGCCTTGCGGCGATCCACGAAGGCCCTCAGCTCGTCGTGGGCACCCGCATCCATCGGCGGCGGTTCGAATTCGGCCAGGATCGCCTTGAAGACCCGGTGCGCGCGTTCCGGCGTCCAGACCGCGCCATCGAGTTGCCAGGCCTCGAAATTGCGCCAGTCCGACACGACCGGGGCGTAGAAGGCGGTGGCATAGCGATCCTGCGTGTGCTGGCAGCCGAAGAAATGCCCGTCGGGGCCGACCTCGGCCACCGTCTCCGCCGCGATGTCCTCGGGCGCGGTGGCCCAGGTCACGGGCTCGAAGTAACGCTGGATCATCTGGATCACCTCGCAATCCATGACGAATTTCTCGGGGCTGGCGATCAGCCCGCCCTCCAGCCAGCCGGCGGCGTGGTAGACCATGTTGGTGCCCGACTGGACCGCGGCCCACAAGCTGTTCGATGTCTCCCACATCGCCTGGCCGTCGGGCACGTTGGCCGCGCAGACCCCGGAGGAGCGCATCGGCAGCCCGTAGCGCCGCGCAAGCTGCCCGGTCATCTGCGTGGCGCGCATGTATTCCGGCGTGCCGAAGGCCGGCGCGCCGGATTTCATGTCGACGTTCGAGGTGAAGGTGCCGATCATCACCGGCGCGCCCGGCGCGGCATACTGGATCAGCGCGATCGCGGCCAGCGCCTCGGCGATCGACAGCGTCACCGCGCCCGACAGCGTCACCGGGGCCATCGCCCCGGCCAGCGTGAACGGCGTGACCACCACCACCTGCCCGGCCCGCGCCATCCGCAGCGCGCCGTCGATCATCGGGAAATCGTGCTTGAGCGGCGAGACCGAGTTGATGTTGGTGTACATGTGCGGGCGGGCGCGGAATTCCGCCTCCGTCAGCCCGCCGGCGATGCGCACCATCTCCATCGCGTCCTCGACCCGTTCGCGGCCCAGCGCGTAGGCATGCACGACCTTGTCGGTCAGCACGAGCTTTTCGTAGATGCAGTCGAGATGCCGGACCGAGGCATGCACGTCGATCGGTTCCACCGGGTAGCCGCCGGCGAAATGGATGCAGTTGAAATACTGCGTCAGCTTGATCAGGTTGCGAAACCCCTCCATGAAGCCCGAGACCTTGCCGGTCTCCAGATCCCAGTAGTTGGGCGGCGACGAGACGTTGCCGAAGAAGATGTTGCCGCCCTCGATCGGCAGCGCGCGGGCGGGGTTGCGCGGGGTGATCGTGAAGCCGCCAGGCGCCCGGGCGACCATCTCGGTGACGAAATCCTCGTCCATGAAGACCTGGCCGTCCTCGACCCGGCAGCCCGCCTGACGGAACAGGCCCAGCGCCTCTTCGTTGAGAAACCTGATCCCGATGTCCGACAGGATGTGCATGGCGCCGCGATGGATCGCCTCGACCCCCTCGGGGCCAAGCGGTTCGGTCGGCCGGTCGGGATTGACCGGCACGCGCCAGGGCATCTGGTCGATGGCATGGGTTCCCGCGCGCCGCGCGTTCCCCGCGCGCCCGCCCGCCCGCCTGCGTCGCCCGTCCTCGGCCATGATCGCCTCCTTTCCCGGTCGTCCTCACCGCGCAGGTTCGGCCCGGGCGGCGCCGGGGGCGTAGCAGCGGGCGACGCCGGAACGTCGTTTTTGGACAATGCCGGGATCGCCGCGGCCGGATCAGTCCAGGCCAAGCCAGCCGGGCAGATGGCCGATGTCGGGCAGCACGGCATCGGCAAGCGGCGCCAGGTCTTCCCGTGTCGCAAGGCCCGTCAGCACCGCGACGCAGGCCATCCCGGCGGCCCGGCCGGCATGCAGGTCATGCGCGCTGTCGCCGACCATCACGATCTCGGCCGGATCGAGCCGCGCCGCCCGCGCGAAGGCCAGCAGCGGGCCGGGCGCGGGCTTGGCGCCATGGCCGGAATCGCTGCCCGCGACGAAATCGAACAGCGCCTCGACCCCGACCACGGCCAGATGCGCCCGCGCCGGACGCTCGGCATCGTTGGTGGCGACGCCAAGCGCCAGTTCCGCCGCCCGCAGCCGCGACAACAGCGGCAACAGCGGCACCGCCTCGGCCATCGGCGCATCGGCGGCCAGCGCGTTCATCCGCGCCACCAGCCCGATCGGGTTCGCGCCGGGAAGATGCGGCAGCAGCACCTCGGCGATCTCTTCGGGCGTATGGGCGATCACCGGGCTCGCGGGATGGAAGACGCCGGAATCCATGTCATAGCCCGCCGCGCGGCCCAGCGCCGCCGCGCGCGCCGGATCGCCGCCCGCAAGGTCCAGCAACAGCCCCCGCGCCCAGCTGGCCCAGGTGCCGTGGAAATCGAACAGTGTCCCGTCCTTGTCGAACAGGATGCCGCGAATCTGGGGCATTGCGCGTCCTCCCGGCGTGCAGGATGCGCCCCGCCCCGGCCCGATGCAACTTGCCACGGCGCCGCGCCAAGCAGTTGACGCGGCGTTAGGATTCGTTGACGGTTCGGCCATGACACCCCGCCCCGACCGGCCGCCATACCGCCTGCACGCGTCGCTTCTGTACCAGCTGACGCTGACCTCGCGGCTGCAGGAGCGTCGCTTCGAGGACGGCCTGAAGGCGCTGGGCCTGACCCGGATCTCCTGGTGCGTTCTGCTGGCGGTGGAGAACGAGGGGCTGAGCCAGCCCTCGGGAATCGCCGAGTTCATCGGGATCGACCGGACCGCGATGTCGCGGGCCTTGCGGCAGATGGAGGCGGCAGGCCTTGTCGAACGGCGCCGGGCGGCGGGAACCGACCGGCGACACACCGCGGTCGGGCTGACCGGCGCGGGCCGCGAGGCGCTGTGGCGGGCCACCCCGCTGGCCGAGGAGAACGCGCAGCATTTCCTTGCCAAGCTGCCGGCCGACGAGCGCGACCAGCTGCGCCGCCTGCTGGCCGTACTGCGCGAGGGTGAACCGAGAAACCTCATAAAGATCTAGGGCTTGAAGGCACCGGCGCGGGCCGGGCCGCACCCGCGGCGGGCGCTTCGCCCGGTCAGGCCCAGTCGGCCAGGTCACCGCCCGGCAGGGCGGCGCGGGCGCTGCGCGGCGCCTCGTAGGCCCGCCCGGCGGCATCGCAGAAGGCCACGATCCAGGCATCGTCCATCAGCAGGAAATCGAGCACCGATCCCAGAAAGGCGGGATCGCCGGCCCCGGCGCGCAGGGTCGCGCCATCCGCCCCGGTCGCGCCCAGGAACACCGGCAGCAACTCGTCGTTGCCGGCGATCCATCCCAGCGCCTCGAGCGCCAGGGTTTGCGCGTTTTCCGGGGTCATCGCCGTCATTCGGGCCCGTTTCCTCGCATGCGGAAAGGATTTCTTAACCTTTGCCGAAAAGGATGAACAGCAAGCAAAGACAAGTAAACCGTGCGGAGAGGATCATGGCGGGCAAGATCATGATCGTGGACGACGTGGCAACCAACAGGATCGTCCTGAAGGTCAAGCTTGCCTCGGCCGCCTACGAAACGGTCCAGGCCGCCAACGGGACGGATGCGCTGCGGATCGCGCGGCAGGCCCGGCCCGACCTGATCCTGCTCGACGTGCAACTGCCAGATATCGACGGGATCGAGGTCTGCAAGCGGCTCAAGGCCGATCCGGCGACCCGCGCGATCCCGATGGTCATGATCACCGCGTTCCGCGACCCGGACGCGCGGCTGCGCGGCCTGCGTGCCGGGGCCGAGGAATTCCTGACCAAGCCGCTGGACGAACATCTGCTGCTGGCGCGGCTACGCAGCCTCCTGCGCGCCCGCGAGACGGAAGAGGAACTGAAGCTGCGCGACACGACCTGGCGCGACCTCGGCTTCGCCGAGGCGACGGGCGCGTTCGACGCGCCGGCCAACATCGTGCTGGTCGGCGGGCGGCGCGAGCGGACGCTGATGCTGCGCCGCGACCTGGCCAGAACCTTCGGGCCGCATGTCTCGGCGATGGACCGCGAAGAGGTGATGGCCGGCGCCGCCGGGCTTGGCGCGACCGATCTTTTCGTCATTCCGGCCGACATGGACCGGCCGGGCGACGGGCTGCGGCTGATGTCGGAACTGCGGGCGCGGCCGGCCAGCCGGCATGCCGCGATCTGCATCCTCGTCGGCGCCGATGCGCGCGAGACGGCGGCGGTGGCGCTCGATCTCGGCGCCAATGACCTGCTGGCCGTCGATGCGCCGGTGGAAGAGGTCGCGATCCGCCTGCAAACCCAGATCCGCCGCAAGCGGATCGGCGACCGGCTGCGCGCCAGCATGGCCGACGGGTTCCGGCTGGCGCTGATCGACCCGCTCACCGGGCTTTACAACCGCCGCTACGCGCTGCCGCATGTCGCCCGGATCGCCGAACGCGCGCAGCAGACCGGCCGCAGCTTCGCGGTCATGCTGCTCGATCTCGATCGCTTCAAATCGGTGAACGACACCTGGGGCCATGCCGCCGGCGACGCGGTTCTGGTCGAGGTCGCGCAGCGGCTGAAGGGCAGCCTGCGCAGCGTCGACCTCGTGGCCCGGATCGGCGGCGAGGAATTCCTGATCGCGCTGCCCGACACCGCGCTGGACGCCGCGCGCACCACCGCCGAGCGGTTGCGCGGCATCATCGAGGAACGGCCGGTGCGCCTGCCCGGCAGCCTCGGCGAGATCACGATCACCGCCTCGGTCGGGCTGGCGATGGGCGGCGGCGCCGGCATCGCGGTGGAACAGGTGGTCGATTTCGCCGACCAGGCGTTGCTCGGCTCCAAGTCCGACGGCCGCAACCTCGTGACCGTGGGCGGCAGCGCCGCGGCCTGAGGCCGGGCCTCAGTCGCGCGCGCGCAGCGGCGCGCGGCGGCGGATCGCGGCCTCCAGCGCGTCGGCATAGGCGCGGCGCGCCTCGGGCCCCATCGCCTCCAGCCGTTCGACGATCCGGTCGGCGCCGATCTCCAGCATCCGGGCCGCGCGGTCGCGTTGCCGGCCCAGCGCCTGTTCGGCGGCCGCCCGGTCGAACGGATCGCCGCGCAGCGCGGCGAGAAAGGCACGGGTGTCGGCGATCACGGCCTGCCGGATCTCGCCCCGGTCGCGCAGGTTGGCGAGCATCTCGCGGCGCAGCGCGCGCTTGGCCTCCGCCGGCAGCGCCTCGTAGATCGGCCCGAGCCCGGCATCGCCGATCGCCCGCCGCTCCGGCGCCATCCGGTGGTTCAGCCCGGCCCCGGCGATCGCGCCCAGCAGCACGAGGTTCAGCACCAGCGACCCGATCAGGATCGCGCGGGTCCAGCCGCCGGTGCGGGCCGGCGGCGCGGGGTCGGGGCGGGTGTCGCCGCCCGGCCGCGGGCTGCCGTCGTCGCTCATGCCTCCGCCTCCAGGTCGAGCACCAGCGAAAAGACGCCGTCGGCGCCGGGATCGGCGTCGAACGTCACGCCCGCGCTGCCCCAAAGCTCCGACGAGGCGGTGCCCAGCGCGCCGGTTCCGGTGAAGCCGATCCACAGCCCGGCCACCCCGGCGGCCAGAAGCCCGCCGATGCCGCCCCAGCCGCCCAGCAACCCGATGATCCCACGCCCGCCCGGCAGCCCCGCGGCCGGGGCGCCGGCGTCGCGCGCGGGCATCGGCCGGGCCGCCTGCGCCGCCTCGGCCTCGGCCAGCACCCGCGCCAGCAGGTCCGGGCCGGCCTCGGGCGGCCGCGCACGCGCCGCGGCGAAGAAGGGCTCCAGCGTCCGGTCGTCATCGCGTTCAGTCATCGCCATATCCCAGTTCCTCCCGCCGGCCCGCCAGCAGCGCGGCCAGCGCCCGCTTGCCCCGCGCCGTCAGGCTTTCCACGGCCTCGACCCCGATACCCAGAATATCGGCAATCTCGGGGTTCGACAGGCCCTCGATATGCCGCAGCACCACCGCCTGTCGCTGGCGCTCCGGCAAACTCATCAGCGCGGCCTCCAGCGCGGCGGCGCGGTCGGCCTCGATCAGCGTGCTGACCGCGGCGGGTGTGCCGTCGACGACCTCGCCGGCCGCCTCCAGCGCCACGCCGCGGCGGCGCCGCAACCGGTCGGTGCACAGGTTCACCGTGACCCGGTAGAGCCAGGTCGAGACCCGCGCCACCCCCGGCCGCCAGTCCGGCGCGATCCGCCACAGCCGCAGCATCGCCTCCTGCG
>Ga0180434_10003719_pt1 | contig 19230 bp, 13 predicted proteins | sample SS_ome_7_FD_132453 | JGI IMG/M metagenome (GOLD analysis project Ga0180434, IMG submission 132453) | Hypersaline lake sediment archaeal communities from the Salton Sea, California, USA - SS_1_D_2 metaG | ecosystem: Environmental > Aquatic > Non-marine Saline and Alkaline > Hypersaline >...
CCCCTCAGCGCCTCTGCGTATTCCAGTATGCTGCCTCGCGTCATCTTGCCTCCCTCCCTTCGGTAACACCTTTTCTGCGGCAACGATACCACTTTCGGTAACACTTATTATGAGTCAATTCGTCTCCTTGACCGGCCCGCTTTTGTCCTATAGTGTATGGGAAAGCGCCTCCGGGCGGATAGCGCCGGGACCGCAGTGGGAAAGCCGCGCGCTCCCGCACCCGGGGGACTCCGCATGATGGAAGGAGGAACAGGGTATGCTTTTTGTCTCAATTCTGACATCCGACCGGTCTCGCGACCCCGAGCTCTGGTGCACCATGTGGCAGGGTGGGGCTCCCCCCAGCATCAATGTCATCGGCGCTTACAATCTGGCCAGCGACAAGCGTGTCTTCATCTGGGAAGGGGAGTCCGTGGCTGACCTCCAGTACATGGACCGCTTCAACTACATCGGCGTGCTGGAGACCTACCCGGCATTCGACCGTACCGAAGGCTGGCGGGATTGCTTCGCCAAGGACCTGGATATATTTGCGGCCCGCATTCTGGAGAGGGCAGGCAGCAACCGCGAACGGGCTGAGCGCGCCGTGGACCTGCGCCGCCGGGGTCGCAACGCAGCCACCATGGAGGCGGCGCAGGCCGAGGCCCTCCGGTGGCAGGAAGAGCAGGCGCAGATCGGCCGTTAGCCGCTTTCCCTACCTGGCCGGGAACAGGCTGGTGGAGTCATTGTCGACGATAGCGGTGAAATGCCGGTTCACCAGCAGGGGCGCCAACACCTGCCCCCGGGCATCACTGGTGTCCAGGGTGGCGTATACCAGGGGTGGGATGTAGGCGAAGACCAGGTTGCCCTTGCGGTAGTCGTCCCAGCATTCTTCCCAGGAGTAACCGGACACGCCTCTCTCCTGGAGCCGGTCATGGTAGAGCCGGACTATGTCCTTCTCTATCTGCCGCCGCATATCCACGGTGACGCTGCCGCCCAGGAGGTAGGACAGATCAATCACGCCACGGTTGATATTAGCCGCCTGCCAGTCGTACACGATCACCGGCTTCTCGCTATTGCCGGGGTCAAAGAAGAGGTTGTCCACCCGGAAGTCGAAGTGGGCGATGGTAAGGTGCTCGTTGGCCCCGGTCTCGATCAGCCAGTGGTACTGCTCGCGAATCCTGTCTCCCGCCTCCCGGCCACCCTCGGGCAGGGCGTCCACGAAGCCCGGTACCTGCACTGAGAAGTCCCAGTACCCCCGGAAGGCGTCCACCAGCGCCCAGGCCACCGGGCCGGTATTGGTGGGCATCCAGGGGAAGGAATACAGGTCATCGGCGTCCCACCATCGGGCGTGGAAGTCAGCCAGCATCAGGGCAACCTGCTCTACCTGCTCGCGGGTCAGTCCCTCAATCTGGTCAACCGCCTGGTAGCAGGAGCAGTCCTCCATGAGAAGGATGTACCTCTGGTTCTCGGGGGCGACATCACAGTAGATGAGTTCGGGAGTGCGGATGGGGCTCCTGGGAGCGGCCTCTGCATAGAACCTTATCTCGCGCTCGTAGATGTTGAAGAGCATGGCCATGGCGTGGGCTGATTCGAAGGAGGTGGGTAGCTTGGCGACCAGGCTGGCGGGCAGGCCGGGTGCCGCACGGTCATAGGTGAGCGTGAAGCGGGCCATATCACTGACGAATCCCTCGCCCGTACCCCACTGCTGGTAGCCGATGGACGTGATGTTGGCGTCCTTGAGGAACCCTGACTGGTGAAGAGCCTGGTTAAGCCACTCCGCGGTGATGTCTGCTGACCTGGCAGGTATCATGCAACAGCCCCGTTTCCCGCGCCGACACCGGTCCAGGATTCTGCGGGCGAGCCGGGGTCGGCACGCTACAGTCTCTTGATCTGCCTCTCCATTATCCGCCTCGCAGGTCCCCACCTTCCAGCGGCGGTAATCCCGCGTTCACCGGATTGTACCACTATTCACACCGGATGACCATAGGGTGAGGGGGGAGAAGGGTCTTTCTGACGCATTGACAACCGGATGGCACAGGTGTATCCTACCGAATGCCAGCACGCCCAGGCTAGACGCCGGGATTGGCGACTTTGCGGGGGCAACAGATGCGTGCGTACATAGTCAGACGCCTCTTCCTGATGGTACCCACCTTTCTGCTCGTCACGGTAACGGTTTTCTGCCTGGCACGTTTTGTTCCCGGAAGCGTAATCGACCAGATGATGGCGGGTATGGGGAGCGCCGCTGGCGCCGACATAACCCGTGCTGAGCTGGAAAAAGACCTGGGTCTAGACCAGCCAATTCATGTCCAGTACGGCCGGTGGCTAGGGGGTCTTATTCGCGGAGACCTTGGTACATCTCTGTGGGAGCGCACTCCTGTGGTGGAGGAGATAGCTAACCGGCTGCCAGTATCCATAGAGCTGGGGGTTCTTGCTCTGGTTGTCGGCCTTCTTATTGCCTTCCCCGTAGGCATATACTCGGGCATAAGGCAGGATACCGCTGGCGACTACGTAGGCCGTACGATCGCCATACTGTTTATCTCACTACCCAGTTTCTGGGTGGGTACACTGATTGTGGTTTATCCCTCCATCTGGTTTGGATGGTCGCCGGAAATCCGCTACATCCCATTTCTTGATGACCCTCTACGAAACCTTGGGCAATTCATTATCCCGGCGGTTATCATGGGAATGGTGATGTCTGGTACCACCATGAGAATGACTCGTACCATGATGCTGGAGGTTCTCAGACAGGACTACATACGCACCGCCTGGTCAAAAGGCCTGAGGGAACGGGTGGTCGTAATGAGGCACGCTCTCAAGAATGCTCTGATACCGGTCATCACCATAACCGGTATGCAGCTACCGGTGCTCATTGGTGGTTCGGTGATTATGGAGCAGATATTCGTCCTTCCAGGAATCGGCCTGCTCATGGTGGAAGCTCTCAACAAAAGGAACTACCCTATCATTTCTGGCATCAATGTCATGATGGCAACCGCAATCCTGCTGATCAACCTACTGGTAGACCTCACGTACGCATATCTGGACCCCAGGGTTCAGTATCGATAGAGCGCTCAGAATAGGTGCTGGAATGGTGGAGACTGCGGGTAGGGCGGCCCCGGTAGCGACGGGAAAGCGCAGGCGGCTCCTGCTTGTCGAGCTGACCCGCAGGCTGGTGCGTGAGAAACCGCTCGGGACGGTCGGCGGTGTCATCGTACTGGTCCTGTTCGTGGTAGGTATCTGTGCCGACCTGATCGCTCCCTACGGGATGAATCAGACCCACCTCATAGACAGTTTGAGTCCGCCCTCGGCCAAATACATTCTCGGCACTGACCAGCTCGGACGTGATCTGTTCACCCGTATTGTCTACGGTGCCCGCATCTCAATGTATGTCGGCCTGGGTGTTACTGCGCTCGCTGGCATTATATCCACCATTGTCGGCATGGTCAGCGGATTTCTGGGCGGGAAGTTTGACCTGGTGATACAGAGAATAGTAGATGCCTGGATGTGCTTCCCGCCCCTGTTCATCATACTGGCTGTCATGGCCGTTGTGGGCCCGGGCCTGGTGCAGGTGATACTGGTCCTGGGCGTTTTGTATGGCGTCGGCAGGTCACGCGTGGTGCGGGGAGCGGTTATCGGCATCAAGGAGAATGTATACGTGGAGGCGGCACGGGCAACGGGGTGCCCCACGTCCGGACTGCTTCTCAGGCATGTGCTCCCCAACGTCACTGCCCCCATCATCATCCTGCTGACGACCACCATGGGGGCGGCCATTATCGCTGAAGCCAGCATGAGCTTCCTTGGCTTCGGCATCCCACCACCAACGCCCAGCTGGGGAGGAATGCTCAGCACGGATGGCCGGAAGTATATGCTGCGTGCCCCGTGGATGGCCCTCTGGCCTGGCTTGGTACTGGCCGTTGTAGTCTGGGGCATCAACATGCTTGGAGACGCCGTGCGGGATATCCTCGACCCACGATTGCGCGGAGGCTTGGGACGGTACTCCGGGGTCACGCGCAAGACACCCAGGCGGAGCGAGTGATTCGTCCAGACCCAAGCAGAATGATGGCAAGAGCGGGCATCCACAATCCTGTACAGGGGGTGACGATGACCTAGTCATGATTTGTTGACATCTCTGCGAATGGCATTTCGAGGAGGCACCGGGAGATGAAGAAGAGACGTTTATGGCTACCCGCAGGCGCGCTGCTCATGATGATCTCGCTGCTGATATCCTGTACACCCGCACCCACGGAGACTACAGAAGGGCAGACAGTCACAGGAGAGGTGGTCCAGAAGGAAGCAGGTGAGCCTGCGAAAACTGCAGGAGAAACTCAAGGAGAGCGGGAAAAAGGGGAGGAAGAGGCAGTATCGGCTGGTCCGCGTTATGGTGGCTGGCTGACCACTGCTAGTGAGACCTCATCCATCGGGGGATGGGACCCGGTCTATGGCGAAACGTACTGGGCCCTGCATCCGGTAAGTCTTGCACTGATGAGAGGGAACTACTATAACGGTCCCGCCGGGACCGATGATGTCACCTGGATATACGCGGTCCAGGAAGAGCCTCAGTTCATGACCCGCGGGCTGGCACAAAGCTGGGAGATAGTGGATGCCAGAACAATGGTAGTCCATCTCCATGAAGGGATTCACTGGCACGACAAGGCGCCGGTGAACGGCCGCGAGGTAACTGCGGAAGACATAGCCTGGAGCTTCAACCGCATGCTGGAGATCCCGCGCTCCGGTATTCCTCCTATTGCGTACATGTTAGACGGTATAACATACTCAGCCACTGACAGGTACACCTTCAAGGTGGAGTTTGGAAAACCGGACGTTCGGTCTCTTATCACCACCCTGGACTGGTACCGGCACACGGCCCGTGAGGTAATCGAGACCTACGGAAGCCAGGACGATTGGAAGCATGTCGTCGGCAACGGGCCCTTCATGGTGACAGACTACGTCCCCGCCAGCAGTATTACCTACACCAAGAATCCGGTTTACTGGGAGACTGATCCAGAGGGCAGGAGCGTGCCGTTCATAGATGGCTTCACCGCGCTAATCATACCCGATAGCTCCACACGTATGGCTGCCCTGAGAGCCGGCAAGATTGACGTTCTGACCAGCGTATACTGGTACGACGCTGAAGACCTGCTGAGGACGGCCACCAACCTCCAGACGGCGGGCGGGCGCGTGTCCAACCAGAGAGTAGTGGGCATGATGTGTGACCAGCCGCCGTTTGATGATGTGAGGGTCAGGCGCGCTATGGCTATCGCCATTGATCACCAGGCGATAGCTGAGGACTATCACAAGGGACGTGCCGGAGTGTACCCGTCAGTGATGCTGCCCCCGGGCTCGCCGATGTACGCCCCCCTTGAGGAGAGGCCGGAATCGACCCAGGAACTCTTCGTGTATGACCCTGACAAAGCCAAGCAGTTGCTGGCTGACGCTGGTTACCCCAATGGCTTCAAGACGCTGATCAACGTGACCACCACAGGGGATAGTGCTGATCTTGCCGCTCTGGTGAAGGACTACTGGAGCATGGTGGGTGTGGAGGCGGAGATCAAGGTATGGGAGCCCGCAACCTATACCTCGCTTCTGTACGGCATGAAGCTGGAGGGGGCTCGAATTGGCGGTAGCATCCTTTCGTGGGGCAACTGGTCCTGGGTCTACCAGCCGGGCAGCCGCTGGTGCTTCGAGAAGTTTACTGACCCGGTGCTTACAAAGATGATAGAGGATGCGACCACGCAGTGGGTAGACCGTGACAAATGGATACAGGACTGGCGAAACATAAATATCTACGTGGTCGATCAGGTATACGAGCACTGTATCCCGGGACCATACTACCACAATCTCTGGCAGCCGTGGCTTATGAACTATCACGGAGAGTACAGCCTCGGCAGGACGGACTACCGAGGTTTTGCGGCCTATGTATGGCTGGACTTGGACACGAAGAGAGAAATGGTTGGACATGAATAGCAGAGAGCATACACCGGGTTCACTCTCACCCTGAGGATACTGCTCCCGGCCGCATCCTTACCCTGGTCGAAGAGACCTAGATTGACTGGCGATGGCGGGGGCAGGACTTGCGTGCGTTTTCACCCCTGCACCCATCGCCGCAATACCGGCTGGTAGCGCAGCCTGGAGAGAGGCTGGCAGGTAACGCCAAGCAGGCAGCGGAAGCTAGAGGGGCTGTCATCGTATACGGATAGTCAGGAGGTCCTTACATGTCGCAGCAGTTCCCCACACTATTCTCCCCGATCAAGATCGGCTCCACCACGGTGCGCAACCGGATTGTCAGCAGCGCCCATCATCCTCTGTTCGTGGATATGACCACCGGGCTGCTTGACGACCGGATGATCAACTACTGGGTGGCTAAGGCGAAAGGAGGGATCGGGCTTATCGAGACCTACCTGTGCACCGTCCACCCGATCCCCATGCGGGACATCTTCCGCCGCCCGGGGGCGGTTGACGCTTTCAAGAGGGCGGCGGACGCCGTGCACGAGCATGGCGCCAAGCTGGTATGCCAGATCGCCAACTCGGGCTCCCAGGGCGGAGGCTTCGGGGTGCCGGTGGGGTGGGCGCCTTCGGCGGTGCCCACCCCGGACGGGCAGGGCCGCCTGAACGTTCCCCACGAGATGACCATGGACGAGATCAAGGGATTCGTGGAGGCCTTCGCCCACGCGGCCACGGTGGCCAAGGAGGCTGAGACTGACGGTGTCCAGATTCACGGCGCCCACGGCTACCTGATCACCGAGTTCATGTCGCCCCACTACAACCGGAGGACGGACGAGTACGGCGGCAGCCTGGAGGGCCGGATGCGCTTCCCCCTTGAGGTCATCGATGCCGTCAGGGAGGCGGTCGGGCCGGACTTCACGGTGGGCATACGGATAACCGCGGACGAGTTCCAGGAAGGCGGCCTTACGCTGGAAGAGATGCTCGTGATGGCACCCATGCTCACCGCGGGCGGCAAGCTCGATTATGTCAGTGTAAGCAGCGGGAACTACGCAACTATCGGGACGGCCATCGACTCCATGTACTACCCACTCAACTCGTTCGTCTACCTGGCGGCGGCGGTGAAGCAGGTGGTGGACGTGCCGGTGGTTGCCCGGGGACGGATCACGGACCCGGTGCAGGCCGAGGAGATACTGGCGAACAACCAGGCAGACATGGTAAGCATTGTCCGGGGAATCATCGCCGACCCGGAGTTTCCAAACAAGGCCCGCGAAGGCAGGCTGGACGAGATCAGGAGATGCATCGGCTGCAGCGAGGCCTGCTGGGGTGCGATCTATTTCAGTCGTGGGTTTGCACGGGGCATAAGCTGTACCATGAACCCGGTCATTGGCCGGGAGGGGTGGCCCGGCTGGGGTGAGCTTATACCAGCCACAACCAGGAAGCGGGTGATGGTGATAGGCGGCGGTCCGGCGGGCCTGGAGACGGCGCGGGTTGCCGCCGAGAGGGGTCACCAGGTATCCCTGTACGACAAGGGCTCAGAGCTGGGTGGACAGACACAGATAGCCGCCCGGGCGCCGTCGCGGGACGGTTTCCTGGACCTGGGGCGGTACTACGCCCACCAGATGAAGCTACTCGGCGTGGACGTACACCTCAATACCGAGGTCACCGCTGAGATGGTCAAAGAGCAAAGCCCGGACGCGGTGGTGGTGGCCACCGGCTCCGTGCCCCTGGTGCCGGACATCCCCGGCGTGGACGGAGAGAACGTGGTCAACGTGTGGCAGGTGCTCAACGAAGAAGCAGAAATCGGTGACAACGTGGTAGTCATAGCCGATGACGACCATGTTCAGTCCCTGAGTGCGGCTGATTTCCTCGCTGAGCGCGGCAAGAAGGTGGAGGTGGTCTTCTGGAACTACTACGCCGGCTCCAAGGCCGAGCCCGCTACCAGGCAGGCGATTCACCAGCGCCTCCTCCGGAACGGGGTGAAGCTGACCCCGAACACCAGGGTCAGGGAGATAGACGGCAGTACAGTGGTGACCGTCAACGTCTTTACCAGCGAGGAGAACCGCATTGAAGGCGTGGACACGGTCGTGCTTGGGTGCGGAGGCAAGGAGAACAACTCACTGTACTATGCCCTCAAGGGCCAGGTGCCGGAGATACACGCCGTGGGTGACGCCAACGGGGTGAGGAAGGTCCACGACGCCACCATGGAGGGCGCCACCGTCGGCAGGCAACTCTAGGCGCGTCAAGAGTAAGGAGACTACTCCAGGGCACCCTCGGCAACGAGATTGGCGATCTCGCTATCGGACATGCCCAAGAAATCCTTGAGGATGTGCTGGTTGTGCTCCCCGAGCAGGGGAGAGGGAGACTGGGGCAGGTTATCCAGCCCGGAGAACCGGAACGCGGCCGAGGTGATTCGGTAGCTGCCGATCTCGGGGTGGTCCAGGGTAACGAATGCGCGCCGGTGGGCAAGCTGCGGGTCGCGGAGCAGGTCCTCGGCGTCCTCCACCGGCCCGGCGGGCACTCCGGCTTCCTGAAGCAGGTGGGCGACCCCGGTCTTGGAGTGCTCCACCGTCCAGGCCTCCACCAGCTTCTCAAGCTCGTCCTCGTTCTCCTTCCTGGCGGCTGGCGTGGCAAAGCGCGCGTCCTCTGTCCAGGCAGGCTTTCCTAGTGCCTGGGAGAAGGCCTGCCATTCGTCCTCGGTGGTTACGGCAATCACGCACCAGGCGTCCTCACCGTGACAGCGGAAGGCGCCATGCGGGACGAAGCGGGTGTCCCGGTTACCCATCCGGCTGGCAATCCGCCGGTTGGCGCAGTAGTCCAGGATAGCGAGCGCCATGAAGTGGGCGCCGCCTTCCACGTGGGAATGGTCGATGTACTGCCCCTTGCCGGTGCGTTCGCGGTAGTCCAGCGCCGCCAGTATGGATACCAGCAGGTAGTTCCAGCCGACGAAATCGCTGTAGGCAGAGTACGGCCCCACCGGCTCGCGGTCCGGCCAGCCGGTCATCTCGAACCAGCCGGTGAGCGCAGCCGAGACCATGCCATACCCACGATGGGAGGACAGGGGGCCGGTCTGCCCCTGGAGACTGCTGCTGGCCATGATGACATCCGGTCGTATTTCGCGCAGGTCCTGGTAGCCGAGACCCCAGCGCGCCATCACCCCCGGGGTGAAGGTCTCGATGACCACGTCCGCCCACCGCACCAACCTGCGGGCCACCTCCCTGCCTGCGGGTTTGCCCAGGTCCAGGCTAAGCCCCAGCTTCCCGGCATTGTGGGTGGCGAAGTAGCCACTGCGGTTGATGCCCTCCTGGCGACCGGCAAAAGGCGTGGCCGTACGGGTCGTCTCGGGGTGGTTGATGGACTCCACCTTCACCACGGTGGCGCCGTGGTCGGCCATGTACCTGGTGACGGTGGGGCCGAGGACGGTAGCACTGAAGTCGAGAACCTTCACACCATCGAGTGGGAGCCCGCCTTCCTGTGCGTCTGCGTGCGGCTGCGGCGTCTGTCCTGAAGACAGAGGTATCTGGTAGGCTGTTGCCCCCAATACCTCCTGGTTATGTTCACCTACCCCGGCTGTGTGTCCTCTGACCTGCCAGGGGGACTCGGTGAGCCGGCAGGGTGCGCCGGGGTACCTGAGCACGGTGCTGGTGTGAGGGCACGGGTGTTCGACCCAGTAACGGCGGTGCTCAAGCTGAGGACTGGCGAGGAGGTCGGCCACCGAGTTCACCGGCGCAAGCATGATGGCATGCTTGACGCCTATCTCCAGCAGCTCCGCTCTGGTCTTGGTCCTGAAGTATCGGGCGAACGCCTCGCTGACCCGGTTGATGGCATCCTGTCCCTCGGCGGTGGCGCCCCATTCCTCCCAGTTGAACTCCCTGAGCCAGTCATCGGCCATGCCTTCCTGCCCCATGACGCTCACCAGGCTTCTCTGGCCCTTGGCACCGATCTGGCCGCCAGCAAACATGAAGACAACGTGCCCGTCCCGGCAGGGCCATACCGTCCTCAGGAAGCTCTCCCCGAACTGCCGGAACACGCCTGCCCTGCCCAGCTTCACCCCAAGCAGGTCCCAGTAAGCATAGGTATGGGTAAGCATCCAGGTCGGGCATTGCTGGGCGGAGGTATCAATGTGCTGCCCCCGACCGGTCAGGTGCCGGTGACGCAGCGCCAGCAGCAGGCCCGCCGCCGTGATCGCACCGGCATGGAGATAGGCCTGTGGGGTACCGCTTATTCTCAGGGGCGCCCGGCCCGGTTCTCCGGTCATCCACATGTACCCGCTCATGGCCCACGGGACGATATCCGGCCCCTTCCAGTGTGCAAACGGGCCTTTCTGTCCGAAGGGGGTAATGCTGGCCATGATCAGACGCGGGTTCTCCTGCCTCAGGTCCCGATAGCCCGCGCCCAGTGAGTCAAGGTAGCCGGGAGAGAAGGACTCCACCAGGAAGTCGGCAGTCCGGGCCAGCTGCCTGAGCACCTGGCGGTCCGCAGGTGACTCGAGGTCCAGGGTGATGCTCTTCTTACCGGTATTGAAGGCCGCCCAGCAGAGGCTGCCAGGCTGGCCGGGGGTCTCGGCGCGAAGCGAGCCGATGCTCCGGGCAGGGTCGCCGCCGGGCGGCTCCACCTTGATGACCTCGGCGCCGAGATCGGCGAGGACCTTGCCGCAGAGAAACCCCTTCTCGTCGGTCAGGTCCAGCGCGCGATAGGGGACAAGCGGCCCCTGCTTCTGCGGCATCGAGGTCACCCTTCCGCACCGGTGCGGTTAGACTGCCCCGTGGTACGGATTGATGGGCTGGCTGGCCGGTTGCGGTTGATGATATCCCAGTACGCGCCTCTTGCGCCATCCTCGATCGCCCGGCACAGGCTGTCATCATCGGCATAGTTGTAGCTGCCCTCGTCGGACGGCGCGGCCAGGAACAGAAAGCGGGGGTCATCCGCTATCAGGTCGTGCACGAGCTGCAGGGCATCGCTGCCGAGGGCAGGGGACATGTAGAAGAGGGGATCGTCATCGGCCTTGCCTTCGGGGTGGAGTCCTTCCCCCAGTGAGCCCCGGGCCACCGTCCGCCCGAGGGCTGTCCCCGGGTAGACCCGTACTCCCGCGGCTATTCCCGCCAGGGGCACGCCCAGGCGCCTGGCGGTCTCCAGCGTCCGGTTCACCGTATCCGGTGTCTCCCCCGGTCCCCCCACGAGGAGGTCGAACATGTAGTTCAGGCCGCTGCCGGTGAGGATGGAGGCCAGCTTCTCGACATCGGCGACGGTATGGTCACGTCCCAGGCGGCCAAGCTGCTCGTCGCACAGCGAGTCTACTCCGAAGTTGATACCGGCACAGCCGGCCCGCTTCATCAGGGTGGCAAGCTCGTGGTCAAAGGGAACGGGCGCACAGTACGCGTACCAGCTTAGCCGGTCTCGCAGGGCACTGCTGGAAATGGCGCGGCATACATCCTTGGCGTGACCAAGGGGGATGTTGAACTCGCTGTCACAGGTGTGAAACCAGGAGACGCCCTGTGCGAGCAGACTGCTAAGCTCCTCCACCACCGCGGTGGGCGGCCGCAGGCGCACGGTGCTTCCCTTGGCCACCGGGTCGGCACAGAAGATGCACTGGTTAGGACAGCCACGCTTGGTCTCGATGCCTACCTGCGCCCCCACCTCCTGGTAGCGCCGGTTGTCGACCAGATTGCGACGGTGCGGGGGCAGGTGTTCCAGGCCTGCGTCCATCCGGTGGGTACGTACGAGGCCCTCTCCTCTGCGGTAGACCAGGTTCGGCAGGGGGGCGATATCTTCGCCCCCGAACAGGCACTTGACCACGGCCGGGAGCGTCTCTTCGCTATCACCGAAGATGCCCGCGTCCGCGCCGGTTGCCCTGAGTACCATTTTTTGCATCACCGAGAACCCCACCCCGCCAAGCAGTATCAGCGCGTCCGTGATGTGCCTGACCTCCTGGACAAGGTCACGGATCCAGGGGAGAAATGACCGGCGGGTGGCAAATGAGCAGTCGTCCGTGTTACGCACCGTCAGACCGACGACCAGCGGGTCTTCTTCACCAATCGTCTTCTTCAGGGCTGCCCGCCAGTCCTCCTGGAAGACAAGGTCCAGGATGCGCACCGGCAGACCGGCGCTGACCAGAGACTCGGCGGCATACTCCAGGCCGATGGGTGCCACCGGCGGGCGCAGGGTGTTGGAGTTGACCAGCAGGACTCTTCGCGGCATAGGCTGTCACCCGCCTATCACTATAACGCGCGGGGCGGCATTTGACCACCCGGCGGGAACGGGGACCTCGTAATCCGTGCCTGTTGTAGAAGAAACATCATGCATCCAGGAGTGTGGAGTGGCGGCACGGGCAGTGTCCGGCAAGGGGCCGCTTCAGCGGCGGGCGGTGGACAGGCGTGGCCAGTTGGTAGACGCCGCCGCTACCTACTGTACCACACCCTCCATGATGAGGTCGTGTATCTCCTCGTCAGACATGCCCAGGAGCTCCTTGAGGGCGTACTCGTTGTGCTCGCCCATGAGGGGGGCACGCTCTATCTCCGAGGGGTACCGCGAGAGCTCAAACGCGGGTACCACGCCGTGATACGGGCCTATCTCCGGATGGTCCACCTCCCGGAAAACACGGCGGTGCCGCAGCTGGGGATCGCGCTCCATGAGGTCCTCGCCGGTGGCAACCACCCCCGCCGCCACCCCGGCAGCCTGCATCACTCGCATTACCTCTTCCGGCGTGCGGTTTATAGTCCAGGCACCGATAAGCCGGTCCAGCTCTTCCTCGTTGTCCTGTCTACTCTCCAGGGTGGCGAAGCGCGGGTCGGCGGTGGCCCATTCCGGGTTCCCGATGACGCGGCAGAAGCTCTGCCACTCCTGCTCCGTGCGCACAACAAGGACGCACCAGCGGTCCTCCCAGCGGCAGCGGTACACCCCGTGCGGGGCGGTGTAGGGCGACCGGCCCATCACCGGGGGATCGTGCTCGAGGAGCTCGTCGCCCGAACGCACGATTGCTGCGGGGACCTCTGCTTCCTGCATCCTCTGGACTATGTCCTCGGCGAGGAGGTTGACGGTCCACTGCTCTATGTGACGGTCCAGCTCCTCCCTGTTCTCCCTGCGTGCTCGCAGGGAGCTGAAGCGTTCGTCCCTGGTCCAGGGCGGGCTGCCCAGGACCTTGCAGAAGCTAGCCCATTCCTCCTCGGTATAGACTGCGATAGCGCACCAGCTATCCCGACGCTGGTCGCGGCAAGGATAGGCAGCGTGGGGAGATGCGTCATACGAATGGTTACCCATTCTGAAGGCCGCACGCCCATTCACTGCCCGGTCAAGGATAAGGGGCGACATCAGGTGAACGCCGGCCTCGTACTGGGAGAGGTCTATGTACTGACCCTTTCCCGTTCGGCGTCTATATTCCAGGGCGGCAAGGATCGCCAGCACGCTGAACCGGGGCGCGATGTAGTCCGTGTACGGCCCGATTGTGGCCGGTTCGCGGTCCGGCCAGCCGCTGATGTTGCTGAAACCGGCCAGGTTGACCAGCTGGGTACCGTAGCCGGGATGGGTGGCGTGGGGACCAGTCTGCCCCTGCATGCACGAGCTCAGCATGATGATGTCCGGCTTCACCTACCGCAGCACCTCGTAGCCCAGGCCCATTCGCTTCATCACCCCGCCGGCGAAGTTTTCCACCACCACATCGGCCCAGGCGGCGAGGCGCCTGGCGATCTCCAGGCCGCGGGGGTCGGCCAGGTTCAGACAAAGGCTGAGCTTGCCGGTATTCCAGAAGCCAAAGCCCCCGCCGCGGTTCATCCACGGGTTGAAGGGCGCGGGGTGGTCGTCCCGGTAGGGCCCCGCCCGCCGGAACAGACCGGGGCGCTCCCGGCTCTCCACCTTTAGAACCTGGGCGCCATAGGCGGTAAGCATCTTGGTGATGAACGGCCCCGCGATCACGGTGGTGAAATCCAGGACCCTGAGCCCCTCAAGCAGTCTCTCAGCCACAATGGTCTCCTCGTCCCAACGCTGTGCGCTAGATTGCCCCAGCCTGTTTGAGTCGCTGTATCTCCTGCGGAGGCATGCCCAGCTCCGCCTGGTATACCTCCTGGTTGTGCTCCCCGATGAGCGGGGCGCGGCGGGACACCCTGGGTGGGGTCTCGGTGAACCGGGCGAAGGGACCGGGATAGGTGATGGACGTACCAAGCTCGGGGTGCTCCACTTCGGCCCAGTACTGCCGCGCAGCCAGCTGCTCGCTGGCCAGGATGTCGGTGGTGTCAAACTGGGGGTAGAAGAGGATGCGGTGCCGGACAGCGCCCTCCAGAAGCTCCAGCTTGGTGTGGGACAGGAAAAACCTGGCGGTGGGACCCTCCAGGCGGGCCATCGTCTCCTGGGTGACATCAGCATAGTCGAAGCTCTCCCAGTCGAACCCCTTCAGGAAGTCGTCGGCCAGGCCTTCACTGTCCAGCCAGTTGACGAAGGCCAAGTTCCTTCTGACCGAGAACTCGCCCGGCATGAATATCCAAGTCACCAGTCCGTCCTTGCAGGGCCAGGTGCGGGTTATCTGGACACTGGGGTTGCGCAGGCCACCTCGGGGGCGGATGCGTTTCATTATATCCCAGGTGGAGTCAGACGGCTGCACGCAGGCTGCCTGGATGGAGACGTCAATGAACTGGCCCTCACCGGTGGCATTCCGGTGGTACAAGGCCATCAGAGTAGCTATCGCGGCGTCCAGTCCGGCCTGCATATAGGCCTGGGAGTGATAGCTGACCCGCAGGGGTGGGCGGTCGGCGTCCCCGACGGAGTACATGCGACCGCCCATCGCCCAGAGCACCATGTCCGGGGCGTTGAATTCCCGGTACGGCCCCGTCTGTCCGAACGGGGTAATAGCCAGCATGACAATGCCGGGGTTGACTTTCTCCAGCTCCCGGTAGCCCAGGCCGATCCCGTCCATGTAGCCGGGCGGAAATGACTCCACCACGAAGTCAGCGATCCTGACCAGCCTTCGGAATAGCTCCTGCCCCTCGGGGGCCCGTATGTCCAGGGTTATGCCCCTCTTGCCGGTGTTGAAAGCGAACCAGTGCAGAATCTTCTCCGGGTGAGCCTCATCATGGTAAAAAGGCCCCAGACTACGGGACGGGTCACCACCGGGTGGCTCGACCCTGATGACGTCAGCGCCAAGGTCACCCAGCAGCTTGTCGCAGAACTGGCCCTTCTCGTCGGTCAGGTCCAGCACCCGGTAGGGCGTGAGCATGCTTTCCGCCGACTCACTGTTTGCCATACAACCTTCACCTCGTCGCGGGATGGGAGGCAGAACGCGCTTGCCAAATAGTATTGCGGGGCAAAGGGGTTGTCAAATGCTGCGGACACAGAAGCTGGGTTCCGCACAAGACCGGTACGCCGGTCCCGCTCTTTCGCAGAGAGATACCGGGGGTAGCCCGGACCTGTTGATAGGAGGCACACCAGAGGCTACAATGTGGCTATACTGACACCGCCGGAAAGGGGCCGCAGGATGGATACCGCCGCAGCTGTCGCAAGCTTCGCGGCAGGGGCAGTCGGCCTTGCTGGCCTGCCGCTGGTCACAGACGGGGAGCTTAGAAGGCTGTACGGAGAAGAGGTCATCGCTGCTGTGGCCAGGCTGGAGCTGCTGGAGCGGGAACAAGGGATATGCTCCCGGTGTGGCGGCCAGTGCTGTGCCGACATCGGCTGCGAACTGTACAGCCCGCACTGGAGCAGTTGCCCCATCCATCAGTGGCGGCCGATTGCCTGCCGGCTCCACTTCTGCCATCGGTTCAGGGGCGAGGCCCAATCCCTGGCCCTGGAGCTGAGAGACGTATTCCTGGGGAGTCTTTCCGCCGCCGAGTCCCGGGGTGACGGCGTCTCCAGGGTACTGGACTGCCCGCCTCTCGGCGCGGCTCTGCCCCGTTTCACCGCCATGGCCACCGAATGGGTCAGAAGACTGCGGCTCGGCCACCTGTCCCCCGACCTCGCCCGAGCGCTTGTCAGTGAAGAGGCCTGGAAGCACCGCGCAGGTTTCACCACGCCCCTGCCAGGCGATTTCAGTCCCGGCTGACGAGGGGAGCCCGGGCCAACAGTATCATCGGAATCGCCGGCAATGACACGAGGGCAAACCACTGCCAGGCCAACTGGTAGCTGCCGGTGACATCAAATATCCAGCCCGCCAGGATGGGGCTGATCAGTCCTCCCGGCATGCTCACCAGCATCATCAGTCCCATTATCGTGCCGAAGTTGGCCGGCCCGAAGTAGTCCGCCTGGATGGCGGGGCGAAGGGGAATGGTGGCACCGAAGCCGGGCGCATAGGTCAGCAGGAAGGGAATCAGCACCCACGTGCGGTCAGCGTCCACGAAGGCAAGAATGGCCACGCCGACGGTCTGGAGGGCAATCCCGATGGCAATGAGATATCTCTTGTTGGCGAAGTCACCCAGGAAGCCGAACCCCAGCCTTCCTATCAGGCTGCAGACCGTGACCCCCGTGACCGTGGTTGCCGCCAGGGTTCTCTCCATGCCCACGCTCTCCAGATAGGGCACGATGTGGACCATCACCGCGCTGGCCCCGACGAACTGGAAGAAGCCGACTGCGCTCAATAGCCAGAAGGAGCGTGTCCGCAAGGCTTCGCGGGTGGACAGGCTCGGGCCCCCGGTGGGCATATCTCTGCCGCCGGTCCCTTCACCCGGTGAGCAATTTGCCTCAGGGGACGATGGGATGTCGCCGTCGGGGAGATAACCGTACTGCTGGGGCTTGTGTCTCATCAGCGCGCTGAGGGGAAGGCAAATCAGCCACAGCCCAATGCCCACCATCACCAGGGTCTCTCTCCAGCCGAGGTTGTTCACGCTCATGGCCACCAGGGGCACAAGGGCGCCGCTGGCCCCGAAACCGGTAACCACCACCGTCATCGCCCGGCTTCTCTTCTTTTCAAACCAGTGCGCCAGTGTCGAAAAGATGACGATGAAGACCGCGAAGCTCATGCCCGTGGCCATGATGAGGAAGGAGCCATAGAAGGCCCATAGGGACTCCACCTGGCTCATCATCAGGAAGCCCAGGCCGACTGCTCCCCAGCCGAACAGCATCAGCTTCCTGGGCCCCACCCGGTCGACCAGGAAGCCGGCGGCTGCCTCCAGTAGCCCGGACTCGAATCGCTGGAGGGTGAAGGCCACTGAAGTGACGGCGGCGCTCCAGCCAAAGGTGTTCCTTATCGGGTTGAAGAAAACAGTGAAGCTGTATACGAAGCTGCCGCCGGCGACGAGATTGAGGACGACGGCGGCGGCAACCATCCACCATCCGTAGAAGATACGCCCCTTCTTCGGTCCGCTGCTGGACGACAACGCCGTCTCCTGGGTCACAGGATCCCCCGTATGGTCCGTCCGTGGTGAAAGACGAGGGGATGGGCCCACCACCCATCCCCTTGTCACTGGCTCTACTTTAGCACACCCGCAGCCCAGGGCGCATACCGGTGGCTCGTACACAGCGGTGGCAGGACGCGGTGAGAGTCATAGCGTTGGTCAGACAGAGTGTCCGGGTCGGCGCGCGGCGGCGATACTAGCCGGACACCGTACCGCTGCCCTCGCTCCAGGCCCACCGGTAGAAGTCCCCCTGAGGCATCAGTTGCAGAAGACCCCTGTCAACCAATCTGCGCACCTGCCTTTGCACCAGGTTCTGCGGTTCGCCCAGCACCAGGGCCGCGTGGCGGGTCAGCCGTTCCTCGGCAACCGATGTGTCCGGCGGCAATGCCCCACCATATTTCTCCGATGTCTCGATGACCTCCCGTTGGATCAGGCTCCAGATGAGCTCACGGCTTTCCCTGGCATCCAGCCTGGCGATGAACCGGGCGTCCCCGGCGTCGGCGCCTTCCTCGATGTCGCGCCAGGCCTTCTCCACGATGTCCTCGTAGACGGACATCGCCTGGCTGGCCATCTGCGGACTCATGGTGGGCGTCTCGATGATCGGACGGTTGGCGTCAAACTGCGCCCAGTTGTCGGTCAGGATTTGTATACCATAGTCAGCGGCGCGCTCGTAGAGATCGGTGCCAGGCAATGGCGACAGCATGTGGTAGCCATACTCGGCACCGTGGTCGGCGTTTATCTCGCTGGCAAAGGCCATGGACGTGCGGATTGTCTGCAGGCTCTCACCGGGAAGGCCGATTATGAAAGAGCAGTAGACGTCCAGCCCGGCTTCCCTGGCTGTCCTGACGCCGTTTCTCATGTCTTCGGGGGTGATTCCCTTACCGATAGTCTTCAATATCCCCTCGTCGGCGGACTCCAGCCCGAAGAGTACCATCTGGCACCCGGCGCGCTTCATCAGAGCCACCAGATCTTCGGTCATGTTGTCCACCCTGGCATAGGCGCTCCAGGTGATGTCAAGATTGCGGCGCAGCATCTCTTCGCAGATAGCCTGGACATGAGGGTGGCTGACCGTGAAGGTGTCATCAACGATATTGATCGCACGGAACCCCAGGTTACACCGTATCGTCTCGATCTCGTCCACTACCAGCCCGGGGTCACGAAAGCGTACTTTGCGCCCGAACATACGGCTCGCCGAGCAGAAGAGACAGCCGTACGGGCAACCCCGACTGGTGATAACCGTACAGGGCGCCAGCAGTGCATGGTAACGGGCCATGGGTATCAGGTGGCGCGCAGGCAGGGCCAGGCCGTCAATGTCCGCTATCAGGGGACGCGGCTCGGTGCGGACCACCACACCATCCTCGGCAAACGCGATCCCGCGTACGTGGGCGATGCCGCCGCCTGAGTCCACCGCGCGGGCAAGCTCTACTACGGTGTCATCGCCCTCGCCAATAGCCACCGCGTCAATCCAGGGGGACTTGAGCAGCGTATCCTCCAGGGCAAAGCTCGCATGCGGCCCGCCGATCACGGTGAAGACGGTAGGATCGGCCTCCCTGACCATGTGCAGCACACTTCGCGCCAGTGGATAGCTCATGGTCACACAGGTGACTCCGACCATCTGCGGACGGTATTCGGCCAGTTTGTCCCAGACCTTGCGCGGGTGGTAGCGATTCACCAGGAAGTCAAGGATTTCCACCTCGAAGCCGTCCCTCTGGAGAGCGGCGGCAAGATAGGCAAGTGACAGCGGAGGCAGCGGGTTCTCCTCGAGGGGGTGTGCCGACGAGATCAAAAGAATACGCAAGCTACGTTCCTTCTCTGGCTGGTCCAGGGCCGGGGCACCACGCTTCGCCCGGCTGCCCAGCCTGCGAGACCGACACTATCACCTTTACTGATAGGTGTCAAGATGGCGAATTGCCTCATAATAAGTGTTACCGAAAGTGGTATCGTTGCCGCAGAAAAGGTGTTACCGAAGGGAGGGAGGCAAGATGACGCGAGGCAGCATACTGGAATA
>Ga0180434_10003720_pt1 | contig 19224 bp, 13 predicted proteins | sample SS_ome_7_FD_132453 | JGI IMG/M metagenome (GOLD analysis project Ga0180434, IMG submission 132453) | Hypersaline lake sediment archaeal communities from the Salton Sea, California, USA - SS_1_D_2 metaG | ecosystem: Environmental > Aquatic > Non-marine Saline and Alkaline > Hypersaline >...
CATCCACACACCCAGCGCACGGTCGAATGCGTCGGCATCGATGCGGGAGCCAGTTTGCGCAACGTCGACTCGTCCGGCACGCCGCCACTGGTGAGACCGAACAAGGCCAGCTTGTCGGCCGCGGTTTCGGCGGCCCACTGGCCGATCGCCGCGAACGAGCGGCACCCGGCGACGGTGGCGGTGACCGCCAGTGCAAGCATTCCGGCCAACGGGTAACGCACCCCGCGCCGGTCTCGTGGGTCCGGCACGGTCTCAAGGGCTTGCACCAGTCGTTCGTGGCGTGCCGGGTTCGTATCGGTGGGCGGTGTCGGGGAAGTGGGCACGCGGGTGTGGCCTCGGGCTTGGATAGTTGGCATCGCAACCTGCATCCAAGCCCGTTGGTCACACCCGTCACAGCAGCCACGCCGATCACACCGAGATAAATCCCGAGGTCGCAGCGCTGCGCACCAACTTTTCCGGCGGACCCTGGGAGTAACACCACCGCGACAGCAACGTCGCCTCCATAAGCGCGTACCAGAGGCGACCCAGGCGCGCTAGGCTAGCGTCACGCGGTGAATCCCGAACGGCGCTGCTCAGAGGTAAGACTCATGGGCCGGCGAATCACGGATCAATGGGGCACGGGAGGTCGGCCATGACGGAGCTCCCCTACAGGTTCACGGCCCGAGACTAGTCCGAGTCAGGTCGGAATCGTGGACCCGGGATCCTCAGGCACTGACGACCTCACCGGGGCCGCCCGGGGTGCGCCGAGTGGCGCGGGTCTCGTGGGCCGGCACGTCGAGCAGGCTGTCCTGCGCGCGTTGCTGGCCGAGGACAACGAGCCTGCGCTTGCGGTGTGCGGCGAACCCGGCATCGGGAAGACCGCTCTGATCGACCGGCTCTGTCGCGACGCCCGGGCCGGAGGCTGGCGAGTTGCTCGCGTGATCGGTGTGCCCGCGGAGCAGCACTTCGTCCTTGCGGGCCTGCATCAGATCGTCTTCGGTCTGCAGGAGTTCGCGGACGATATGAGCGAGCGGTCTCGTGCGGTTCTGGCTCCGGTCTACAGCGGCGGGCCGGGCGCGACAGTAGCCTCCTTACCGCTGGTGGGGGCGGTTCTTGAGCTACTTGCCGCTGCGGCCGCGAGTACCCCACTGCTGCTCGCGGTTGACGACGTGCAATGGTTCGACGACGTTTCCACCCAGGTGCTGAGTGCGGTGGGTCGCCGGGTGGCCAGTCCGCGGATTCGCATCGTCGTCGGGATGCGGACAACTGGAGCGTCGACGTTCTCCGTTGCCGGGTGGCGCGAACTGCCACTCCATCCGCTTAGTTCCCTCGAAGCGCAACACCTGCTGGATCGGGCTGAGACGTCGCTGACAAGCGCGGTCAGAAACCAGATTCTCGAGGCGGCAGCCGGCAACCCACTGGCACTGACCGAGCTCCCGCGGTGCGCGAATCAGATTCATGCCGGCAACCCGGCGCTTCCGCTGACTAATCGCCTGGTGTCGGTTTTCGCTGAGCGGTTGGAACAACTGGAGCCATCGGTGCGGGCCACGCTCTTGCGGGCGGCCCTCGACGGCGGTACGGGCCTCATCCGCGGCGTCAATCAGTCTCGTTATGAGATGCGCAACGTCCAGTCCGCTATCGACGCTGGTCTGTTGACGATGGACCCACTCGGACGAGCCGTGTTCCGCCACCCCCTCGTTCAATCGGCAATAGTTCACGATGCCGAGCAGTCGGAGATCCGCGAGGCGCACCGCGAGCTCGCGGCGCTGTACGGCGACGTGCTGTTGCGCCAGGCGTACCACCTGGCGGCTGCGACAGCCGGTCCCGACCAAGAGGTGTCCGATCTGCTCGTGCGCGCGGCGAAGCTCTCTGGCCGCCGGGGCGGCCTGGAGGTCGCGGTCCAGTGGCTGCGGCGGGCCGCCGAGCTGAGTCCTGATCCCCAGCGCCGGGAATCATTGTTCGGCGACGCTGTCTTCGTCGCTGCCCGCGCAGGCAAGCTCGACGATACGCGGGATCTCCTCGACAGCGGAGCAGCCGTTCCGGCGGGATCCGCATCGGCGATCCTGGCCGACGCCTACCGGGAATTTCACCGCAACGGCGACGCAGTCTCCGCCCATGGCTGGCTTCTCGACGGTTTGTCCAGGTCGGGCTCCCTCGATGACAAGATCGTGAGTCGGCTGGCGCATCTGCTGGTTTCCGTCACCAATTACCTTGGCGGCGAGAAGCATTGGGCAAAGAGCAATGCCGCCCTCGCCGCTGTGGAAGATCGATTGCACCCCGCGATCTTGATGTACCGGACCGGCGTGGACGATATCGCGTCCACAAGTATCGCTCTGCGCACTGCGCTGCTGGGTGAGTATGCGGAGAAGCTGCCACGGCTGCATGCACGGCAGGTGATGTTGCTCGCGTTTCCCGCCTACTGCGTCGATGCCATGGATCAGTTTCGCGGGCCGCTGCGGATCGCCTACACCCGATTGCGCGATTACGGTGCGTCCATCGACGCCATCGAAGCGGGGCGAGTGGTGATGCTGGATCTGTTTGCCAACGGCCACTGGCAGGAGGCCGAGCAGGTCGGCAGCGACTGCCTGGCGATGTCGGAGTCGAATCGGGGCAGTGAACTGCGGCGCTACCAATTACTCGCCGACCTGGGTCTGCTTGCCGCCGGGCGGGGCGATGTGGATGTCGCGCGAACACACGCCGCTGAGGTGAGATCGTGGGCCAATCCGCGGCAGCTGCAACGGCTGGTCGTCGCCGCAGACCGCATCGAGGTACGGGTCGCACTGGCCGAGGCCGATTATGGCGGGGCCTATCGGGCTGCGGCCAGGACCCGCCCGGACGGACGAAACCCGTGCCTAAACATCCGCGACACCATCGACGATCTGTTTGATCGCGTTGAAGCGGCCACCCGGGCCGGACAGCGCACCGAAGCCGCTCATCATGCGCAAGAGGCGGTGCGACTGCGCCTCGCCGAAATCTCTCCCCGGACGGCCGCTTTGGCCCTGGCGATGACGGCGATGACGGGTCCGGACTCCGAGGCGGGCGACCTGTACCAGTCTGTCCTGGACCATCCGGGATTGGTTGGTTCGCCGTTCCAGTACGCGCGAGTCGCCCTCGCACACGGGGTTTGGCTGCGGAGTCAAGAGCGGGGCGTCGACGCGCGAGCAGCACTCGAGGCAGCCGCTGGCACCTTCGATCGGTTGGGCGCACATCCATGGTCCCAGCAGGCCCGATTCGAACTCCGTGCATTCGGTGCGTCCACCGCGCGATCGGGAATCCTCACGGCCCGGGAGCGGCAGGTAGCAGAACTGGCCGCAACCGGGGAATCCAGCCGCCAGATCGCGGCGACGTTGTCCATCTCAATCCGCACAGTCGACGCCCACCTGTATCGCGTCTTCAGCAAGCTGGGCATTTCCAGACGCGCGGAACTTGGAACAGCCCTGGACGCAACGCGGTATCGAGCGCCGTCGTCGAAGTCTTCGCCGGTAACCGGGTAGGGCCGCGGTACCGACCAATTGGTGTTACCGACCAATTGGTGAGGAGTCAGTAGCCTCCCCCGCGGGAGAAGATCGCCCGCGGGTTGTCCACCAGCATGGTGGTGATCTGCTCCTCGGTGACCCCGCGCCGGCGCAGGGCGGGCAGCACGTCGTTGTGGATGTGCAGGTAGTGCCAGTTGGGCAGCGCCACCGGAAGCGCGGCCTCCGGGAGCCAGTCGATATAGCAGGACGCGTCGTGGGCCAGCACCATCCGATCGGCGTGCCCGCGCTCACACATCCGCGCCACCGTGTCGACCCGGTCCTCGAAGCCGCAGAACATATCCAGGCCGAACCGGTCCATGCCCAGGTATGAGCCCGCGGCGACGAGTTCCTCCAGGTAGTCCAGGTCGGTGCTGTCCCCGCTGTGACCGATGATCACCCGTGACAGATCGACACCCTCCTCGGCGAAGACGCGCTGCTGCTCCAGACCTCGGCGGGTCCCCGCGTGGGTGTGGGTGGTGATCGGGACCCCGGTCGCGCGGTGCGCCTGAGCTACCGCGCGCAGCACCCTGTCCACCCCCGGGGTGATGCCGGGTTCGTCGGTGGCGCACTTGAGGATCGCGGCCTTCACACCGGTGCCGGCGATACCGTCGGTGATGTCGCGGACGAACATCTCGACCATCGGCTCCGGGCCGTCCAGGGCGGTGCCCGGACCGCTGAAGTGGAAGTACATCGGCACGTCGTTGTAGGTGTAAACCCCGGTGGCGACGACGATCTGCAGATCGGTCCGTTCGGCCACCCGCTGGATGCGGGGGATGTAGCGGCCCAGCCCGATCACGGTGGGATCGACGATGCTGTCCACCCCGATTGCCTTGAGCGCGTTGAGCTTGTCCACGGCGGCATCCTCGCGGGCCGTCTCATCCCCCCAGCCCTCGGGGTAGTTCGCCATGATCTCGGTGGAGAGCACGAAGACGTGCTCATGCATCAGGGTCACGCCCAAGTCCCCGGCGCCGATCGGGCCGCGCACGGTCGGTACTGCGTGAGTGTCCTCCATGCTCGCTGACACTACGGCGATCCGGTTGCCGCGTCGTCGGTTTCGGTATCGGTATCGGTATCGCCCCCGGTGTCGGCGGCGCGCACGGGCGGGGTGCGGACCGGCCAGCGCGGCCCTGAGGCGGCCAGCGCGCCGACGGCGATCAGGGCGGGAAGCTGAACCCAGGGGGAGAACCCGATGTACCCGTCCACCGAACGCCACGGGTAGCGGGAGAGCAGTGCCCCGGCAAGGATCAGACCGGCGGGCGCCACCACGAGCACCGTCCGGTCGAACAGCAGCCGGTGCCGGCGCAGCAGCCGGCGGGCCAGCACCGCGGCGCCGAACACCGCGGCGCCGGCCGCCCCGCCGATCAGGGCCCCCGCCGCCACCACCGCCGCGGACGCCAACGGGCCCCCAGGCCAGGGCCGGACCGGGCCGTCCGCCGGCCGGCGGCGGCGCGGGGCGATCAGCGCGAGAACCGCGAGCATCGGCAGTAGCGCCAGGCCACCGACCAGCCCGGCCCGGTAGCGGGCGTTGGAGGGAAAGCTCAGCGCAACGGTGCCCTGCGCCCCGGCCGGCACCACCCAGCCCTGCTGCCAGCCGTTGACGGTGACCGGTGTCAGGGTCGCCCCGTCGGAGGTGCGGGCGACCCAGCCGGGGTTGACGCTTTCCGGGACCACGAGCAGCCGGGCGGTGGCCGACCTCGTCACGCTGACCTCGCGGCGTTCGGCCGACCACGCGCCGGTCTGTGCCGGGGTGACCTGAGCCGGCGTGAGACGTGCCGCCAGCGGTGCGCTGAGTTGCACCCCGTCGGCGATGAACGTCTCCCCGGGGCTGACCAGAAACTCCTGCTCGCCGGCCGGCAGCGGGATCGGGGCCGGCTCGCACGGCCGGGCCGGGATGGGCCGGCCGTCCAGTAGGTCCCCGACCGTGGTCGAGACCGAGGTCTGCACGAACCGGCCGGACACCGCGATCACGGGTCCCTGGCCGCAGCCGACGTCGATGCGGCGCTGACGGTTGGCCGCCGCGTCGGCGGCCGCGATCGGGGAGCCGTCCGGGCCCAGGGCGGTCACCTCAGCCAGGCCGGGCGGCTTGAGCTGGTCGAATCCCAGTGCGGTGCGGTCGATGACGTCATCCCAGTCCAGCAGGCTGATCCGGACGGTGTCGGTGACGCGGGGCCGCAGGTCCACGTCCTGGGCTCCGGCGTCGGACCCCAGGGTGCGAACCTGGGGGCCGTCGCCCAGGTCGACGGCGATCATTCCGGGGCGGGTGGGCAGGTCGGAGCCGCTGGGGGTGATGCGCAGCGCCGCCACCTCGGCCGGGCCCGGCAGGCTCAGCGTCAGCGTGGGCGGGGTCCGGAACTGGACGACGCCCTGCGGGGCGGTCCAGGCCGTGCGGGGGTCCCCGTCGGCGGCGGCGTACGCCGAGCCGGCGACGTCGATCAGGTCGGCGTCACCGGTGGCGCGGGCACGGTCTGGCTGGGCCACCAGGTCGGCGAGCCGTGGCCCCTGACGGGCGCGCACCCACACCAGCGGCGTCACCTCGGTGGGGGCCGGGACCGTCAGCGTCCGGCTGAGCGTCACCGGTTCCTCGGGTGCCACCGCCATCGACGCCGCGCAGTGCGTTCCTTGCGGAGAGTCCGCGCAGCCGCCCCGACCGAGTAGTTCCGATCCCAGGTCCCAGGCCGCCACCGGCCACCCCGGTGGGGGTGGGGGTACGACGACGGTGTGCCGGATCTCCACCGGCCGGGCGAACCCGGCCGCGTCGTACTGGGTCACCGCCAGTTCGGTGACACCGAACTGCACCCCGGAGGACCCGTCGTCGGTGCCGACCGCGGTGATCCGCACCCACGGCGTCTCGCCGTAGGGCAGCGCCACGGTGATCGGCTCACCGGGCTCGTCGAAACCGACCGTGGTGGTGCCGTTGACGGTCGAGATCTGCAGCCGGCGCACCTGGGCGCCGACCGCGGTCGCGCTGGGGGTGACGGTGAGCGTGGCGTTGGTCACCGGGCGGTCGAAGTCCACCTGCAGCCACTGGCCCAGTGCCGGCTGCAGCGAGTTCGACACCCACGCGGTGGCCGGGTCGCGGTCCACCGCCGCGACCGGGCTGCTGGCCGGGGCGACGTTGGGCAGCGCGGTCGCATCCGAGGACGAACTCGAAGCGCTCAGCCGGCCCCCCGTCCAGCGGCCCTGGGCCAGGGGCGCGCCGGCCACCGGGTAGTCCGGCACCCGGTTGTAGGTGTTGCGCACGTCACCGGGCGCGCGGACCGCCGAGGAGTGGTTGTCCACCCGGCCGTAGTCGGTCTCCCGGTCGGCGGGGGTGTCGGTGACGATCACGCCCTGTCCGGGCGGGATGGACAATCCGGCGCGCCGGGCGTCGGAGGTCAGCAGCATCGGCCCCAGCGCGGGCCGGCCGAGCAGGCGGCGGCGCTCGTCGATGCGCAGCAGCGATTCGGGGCCCCCGGAGACCCGGACCAGTTCGCCGGCGGCCACCAGGTAGGGGTTCCCGGTGGCCACCGTGGAATCGGCGGACCCCGGTTCGGGCCCGGCGGGCTCGACCCGGTAGATCTCGATCGCCGGGTAGGGCGGGCGCAGCCCGCTGTCGCTGATGAATCCCTCGACGGTGCCCGGGCCGACCGGGTCGCCGAACTCGGCGACCTTGCGCAGGCCGGGTGACCCGTCCACGGCACGGTGCACCAGCAGCGGACGCGCCGACCGCGAGGTCTCCGGGTCGAGGTCGTTGCGCACCACCAGGTAGGAGATGCCCTGCCGGGCCAGGGTGTCAGCCAGCCCGGCCGACGGCCGGCCTGCGGCAATCAGCCGCTGCACGGAGTCCAGCGCGCGGATCGTCTCGGGCGGGGTCAGCGGAATGGAATCCCTCACACCCCAGGGGAATCGGCTCAGGACCTGCAGCGGTTCGTCGTGGGTGTTTCCCCACACCTGGTTGGCGAACGGCGCGCCGGGCACCACCAGGACCCGCCCGGGGACCGGAGCGGCGTTGTTCTGCTCGGTCAGCCACTGGGCGGCCTGATGCCAGTGCGCGGGGATCGCGCGGAAGGCGCCCGGCGGGGTCAGCCGTCCCGCCCAGGCCAGCGAGGTGGCCACCAGCAGCGCGGTGAGGACCACCACCCCCACCGCGACCCGCTTGTCGTCTTCGGGGTGGGCAAAGGCCCGCCGCCACACCGCCCGCGGTGAGCTGCCCGGCAATGGGATGCGGCCCAGCAGGTGGGCCAGGCCCAGCACCAGCGGGATGCGGATCACCGGCTCGAGCTTGTGCACGTTGCGCAGTGGTGCGCCGGCCGCGTCCAGGAACTCCTGGACCTGCCCCGCCAGCGGCGATCCGAGACCGCCCGCGTAGCCGGCGGTCAGCAGCAGCAGGCCGGCCATCAGCATGGTGATCAGCCGGCCGCGGGCCGGCATCGTCGGCAACGCCAGCCCGGCCAGCCCGCCGGCGGCGACCAGGGCGGTGGCCAGCACCATCACCGGCTGGGTCACCAGCGAGGCCGCCGCGGTGGCATCGGGGGAGACGAACGGGGTCCAGCCCGACGTGCCGCGCAGCACCTCGGTCAGCGAGGTCCACTGGGTGGTGACCCCCGAGGACTCGATGAAGTCCAGGAACGGCGGGCTCACCCGGCCCAGCAGGACCAGCGCCACCGCCCACCACGCCACGGCCAGCGTGCAGGCCAGCGCCCACCAGGCGGTGAAGCGCCACCACCGCCGGCCGGGACGGTGACAGGCCCACCAGATCACCGCCGGCAGGCAGGCGGCCAGGCTGGCCACCGCGTTGACCGCGCCCATCAGGGCCAGGGCGATCGCCGAGCGTGCCGCGGCCGTGCGTGCGTCGGCGCGGGCCGGTCCGAGGGCGCCGATCACCGGCAGCAGCACCCAGGGCGCCAGCATCATCGTCAGCGTCTCCGAGGAGATCGAGCCGATCGTGGTCAGCACCCGGGGTGCCAGCGCGAACGCGGCCGCCCCCACCAGCCGGGAGGTCCGGGTGCCGATTCCGAGCGCCTCGGCCACCCGCAGCATCCCCCAGAAGCCCGCGGTCAGCAGCACCGCCCACCACAGCCGCTGGATCAGCCAGCCCGGAAGCCCCAGGGCATCCCCGGCCAGGAAGAACGCGCCGTGCGGGAACAGGTAGCCGTAGGCCTGGTTCTGGGTCTGGCCGAACGGCAGGTCGCTGTTCCACAGCGCGGCGGCCCGGGCCAGGAACCGCAGCGGGTTGGCGGTCAGATCCAGCTTGGTGTCCGGGGCGGTCATCCCGGGGGACTGGGCCAGGCACAACGTCAGGGCGACCCCGAACACCCCGGCAAGCCAGCGCCGGGACAGCGGCGCCGGCACGGCGGAATCCGCCGCGGGCGCGGCCGGGGAGGCGGTGCGGGTGCTCAGGCTAGCCGCGGTTGCCGTACTCGACCCGGTTGAGCACCGAGGACGCCGGGTCGCCCGGGGCCAGCGGGGGCTTGGTGTCCTGCTGGAGCATCAGGGTCACACCGAAGACCGAGGCGGCGCCGAGCAGCAGGCCGACCACCGAACTGGCGGCGGCGGGCACCACGAAGCGGGTCATGGGCGGCACTCCTTGCGGTCGCGGTCGGCGGTCGTCGCTGCTGGTGAACCTAGCACGCAGGGCGCCGCGCGGGGCCGCGCGGTTGGACTGCGGCCGCGGTCATGACAGCATGTGCGGATGCTCACTCCTGTCCTGCCCTCCCGCGCCCGGCGTGCCCCCCGCGCCCTCCGTGCCGTGGCTCTGCTGGCGGCGGTTCCGCTGGCGTTGTCCGGTTGCTCGTCGGCGACGACGGCCACCGAATCCGCGCCCGCCGGCCAGTCCCCGGCCGCCGACAGCGCCGCCGTCACCCCGCTGGCCGGGGGTGTCCCGGCCCCGCTGGCCCCGGCGACGCCGGCGTGCGGCGACGGGGCGGCGATGCTGGCCGCCATGTCGACCCGGGACAAGCTGGCCCAGGTGCTGATGGTGGGGGTGCGCAACGGCGCCGACGCCCGCGCGGTGGTCAACGAGCACAACGTCGGTGGCATCTTCGTGGGCAGCTGGACCGACCTGTCCATGCTGACCGACGGGACCCTGGCCGAGATCGCCAACATCGGGCCGCTGCCGCTGGCGGTCAGCGTCGATGAGGAGGGCGGCCGGGTCGCGCGGCTGTCCGCGCTGATCGGCCCCGCGCCGTCGGCGCGCACGATGGCCCAGACCATGACCCCCGACGAGGTCTACGCGCTGGCCCGGTCCCGCGGCAGCCAGATGCGCGGACTGGGCATCACCGTGGACTTCGCCCCGGTGGTCGACGTGTCCAGCCAGGGTGCCGACACCGTCATCGGGGACCGGTCGTTCTCGGCCGACCCGGAGACGGTGACCGCCTATGCGGGAGCCTTCGCCCGCGGCCTGCGTGACGCCGGGGTGCTGCCGGTGCTCAAGCACTTCCCCGGCCACGGATCCGGTTCCGGGGACACCCACACCGAATCGGTGAACACCCCGCCGCTGGAGCAGTTGCAGAACACCGACCTGGTGCCCTACCGCACGCTGGCCGGGCAGGCGCCGGTCGCGGTGATGGTCGGCCACATCGAGGTTCCCGGCCTGACCGGTGATGTGCCGGCCAGCCTCAGCCCCGCCGCCCTGGGCCTGCTGCGCAGCGGCGGTTACGGCGGGCCGCCGTTCAACGGCCCGGTGTTCACCGACGACCTGTCCTCGATGGCCGCCATCACGGCGCGCTACGGGGTGGCCGAGGCGGTGCTGCGCGCCCTGCAGGCCGGCAACGACGTCGCCCTGTGGGTGACCACCGATCAGGTTCCGGCCGTGCTGGACCGGCTGGAGAGCGCGGTCGGGGGCGGCGAACTGTCGATGGCCGCGGTGGAGGCCTCGATCCTGCGGATGGCCGGGATCAAGGGCCCCAACCCGCGCTGCGGCGGCTGAGGCGGCCGTCCGGTGGCCGCCGGGGGCACCAAACGGCTGCCCCGCGCGGTGCGCGAGCAGCAGATGCTCGACGCCGCGGTGCAGATGTTCTCGGCCAATGGCTACCACGAGACGTCGATGGACGCCATCGCCGCCCAGGCCCGGATCTCCAAGCCGATGCTCTACCTCTACTACGGCTCGAAGGAGGAACTCTTCGGCGCCTGCCTGAGCCGTGAGCTGAGCCGTTTCATCGAGGCGGTCCGGGCCGGCATCGACGTCGAGGATCGCCGGCCGGGGGAGTTGCTCAGGAGCACGATCCTGTCTGTGCTGACCTACATCGACGCCAATCGCGAGTCGTGGATCGTGCTCTACACCCAGGCGACCAGTTCTCAGGCGTTCGCCCACACGGTCCGGGAGGCTCGGGAGCGGATCATCGACATGGTGGCCAGACTGCTGGAGTCGGGCACCCGGAATCCGAAGCCGAACAACGACTTCCACATGATGGCCGTGGCCCTGGTCGGCGCCGGAGAGGCCGTTGCCGCCCGGGTGAGCACCGGTGACACCGACGTCGATGACGCCGCGCAACTGCTGAACAGCCTTTTCTGGAGCGGCCTCAAGGGTGCCGCCGGCGAACCGCCGGTCCCTGGGCGGTCTTAGCCGTACCGGGCGGCAGCTAGGGCGTGTCTCCCATAGGGGCCTGCTTGCAGCAACGCGGGATCACCGCCGTCATCCCCCAGAAGCGCGACGAGATCGCCACCCGACAACGTCGGGGATCCGCAGGTGGGCGACCCCCGCCGTTAACGACACCTTTTACACACAGGGCAATCTCGTCGAACGATCATTCGCCCTACTGAAGCAATGGCGTACCTCACCCGCTACGACAAACTCGTCGTCTACCCCGCAGCAGTCGTCCTCAGTGCCTGCATCGCGTGGACCCGCCGTGTAGGAAAGAAGCCCTAGGCGCTGCAGCCCAGTGAACAGTGGCAGTCCGTCAGCCCAACCCAAGTCCATACCCGAACCCACCATCGAAATTGAGATATGGACCAGGATCAGGGCCCAGTGGGATGGCGAACTCGGGAGGGCCGCCGTCGAAAGGAAGTACTGCTTGCACGGACTGCGGCGGTGCGGCGTTGTAACCGGCATCGTCGTTGTTCGAGCAGTCGGCACTCGACGGGTCAGGCAGGCAGTCGGCGTAGCCCGCCGGAGCAGCAGCGAAACCGGCCAGCAGCAACGCTGCGAAGGCTGACGAGCCGACGATCCATCTAGACGCCATCTTTGAAGCCCCTCGCCGATCCGACAATAGCCAAAGGCTACCCAACATCGGGCCACCTGCGACCCCGTTTCGGTGCATATCAGCTACGAGGGGTTCGCGAGCGTCCGCGTCAACGGCCAACCGTCGCAGATCCGAACGCGGCGACTAGCTATTGGGATTCGTCTTCGGCCCACCCGGACGGCGGAGGGTCCGGGAATCGGTCACGGGTGGAGTCGCACAGCGGACCCGCCGAGAGCCTCGGCAATCGCCTCGACGGAATCCTCAGAGCCCGTGGCTACGTCGAGGACGAGCAGTTCGGCCGCATCGATGTCAAAGCCAGGGCACAGTTCCATCCCATTGATGGTGAGAAATGTCCAGGCTGCGGCCCACGCGGTCCGCTTGTTTCCGTCGACGAGGGCATGGTTGCGGGCCAGCGACTGCATCAACGCCGCGGCTTTGGTAAGTAGGGTCGGGTAGGCGTCGAGGCCGAATGCGGTAGTTCTGGGCCGCGCGACCGCGGACTCCAGAAGTCCGTAATCACTAACAGTCGGCTGGGTACCTAGAGCCGCAGTGGCGGCCACCAGGACGTCTTCGCGGTCGAGAAAGACCGTCACTTGTCGCGGAGGCGTTGGTTCAGTTCCGCCGATCGGCCGGCCACGATAAGCGCCGCCGTTGCGACGTGCTGGCGGTGACGATCGGCGCGCTGGAGGGCGGCTTCGTGCACGAAGTCCTTCAGTGACTGGTCTGCTTCCTGAGCCGCGGTGCGGATGGTTTCCATCTCGGCGTCATCGAATGGGATGTTCAGCGCGGGCATCACTGCATGGTACCAGTATTAGTACTGAAAGTGGTACCAAACCGGAGTGGGCCGACTGCTCACTTGAGGCGGGCCCACGCGCCGGTGCGATCGGATGCCGGGCGCCTTCCCCTCCAACTGGTTTGTTGTAACCAAGCTCGACGAGCCCTTAATGGCTGGTCTGGAACGGCCGGAGAATCACCGCGATTCCCGTCGATCTCGCTCGCTACCTTGACCTACCACAAGCGTATTAAGTAAACCGGACTCGCTCCAGGTTTCCCGAATCGCTTTGGGTGGGAACGGATGCTCTCCGCAGTAGATCGGGGCGGTGCCGCTAGCTAGTCGCCGAGGCCGCGCACCGTGGCGGTCAGATGCGGGTAGCCCTTGGTCGGGTGGCGCAACGCGATATCCCATCCGCCGGGTTCCCGGTGCAGGTACACCGCCGCCCGCGCGGGCAGCACGACCGGTTTGCCGAACTTCACCGAATACCGGACGCGGTCGGGCAAATGGCCCTCGATGTTGGCCAGAACGGCGGCGGCGCTGTACATCCCGTGCGCGATGACACCGGGGAAACCGAACAGCCGGGCGGCGACAACGCTGGTGTGGATCGGGTTGCGGTCCCCGCCCACCGCGGCGTAGCGGCGGATCACCGATGGTGTGATCGACAGGACGGCGTTCGGGGCGGGTAGCCTGCCCGGCTTCGGTGGCGGGGGTTTCGGCTGGTCGGACAGGCTGGTGTGCTGCTGGTGCAGGAATGTCGAAACCTGTTGCCAGGCAGTCTCGTTGCCGATGCGCACCTCGGTCGTCAGGTCGGCGAGCAGACCCTTGCGGTGTTCGCGGAGATTCCCGGCGCGGACCGTGATGCCCAGGGTGTCGGTCACCGCGATCGGGCGCAGCGCGGTGATCTCGTTGGCGACATGCAGTGCGCCCATCGCCGGGAACGGGAAGTCGAAACCGGTGAGCATCTGCATGACGGTGGGGAAGCTCAGCACGAACGGGTAGGTCAACGGCACGTGGTCGCCGTACCGCAGGCCGGTCAGCGCGCAGTAGGCGGCGACGCTCGCCCGGTCGATCCCGACCCCGGTGGCCGCCAGGGCCCGATCGGGAAGCCGGTCCCCCCGCGGGATGAGGGGTATCGCGCCGACGGCGGCACGCACCAGGCTGGTCATCCCGCCCATCACGCCCCCAGCATGGCCTGGCCGCAGACCCGGATCACGTTGCCGTTCACCGCGTTGGAGGCGGGGCTGGCGAAGTAGGCGATCGCCTCGGCCACGTCGACGGGTTCCCCGCCCTGGTAGAGGGAGTTCAGCCGGCGGCCGACCTCGCGGGTCGCCAGCGGGATCGCCGCGGTCATCGCGGTCTCGATGAACCCCGGCGCCACCGCGTTGACGGTGATGGACCGCTCGGCCAGCACCGGGGCGAGTGTCTCGGTGATCCCGATCATCCCGGCCTTGGTGGCCGCGTAGTTGGTCTGCCCGCGGTTCCCGGCGATGCCCGCCATCGAGGACAGCCCGATGACCCGTCCACCGGCACCGATGCTGGAGTTTCCGACCAGACCCTCGGTGAGTCGCAGCGGGGCAACGAGATTGACGGCGACGACGGAATCCCAGCGGTCGGCGTCCATGTTGGCCAGCAGCCTGTCCCGGGTGATGCCGGCGTTGTTGACCAGGATGTCGGCCCGGCCGCCGTGCTGCTCGCGCAGGTGTGCGGTGATGCGCTCGACGGCGTCGGCGGCGGTGACGTCGAGGGCCAGCGCGCTTCCCCCGACCCGGACCGCGGTCTGTTCCAGTGCCTCGGCGGCCTGTTCGACGTCGACGGCCACCACCGCCGCACCGTCCCGGGCGAACACCTCGGCGATCGTCGCCCCGATACCGCGCGCCGCGCCGGTGACCACGGCGACCTTCCCGGCCAGCGGGACGTCCCAGTCGGCGGGCGCGGTCGAGTCCTGCGCCCCCACCCGGAACACCTGGCCGTCGACGTAGGCCGACTTCGCCGACAGCAGGAACCGCAGCGTCGACTCCAGTCCGGTGGCCGCGGGGCCGGCGCCGGGAGACAGGTAGACCAGGGAGACGGTGGCTCCGCGGCGAAGTTCCTTGGCCAGCGAGCGGGTGAAACCCTCCAGCGCGCGCTGGCTGATCCGCTCGTGGGCGGCGTCGACCTCCTCGGGTGTGCTGCCCAGCACCACCAGCCGTGCGCACGGCCCCAGATTGCGCAGTACCGGGGTGAAGAACTCGTGCAGCGCGCGCAGGCCGGCCGGTTCGGTGATCGCGGTGGCGTCGAACACGAGTCCGCCGAAGGTGTCGGCCCACCGGCCGCCCAGGTTGTTGCCGACGACGTCGTAGTCGCCGGCTAGGGCCGCCCGGACGGGTTCGGCCAGCCGGCCCTGCCCGCCGATCAGCAGCGGGCCCGTCAGGGCCGGCTCGCCGGGCCGGTAGCGCCGCAGTGGCTCCGGCGCGGGCAGCCCGAGTTGTTTGGCGACAAAGGATCCCGGTGCGGAGTTGATCACCTGGGACAACAGATCAGAGGGCACGGGGGCTGCCTTTCGCGGGCGAGGTGCTGACCCCTCGAACTTACTCCAGAGTAAGAACAGTGCGTACGATGGGCGTGCATACCCCGACCCCGCGGAGGTGGACGTGTCTGGACCCAACAGGGTCGTCGTGCTCGGTGGCAACCGGATCCCGTTCGCCCGGTCCGACGGGGCCTATGCCGAGGCGTCGAACCAGGACATGTTCACCGCCGCGCTGGCCGGGCTCGTCGAGCGGTTCGGGCTGGCCGACCAGCGGCTGGGCGCGGTGATCGGCGGGGCGGTGCTCAAACACAGCCGCGACTTCAACCTGATGCGCGAATGCGTTCTGGGCAGCGCACTCTCCCCCTACACCCCGGCGTTCGACATCCAACAGGCCTGCGGGACGGGCCTGCAGGCCGCCGTCGCCGCCGCCGACGGCATCGCGGCGGGCCGCTACCAGGTGGCCGCCGCCGGCGGGGTGGACACCACCTCCGACGCGCCCATCGAACTGGGTGACACCCTGCGCCGGACTCTGCTGGCGCTGCGACGGTCGAAGTCCACCGCGGCACGGCTCAAGCTCGTCGGTGCGCTGCCGGCCGCCCTGGGCGTGGAGATCCCCACCAACGGCGAACCGCGGACGGGCCTGTCCATGGGCGAGCACGCCGCGATCACCGCCAAGGCGATGGGGATCAAGCGGGTGGATCAGGACGAACTGGCCGCCGCCAGCCACCGCAACATGGCAGCGGCCTACGAGCGCGGCTTCTTCGACGACCTGATCACCCCGTTCCTGGGCCTGTACCGCGACAGCAACCTGCGCCCCGACACCAGCCCCGCGAAACTGGCCGCGCTGCGGCCGGTTTTCGGCGTCAAGGCCGGTGACGCGACCATGACCGCCGGGAACTCCACCCCGCTGACCGACGGGGCCTCGGTGGCGCTGCTGTCCAACGAGGCCTGGGCGCAGGACCGCGGCCACAGTCCGCTGGCCTACTTCGTCGACGCCGAGACCGCGGCGGTGGACTACGTCAACGGCGCCGACGGCCTGCTGATGGCTCCCACCTACGCGGTGCCGCGGCTGCTGGCCCGGCAGGGGCTGAGCCTGCAGGACTTCGACTTCTACGAGATCCACGAGGCGTTCGCCTCGGTGGTGCTGGCCACGCTGGCGGCCTGGGAGTCCGAGGAGTACTGCACCGAGCGATTGGGGCTCGACGGTGCGCTGGGGCCCGTCGACCGGGCCCGGCTCAACGTCAACGGCTCGTCGCTGGCGGCCGGGCACCCGTTCGCCGCGACGGGCGGGCGGATCCTCGCCCAGCTCGCCAAACAGCTCGCCGAGAAGCGCGCCGACCCGGCCACGCCGTCGTCGCGCCCGGTCCGCGGGCTGATCTCCATCTGCGCGGCGGGCGGCCAGGGCGTCGCGGCCATCCTGGAGGCCTGAGGTCCGGGTGTTTAACACCCCGCCGGACGGGGTATCCCGGAACTGGACTGCTCCGCGTGTCGTCAGACCCCCGACCCGGCGGCACGCGGAGCATCCCTAATCGTCCGGCGTCCCGTCGCCGATCAGCCCGGACTGAACCAGCGCGGCATCCACATAGCGCGCCACCGGCTTGGCCTCGAAGAATCCGGTGTGCCCGCCGTGGTACCAGCCGACGTCCGGCCGGCCCCAGTGCTCCCACAGCTGCATGACCTGCTGACGCGGGTGCACGATCCGGTCGGCCACCCCGGCGTAGATGAACCGTCCCTGCGGCGGGACCAGCGGGGGCATCGACAGCGGTGAGATCATCCGGCCGACCGGCCCGGCCAGTTCGATGGTGGTGCGCCGGGGGTCGTCGGCGGCCAGCCCGGAGTGCCGTCCGAGCAGTTCGACCAGATTCGACGGGGGGACCCCAAGAATCGCGCAGGTCAGGTCGTCGTCGAGGCCGGCGGTGAGGGCGGCGACGAAACCTCCCAGCGAGATGCTGTTCAGCCCGATCCGCGCGCCCGGCTGCTCGGACCGGATCCAGGCCAGGATGCGGCGCACGTCCCACACCGACTGGGCGGTGCCGTGCACGTCGTCCATCACGTCCTCGCCGGGGAACACCGCGCCCCTGGGCAGGTCTCTGGCCCGGGGGCCGTGCATCGGCAGAACCGGCAGGATGACGTTGAGGCCCAGATCCTCGTGCAGGTGCCAGGCCCGGAACAGGGTGAGGTCGAGGCCCGGCCGGCCCATCTCGGTGCCGTGGATGCAGACCAGCCACGGCCGGGGTTCGGGGTGACGCAGCATCATCGCGTAGGCGCGGTGGTTCCCGGTGTAGCTCATCCACCGCTCGGCGCCGGGTTCTCCCGCGTGCGGGGCGTAGCCGCTGTCGAAGGAGATCCGTTCGTGGCTCCGGCCGCGGCTGCGGAACTTCCGCACGCTCACCTCGTCGGGGGCCGGCGGCGCGGTGAAGAATTCCTGCGGCCGGTCCAGGAAGCCGCGCTTGCGGTAGTAGCCGACCGCGGCCCGGACCTCGTCGTTGATCCGCTGGTAGGCCGACGGGTCGCTGAGCGGGCGCCGCCACAGCAGACCGACGAGCACCAGCTCGTCGCGCAGTGCATGGGTGGCCAGCGCCAGAGTGGGCCGCGCCAGGGGGAGATCGCGTTTGGCGCCGCCCAGGTAGGCGCCCCAGGACCGGGCGTAGAAGCGCCCGGCCTTGGCGAACGATCCCGCGAACGGCCCAACGATGTCGGTCAGCGCGTTGCGGGTGTTTCCCGTGGTGCCCTCGGTCTCACCGGGACACTCACCGGTCTCCTCGCTTGACGGCAGCGTCACGACTTCCACGCTAGCGAATCGCGATCGCCGGGGCGGGGACTTGGGGGTCCGCAGCTGGTCCCGTCCCGGCCCGACACCGGTGGGCCGGGACGCGAAAAGGCCCCGGGGCAGTCCCGGGGCCTCTTCGTGCGAGCCGTCAGAAGGCGGCTTCGTCGAGCTCCATGACCTCGTTGTCCAGCGCCTCGACGACCTGCCGGGTGCCGGTCAGCAGCGGCAGGAAGTTCTTGGCGAAGAACGAGGCCGCGGCGATCTTGCCCTCGTAGAACGAGCGGTCCGCGCCGGTGGCCCCGGCGTCGAGGGCGGCCATCGCCACCGCCGACTGGCGCAGCAGCAGCCAGCCCATCACCAGGTCGCCCACGCTCATCAGGAAGCGCACCGAACCCAGGCCCACCTTGTAGATGCTCTTGGCATCCTCCTGGGCAGCCATCAGGTAACCGGTCAGCGTCGCAGCCATCGCCTGGACGTCCTCGAGTGCGGTCTTGAGCAGAGCCCGCTCGGTCTTGAGCCGCCCGTTGCCGGACTCGTTGGCGACGAACTCCTGGATCTGCCCGGCGACGTGGCCCAGCGCCACACCCTTGTCGCGGATGATCTTGCGGAAGAAGAAGTCCTGCGCCTGGATGGCCGTGGTGCCCTCGTAGAGCGAGTCGATCTTGGCGTCACGGATGTACTGCTCGATCGGGTAGTCCTGCAGGAAGCCCGAGCCGCCCAGAGTCTGCAGGCTCTCGGTCAGCTTGGCGTAGGCCTGCTCCGAGCCCACACCCTTGACGATCGGCAGCATCAGGTCGTTGACCTTCACCGCCAGGTCGGGCTCGACGTCGTGCAGCGCCTTGGCCACCTCCGCGTCCTGGTAGGTGGCGGTGAACAGGTAGAGCGCCCGCAGACCCTCGGCGTAGGCCTTCTGGGTCATCAGGGACCGGCGCACGTCGGGGTGGTGGGTGATGGTGACCCGCGGAGCGGTCTTGTCGGTCATCTGGGTCAGGTCCGCGCCCTGGACTCGATCCTTGGCGTACTCCAGCGCGTTGAGGTAACCGGTGGAGAGCGTCGCGATCGCCTTGGTGCCCACCATCATCCGGGCCTGCTCGATGACATCGAACATCTGCGCGATGCCTTCGTGGACCTCGCCGACCAGCCAGCCCTTGGCCGGCACGCCGTGCTGGCCGAAGGTCAGCTCGCACGTCGCGGAGACCTTCAGGCCCATCTTGTGCTCGACGTTGGTGACGAAGACGCCGTTGCGCTCACCGGGGGCGCCGGTCTCGAAGTCGAACAGGTACTTGGGAACGATGAACAGCGACAGCCCCTTGGTGCCCGGCCCGGCGCCCTCGGGGCGGGCCAGCACCAGATGCATGATGTTCTCGAACAGGTCGTCGGAGTCGGCGGAGGTGATGAACCGCTTGACGCCGTCGATGTGCCAGGAACCGTCGTCCTGCTTGACGGCCTTGGTCCGGCCGGCACCGACATCGGAACCGGCGTCGGGCTCGGTGAGCACCATCGTGGCGCCCCAGCCGCGC
>Ga0180434_10003724_pt1 | contig 19208 bp, 10 predicted proteins | sample SS_ome_7_FD_132453 | JGI IMG/M metagenome (GOLD analysis project Ga0180434, IMG submission 132453) | Hypersaline lake sediment archaeal communities from the Salton Sea, California, USA - SS_1_D_2 metaG | ecosystem: Environmental > Aquatic > Non-marine Saline and Alkaline > Hypersaline >...
GGTCTGTACAGACTTGCTCAACCAAACCTTCACCGCCTCCAGGGTTGCAGGACCGATCCCGGGTAGACTCAGGAAGATGCCCTCCCCGGCGGCGAGCGTCTCCTCCACAGCCTCACGATTATTCAAGCCCACACGCTGTAATCGGGTCACCACCTGGGGCGACAGGCCTTCCAGGTCGTCTACGGCACTGGCTTCCGGCGCTGGGGTCTCTGCCTCTGCTTGTGCCGACTCGGTCGGCTTGCGTTTGATTGGCTGAGTTACCGGTGTAGTGGGCTGAACTTTTTGAACGATCTCCGCCTTTCCTGTGGCCTGGGGCTTACGGACTGCTGTACGCTCTTTCTCCTCAGCCGCTTGGCGCTCTTTGACCCTCTGATGTTCCTTGGCCGCCTGATGGGCCAGTCTGGCATTGGCCCGATTGATGGCCCAGCCGGAACGGAGTTTGCCTCGGACGATCTCAGTCACTGTCTCGACCTGAGCTTCGGTCAGATCATCAGGCTCGCCAGTGGGAGGATTCCGCCAGCGCCAGACACGACCGCGCGCTGGAACATCGCCGTATTCTTCTGGGGGATTTTCCATCCCCAGAGCAGCGACGACCTGGAAGCGCAGCCGCCCGCTCCGGGCCGGAAGGGATCGCAGATGGAGCGCCACCTGCTGCTCATCCCCGTTCTTCCCGTCCTTATTTACGACGAAAACAAAGTCGCCGGGCTGCGCCTGCCTGGCCCGACCCTCGGACCAGCGGAGCAGTCGCCGTTTGCGCAGCGCAGCCTCCGCCTGGGCTTGAGCCTGGGCCACCTGGCAAGCGGCTTCGGCTGCATCCCGGGCCTGGGCGGCCAGGTCGGGAAATCCGGCCTTCTCGGCCTGGGCCGCAAGCTCCGTCAGAGACTCTGCCTCTCGTCCCACGGCAACAGCAGGGCGGAGAGCGGCCAACTGAGCCTGAAGGCCCTCACGGGCCCGTTCCCGGGCTTCCTGCTCGGCCCGCTTCTGAGCATCGTGGTAGTCCAGGTAGGCCAGAACTTCTGGATCGGCGGCCAGGCGCTCCGCCTCAACCTGGGCAGCCTCCGCCTCAGTCTGGAGGCGGGTCACCTCAGCCTGAGCCTCGGCCCAGGCCTGCTCCAGGAGGGCTTCTCCCTGGGAAATCGTCTCGTCCCCCACGATCGCTCTGAGTGTACGGGCCTTCGTCAGCGCCGTCTCGACGACGGCGAGTTGCCGCTCCGCCTCGGCCTTGCGGGCGGCAGCCTCACCGCAGGCCTTTTCGGCCTGCAGGAGCAACGCCTTGGCCCGATGGGCCTTCGTCTCACCGTCGGCCAGGCGCTGCTCGGCCGTCCCGACGACGGCCAGAAAGTCTGCGACGGATGATAATGTGATTTCGTTAGACATCTGATCCCCCTCTGTAGTTGCAGTAGTGATCCCAGCGCTGGGTCATTCGGTTGGCGCGGGCTGCGAATCGCATCGCCAACCCGGTGATACCCAGGGCGATTGGGACGGCGATGAGCAAAGCGACGACCAATTTCACCAATTCCATCATCTCAGTACCTCCTTCACGCGGCCAGTCTCAGGCCGCGTCTCAGACAGTGGGTGCGAAAATCCTGCCGCTCCTGCGCGAACGGACCGGAGCGGCGGAGGGTTTGCGCCACCGCCCTCTCCGTCTCCGGGGAGACGGAGGGGATTTGACCGGAGCGAGCGCGGCCCACAGCTACTTTTAGTTCCGCCGCCTCTTTCGTTAGGCCGGCGGCGCGTAGTTGATGAACAATCTTGCCAATCATTGTGCTTACCTCCTGGGTAAAAAATCCAAGCCCTTGCCGAAACGGCAAAGGCCCCGACCTCTGCCCACCTCGATAGATGGACAAAGGTCGGGGCCTTTGGTAAAATCTGTCGGGGAAAAGGGGTGACAGATACTCTACGCTTTTCCCCTCTGAAGGCGCAGTGTACGCTGCGCCTTTATTCGATTGGGATTGCCTCTAGCTGCCAGGTCACTCCGATCATCTGGCGCTGCATCCACCCGATGATCGGCCCGACCAGCGGTACCCTGACGATCGTCGTCGGCTTTTCCATTTCCTCCAGCGTGGGCAGTCGCCCCTCTGTTTGTGGCGACAGAAGCGCCATGACGATCAACAGCACGGCCAGCATCGTGGCGATCCAGCCTGCTTCCTTGCTCATTTTTCACCTCCTGTTGTGGGGTAGCGACAGGCATAGTCATCCGCCAGGGATGACTACTCCTGTTTCCCTATGGATTCGTTATAGCTTGAGCTTCTATTGTGGCCCCGGGGCGCACTGCGCCCCGGGAGGGCTGGTAACCATACACCGAGACTTTATAGAGAGAGGGAGGCCGTGGAAGAGCAAAGGAGGGGCTGTACTACAGAGGAAAGAGCCCGGTCCGTCCACCCTGTTCTTGGGATCACACGCTGGGTGGTATTAGGCGACGTGTGAGTTCAGAAACAGGGGGTAAGACGGCAAGGCCAGGACAGTAGGTGGAACAATAGAAAAAGGAGCAGACAGGGGTGACAAATACGGGGGCAAAAAGCATTTGACACCAGCGTGAAGCTGGTGTATACTACTGGTGGAACGAGCCCAAAGTTCCACCCGCCCGCCAGGTGCTGCAACACCGAGGTGGGCTTTTCTTTTGTGTAGTTTTGCACAAGCATTGGAGACCTCCTTTATGTCTTCGACTGGGCCGGACTTGGGGACACCCGGCGATATCCGATCGCCCAGCCGCTTCTCGCAGCCAGGCTACTTACATCTGTCGGAGAGGATTTTCCGAAGAATCCGACATCGCGGCAGGCGACGTCCACTCGTCAGGGGCAACGGGCGATATGCACTTGATGATCTACTTGATCTTTATTCTGGTGTCGGGCGAGTCCTAACCCTGTCTAGAGTATGCAAGTTCATCTCGGTTCTGTCCCAGAGACGCAGAAAACCCCCGCCAAGACAGTGCCCGCAGCGTAGGCGTGGGAATTCTCACAGCCTGCCACAGTCGCCCCAACAAGGGGTTTTTCCCAGAACCACCACTAGCTGATGCCGCTTCTCTTTTTCGCGACCTCAGCTAATCAGTTACTATATTTTCGTTTGCGATGCAGAGGGGAGCGTCGCTTTGCTTATAGCTCAACCATCCATCGCTTCCGCAGTAGAGGGGAGCGTCGTTTCACCTTCAGCTCAACCGTGCTGCGGAATTGCATGTGCAGAGGGGAGCGTCACTTTGTTTACGACTCAACCGTACACGTGCGGGTCGAAACAGAATCAAAAAGTATGACCATTATACGGGCTCCGACTTCCGGTGTCAATAGTCTGAGGCTTCGAGTTTCTGAGGAAAGATTCCACGCAGGCAGGTTGTGAAAACACCGGACACAATTGTCCAATTTGCAACATCAGTCTATACCAACAACGGCCTGCTATCGTTACCTCTGTTTATCAAGTCACAGAGGATGCTACCATCTCCAGGTCAAGCCCTTGATGGGTGACCTCGAATCGCTCAGAGAGCCGGACATCATTGACAAAGGACAACAGATCAAATGGGTATGTGTACGACAACTGGCCAAACTCCCTCAATGGAATTTGCTCGGTCTCGTTAGTCTGTAACGCACAATTCAGGAACCACAGCGCTAACGCCCGGTTTTCCGTTTGCCGAGGGGAAGCAATGCTGTAACTCCCACGTACATCAGTATCTTGCAGGACACTCCAATCAACGAACGTACGCAAAAGTCTTTGGGTCGCCCGTTGCAACGTCGTGCGCTGTCCCCAATTTTCAATCATACGCCGTTGGACCTGAGCCTGGCTGAAAAGGCCCTGCAAACGGCTCAGTTGACCTACGGTGGCAGCCACGTCCCGGAAGAAGGGATAAGCCAATAGTGACATACCCCAGTGTAGCCACAAACGATCCTCCAGGCTCACTTTGGTTACCAGTTGAAGTGCTTCGTCGCGCAAGTGCTTGTCCTCTATTGACACGTTCGCCCAGATGCGTAACAACACAGTGATCGTCTTGCGCCGCGCTTCAACTCCTGCGATTTCGCGCTCTAGTTTTTGTCGAAGGTGATCGGCAACAACACTGGCATCCAGGCTCTCCTGGCATAAACCGACGGTAGCATCAAGCCAATTCAGTTGTAATCTACGATCAAAGCCGATGATTCTATTCATACATTCGGGTTCCGTGAGATTTGAATGAACGGTACAATGATTTCTTCCAAAGCAATACCACCGTGGCAGATAGCGTGATGCCCCACGTTCAAGAATGCATCCAGTTGTGGAGCGAACAGTACCTTCAGTTGTGCCGGCAAGCCCACGTTGGTCCACGGGATCGCCGTCGGCGACTGCTGCTTGGCCAGAGCCAGGAAAGCTGGGTCGGTGTAGACGCGCGCCCGCTCACCCCGCCTATCTACGAGCACCCCTTCGCTCGGACGGCCAATGCCTCGTGCCCAGACATTGCCGTGGTCCGAGGTGAGATACACAGTGAAAAATTCTTCCACCAGTTTAGTCACCAATTTGGTCAAGTAGCGATAACGGGTTAGCCACAGTTGCACTTGCTGGTGCATACCAGCGGCGCCCAGTTGCATCCCGTGCATGATGTTGTCTACCGTGTTCAATACCAGACCAATCACCTGAATCTGTGGATTTTCCAGCAAATCCAGGAACTCTTTCTCCAGCATCGCCTCACCACCCGGCGGGGCGCCGCCATCAGGTTCAGTATATCTGAGGTCCTTCACCCCTAAATTGCGCAGATAGCCGACACTCGCCGGATGAAGACCTCGCTCGCGCCAAAAACGCTGCCAGTGAGATGGTTCCTGCCCTGTGCTTTGCCACGAGTCTGGGAAGAACTGTGGTATGGCGCCGGCAAAGATCGCCTGGCGGGAGATAGGTGTCAGCGTCGGCGCCCAGGCAAAGACCGCGCTCTCCTGCATCATCCAGGCATGCGCCTCCTCGGCCCATACGTCTCGAATGACAAGCCATTGATCCAACGCCAACCCATCCACCACCACCAACGCCAGACGAGATTCGGGTCGTTGGCTGCGATGGGTAGCCATATAGTCAGCGATGCGGTGTACCATCACTGGCGCGGGTAAAAAGGGCAAACTATGCAGCGTGTGATAGCACGTTACCATCCAATCGGCGAACCGCTGTTCCATCCTGAGGTGCAAAGCCTCATACCAGTCGCTTACTTCTGTGCTCAAATCGGGAGCGCTCCGATGGCGCAATACTGTCAATTCGGCCCACTGGCCTGCAAATTCCATCCAATCTCTGTGGGTTGCATTGGCGGCAGGAAACTCCCGTTCCAGATGTTCCAATAATCCCGCAAAGCGTCGTAACTCAAACGTCCCCTCGTCAAGCTCGACGCCGATCTGGGCCCATTCTTCGATGGTCCAGTCCTCAGGCAGGGAGACTGGCTTCAGTTTCCCCTCCAGGAACAAGGTGTTCACGTAGGTGCGAACGTCTGGTTCGTCGAAGGGCAAGAGATCGCCAACATCATAGGTGGCCCCTCCTTCTCGGACCGAGATCCCGGCCGGCTGTTGGGCTGCCAGGTAGCTGACCCACTGCTCTTGCAGGAAAGCGAAGAAATCGGTCTTGCTACGCAACAGCATTCTCAGCGGCCAGTGATCGCAAACGTGGTTCCGACGGAGCGACTCGAACAGTAGCGTGTCGAGGCGAAGCGGCACTCGTTCCCCTCGCGCGTGACGCGACAACAACAGCTTGAGCAAGGCAGATGGCGTTTTGATCACGTCTGGTACAATTCCAAAGATATGCTTGAGCACAAACACTGCACTGGCTTGATCCCCCATCTCTGGTCCGGCGTACTGCTGATATACTTTGTAAAGCGGTTGGAGATAGACGAGGTCCAAATCACTGACCACCGGATAGCTCAATTTGGGGAAGAGATCGGGCAAGGTGAAGGTGAGCATACGACCAGTTTGTAGTAGGTCGTAAGGCAACGAATGCAGGCTGGCGCTGGATGACCGCAGGATCACGACCAGATCGGTATCATGTCCCTCGTCCCAGTGTTGGCGGTAGCCGGACTCGTAGGCGTAGCGGAAGGCGATGGGATCCTCAAAGGGAAGCAGGTCAAAGCCGTTCTGCCGGATGGAAGCCAGTAGCTCTTCCTCCAGCATGAGACCATCTGGGTCGGCTACCAGGGTCAGCCGGTGGACCGGTTTGCGGAAGTGTTGCAGGATATAGTCGCGCCAATTGGGCATTAAATATGCCTCTCCTTGATTAGCATACCGAAGCCGGTTTGCTGGTCTGACTCAAGGTTAGCCTTTGCTTTACATCTTCCGACAGGTGGGTCGAGGCCATTACAATCAAGTGGTTGCACGCTCGGGAGCATCCCACGTAGAGAATAGGTTCTGGGTCTTGAGCGGCATAGGGCTCGATCTCTGCCAAGATGACGATGGGACTTTCAAGGCCTTTGAAAGAATGGATTGTTGAACAGAATACCTCACCACTGCCGACGGACCACTGATCGGTAAGCCGAAAGTTTCCCAGCATACCCAGCCGCCACAAATCGCTGCGCTGTCGACTCTTGGGCGTTAGTATCACAATGTCTTCGGAAAACACATTTTCTTCTACGACCAACCGATGCAGTACTTGACGCAGAGCACGCTTGAGTCCACTCATATTGTCATAAGTGTGAACTTCTACCGGCCGTCCAAAGGGTCCCTGCGCTAGCGGCGTCTGATCCGATTGGTAGAATTGCATCACCACCTGATGGATGGACTGCGTATTGCGGCAGTTACGGGTCAAAGGAAAGGGCGCGAGTTCCATAGGGATAGTCTGCGCCGTGCGGTAGAGATTCTGATTGTCGTCGAAAAAGATGTAAAAGATGGACTGGTCGGGATCGTGCAAGAGACACTGGAGCGGCACCCACCAGTTGTCACGGAAATCCTGGCCTTCGTCTACGATGACGGCATCGTACTGTGTTCCCAATCGGTCTAGGGCCTCCATCATCAACTCAGGCAGAACATCGTCAAAGTAATGGTCATCACGAGGACCAGAGTAGGTCAAATTCGCCTTGCGGACAAGGTCTTGAGCCAGTTTGTGAAAGTTAACTACGTCAAGCTGCCTGGGCAACGTCTCCTCACCAGCCATAAACTCAGCTAGGTTGACGTTGAAGCAAGTGAGTAGGACGCGGAATCCCTGCTCGGCCAAGCGTCTTCCCTTTTCGACAGCTAGAGTCGTTTTGCCAGAGCCCGCGCAACCGCCAATAGCCACTCGTCGATGGCGGCCCAAAAAGTCCAGCATAATGAATTGTTCTTCGGTCAACCGGACAAGTTCTCGCCTTTCTTCCTCGATCTCTGTGGATAACAAGGGTTTCAGGTCCCACGATGGGCTCAAGAAGACAATTAGCTCCTCGATCCCTCGCATCCCCAGTGGATGGTCGTTTGGCCTTCGGCCTTGCAGATACTGGAGCGCCCGATTCACCCAAGCCGCCAGGTCGGCCATATCGGAGGCATCGAGGATCAACTCTCGCGGGGCATCAAGACGTAGGTCGCCTTTGACTGCCACGTCAGGAAAAGCAGTTGCATACCCCACGGTGATCCAGCGATCACGCCAGTAGGAAAGTTCTTTCAGCTTCTCCAATAAACTGTATTTGCTCTCCCGACCCTGTTTGAAAGGATCCTTGATACTGTTTTCGTTGCTGAACCACTGTCCCGTCCGCCCATCATAGCGGATACGTCCACCCTTGACCTCTACCAGGAGAATGCCAAAGTTGGGGTGGGCGATGACAAAGTCTGCCTCTCCATCGCGCACACCTGTCGTTGTATCCCGTACCTGCCACCAGACAGAGTGAAAGACGACCAAGTCGTCTGGTAACTGGTTCTGGAATGCTGCATACAGTTTGCGCTCAGCGTGGCTGCGCGTGTCTGGGCGCATCGGTTGAGGATACATTTGAGCCATATCAAGCCTTACTCTTTCGAAATGTCTGCAGCTTGTAACATACTGGACAAGAAATCGCGCGTCAGACCCCGTTTCAACAGATCGTGGAAGGGTTGGTTGCGAAAGTTTCGCAAGCACTCGTAGCAACTGGTCTCTTCGCCACACTCACATCCATCCACACGTTTCCAAGCAGTCAAGAACACGTCCGTCAGTTCGTCGGCAACGCGGCGGACGTGACCGGCACCTCCTGGGACGTTGTCATAGAGCACCAGAGCCGGTGCGATGTCCGCGCTGTAGCGATAGAGGGTGCCGTCCAAGTCATCCCGCCGGATGTCGAGGGTCTCGCTAGCCCCTTCCAGCACAGCGTAGAGCACCGAAAGCCACAGTTCATAATCGACCCTTGATGCTAAAAGACCTGCAAGACGCAACTCCAAGACATCGGTGAGGAACTCGTGTCCCAGATGATAGGTGGCAAGTCGCCCCCGACAATCCCGCCCTGTGCGAGGGTTCTGATGGGTGTGTGAGGAGCGCTGACGTCGCCCTGTGGGCTGGTCGGGCGCAGGCTGGGCAAAGCCGCAGGTCTCGCAGACGCGAAAGCCTCGGTTGAATCGCCCCGAGTTCACCATGGCCAGCTTGCCATAGCGCGAGTAGCGTTGCCACACCTGCACTCGTGCGCTGGAAAGACCCGTCGCTTCCTCAAAGGGTGGCTCGGAGGGTGTACCTTCCACCTCCGGCGTAGCGTATTCAGCAAAGTAGACTCGTGAAGAGTAGAGGCGTTGCGGTCGGGCCTCTCCCGAAGACCTTGGATGATCTCCCACGATGAATCCAAACTCAGGGATGATGAATGCACCATACCGCTTTGGCCAGCCGAACAGGTTGCCTCCACAAACAGTGCAGGGGCCCTCGATACGAGACAACGAACGATGAAAGCGTCCACATTCCGGACAGACGGCATAGTGGTAAACTTGCCAATCTCGATTGGGCTGTTTGTTGATCCCTCCACTGATCCAAATGTGTTTGGCAGCCACAACCTCTCCGCCTGGGGCATATTCGGAAATGGCAATACGCAGGTCACGCTGCAACTCGATGCGCCTGGCCACATCCACCGGCAGATGGTTCGTTCTGAGTTCGACGACATCAACAGGAAAGCCATACTTGGGCAGTACGTTGCGGGAACCCAGGAAACCGAGCAAGTTGCGGCCACGCACCGTCTGAATCACTCCTCGGAAGTGCATGGCTCTTCCGAGGCCGGCACGGGTACGCTCGTTGACCGCCTCATCCACCAGCCGACATAGCAAGTCCAGGTCGTCCGTTACCTCTTGGATCACCCGATCCAGGATACCACCGCCATCTTCACTCCACAAGTCGGGCAACCACCCCCAATCGGCAATACCCAGTTCGTCCTGTAACTCCTCAGGGACGATGCGGTACAGTGCCTGCTGTACCTCTAGTGGACGCCCCTCGACGTATTCCCGAAGCAATTCCGGCCCTGTTGGGCCGGGCTCCTCCGGTTCAAAAAAAGCACCGACGTTGCGAAAGTGTCTACCGCGCTCCTGGGCGGCCCAGCGAAAGAAAGCCGCAAATAGCACCGAATGAGCATGACGGCGCACGATCTTTTCATTGGTGACCACTACTGCCGGCGGGCGAATGCGTCCGGCGACGATGCGCTCAGGGTGAGCATAATGGGTGAGGTCATGAGACCGACGCTGAGCGTAGGCGAGGGCAAAGGCAGCCGAGTCGGTGCGTCGTCCGGCGCGTCCAGCGCGCTGCACATAGTTGGCCGTCGTCGGTGGGACGTTGCGCATCAACACAGCCTGTAACTCACCCACATCTACGCCTAATTCAAAGGTGGTGGAACAACTGAGCGCGTTCAATTCGCCGTTCACGAAACGGTCCTGTATGGTCGCAGCCGCTGTGCTGGTCCATTGGGCCGTGTGTTCCTCTGCGCTGAGGGGAATGGGGTCGAGGAATCGATACAGGTGGCGATAGTGGTTCTGCACCCAACCTGGCGCAGCCTCATCTACTGGTTCCAGGGTACCATCGCACCGATAACCGGGACAGACACCACGTACGTTGATGTGAGCGACGTTTCTACAACGGCTGCACCGGTAGACAGTCTCAGTAGTCTCGATGAGCGGCATCATCTCCCAAAAGTGGTGACTGAGGCGATGGATCACACCCACCCGCCGCCGGTTCTCACTGGGCAGATGCTCACGCCACACCGAACGAGAGTCGGTCAAACGATGCCAGATCCCCTTCAACGTATCGGTAGCTAGCGCCCGACGTTCTTCCTCCAATAAATCCGTGGAGCGTGCCAACAGGCGGTTTAAGATGTCCAGGCGCCGGTTGTTCCCTCGCGTTGGGATCCAACTAAAGATGCCATTCCTGGCGTCGGCCCTCTCCCCGCGCATGAACAGCTCTCGATTGCGTGGGGCAAACGCTTCACTGCGTGGGTCCACGTTGTCTGGGTAAGTGACCGCACCCTGATGGCGCAGGGTGTCCAGGAGCAACGCCAACAGTTGCCACGCTTCATCTGGGGTCAGACTCCAGGGAGGCTCCAAAAGCGGTTGGGGTGGTCGCCATCGCTCGGGACGCACCAGGCGGAACTTGAGCAGTCCCAGTCCCTCCAGGCTGATGCGGCGATCCCAGGCAATCAGTTCCTGCATCAGCCAGGTAGCCATCAACTGTTGGCGTTCATCATAGCTCTGACGCTGCGTGAAAAGTCCGGCATCCTCAGCCTGACGCTGCAATCGCCCGACCAAGTCTTGCAATCGTAAGCGCCCCTCGCGCCCAGCAGGGTCTTTGAGCAATGTCTTGAGAATCAGGCGGCGGCGCAGGACATGTTGGTAAGTGCGCTCCAGATAGGGAGCAAAAAAGGCCGCATCCTGCCGGCTGTCGGAAAAGGCCAGCAGCTTGCGTCCCTGTCCGGGCAAGTCCTCCATCTCTTCATCGCTCGAGGCGGGTAAGGTCTGGTACAGCGCCGTGGCTAGTACGCTGACCGGGGCATCCTGGCCAGTCAGAAAGCGATAGATGATTCCACTGTTACTGCGCGCGCCACAGGAGACACAGTGGCGTAACTCAGATTTGTCCTGGAGGTCTACCTGCCACAGGTTCACCCTCGGAACAGATGGCTCGCAGTCACATCCTGTACTAGCTCCAATGCCTGGCGCAACAGCGCCACAACTCATGCAGAAAGTGTAAGACTCACACTCGTCTTTATCAATCGTATCCAGATCTTCACCGGCTGCAACTGCTTCGTCCTCGTCCAATCCAACGATCTGATCTGCCAATAAGAAGTACGCCTTCTCACCGTATACATCATTTGATTGGCCTGTCAGGTGGCGCAGGTATAGCAGCTGCTCGCCATCTTGGCTCTGCACCAGGCGGCCCACAACGTAGGTCGCGCCACACCGTACGCAGGTAGCCAATTCGATAACCTGAGCCCCACAGTGCGGACACTGTTCTCGGCGGGTCAGAAACAGACGCGGTGGACCATCCTTTGCCTCCCCGTGTGCAGCAACATTGAGACAGGCAAAAGCCCCCTCCAGCGCCCTCGCAAAGACGTGGTAACGGGCCGGCAACAGAGAAAGGCTATCAGGGCCCAATCTGGCACGTACGGCCAGGTTAACCAGGTTGATCAGCCGCTCGTCTGCATCCTCTCGACCGGGAAAAAGAGTAGGGGCCAGATCACGCAGAAAATGCGGCTCCTGGGCCAGCTGATCTTGAAGTACGCGTAAGCGCTCGTCGCCGCGCAGCAAAAAGTACAAAAAACGATTAGCGATCTGTCGCCCTTGGGCCTGAGCCGCGTTCTGTCGCGCATCCTCGACAGTGCTCGTAGGCACACCATGTTGAGCGGTCACTTCAACCAACGCATCCACCGCATTGTGAGACACTGTATCGTCAAAGGGCAAAGCCCGCTGTAACGCCGCATAGAGTTCAGGTGTACCCTCCCCCCACGGCGCGCCCATTGCCGTCATCGGAAGACGTGTCGCTGTCACCACATCTTGTCGTTCGGAGTCGCCATTCACCCATTCGAAGCGCTCGCCAAAGATCTCGGCGGCAAAACCGGTCACCGCAGGAAAGTCCTCTCGCCCTCGGCCCAGGGTGGCGCTGGTGGCGATGCAACGCAAGCGCCCCAGCCCGCTACGGACCACACGGTCCTTCAAGCGACGGAGCAGCATAGCAATCTCGATGCCAGAAGCGCCGTCGTAGACGTGAGCCTCGTCCAGCACGATAAAACGCCAGTGTTGTCCTGTCTCGCCGTCGAAAAATTCGCAATCTTGAGGGCGAAGGAGCAAGTACTCCAGCATGGCATAGTTGGTGAGCAAGATGTGGGGCGGCTCTGCGCGCATGCGTTCCCGGCTGATCAATTCGTTGTCCAACCGAGGTTCGTGGGGAAACTGGTCTCGGAAGGCGGTTTCTGCTTCACTTTCCGTTTCCTTCGTCTCGCCGGTGTAACGTCCAAAAGTAATGGCTGGAAAATCATGCAGCAACTTGCGCAGCCGTTTGAGCTGATCGTTAGCCAGCGCATTCATCGGATAGAGGAGCAGCGCCCGCACGCCAGGTCGCTCCAGTGTATCGGCCTCATTCTCGCGCAGTAGGTGATCCAGAACGGGGATGAGAAACGTCTCTGTCTTGCCACTGCCTGTACCGGTGGCAATGATGACGTTGCGTCCGCTGCGCACCGCCTTATCCACGCCTTGCTCTTGGTGCAGGTACAGAGGACGTTCCAAGGGCAGCGCATCCGAGCACAGCGCGCGGAACCCTGGATGCAGCACACCAGCATCCATCAATTCCACAATGCTACGCCCGTTTTTGAAAGGAGGGGAAGCCTCTAACAACGGGCCTTTGACCAGCAGATGGGGCGTTTCCAGCGCCCGCCAGAACTGATCGCGCAGATCTCGTTCTTGGAAGGGATAGATGGTTTTCAGATAGCGCAGGTAGCTGTCTCGGATTAGAGCAGTTGTTTGCAAGGGATGGAGTGGTAGGGTCATAATTCAACCTCTTTTCTTTCTCAAGTGCATTCGATAGTAGAAATCACGCTCATTGGTCAGGAGGCTCCTCAGAGGAAAACTCCAAGAAACGTAGTGGAATCGATGTCTCCTCCTCACGATAGTATTTCACGAACTTTCTACCACGGTTTTTGGCCTCTTTTTTGGTTCGCGGGGGATGGACCTCTTCAAAGTGCCGTATTAGATTGTCCTTATTCTGCGTCGAGAATACTTCACACTCGGTACAAACACGAACTAGGCCGGGATGCAAGAACTTGGCGGACCCCGATGCCAGATCAAGCGTCACCGTTTCAACAACCTCGCGAGAGCGCAAAGTGATAATAAGGCGATAATGGCTACGTTGTCCCGCACACCAATTGACTTGAGCACAGGTGTCAACGTCTTCAATCTGTTCAATGCAACCCTTTCCAAGGCTGCAATGCACCCAGTCCCCCACACGTATGACATCTTCCACTTCTTCGCCCAGCGCCTCCAACAAACGGCGCACCGCTGGCCTGTGGGCTTGTTCTTGCAAACACTCTCGAGCAAAATTGGGGTTTAGCGAAAGCAACGCGACTGCATCTGCCTCTGAGAGCTTGGCCGCATCAACCCACTCCAGGATAGTCTCTATTCCTAGAGCCGCTCCTCGGCGAATCAATTGTTGGACTGCATGCAAACGTACTGTTTCGTTGTCTAACGATAGTAGATGTTTGCACGTCGTCTCGGGTAGCAACCCTGACCTGGGCAAATGGGCTAAATAGGCCCGAAAATGCTCCATTGAGACTTGATCTTTGCCAAGTTGGTTCAATAGACGCTCTACTCGATGGGCAGCGAACATTTTCAGTTGTAATGCCCTCACTGTAGCCTGATTTTCAGTGGCTTGCATCAGATCAACCAAAGTGAGGATCTGGGGAATCGTTCCATCGTCCAGGTGATTGTAACACCACTGCAGATCCAGATGGGCCTTTTGAGAATCCCCCATGTCGTGATAGATGCTCGCCCTCTCTAAACAAACCTCATAGCTTGGGCCTGTCTTCTGAAGTATGTCGTCGAGGCTTTGCAACCATCTATGAGGAGGAATTATCTCGATGTCCACTGTACCGAGTGTACCACTGGGTGGCCTTTCAGATGCAGCAGAAGATACCCATGGATCCACAACGAGGAATTCCAAACGAACTTTTCCTGAGCGAAAAGCATTCGACGGGACGCTAACACTCCACATCCCCTCGGCATCATCAGGGATGGCGTGCTCCAAGACAGGATCCCACGGTCGCCACAGAGGCCAGAAGCGAACATGGCGATTCTTTAGTGGAACAGGTTCATGCCATTTGAGTTCCAAGACCACGCGATCCTGAACGAGGCGGTATGCCAGTTCAACATCTTTGACCACTAATGTCCGGGTCAGGCTGAGGACAGGAAGCCTTAGTGGCTCGCCCCGTTCAGGCAAATTCCACACGACAAGTTCCCAATGTATAATCGGTGACCGGCTGGCCCGGATGGTATCCAGGAAAGCCGTCAGATCGAAACGCCAGAGTTGTTGTCCTCGAATAGGAGAGTCCAAATTCATCACCTGTAGTTCGGTTCTTTCTGCATCCAAGAGCCGGAGCTTCAGGTGGACCCGCTCTGCATCACACAGGGGTAACCTGATCAACAAGAATGGGGACTGCATTTGCAATAGCGCGTCGACCGGACGCTTGATGATGTGTCCTGTCCACACTCCTCGGCTGGCCCCAATCTGTTCGCCCACCAATGCCCAGCGGAGGCGACGTATAGGCACGCGTACGGGCACGCGTACGGCGTCGCCAGAAGGCAAGGGACGCACGACCGTCAGTTCGACCTCGGTCATATCAGGCTCAACCACGACCTCGTGCTCCCAATGATTCTCCTCTTGTGCCACCGCTTGAACACGACAACCCTCCCTCTCACTCTGACACTCAAGGCTGTCGCCCGGCAAGGTCTCGACCAGTAGTGTCACCGGCTGAGGACCGCTTTGAGCATCTGGGAGGTAGAGGGTCTCATGACCACAGATGACAAGATGGGGCGCCATCCGTAAGGTGAATTCGGCGTCGCGTCCCAGAGGACCGCGCAACTGCACGACAAAGTTTCCACAAGGTGATTCTCCCAATAGGGATGGTAAGCTCAACGGCAGATCGACGTACTTCTCACCGACGGTCAACTGTGGTTGAAGATCAGCCAGTGTGGTCGTGACACGCCGTTCTGGGATGGCCGACCATGTATTGCGCACCGTCAGTCGCCAGTGAGCTAACTCCTCCTTCAACTCTCGCCGGCCTGTAAGGGGCACCCGAACAGCAGGAGGAGGGCCAATGTAGACAGGAGCGCGGACGCCGGGTTCCTCCAGTGAGAAGAGTTCTCCACCTACCAAGTGAGGACGTTGCAAAGATTCATCTGGTCGAAGAGTCGCCGACCAAACTGCTTCGCCTGCTCTCATCAGGGTAAGACGAGTGGCCTGGGCAAAATCCCATACCCGGCCCTGGAAAGTGGCCCAGCCCCAGGGCAGGCGTGGCAACTCTTCCAACAACTGACCTTCTCCCTCAACTTGCAGATCCAGTCTGGCAGGGTAGAGCAATCCCAGACGTCGCGCCGGGAGGGAGTGAGACCATGACAGCAAAGCGCCGCGCTCTGGGTCGAAAACGAGTAAAGGGCGCCTGTCACTCACCCCCTGGTAACGCCAGGTGCGCTTGATCTGGCCATCTACCAGCAAGGAAACTTTGTACGTTTCAGCCGGCTTTAAGGGGAGCGATTCAGCCTCGGTTTTTCGATCAAAGCCGGTTCTGCGCACGCGGACAGGGATGGAGTGCATCTCCTCGTCAGCTGTCACTTGCCAGGTAACATCAGCATAGATCGTGGTTGCTGGCGCCTGTTGTGGGGGCAAATTGAGGATCACACCTTCTCCCCACGGATCGATCAACACCGCTGGCTTGCGCAAACGCCAACGGTCGGCTGTTTCGCGCTGCACCTGGTCAGTGCTCTGCTCCGCGATCCATTGGCCATACGCGTCCACTACCCGTTTGGGAAGTCCAATATCATCTGCATCAGGCATCATCCCAGCGTTCAGGTATTCCCAAGCCATCTCCCTGCATCGCTCGACAAAGTCCTCTGCCACCTGCTCGCCGTAGAACAGGAAGCGAGTAATTGGTCTATCCACAAGGATGCTTTTATTCTCTGTACGCCATTGCCATTCTGCGATCAATTCAGCGGTCGACATATCGGCATAGCGCGTGTGCAGAACACTGGGTTGCAACATCTTGGCAAAAAAGTCGGGCAGGCAGTAATTGGGGATGCCGCCATGGGCAAGAATGAGACTGACATAGCGGAGTGCGTCGGCGCGCATATCATAGAACATTCGCAAACCCAAAGCCTCCAGAATTTCCTCGAAAACCTGGCCTACCTGCGACGCACGGGCACGGTTCAGCCCTGTGACCTGAATGACGTCGGTCCAATAGTCACCACCCTGATAACCATAGACGCCCTGAGCTACCAGGTAGACAATGAGAGCAGACGGGTACCTGAACTTTAATAGCTTCAGTGCCCGCCCGTGGCCTAAAGTTCGGACACGCAGGCCGATGACCTTGCCTAATTGAGATCGCTCTTGGTCGCTGATAGGAATCTCGCCCAACAATTCAACTTGTCCAACTTGGGCAGACAAGTAATGTTCCCACTCCTCCAGAGTGTCTGGGGGTTTATCAAGCACTATAGGCAGTCGCTTCTGCTGCTCCGGAGGAGATACAACGGGCTCCTGCTGCTTTGGCAATCCCTGATCTAGTATGCATATTCCGTCTGTGACGCTGATTCTTTGGTGCGTGCGCAAACAAGCAACCACAAACGGACCGTCAAGATCAACGTCATGCTTCCAGGAAAAGGGAGTCGTTGTGAGACGGGAGATAAGTTGATCGGACGGAATGGGCCTGCCAGCGTCGCTCAGGAACTCAGTCAACTTCTCGTTGATGGAGGGAACAAGGTCGAGAGGTCTGTCGGCAAGTCCCCACAGGTGGCTTGTCGTTATCTCTTGGAATTCGCCGCATGCGCGCAGTAACAACGTGGCTGCCCAGGCTGAATCAATGTCCCCGACAGACACAAGATTAGTAAGACCTTCGCGGATCTCATCCTCGGTCATCAACCCACCCGCATCGACAAACACCTGCACAAGCGATACAATTAGCGATGCAATGGGCAGTCGTGCTTTGGGAGTCGATAACTTATCCAATGCCTTCTGTTGTATTTGTCGGACACGCTCACGCGTTACCTCCATACGCTGGCCAATGGCCTTCAGCGTTAGCTCAGAACCATTGTGCCCTAACCGACCCCGCAGCACTTTTCGTTCACGTTCGCTCAGCAAACCAAGCCACTCTTCGGTCAGTTTATCTAGCGTTGTTTCAGAAAGGAGCAATCCATGTAGTGGGCTGATACCCTCCCCAGCTACCTCATCTTCCCAGGCGCTTTCATCTTGTGTAACGATCCAGTCCAGATATCGAGTTAAATGCTTTATGACAAAGGAATCGTCGAGGCAAGCTTCCGGTGATTCCTGAACGAGATCGCCTATTGATCGGATTCCCTGACAGAGCAAATGGTCAACCTCGATCTCAGGCAAAGCCAACCGCTCGATCGATATGTCGTTCAAGGGAACCTGGGCGGCACGGGCAAGTAGTTCAGAATCAACCAGAGGGGTTCGAGGTGGAGGCTGCGGTGGCTGTGGCTCCTTGGACTTTTCCACTGACAAAAGGACGCGGTATTCCGGGTGCTCGTCCAAGTAGTCATCTAGCTTCTGTTTAATCTCCGCCAATGTATCAACGCCCACGTTACGAATAGCTAACAATCCCTCGTCGCTGAGGGGAACGACTTGCACAACGGTATCAATGCCTGCCCGACGCAGACAGTTGTAGGCACGCACGGAAAGCTGGAGTACTTTCAGGGGAATGTTTTCATCCAACATCATATTCGACACCAAAGCAGTCTGGTGTTCCGAAGACTCTCGAGCAGCAAGGTCGGTCCGGGGAAGCGGTAGGTCTATCAGTGGAGGCGACTCTTTCTCTTCGTCTACTTGTGATTCTGGCATATCTGTAGAGGACATCTCCCCATCCTGACGAGTATGACTGCCAATTGCTCCTTTGTCCCTCTTGATCCCTAACTGAGGCTCCGCCGTGATTTCAGACGTAGGTAATCTGCGATGGGAGTGGGTCTCCTCAGCTTGCTGCGGTTTCACCTCTGCAGGTATCGTGGATTCTCCGCGATTTTTGGTTTTTCTCCATATTAACAGGATCACTGCGACCAGGATTAACAACAGAGAGTTGACGACGCAACACCCGACAGCAGCGATCCAGAGCACCATGTTGTCCATTGGTTACTCCAGATTCGCTATAGCAATCTCCCCTGCACTGGCTCCGACTCTGCCCACGTCAGTGCGTTATCGTAATACATCAGCAGATCCGTGTCCTCCAGCGGCCTCCGTAGGTATAGTTCTACTTGTAGTTGCTTCCCCTGATCAAGATAGATGATCCAGTACATCCGCAATCCAGAAAAGCTTGATGCCTTCAGCTAACTGCTGTGCCTGTTCCAATCGTTGGGTATAGTCGGCAAGCTCACTAATGCTGAAAGCCTGACTACCGTCAAACTCTTTGGAGGGCTTTGCAAGACGATCCAATTCGGCTAAACCGGCCACTACCTGTTGCAAACATTCTCGCTCTTTTTGTTCCTGCTCTGGCAGTTCGTTGAACTTTTTGACCATTTCCTCCATAGTGTCGAACATAGCCTGGAGGTGTCGACTACTCTCTTGGCTTTGTCTCTCGATATACGATTGAGCGAACGAATAAGCAGTGTCCGGTAAATCAGGCATGCCTTCAAACTCGCTCAACTGAGAGACACAAAGATACAATCCCGCCACAGACTCGGAAAAGCGCTCTGCAAGTTGACTGTCCTCCAGGTTCCATAGATCAATTCCAAGGGCTTCCCACGCTCCTGGGGGAATAGGCAATGGCGCATAAAGCCAAGGATTCTCCCCTGGGTCTTTGTCACTCAGGATGGCACCAAAAGTGAGCAGTCGCCACGCCGAACGGTTGAGCATCCGGCCCTGTATAACCGGCGCGATCACAATGTGCTCCAAATTGTCTTCGATCACATAGTGATCCAGTTTCCCGTACTCGACAGGCCCTATGCTGTCTCGCAAAGCGATAACCAATTCCTCGAACTTGGTATAAAGCTTTGTGGGATCCCAGAGATCGAGCCGCAACCACAAAGTTGGCGCACTGTCCCAACTTTCCTTGATAGACAGAACGTTCGCATGACAACCATCCTCGCTTATCCCGTCCAGCGCCTGTTGCACATGCCTCATTATCTCATGCTTAA